>WNFR01009053.1_pt1 | contig 16118 bp, 16 predicted proteins | sample 5400221 | NCBI WGS metagenome assembly WNFR01 (sample SAMN13153357, study PRJNA577476) | soil metagenome | isolation source: 40 cm soil under Madrone tree | place: USA:California | collected 2016-06-14 | reverse complement strand
GAGCCCCCGTGTCGACGTGGCGATCGGGTTTTCCTACCAGGTGATCCACGCCGACATCACGGTGCCGGAGGTGCACGAGGGGGTCGTGCGGGTGCTCGGCTACCACGGCCTGCTTGCCGAGATCGGCGAGCCGCTCGACCCGGCGGCCGAAGTCAAGATCCGCATCGACCTGCCGCTCGTCAACCACCGCGCCGCCGATGTCTACGGCCGGGTCAAGAAATGCGGCCTGGACGCCGAGCGCTACCTCTGCGGCATCGAGTTCACTGCGATCACCAGCAAGACGCGCTCGAGCATCGAGCTGCTCGTCCAGCTCCTGATGCAGGGCGCCGAACCGAAGTAAGCTCCGGTTTCACGCCCCGGAGGAGCTCCGCATGTTCGTATTGGTGGTCAACATTGAGAACGCGCGCGAGGCGCGCAAGGAGCCGGGCTGCCGGCAGTTCGACGTGCTGATCGATTCGCAGGACAAGACCCGGCTGATGCTCTACGAGATCTACCACGACGAAAAGGCGTTCGAGGTGCACCAGCAGACGCCGCACTTCAAGAAGTACCTCGCCGAGGCGGTGCCGCTCCTCGCCTCGCGCGAGCGGCACGTCTACCGGCGCGCCGAGTCCTGATTAATCGTCGTCGTCTTCCTCGCCGCCCTCGCCGCGGCATTTGAAATTCGCCGGGTCGCTGCGGCTGCCATGTCCTTTGTACGCCGCAGCCTGCGGGTAGGGGCACAGCGGACGCTGCATCGTAATGCCGCCCGCCGGGTTATCGCCGGCATATTTGGTGGCGATGAGCTTTTTGGGTGCCTTGCCGCGCTCGACCCAGCGCTCGAGCGCGCTCAGCACGTCGTGCTCGGCATCCATCACCGGCGCCGGTAGCGCGAACGGACCGCCGAAGGCGTTGGGGCCGGGCCCACCGCCGCAGTGCTGCATACCTGGCACCATGAACATCCGGTAGAACTCCTGCACGTCCTCCAGCGCTTCGGCGCGCGTCTCGCGGCGCCCGGTGAAGAACGACACCACGCTCTCGTAGTAATTGACGCTGTTCACCGAGCTGATCGCCGGATCGTTCCAGCCGTGGTAGTGCAGGATCTTCGCGCCGCGATGCCTGAGCGGCCGCAGGTCCGGATCGATCGCATTGATGTAGCGGCCGACGCTCGCGTCGTTGGTGGCCTGGTCGCTGTCGAAGTCATAGGTGAAAAGGTTGTACGGGGGACCGAACACGAAGTACGTGAAGTACTGGGTCGAGAAAAAGTCGAGCAGCGAAGTGAACGGCTGCGAGCCGGTGATCCAGGCCGGCCAGCCGCCTGGCCCGGACTCGGCGCCGGGCAGGAGTCCCGGATAGATCTGCTCGCCGGTGCGCGGATTCTTGGGCCCGGCGTAAGCCTTGGCGACGGCCGTGGCCTGCGCGGGCGTGAAGCAGGTATTCGGATCCTGGCCCGCTTTGCAGATGAGGCTCGCGGGATTGAAATCGCATTTGCGTGGATCGGCCAGGAAGCCGTCGCCCGTGGCGTCGCACTTTGCGTTCACCGCGGCCTCCAGAACCGGCGTTAGCTGCGGACCGAACCAATTCGGTTGCGGACCGTTTGGCGGGAAGTTGGCATGTGCCTGGAAGCCCCATGCGGCGGCGGCGAGAAGGTGCGTCCAGTAATTCGCCGGCGCGCCGACCACCAGCCCGTCGAAATCCTCCGGAAACTGCTGCGCCTCCATGAGGCCCTGCCGGCCACCCGTTGAGCAGCCGCTGTAGTACGAATAGCGCGGGCTCTGGCCGTAGAACGCGCGCACGATCGCCTTCGAGATTTTTGTCGTGAGGTGTATCGAGCGCGGCCCGAAGTCGATCACTTTCTCCGGATGCCCCCACGCCCACCTGGCGTCGCCGCCGATGTGGCCGGTGTCGGTACTCGCAGCCGCGTAGCCACGTACAAGCGCGCGGCTCAGCGCATCGAAGCTGATCGACCCGGCGAAGCCTCCGCCGCCCACGGTGTTGAACTTGCCGTTCCAGCCGGCGACTGGCAGCCAGGTCTCAAACCCGATACTTGAATCGCTGGTCGGCTTGATGACGCCAATAACGCGGCAGAACGGCGGCAACGTCGCGCCGCTGCCCGGATCGGTCGATGCGACGGCGGCCGACGTAATGGTGGTGTCGGGAAGATGCAGCGCTGCGAGGCTTGCACAGGATGGCGCATCGGCAGCTGCTGCGGCGGTGATTCCGGAAGCGAACAGGACAGCAACGACGACTGCGTGCCGTTGATTCATTGGTTTTCCTCCCCGGAAAGACGCAGTCAGCATAGGCCAGCAAGCTAACAACAAGCTGACATTAGAATCGGCGCATGCTGCTCTCCGGATACAGGGCAAGACGCTGCGTTGCGGCTGCGCTCACGCTCGTCGCGGCGCAGGCGCTGGCGCAGGGCTTCCCGGCGAAGCCGATAAGGATGCTGGTGGGCGTGCCGCCGGGCGGGCCGACGGATACTCTGGCGCGCGCCATCGCGCCGGGGCTCGGCGACGCGCTCGGCCAGCCGATCGTGGTGGAGAACCGGCCGGGCGCGAGCGGCGTCATCGCGACCGACGCGGTGGCGAGGGCGCTGCCTGACGGGCATACGCTGGCGTTCATCTACATTACGCACGCCACCAATCCGACGCTGATCGCCAAGCTGCCCTACGACACGCTGCGCGATTTCGCGCCGGTGTCGCTGGTCGGCCGGCAGTCGATGGTGCTGCTCGCGCATCCCGCATTTGCGGCGAGCTCGGTGCAGGAACTTGTCGCCGCAGCCAAGGCGGCGCCAGGCAAGATCGATTACGGTGCGTCCGATGCGGGAAGTGCGCCGCATCTTGCCGCCGAGCTCTTCAAGATGATGGCGGGCATTGACCTGACGCCGATCAACTACAAGGGCACGGCGCCCGCGCTCACTGACTTGCTCGCGGGACAGATACCGCTGATGTTTGTTTCGAACATCAGCGCCCTGCCGCACGTGAGAGCCGGCAAGCTGAAGGCGCTCGGCGTCACCGGCGCGCAGCGCACGGCGCTCGCGCCGGACATTCCCACCCTCAGCGAAAGCGGGCTCGCAGGCTACGAGGCCTACGGGTGGTACGGCATCGCCGCGCCGGCGCGCACGCCCGGCGCCGTGATCGCGCGATTGCACGCCGAAGTGGCGAAGCTCGCGCAGAGCCCGGCGATGAAATCGCGGCTCGCCGTGCAGGGCCTCGAGCTCGTGGGCAACAGTCCGATGGAATTCGATGGCTTCATACGCGCGGAAATAATGAAGTGGGCCGCGGTACTCAAGGCGGCCGGCATCAAGCCCCAGTAACACGGCGTTACGCAAGTTGCACTCGCGACATTCGCGCGTAACGTGCGGCCGCGACAATAAGCGGCATGACGACCGGTAATTTTTACTGCCCGCGAGTCCAGTGGCTCCGGCCGTTCGTCGGTTCCGTCACAGACGCAGCCGAGGCCGCCCAGTAGGCTTCGCCTGCAAGTCGATTTGCCTATACGGAGGAAAAAATGGAAGAGCAAGCCAAAGCCCGCCTACATCCCCTGCTCGCCGGCGCCGCGGTCGCGGTGATCGTCGCCGCGGGCGTCGCGGTGGCCGCGATCACGGGCTACCTGCCCGGCTCCAACGCCGAGATGGCGCCGTCGGATAAAGCGAGCGCGCCGCAGGCGTCGCAGCGCCAGCACGTCGCCGCCGCAAAGCCCGCGGAGCAGCGCCAGCATGTCGCGGCCGTGTGCCATGACTGCGGCACGATCATGGAAGTGAAGGAAGTCGACGTGCTCGGCAAGGGCACCGGCATGGGTGCGGTCGCCGGCGGCGTCGGCGGCGCAGTGCTCGGCCACGAGATCGGCGACGGCAGCCGCGCGGGCACCGCGGTCGGCGCTGTGGTCGGCGCGGTTGCGGGCCACCAGATCGAGCGCAAGGCGCGCGAGCACAAGAAGTACGAGATCACGGTACGCATGAACGACGGCTCGACCAAGGCGATCACCGACGAGAGCAGTGACCAGGTCTCCTGGAAGAGCGGCGACAAGGTCCGCGTCGGCACGGACGGCGTGATCCGCCCGATCTAACTGCGACGAGTGCAGCAAACGACGGGGTCAGGCCCGAGAGCCTGGCCCCGTTGCTTTTTCTAGAGCAGGAAGGCGCCGGCTGCGCCGCCGGCGGCGAGCAGCCACAGCGGATTCACGCGTAGCGCGAGTGCCCCGGCCGCGGCGCCGGCCGCGATCGCCCACAGGCGCCAGTCCGGCGTCGCGGGCGTGCACAGCACGTAGCCTCCGGAGAGCGTGAGGGCGACGACGAGGGGCGCAATCGCGTGCTGGATGGCCCGGCGCCACGGCGAGTCCTTGAAGCGCTCCCAGAGGTCGGCGATCCACCACGCGAGCACCGCCGCGGGCGCGCACACCGCGAGGAGCGCCACCACCGCGCCGGGGAGGCCGGCCGCGCGCCAGCCGATCAGGCTCACGATCAGCACGTTCGGCCCGGGCGCGGCCTGCGCGATGGCGAAGAGCTGGATGAATTCTGCGTGCGTGGTCCAGCCTTTCACGTCCACCACGAGGCGCTGCATCTCCGGCATCACCGAGGGCATGCCGCCGAAGGCGATGAGCGAGAGCACGCCGAAGGTGAGCGCGAGGTCGACGAGGATCACAGCCAGTCCCGCCGCGCAAGGAAGACGCCGAGCACCATCGCGAGCGGCATCACGATGAGGAGCGACCAGCGCGCAACGCCGACTGCGAGGAAGCAGCTCGCCACCAGCACGAGCGCCGCCGGCTTGCGCACCAGCGCTCTGCCGAGCTTGAGCGCCGTGCCGATGAAGAGCCCGGCGCCGGTCGCGCCGACGCCGGTGACGATCGCGCGCACGGTCGGGTTCGACGCCCACTCGAGATAGAGGATGCCCAAGAGCATCACGCAGACGAAGGGCAGCGCCATCAGCCCGAGGAAGGCGACCACGGCGCCCGAAACGCCGAACCAGCGCTTGCCGAGCACGATCGACGCGTTGCCGATGTTCGGCCCGGGCAGGAACTGGCAAAGACCGATGGTCTCGGCGAAGTCGGCCTGCGTCAGCCAGCGGCGCTCCTCCACCATCGTGCGATACGCCCACGGCAGCACGCCGCCAAAGGAGCGCGCGCCGATGGCGAGGAATCCCATGAAGAGCTCGGTAAGCGTGCGGGGCGGCGCGACCTGCATTCTTTCTTGCACAATACCAGCGTATGCGCAGCGCTGCAGCGATCGCGCTATTCGCGCTTGCGCTCGGCGCGCAGGCACAGGCACCATTTTCGGCGCAGGAAAAGGCGCGCCTTCTCACGCACGGCCCGTGGCCGCCAAAGCGCGTATTGCAAAAAGCCGAAGCCATCGCGCTCGGCGAGCGGCTGTTCTACGAGCCGCGGCTTTCCGGCACCGGATCGCTGCTCTGCGCGAGCTGCCATGAGCCGTTCCGGCATTTCCAGGATGCGCGCGAGCGCGCCTTCGGCCTCGAGCAGGTGGAGCGCAACACGCCGACGCTGGTGAACGTTGGCTTCTACCGCCGATTCGGCTGGGACGGCGCGCACGACAGTCTCTCATCGCAGAGCATCCGTCCGCTGCTCGAGGCGCGCGAGATGCGCTCGACGCCAGCGCAGGTCGCGGCGCTGATCCGCGTACGCTATGCTGGCGACTATCAACGGGCGTTCGGCACGTCGGTGCCGGCGGACGATGGCAAGGTGCTTGCCGATGTCGGCAAGGCGCTCGCCGCATTCCAGGAGACGCTGGTGAGCGGCCGCACGCCGTTCGACGAGTTCCGCGACGCGCTGGAGCGCGGCGATGCGGTTGCGGCGGCGCGCTATCCGGTTGACGCGCAACGCGGCGCCGCGCTCTTCGTCGGCAAAGCAGCCTGCAGCGGCTGTCATGCCGGACCGCAATTCACCGGCTCGCAGATCGAAAGCGCCTACCGCGTGCCGGGACTGCGCGACGTGGCGCTTACCGCGCCTTATATGCACGACGGCAGCCTTGCCACGCTCGGGGAGGTCGTGCGGCACCACGGCGCGGTCCAGCTGACGCCGCGCGAGCGCGACGATCTGGTGGCGTTCCTGCGCTCGCTAAGCGAAAAGGGCCNNAGCCCGAAATGGCTGGTGCTCGCCGCCTTGGTAGCCGCGGCGCCCGACACGCCGGGCGTGTTCGAGCTCTGGGACGACGACGAGCTGCTGCGTATCGGCGCAACGCGCGGCAGCTTGCGCAAGGAGCTCATGCAGGAGCTGCTCGAGCGCGAGAGCCGCGCCACCCACTTCAGCTGGGAAATCAGCTTCGATCCGCTCGTGCGTGAGCGCGAGCTGCTCGCGGAGCTAGCTCACGCTCGCAAAGCGCCCTCGCAATAGATGCAGCGCGAGCGCGGCGGCGAGCGTGAGCGCCGCGCAGGCGAGCCAGGCGCTCGGCCAGCCGAACGGCTTCGCGATCGCGCCGCTCAGCGCGAGCGCGCTGCCGAGGCTCAGCGATGAAACCAGCGTCCAGGCGCCCTGGTAGGCGCCGCGGCGCCCGGCCGGCGCAAGGCGCGCGACGCCCGCCGGCACCGCGGAGCTGAACACCACTTCGCCGAAGCTGTAGATGACGGTGCCGACGAGCAGCGCCGCCGCAGCGCCGGGGACCAGAGCGAAGCACGCGAGCGCCAGCGCGATGATCGCCGCCCCGGCACCGAGCAGGCGGAACGGCCCCTGCGCCTCGATGCGCGTCGCGACCGGAAGCGCAAGCACTGCCACCAGGATGCTGTTTGCGCCGAGCACGAGGCCGATGTAGCTCTCGCCGAGGCCGCGAGCCGTTGCATAGAGCGGCGTCACGGTGACGAGCATCCCCATGCTGAGCGGAAAAACGAACGCGATCGCGGCGAACAGCGCAAAGCGCCGGTCCGCGAAGGCCGCCCGCGTATCGCGCAGCACGCCGGGTGCGGCGGCCGATTTCTCGAGCGGCAGCGGCCCGCGCAGCGCAGCGAGGTAGAGCGCCGCCACGAGGAGGTATCCGCCGGCGCTTGCGGCTGCGAGAATGCCGTAGCCGCGCTCGGCGATGTACCCCGCCGGCACTACGCCGAGCGTGTAGGCGATGCTCATCGTCGTGTAGTTGAGCGCGAGCACCGACTGGCGGCGCGCAGGCGGGGCGAGATCGAGCAGCAGCGCGCTCGACACCGGGATGTTGATGGCGCCGGCGGTGCCGAGCGCGAGGCTCCAGGCGAAGAGCGCCACCGGATCGTGCACCAGCACGAACGCGGGCAGCACGAGCGCGGTGACGAGCGACGATCCGATGAGCAGCGGCCGGCGCCCGATGCGATCGGAGAGCGCGCCGAAGGGCGGCGCGGCGAGCCCGCGCGCCACGTTCTCGCAGAGGAAGGCGAGCCCCACGGTGGTGACATCGATGCCCGCGCGATGCACGAAATAGATGCCGAGGAACTGCACCAGGCTCATGCGCGCGGCGACCGCGATGAAGCTCGCCGCGACCACCACGGTGATGCGGCGGTCTAGAAGCCCCAGTAATCGAGCCCTTCGGGCAGCGGCTCGCCGAGCGTGAGCGAGGCGAGCTTGGCGTACTGGCCCTCGGAGTAGAGCAGCGGTTTGCCCTTCTGCCCGATCAGCATCTGCTCCACCTGGCCGAGGTACACGGTATGGGTGCCGTGGGTGAGCGTCTTCACCACGCGGCAATCGAACGACACGAGCGCCTCGATCAGCACCGGCGCGCCGGTCGTGAGGCGCGTCCAGTTGCCGTTCTTGAAGCGGTTGTCGCCGCTCTGTGCGCCGCTGAAGGCGGTCGAGAGCTGCCAGTCCTCGGCACGCAGCACGTTGACGCAGAACACTTTGCTCTTCGTTACGGCGTTGTGCGTGGTCGCGAGCTTGTTGATGCAGACGAGCACGGTGGGCGGCTCGGCGGTCGCCGAGCACACCGCAGTGGCCGTCATGCCATAGCGGTGCGCGGCGTGCATGCTGGTGATGATGTTGACCGCGCCGGCGAGGGTGCGCATGCCGATCCTGAACTGCCCCGCGTCCACAGGCTGTGACGCAACGGCAGGCTTCTGTTCCATGCGAACATTCTAACCATGCCCACCGACAGCTTTTTGCAGCAGGCGCTCATCTATCTCGGCGCGGCGATCATCGCCGTTCCGATCTTCACACGGCTCGGCGCGGGCGCGGTGCTCGGCTATCTCATCGCCGGCGTCGTCATCGGCCCGTTCGGCCTGGGCCTGATCACGCACGCCGAGACGGCGCTCGAATTCGCCGAGCTCGGCATCGTGCTGCTGCTGTTTCTCGTCGGCCTCGATCTCAACGCCGCGCGCGTCTGGCAGCTGCGCCGCGCGATCTTCGGCCTCGGCGCAGCGCAGGTCGTGCTGACCACCGCGGCGATCGCGCTCGTCGCCTGGGCATTCGGGCAGCCGCTCATCGTCGGCATCGTCGCCGGCATGGCGCTCGCGATGTCCTCCGACGCGATCGGGCTCGCGATCCTGCAGGAGCAGAACCTGCTGCCGACCCCGGGCGGCCAGGCGTCGTTCGCGGTGCTCCTGTTCCAGGACCTGGCGGTGATCCCGCTGCTCCTCGCGCTCGCGTTCCTCGGCGGCGACGCGCAAGCTTTCAACTGGCTGGATGCGGGCAGGGCGGTGGGTTTCATCGTCGCGCTGATCGCCGCCGGGCGCCTGCTCGTGCGGCCGCTCCTGCGCTACATCGCGGAGACGCGGCTGCGCGAAGTGTTCGTCGCCTTCTCGCTGTTTCTCGTCCTGGGCACCGCGGTGCTCTCCAATGCCGTGGGACTGTCGATGGGCCTCGGCGCCTTCCTTGCGGGCGTGATGCTCGCGGAAAGCGAGTACCGCCACGAGCTCGAGCTCGACATCGATCCGTTCAAGGGACTGCTGCTCGGGCTTTTCTTCATCGCGGTCGGCATGTCGGTCGACCTGGGCCTCTTCGCGAGCATGCCGCACGTGATCATCGGGCTCGCGCTCGGCCTGGTGGCGCTGAAGATCGTGCTGCTCTTCGGCATGGCGCGGCTCTTCGGCTACTGCCGCCCGACCGACGCGGGACTCTTCGCGGTGGCGCTCTCGCAGGCGGGCGAATTCGCGTTCGTCATCTTCACGGCGGCGACGCACGTGCTGACGACGGAGACCATCGCCGTGCTGAACGCGGTGGTGGCGACGTCGATGCTGACGACGCCGCTCCTCATGGTGCTCTACATGCGCTACCGCGCGCGCGCCGAGCGCCGCGTGGAGCGCGCGGCCGATCGCATCGCCGAGGCGAATCCGGTGATCATCGCGGGCTTCGGCCGCTTCGGGCAGGTGGTGCTGCGCGTGCTGCGCGGCCTCGGCATCCGTGCCACGGTCATCGACCACGACCCGCAGCAGATCGACACTGTGCGCCGCTTCGGCTGGAAGGCCTACTACGGCGACGCCACGCGCATGGACCTGCTGGAGGCGGCCGGCATTCGCCAGGCGCAGCTGCTGCTCGTCGCAATCGACGATGCGGAAGCGGCGATGCGGCTCGTCAAGCGCGTGCGCGCGCGCTTTCCGCAGGTCCAGCTGCTGGTGCGCGCGCACAGCCGCACCGACGGCTACGAGTATGCCGAGCTCGGCGTGCCGTTCGTGCGCGAAGTGTTCGCCGCGTCGCTCGAAGCCGCCACCAGGCTGCTGATCGCGCTCGGCTACACGGCCGACAACGCGCAGCGTATCGTCACACGATTCCGCGAGTACGACGAGCAGCAGATCGCGCAATCCGCGCCCCACCGGCACGACGAGGAGAAGCTGATCGCGCTCACCGAGCAGGGGCGGCGCGATATCGCGCAGCTGCTCGCCGCGGAAGCCGCGGCCGCGCCCGCGGTTGACGAGAAGCGCGAAGTCGCGTGAGGGCTTGCGCCACCGGCCCGATTTTGTCGTAGGATGCGTCCATGCCGCGCAAGCGCAAAGCGAGCAGCTCGAAACCGGCAAAGCGGCGTACCGCCGCGCGCAAAGAGGAAGCGCCCGTCGAGGAGGCCGCGCCGGTCGCCGGCCGCGTGATCGAGCGCGCCGACGGCTTCTACTGGGAGGCGCGCAAGGACGAGTCGCACGGTCCCTTTGCCACGCTCGCCGAGGCCGAAGGCGACATGCTGGCCGACGGCGCCGCCGAGGAAGACGACGTCGAAGTTCCCGGCGCGCTGCAGGAGGCCGAGTCCGAGCTCGGCCTGAACGACTGGATCGACCCGGACACGGGCGGGCCGGCCGAAGACAACGTTCCGCGCATCGAAGACCACTGAGCTTTACTGCCGGGTCAGGCGCCCGAGCAGGCTGTTCAATTCGTTGGGATCGACCGGCTTGATCAGGTGGTAGTCGAAGCCTGCTTCTAACGCACGCCGCCGGTCCGCGTCCTGTCCCCAGCCGGTGAGCGCGACGAGCGTCACTTCTCCGCCGTGGCGCGAGCGCAGCGCGCGCGCCACGGCGTAACCGTTGGTGCCCGGCATGGCGATGTCGAGGATCGCGACGCGCGGCCTGAACTCGTCGCCCACGCTGAGCGCCGCGGCGCCGTCATAGGCGACGCGCACCTCGTGGCCGTAGAGCGCGAGCACGCGTTGCAGCGAATCGGCGGTGTCGCGATCGTCGTCTGCGACCAGGATACGTAGCGGCTGCGCCGGCGCCGCCTCGACGGCACTCGTGCGCCATTCCACGGCCGGCGCGCCGCTCGCGATCGGCAGCCGCACGAGTGCCTCGGTGCCCGCGCCCGTGTCGAGCGGGCGGATTTCCAGGCTCCCCTGGTGCAGCTCGAGGATGCCGCGCACGAGCGTCAGGCCCACCCCCGGCGGCGCGCCCGCCTCGACACCGATGCCCGCGTCCTCGATGCGCACGAGCACCGCGCCGCTCTCGACCGTCGCGGTAACGTTGATCGAGCCGCGCGCCTGCATGTGTCGCGAGGCGTTCTTGAGCAGCGTGGAGAAGACGCGCGCGAGTCGCGGGGCATCGGCGTCGATCACCACGCGTTCGCTCGGCAGCAGCACCGAGAGATGGTGCCCGGCGGCGTTGATGATCGGCCGGCTCGCCTCGAGCGCCATGTCGATCGTCACTTCGAGCGGCACGCGCTCGCGGCGCAGCACGAACTTGCCGCGCGAGATGCGCTCGATGTCCAGGAGATCGTCGATCAGGCGCGAGAGCTGCTCGACCTGGCGCTCGATCACGCCCTGACTCCACGCCACTTCCGGATCGTTCGGCCCCTTGCGGCCGAGGATGGCGACCGCGTTGCGGATGGGCGCGAGGGGATTTCTCAGCTCGTGCGCGAGCGTGGCGAGGAACTCGTCGCGCGTGCGATCGGCTTCTCTCGCGCCCTGGATGTCCATGCCGGTGGCGACCCAGCCGTCGACGCGACCGGCGGCATCGAAAGTCGGCGTGTAGGCCCATTTGATCCAGTGGCGCCCGAGTCCGGGCAGCTCGGCGAGCCGCTCGAACTGCACCGGGTCGCCTGCGAGCACGCGCGCGACGAAGGGCTCGATCTCGCGCATGGCGTGCGCGCCGATCACGTCGCCGACGCGCAATCCGAGAATCTGCTTTGGCTGCCGGGCGACCCACCTGGCGTAGGTCGGGTTCACCCAGACGTAGCGCGACTCGCGGTCGCAGCGCACTGCTGCGACCGGCACCGTGTCCGTAACGACGCGGGGCTCCTCCCCGGCTGCGTTCTGCATCGCAGTGCCGCATGGTAGCGAAGCGGCGCGCGTGCCCATATCCCCGTTTGCACTACAACTACAAAGGATTACGCGGCGACCTGGCGCTCGCGCACGAGCTCGGGACGCAGGCTCGCGCCCTGCCGCAGCAGCTCGCGCTGCACATCGCGCACCGGCACGTCGCGCGGCATCACGCCGCCGGTGCAGTCGATCGTGACGCGCCCGCGGATCGCGAGCGGCCCGGCCTTGGTTTCCAGCACCGCGCCTTCGACTCCGGCACCACCTCGGATCGCGAGAGCTTCCGTACCGGCACCGCGCGCTGCACCTCGTGCCGGCGCTTCGTGTCTTCGGCGTCGCGCGAGAACACGGTGATCTCGGCATCGGGCACCTCCTGCCGGAGCTGCATGATGATCGACTGCAGGATTGCTTCGTCGCCGAGGTTGAGCCCGCCGTAGGAGCCGGTGATGCCGATCTTCGGTCCGCTCATGCCGCAGGCCCGCTTGCAAAATACGGGCCGGGAGCGCCGCACCTGATCCGGTAGGATGGGGCCGGATGAACGGCGACTTAAGGGAGCTCACGGCGGCGCTCGCCCACGACCTCAACAATTACCTGCAGGTCGTGATGGGAAACCTGGAGCTCCTCCGGCGCAGGTGTGAATTCGTACCCGAGACGGTGGAGGCGGCGCTCGCGGCGACGCGCCGCTCGGCAGCGCTCGCCGACCGGCTGCATACCCTCGGCCGGCTACAGCCGCCGGCGCCGCGCGCCTTGGACCTCGATCAGTTCGTGCGCGAGCTGGAGGACGCGCTCGCGCAAGTGCTCGGCAAGACGATCCGCGTCGAGCTGGCGAGCGCGCCCGGCCTGCCGAGCGCGCTTGCCGATCCGCGCGCGGTGCAGCTTGCGCTCCTCGAGCTCGCGGCGAACGCGCGCGCGGCGATGCCTAACGGCGGGCGGCTCCTGCTCCGGACGGCGCAGGGCCCGCAAGGGTTCGTCGTGCTGGAGGCGAGCGATACGGGCGCCGGCATTGCGGCCGCGACGCTCGAACGCGCGCGCGCGCCGCTGCTTTCGCGCGGCCAGCAAGGCAAGCCGGGCGGGCTCGGACTGCATATCGTCTATGCCTGCATCCATCAGGCGGGCGGCCGCGTCGAGGTCGCTTCCGCGCCCGGCGCCGGCACCTCCGTCAAGCTTTACCTTCCAAGCGCCTAAGCTGGGGTCAGGTCTTGAATTGACGCATGTGATGCATCAATTCAAGACCTGACCCCGATTTTTCAAGTCAGTCGATGCGGGCGCCCGAGAGCTTCACGACGCGCGCCATCTTCGCGTAATCGGCGCGCAGCAGCTCGGCGAAGGCCTGCGGGCTCATCGCCTGCGGCACGACGCCCTGCCTGTCGAGCCGCTCGAGAATCACCGGATCCTTGAGGAGCTTCGCCACCGCCGCATTGAGCGCATCGACCGTCTGCGGGGGGAGGCCGGCCGGGCCGAGCAGGCCGATCCACGAATCGAACGCGTAGCCGCTCATTTGTCCCTTGGGGCCGGACTCGTCGACCGTTGGCACCTGCGGCAGAAATTTCGAGCGCTGCTTGCCGGTCGAGGCGAGCGCGCGCACGCGCGCATCGTTGACATAGGGGATGGCGCCGATGTTCGCCGCGATCACCGCCTGCGCCCGCCCGGCGAGCACTTCGTTCACCGCCTCGCCGGTCGCCTTGTACGGCACATGCATCATCTCGATGCCGGCCATGGCGCAGAAATACGCCATCGACAAATGCGTCGCCGAGCCGTTGCCGGCGCTCGCGTAGTTGAGCTTGCCGGGATTCGCTTTCGCGTACGCGACGAACTCGGCCATGCTCTTGGCCGGCACCGTGCTCGAAACCAGTAGCACATAGTCGACGTTGCCAATATGCGCGATGGGCGTGAAATCCTTGAGCGGGTCGTAGGGCAGCTTGGCGTAGAGCGAGCCGGCGATGGTATGGCTCGCGGCGGCGAGGATCAGCGTCTGCCCGTCGGGCGCGCTCTTCGCGACCGAGCCGGTGCCGATGGTGCCGCCGGCGCCCGGACGGTTCTCGACGATCACGGTGCGTCCGAGCAGCGTGCCGAGCTCCGCGTGGAGCGAGCGCGCCACGATGTCCTGCACGCCGCCGGCAGCGAATGGCACCACGAGGCGCACGACCGGCTGCGCGCGCGCTCGCCCTCGTCATGGGCGGAGCGCGAAAAGGAGTGCCCTCACGGCCGGCACCAATCCTGGATGATCGCCTCGTAGATCGCGACCGCCTGCCGGATGCGCTCCTGGCTGCACCACTCGTCGGTCTGGTGCGCGAGCTCCGGTTGCCCCGGACCGAGCACTACCGTGGGCGCGCCCTGGTAGACCTTCAGCAGGTTGGCGGCATCGGTCATATAGGTGGCGGTGCGCGGCTCGGGCCTGGTTCCGAGGTGTGCGCGGACGATGTCGAACACGCGCCCGATCCACTCCTCCTGCGGCGGCGTCCACACCGGTGGCAGATCGGAAAACACGTCCAGCTCGGCGTCGCGCAGCGTGTCGCGCAGGCGCGCGAGCAGCGCCGCGTGGTCCATGCCGGGCACGGTGCGGATATCGACGCCGATCGATGCAGTATCGGGAACCATGTTGACGCCGCTGCCGCCCGCCATCGTGCCGACGTTCATGGTCGGCGCACCCATCACCGGATGCGCGCTCGCGCGGAAGTCGAACCGCTCGAGCGCGGCGACGGCGTGCGCTGCCTTATATATGGCGTTGACGCCGAGCTGCGGCATCGAGCCGTGTGCCGAGACGCCCTGGTAGCGCGCGTGGAACTTGATCGAGCCCTTGTGCCCGACATACGGATAGTTCGCGGTCGGCTCGCCCACCACCAGCGCGCCGGCGTGGCCAAGGAGCGCGGTCTCCGCGAGGCGCTGCGAGCCGATGCAGCCGCCCTCCTCCGCGGCGGTCAGCACGATGACGATGCCCGGCGAGCCCTGCAGCCGCGGCGCCACGTTGCGCGCGGCGAGCAGGATCGCCGCGACGCCGGCCTTCATGTCGGAGACGCCGCGGCCATACAGCCGGTCGCCATCGGCTTCGCCGGCGAACGGATCCTTTGACCAGGGACGCGTGCCGAGCGCGACGGTGTCGAGATGCCCGGTGAGGCAGAGCGGCGCCCTGGCGTCACTCGCGCCCGCGCGCGCGACCACGCTCGTGCGTCCCGGCTCGTATTCGTGGTACGCGACGCTGAAGCCCCATTGCTCGAGCAGGCCGCCCGCGTGGCGCGCGCAGTCCTGCTCGCGGCCGGGCGGGTTGATCGTGTCGTAGGCGAGGAGCGACCGGGTGAGCGAGATGGCGTCGGCGGTGCCCATATCACCAATGATACAAAAAGGCGCTGTAGTTTCCGCCCGACAGCGCGGCCGCGGCGCGTAGGGCCCGTCGGCGATGACGTCGAGCGAGCCTAGAAACGCTTCGAGCGGCGGCATTTCGTCGCCCGCGAGCCATGCGGCGAGCCGCTCGCGGCCGCCCTGCAAATATTCGCATTGATGAAGGATGCGCGCGCACATCTCTGTCCATCGTGGATGCATCATGACCGCCCGGAAGCAAATCGCGTACCCGGTTCAGAAATGGGGGTCAGATCAACTTTTCGAGACAGCCGGACAAAAGCCGATTAGCGCGGCGTGCGGAAATGTGGATCTGACCCCATTTACCGGCGAATCACCCAGATCGCGATGGCGGACAACACGCAGCAGCCGAGCGCGGCGACGAAGCCCGGCGCATAGCTGCCGCTGAGATCGTACGCGAGGCCCGTCGCCCAAGGCCCGAGCGCGCCGCCGGCGATGCCGATGCCCATGATCGCGCCGAAGATCGCTCCGTAGTGACGGCCGTGGAAGTACTCGGCGGGAATCGAACCGACCACCGAGGTCACGCCATAGCCGAGGAAGCCCTGCGCGAGCACCATGAGCCAGAGCAGCGCGCTCACCGGCGCGTGCTGGAGCGCAAGCAGCGACGCATAGCAGATGACGAAGCCGGCCTGGCCGATGCACCACACCCACTCGCGCGCGATGCGATCGGAAAGATGCCCGAGCGCGATCTGTCCCGGGATGCCGGCGAGGCTCACGAGCCCGAGCGCCCATGCCGCCTGCTGGCCGCTGAAACCCACCTCGCGCAGGTAACGCGTCTGGTGCACCTGCACCGCGTACCAGGCGTAGAGAGCGCCGGCATAAGCAAGCGCGAGCCACCAGAAGACCGGCGTGCGGATCGCGGCGCCGAGCGTCCAGTCCTCGCCGCTCGGCGCGGTTTGCGCCGCGGGACGGGCCGGCGGGTTGGCGTCGCCATCCGGATGCAGGCCGAGCTCCTGCGGCCGGCGGCGCAGCAGCAGATTGAGCGGCGCCAGCACCACCAGCACGACGATCGCGAGCGCGATGCAGGCGCTCCGCCAGCCAAACGCGTCGATCACGCCCTGCAGGGCGGGGAAAAGGATGATCGAGCCGACCCCGACGCCCGAGAACGCGATGCTCATGGCGAGTCCGCGCCGGCGCACGAACCAGTTCGGCAGATAGC
>WNFR01005477.1_pt1 | contig 16120 bp, 14 predicted proteins | sample 5400221 | NCBI WGS metagenome assembly WNFR01 (sample SAMN13153357, study PRJNA577476) | soil metagenome | isolation source: 40 cm soil under Madrone tree | place: USA:California | collected 2016-06-14 | reverse complement strand
AGCAATACCACGGAAACAACCTACTGACGTACCTCTTAACTTCAGCGCGGAAATGCTAGCGCACGCTGGATGAAGCGTTGCGACGGCATCGCGGCTCGCAGCCGATGCTTGACACTTTCGGCGGTTCATTCGTAGCATAGGCACTTGCGTTTAAGCCGGCGTAGCTCAGTGGTAGAGCGAGGGTCTCATAATCCCTAGGCCGTGGGTTCGATTCCCCCCGCCGGCACCACTGAATCCCGAAGACTTACCCGGTCTTCGACACCCTGAAATCCCCGCGAGATTCTCGCGGGGATTTGCGTGTTTCGAGACCTGCGGCGAGTTCGCTCGTGATCCGCTTGTAATTTCAGTCCCCGCAGTCAGCCCCGATTTCGACGAACTGATGAACGATTCCACTCCCCGGAAACGCTTAAATTCGCCCAACTGCTATCCGTATTAAGTCGGTTTGACATAACGATGCGGACTGTATTGAATTGTTAGTCTGCCCGAGCCAGCCGGACTGGATAGGGCGCTATCTGCATCTGGGGGATTGCGCAATGATTACGAATTTATTTCACGGCCCTGGATCGGAGTCCCACACGTCTGACCTTCGGGCGGCGAGCCGATCTGAATCCATCGTTGTTCGATGCATGTTGCTGGGGCTGCTTGCGCTGACCGTCTGGTTGCCTGCGACGCACGCGCAAGTCTCGGCGAGCATTCGAGGATTTGTTACGGATGCATCGGGCGCGCCGGTAGCCCAGGCGACGGTAAAAGCAAAGAACCTGGAAACTGGCGCGGTCCGAACGGCCAATACGGACGATGCCGGGCGATACCTGGTGCTCGCCCTGCCCGTCGGCAAATATGAGGTGCGAATTTCGAAAAGCGGCTTTCAAGACGCAGTCCGGAGCGGCATCTACCTTGTTGTCGGCGAAGAAGCCAGCGTCGATCTGCGGCTGCAAGTGAAGGCGGTCGAGTCGGTGGTAAACGTCACGAGCGACGCGCCCATTGTTAGCGTGACTACCGGGGACATCAGCGGTCTGGTTGGCGAGCAGGCCGTGAAGGATCTGCCATTGAATGGACGCAGTTACGATCTGCTCCTTCCCCTGAATCCGGGGATCGTTAATTTTACTTCGCAGAAAACTGGCGGAACCGGGATATCCAATTCCAGCACGGCGAGCAATTTCTCGGTCACCGGCAATCGGCCACAGCAGAATATTTTCCTGCTGAATGGGGTGGAGTACACCGGCGCGGCGGAGAACAACATGACGCCGGGGGGGCCGAGCGGAATGCTGCTTGGCGTGGAGGCTGTGCGCGAGTTTAACGTGCAACGGGATTCCTACGGCGCTGAGTTTGGCAAGCGGCCCGGCGGGCAGGTGGTGATTGTGACGCAATCGGGCGGCAACCAGTGGCACGGTGCGGTGTACGAGTTCCTGCGGAATAATGCGCTGGATTCGGCGAATTTCTTCGATCAGGGGTCCGCTCCCCCGTTTCAACGGAACCAATTTGGAGCCTCTTCGGGCGGCGCAATTCAGAAGAACAAGACGTTTTTGTTTGGCAATTACGAAGGGTTCCGGCAGCGCTTGCACCAGACGTCCGTGGCATTTGTGCCGGATGCGGACGCACGGGCGGCTGCCGCTCCAAGTGTTCAGCCACTTTTGAACTTATGGCCGGTCGCTCCTGCAGGAGCGCCTGACGCTGCGGCCGGAACCGTGAACGGGGCACCTGTAGGAATTGCAACCGTCTTCAGCAGCCCGCTGCAAACGATTCGCGAGGATTTTGGGACCGCGCGCGTGGATCACATCTTTTCGCAAAAGGATTCTCTCGCCGCAATTTATACGGTCGACGATGGCGGCGACGTGACGGCTACGCCGGCCAACCCGTACAGTTCAGACATTCTGAATTTGCGCGAACAGGTGCTGAGTCTCGACGAAACTCATATTTTTTCGCCTTCCCTTTTGAATACCGCACGATTTGGATTTTCGCGGGCGGGCTACTTCTTTACCGGAGAACCCACGCCGGGCACTCCCGCGGCCGGCGTGCCGGGATTTCTTACCGGGCTGCAGGTGGGCGCGGTGGTGGTGGGCGGCAGCGCGGCGTCGAACCCGCAGGCTTCGATCGGGCTGGCGGGCAGCAACAACGGGAGCAATCTGCATATCGCGCGCAATCTGTTTACGTATGAGGATCGCGTAACGCTCACGAAAGGGCGCCACCAATTGAGTTTTGGCGCGTGGTTCCAGCGGTTTCAGTCGAATGAAATCATCGCTCTCAGCCAGTACGGGCAGGCAACGTTTCCGAGCCTGACGACTTTCTTGCAGGGCACCACCTCTTCCTTTTTGTTTGATCCGGCGCCCACGAAAATGTACTGGAGGTCGTTGTTCGGAGCGCTTTACGCCGAGGACGTTTTCCGCGTCAGCCCCAGGCTGACGATTTCACTTGGATTCCGCGATGAATTTTCGACGGGATGGAATGAGGCTCATGACCACGCCGCGAATTACACGTTCACGAATGGAGTGATTTCCACCAACCCGCGGATCGGCGGTTCGCTCTTCATCACGAATAACGCGAAGTTTCTGCCACAACCGCGCATTGGCGTGGCGTGGAGCCCGTTTGGCCGCAAGACCGTGGTTCGCGCCGGATTTGGCATGTACAACGACCTGCAGGACGCGTTGGGCTATCGCACGGATCAGAATGCGCCGTTCAATCCGACGTATAGCATCCAGTCCTTCCAGGTTTCCTCGTTTCCAGTTGATCCGACAGCGCCAGTTCCTGCGGGCGCGAAACTTGTGCCCGGCGGGGTTCAACCGGATATGAAAACACCGACGCTGATTTCGTGGTCACTTCGTGTTGACCGGGAGCTTTCCCCGAACACGGCTTTGACGATTGGCTATGTTGGTTCGCATGGGTATCACGAGTTGATCGGAATCGATGCCAACGAGCCGTTCCCGGTGATTTGCCCCGCTTCTCCATGCCCAGCGGTTTATCCCACGTATGACGCCAGCCAGCCCGTTACTCCGACGAACGGGCCTACCCTCGGATTCCCGATCAATTCGCCAAACGGAGCTCCAAACTCGCCTCTCGCCGGTGCTCCCGTTCCAGCGGGCACGTATTACATTCCCGCAAACACCCCGAAAGCGAATCCGGCGCTTGCCAACACCTGGACGTGGTTCTCCGTTGGCAACAGTTCGTATCATGCGTTGCAGGTGGACCTGCGGCGGCGATTCAGCCACGGACTTTCGGTGCGGGGAGTCTACACATATTCGAAAGCGCTGGATGACGGCGATTCGTTGAACCAGACGACGGCGGGGAATGCTCCGGGGCTGGTGTCGAATCCGTTCAATCTGGCGGCAGATAAAGGACTCGCGACGTATGACGCGAGGAACGTTGGCGTGGTCAACGTGCTGTATGACTTGCCATTTGGCCGGGGACAGGCTTTTGCGCGGGATGTGGAAGGCTGGCGAGACAAGGTGGTGAGCGGTTGGACGGTATCGAGCATCGTCACGGCGCAATCAGGATTTCCGTTCACGCCGCAGTTGAGCTACAACCCATCCAACAACGGCGATACCCGCAATCCCGTGCGGCCGTTTGTGAATCCTGATTTCAGAGGGCCCGTGATTCTGGGCAATCCGACGCAGTGGTTCAATCCCAACGCGTTCATCGCGCCTCCCTCGGCGAGCGGGTTTTACGGAAATCTTGGCAGGGATACATTCATCGGGCCGGGTCTGGCGACGTGGGATTTCTCGGTCCTGAAAAACACCAGGATTCGCGAGAGCCTGAATCTGCAATTTCGCGCGGAGATTTTCAATTTACTGAACCGCGCGAATTTCAACACACCGAATCTCATCGTGTTCACGCCGCCGACGGCGACCAATACGACTGGATTGTCGGGCACGGCGGGCGCGATCACCAGCACGTCGACGACGGCGCGGCAGGTGCAGTTCGCGCTCAAACTGCTCTGGTAACTCGATTGACAGTTTCTGCGGGCTCCGGCAGCATAGCGGACCAGTGTCCACTCTTTCCGCTTTTTCATCGCAGGTTCCGGACTTAATTCTGGCAAACCCGACAGCAGGCGGCGGGCTTGGGCGCGAAGCTCTGCCAAGACTGAAAGCGTTTGCTTTGGAAAAACATTGGAGCGCTGAATTTCGCAGCTCGGAGAGTTCCGCGGAATTCGCGCAAATCGCGCGGGAAGAGGCTGCCGCGGGACGCGAGCGGATCTTTGCGCTGGGAGGCGATGGCACGTTCCAGGCGCTGCTGAACGCCGTGGCCGGGAACTCAGGCGTTTCCATTGGGGTGCTGCCGGCGGGTGGTGGAAACGATCTGGCCGCAGCTTTGAGATTGCCGATCGACCCCGTCAAAGCCATTGAGATGATTCTGACCCATGGAGAAGGCGTCCCGCTGGATGCCGCGCGCGTGCGCACTGCCGATGGCGCGGAACGCCTGTACATGGGCGGAGGAGGAGTGGGGCTGGACGCGGAGGCAGCGCAGTTCGCGAGCGGGGTTTACCGCAAGATGCGGGGAAGGAGCCGGTATTTGCTTTCCGCCATTCGCGCGCTTGCGGAATTCCGTGGAATCCAGGTATCCGTTTCCCTGGAAGGCACGGAGCAGAATTCTCTGCAAGGTGCGGCTCTTGTGCTCGGGGTTCTCAACACGCCGAGTTATGGAGGAGGATTGCGGCTGGCTCCCGAGGCAAATCTGGAGGATGGGCGGCTTGATTTGGTGCTTCTTGAAAATCTCAGCGCGTTTGAAATTGCGGGGATGCTGCCGCGCCTGGCAATCAGTGGGGAGATTCGAACGCAGCGCATTCAAAGGCATCGCATCACGCGAGCGCGAATCGAGACGGAAAGGCCGTGCGCGTTTCACGCGGATGGAGAGATCATCGGGATGACACCGGTGGAAATTACCGTGGTGCCGCGTACGATGCGGGTGTGGCGTCCCCGGGCCGCGCCGACACTTTAGTCGACGAAATCGATGACGGCGCCTTCGTGGCGATAGAGGAAGCCGACGAACTGGCCGAAATTCGGGGAAGTCACGTTGTTGAAGACGGCGTTGAAGTTGCCGTGATTGGTCACGTTGAGCGTGTAAACCCCGAGGCGGATATGGTGCACTTTGCCGCCCCGGTTCCCGAGGAAAGGCACGCGAAACTGGCGATAGAGTTTCATGTCGAGAGAAAAATATTCCGGGAAGCGTTTGCCGTTGGGTGTGCCTACATACTGCTGCTGAACATCAATCGGCGAGTAGGGGAAGCCGGAATGAACGTCAACGAGTGGGCTGAACGTCAACTTCCAGGGCAGAGCGAAGATTCCCCAGCCAACGACGCGATTGGGAATGTCCGACGGCAGGATGCCGTTGACATTTGGACGAATCACCGGGGCGGCGAAAGGGATATAAACATTCGAAAGACTGTTCAGATCTCCGCGGGCGCGGCTCCAGATGTAGGAAACGTTAATCTGATCGTGTTCGCGCAAGGAGTAATGCGCCGTGGCTTCCATTTCGCGATAGTGGGATGAGCCGGTGTTCGTCAGTCCTTCGAAGGATGGGCCGCCGGTGGCCGAGGTGAAGGGATTCACGGTGAAAAGATACGTGGCGTGGCTGTCGAGATAGCCTGCGCGCAGCTGCAGATTCTTGTGGAGTTCGTGCTCGAGTTGGCCGTTCCAGGTGACGTTGCGCGGCGTCGTGCTCGGATTGCCGGGTAAGGCGGAAGCCGTGAGAGGATTCAGATTTGCGACGAAAGCGTTCGTGTAGGTGACGGGCGTGCCGATCGGCAGGCCAGTGCTGTCAAATGTGGCGATGGTGCGATTCGGATTGGCGGCAAAATTTGCTGCAAGGAGTGGCAGAACTCCGTAGAAAATTCCGGAGCCGGCGCGAATGACGGTCTTGCCGCTTTTTCCCGGGGAGTAGGCAACGCCGGCGCGAGGCGCAATGGCGAAGGGCCAGCCGGTGGTCTCGGTGGAGATTCGCGCGCCGAGGTCCACGCTCCAGTGAGAATCCAGAACCCAGTGATCCTGAAGAAATTCGGCGACGGAGCTGTCGGAAGGAGATTGGGATGGCGCGGCGCCAAAGGTGATCTGCTGCGCCAGGGAATTATCCGGGCGAAGAATTTGAATCGGATGAGACAACGTGGTGCCGAAGAATGAGCGGTAATCAATATCGGCGCCAACGCGAATTTCGTGTTCGCCGTGCCAGTGCACTTTGGGAAATTGGAACGAAGGTACGGCTTGGAACTCCTTGCCGCGGCGCGACCACTGATTGAAGTAATTGCCGCCATATCCCTGCGGCGTGACGAGCATGTCTTCCGGGCCCTGGCCGTGGGCATTGCTGTCAAAGCGCATGTATTGCGCCACGACAGCAAGAATGGCACCGGAGCTGAATTGATATTTGTCGTTGAGACCGATAGCGACGCCGCTTTGGTCGAGGTCGTTTGAGGCGCCCAGCGGGACGAGCGCGCTAATATCCACATGCTGCTGGCGCAGCGGGAACGCGTTCACGGTCAGCGTGAGCACGTGGTTGGGCGCAAGAATCGCTTCGAGTGTGCTGAAGGAGTTGAATCCCTGACGCTTGCTGATGTCGAACGGCCAGGGGAGGCCTTCTACCGTCGTCTTTTTCATTTCGTACTGAAACGATTCCGAGAGCAGAAGTTTGTGAGGAATGAGCGGCGCATCGAAAGAGACGCCGGGAATGGCTTCGGCGACGCCGACCATGCTGCCATTTTTTCCAAGGACGGAGGGAACGATCCCCCTCAGTTTGAAGCTGTACTGGTCATCCGGCGGCCGGGTCTCGATGGTGGTCAATCCGCCGGAAAAACTGCCCAGGCTGGAATCGTACGGCGTTTTGTAAACGGCGAAGGATTCGACCGCATCCGTCGGGATGGGGACACCAAAACTGCCAGTGACGGGATCGGTGGTCCGCGCGGAATTGACGAGCAACAAGCTCTGATTTTCGTCGGCACCCTTGAAAGTCAGTTTGCTGTCGAGGGTCTTAATAACTCCAGGGGTAAAAGGCAGGATGTCTTTCACTTTTTCCTGCGGTGTGGGAATCGAGATGATTTCGGCGTTTGTAACCGTGGCCGGCGGCGGAGCGGCGGTTTCCGTAGCGATAGAGGTGGCGGTCTCCTTCACCTCCACCTTTTCGGCAACCACTTCCAGCTCGAGAGTAAAATCCTGAACGAGTTGCTGTTTGGGGCTGAGTCCCACTGACTTCGTGATGGACTTGAAACCTTGCAGGGTGATGGAAATGGTGTAGGTGCCCGGTTCGAGGTTTTTGAACTCGTATCCGCCGTGTTCGTCGGTGTCGGCACTGAGAGGGGCGCCATGAAGCGGACCGCCTGAGAGCTTCACTGAAATTCCGGCAACGCCAGAAAGCGCGTTGTCCTGCATTGTGGAGATAGTTCCGCGGATGGAGCCGGCCTGAGCGATTGCTTTTGCCGGAGGAGCGTCTTGCGCAAACGCGGAGGAAATCGCGAACAAGAGGAGAAGAGCGATGCCCGTTCGAGAAAACCGAGCCCAAGCGCTGCGCCAAATGGTACTGCTGGTAAGAGGGCTGTTTCCGGGCTGGAAAAACAGGGATGGGACTGGATTAATATTCCGGCTCATGCAAAGACTTGGAAAACCTTTCTTTCAGTTTGTTTGGGGGAGCCGCTTTCTCAGGCGGAGAACCTTCTCCTCGCAATCCCCGACGACCCGATTCCGATTTATTGCCTTCCCTATTTCCACGGCCGCCAAGCGAGAAGCACGGAGTTCGCGGCGGCGAAACCCTTGGACCTACAATCCCTAGTCCGAGCCCCCAACGGCGGAAAGAGAATTGTTTAAGACTGCCGTTACAACTTTACGTTGCGCGGACGGCGAAACACGCCCCTTTTTAATGGTAACAGAAGGCAATGTGGCAATCGCCAAAGAGAGTCGCCGCGTGTTTCTTGAAAGCAAATGTTGCTCAAATAAAAGCACTTACAGTTACGAAATCCCACTCGCGGGTCCCGAATTCAGCTCTTCTTTCGGTCGATTTTCAGATTGACCACCATTTCCTTGCGGTTGTCGAGAGCGGACACATTGCGCACCGGCGATTTTGCTCCCTCGAATTCGGCGCGAACTTCATAGTCAGCATTCGGATCGAGGCCGCTGAAACGGTAATTCCCTTCAGTGTCGGCAAAATTGCTGCGGACCGCGTTGGTCCTGAGGTTTTTCAGGAAAACCACGCTGTTCGGCAAAGGATTTTCGGATTTATCGGTGACGACGCCGTGGACCGTGCGCAACTGTGCTTCCTTCTTGGAATCCTGGGCAGTAGCGGTGAGTACGAAGAAGAAAAGGAGGGTGAAAATACCGGCCAAGATTCGCGCGTATTTCATTTCGGCTCTCCTGCCTTCGCTGGCTTGCTGCTTTCCAGCTTGAACGTCAAGCGCTTCTGAACATCCGCCATGTTAGCGGCAACAACTTGCGATTGGTCCTGGTAGTTCTTCTGGTGAACGACCACTTCATATTCGATGCCGTCGGGAACCCGAATGGCAAATTCGCCCCGGGAGTTTGTGTAGGTGTCATAGCGGAATTTTTTTTCACCCTTGCGCCGGATCTTCACCTGGACGCCGGGAAACGCAAGGGCTCGCTCGTTGAAAACAGTTCCGATAATCAGAAAGGGTGGAATCTTGCTCTGGTGCTTGCTGGTGCTGGAGCTTTCCTGTGTGGGGGCGGGCGGAGGCGCGGCAGCAGGGACCTGCGGGGAGGTGGGTGCCGCCGGCGGATTAGGTTGCTGAGCTGCGGAAAGGCAAGGCAGAACGAGGCTGGCGAGGAAAAATATTGCCGTCAGGAAGCCCATGCGCGGAAGGTTGAGCCGGGGAGGGTTCACGTCAGGTTAGATGGATTCCAGAGATTGCGAGGATGCCCGGAAAGCCGGAGGAAATTTCTTTACTCGTCTTCCGCTTCATCCTCGTCGTCCTCGTCTTCCGGAAGATCGCCGTTTTCATCGAATTCGTCGTCGTCCTCGGCGTCTTCCTCGTCCTCATCTTCTTCTTCGTCTTCTTCCTCGTCGAGGTCATCGGAAATGGGGTTCAGCGCCACAGGATGCGTCTGCGAGACTTCCAGTTCGCACTCGCACTCCGGGCAGCTCAGGATTTCTCCTTCTTCCACTTCGTCTTCGTCCACATCGATTTCAGCGGAACATTCAGGGCAACGGAGCACGTCTCCATCCTCCGATTCAATTTTCAGACGCTGCAGCTTGAAATCCCAGGACCCACCAACCAGCGTATTATATACCCGGCGTATGGACCCGCAGTCGAGGCTCATTCACCGGCTATTCAGTGTAACTCAACACCTTCGGTGAAAGAATAACAGGCCATGGCGAGAGAGTACCCGGATCGGCCGGTGGTGGGCGTGGGCGGAGTGGTCATCGAGGATGGGCGCGCCTTGCTGATCAAGCGGGGGAGCGAGCCGCTTTTGGGGCAGTGGTCGATCCCTGGGGGGACGCTCGAACTCGGTGAGTCTTTGCAGCAGGGCGTTGCCCGGGAGTTGCTGGAGGAAACGGGGCTGGAAGTGCAAGTGTTGGACATGATTGAAGCGTTCGATCGCATTTTTCTCGACCCGGCCGCGGCCAATGCGGGTGACATGTCTCGCCCCAAGTATCACTACGTGATCGTGGATTATCTTTGCGAGCGGCTGGCTGGCGAGGCGAAGGCGGGAAGCGACGTGACGGACATTGCCTACGCCAGGGAAGACGAATTGGAAAAGTTTCACATGACGTCGACGGCCACGAGAGTGCTTCACCGCGCGTTTGCGATGGATCGTGAACGCCGCAAACCGAGATAACACGCCGGGCGCGGCGCGACTCCCCTCAAGATTTAATTCGTCAATTTCAGGATTTCGATGTTGCCGTTCGAATTCGTGAGGGAAAGTGTGCATGCACCGTTCCCGATTTTTCCGTTCAGAGAGTCCCCACCCACCTGGCCACTCGTGGTGACGGGCAATTCGGTATTGATGCGCCCGAAAGAAGTGCGGGCGGTCACGGTGTAACCGGCGTTTTCCGGGAGACGAACCTGGATGGGGGAAAAGGAAGTCTTCGCCGAAATGTTTTTGCAGCCTGGCGAAGTGCGCGCCGCAGTCAGCAATATTGCTCCGTTTTGATTGTCCACGGTCATGTGCCCCGAGATATCGTCCAGCGTGACCGCGGCAAAGCTGGTTCGGGCGGTGGCGTCGCCCTTCACGGAGCTTGCCGTCACCTGGCCGTTCGAATTTTCGATGGTGAGATTTCCATTCACGCGCTGGATGGTCACTGCGCCGAAACTTGTTTTTGCGTAGGTGTCGGCGCCCATGTCCGTAAGTGAAATGCGGCCGTTGCCGGTGGTGGCCCTCGCGCCCTTTCGCAGGCCGCTGGCTTCGATTGCCCCAAAGGAAGTGTTCAGTGTCGCATTGCCTTTGATTTCGCGGACGTTGATTGCGCCATTGGAGTTTTCGATCTCCACGCCGCCGGTGATCTGTTCCAGCGAGACTTCGCCGAAACTGTTGCGAACGTAAACATCTTCGCCGGTTGGTCCGCCGGTGACGCGGCCGTTGTTGGCCGTGCACTTCACATGGCCGGTGACGTTTGCAAAGGCGATCGCGCCGAAGCTGCCGGTGAGGTCCGCCGAGCCACTTACGGTATTTGCTTCGATGGCGCCGTTGTTGTCGTTGATGGAGAGCGTCCCATGAATATTCCGCGCGGTGACGGGGCCGAAAGAGTTGTTCACTTTGGAGTTGCCCGCGTCGGTCAGCTCGATGGGACCGTTGCCGCCGACAATCGTGACACTGCCCTGAATATTTCTGGCGGTGATAGAACCGAAGCGGTCTTTAATGTCCAGGATTCCTTTCACAGCGGAGACAGTGACGGTGCCGTTGCTGTTGACGACCGTCAAATCCCCGGCCACCCCATCGGCCTCAATCGGGCCAAAAGCATTGATGAGTTTGCTGGCGCCGACGCCGCGGGCGGTGAGTTGGCCATGGCTGTTTTCCACGTCGTTCCAGGCGTGGGCACCGCGAATCTCCACATTACCGAAGGCATTCTTCACCCAGAGCTTGGCTTCCGATGGCACCGCGATGTCGTAATCGACAGAGTAGGAATTCTTGTGTCCCACGCGGAACACCAGTGGATTGTCCGCGGGAGCGACCGTGCGAACCGTGATTCCGTGCGCGTCCTGGTTCACTTCGATCTGGACGCTTTCGGCAAATTTTTCGGCCTGGGATTGCGAACCCGCCTGCGACCGGATGGTGGCGGAAATCACCGCTTCGCGGGAGTTTTCGCCGTGAATCCGGACTTCTCCAAATTTGTTTTCGATGCTCAACGTCTGACCTGCGGCCAGGGGGAGAGTTTTCTGAAATTGCCGGGATGCGGAGTCTTGCCCCGAATCAGCGACTGCGGCCGGCAGCATCAAGGCCCAGGCAATCAGCAATGCAGACCCGTATTTCCCCAGCGAATAGCCCGAGCGGAAAAGACTCATCGTTTCGTCTCCAGAACGTCCTGCAGGGTCTGCCGCTTTTCCTGGTACATCGCCAGAAGCTGGTAGCGAAGATGCGCGTTCGAAGGATTCCCGCCGGCCTGGGTGCGGAGGTCGGCGATGGCGCTGTCCAACACCAGTAATTTTTCGCGATAGCCGGCCATCAACGGGGTATCTGCGTTCAATTGCGGGTTGGCTTCGGCGCCCAATTTGTCGATAGCCGACATGTATTCCCGTTCGGTGCGTTCGACTTCGGCGAGCGCGCTGGTCTTGAGCAGTTTATTCCCGGGATCCACTGGTGAGACTGGCCGGCGTGTGTAGAGATAGCCGCTGGAGACCGCCAGTGCGACGGCCAGGGCGCCAACCATCGCCGATTGCCAGGCGGGCGAAATGTGGCGCCAGAAATCTAGGGAACTCCAAAAGCTCTTGCGAGGAGGCGGCGCGGCTTGCTGCTGTCGAAGCGAGGTTTCGATTCGTGCCCAAAGCGCCGGACTTTCCTGATAATCACGCAGCCCGTTGGCCGCGGCGCTCAACTGTTTCCAGGCGCGCAATTCTTCGGCACACGCGGCACAAGTGTTGGCGTGCTGCTCAAGGGCGGCCCATTCTTCGGGGGAGCCGTCGAGAAAAATTCGATCCCGATCGTCGCAGTTGACGTTCATTGCGCGCCTCCCGTTGCGGAACTGCGGGGAGGTTCCAACATGGTGCGGAGATTCTTTTTGGCCTGGAAGAGTGTGTTCTTGGAAGCGGTTTCGGAGATTTCGAGCATGCCTGCGATTTCCGCGTGGTGAAAGCCTTCCACTTCATAAAGCAAGAATACATCCCGTTGATGGGCTGTAAGGCGTCCGAGCGCGCGTTCGAGCGCCATACGGAGGGAGGGATGGGCGCCGGGCGCCCGGAGTTCCATGCGCGGGGGCAGAGTGTCCACGTCCTCGTTCACCTGCTCTTTTCGGCGAACCCGGCTGCGGCGCAAATCGTGGCAGGTGTTGACCAGGATGCGAAACGTCCAAGTGACGAAGGAAGATTGCCCGCGAAAGCCGGAAATGCTTCGCTGGATTTTCAGGAAGGTTTCCTGCACGGCGTCTTCGGCATCGGCCTGCGAACCGAGAAGGTTGCGCGCCAGATTCTTCATGCGCGTGCCTTGCCATTGATAGAGTCGTTCGTAGCCCTGCAGGTTTCCGCTGAGGCAGGCAGCCGCCACGGCCGCGTCCTGGGGAAGTGCTTCGCTGATCCGAACGGGTTCCGCTTTCCCTGCGAAAAGTGGAACGCCTGTTCGCCTGGCTTCATAACTTTCGTCGCACCGTCATTCGCTGGGAATACTACCCAGAAAATTTCCTCGGGATGGTCCAACTCGCTTGCGCCATCATCCTCCTGAGGCATTTATGAGATGGCTTGTAGTTATAGTCTGGAATGCACAGCCCCCTAGACTTGCCAGCCAAGTATGCGTCAAAAGGCGGCTTCGCGAGGCAGACCGCCGCGCGTTCGCTCGCGCTGCTCGAACTCTTTCACCATGTCGCGCAGGTCTTTGGGCGTGAAATCGGGCCACCGTTTGGGAAGAAAGCAAAACTCGGCGAAGGCGCATTCCCAGAGCAGAAAATCGGAGAGGCGTTGTTCGCCGCCAGTGCGGATCAGCAGATCGACATCCGTGGAGCCGCCGCGCTGCACTTCGGCGAGGATGTTGCCGAACGCTTCGCTTGAGAGGTCCGTGACTTTGTAGAACTTGCTGGCGGCCTGGAAGATTGTGTGGCGCGCGGAATAATCGATGGCCAGGCGCAGGTGGAGTTTTCTGCCATTGGCGGTGAGCGCTTCGGAATCGGCGATGGCTTCGCGCAGATTGGCGGGCAAACGGTCACGGCGGCCGATGATGGTCAGGCGGACGCCTTCGTCGAGGCAGTGGGAAGTTTCGGCCGCAAGATATTCCTGGAGAATCTGGAGAATGGCGGCGACTTCGGCCGCGGGCCGCGCCCAGTTTGCGGAAGAGAGCGCGAACAGCGTGAGGGTGTGAATGCCGATATGCGGCGCGCTGCGAATGACGCGGCGGGCAGCCTCCGCGCCGGCGCGATGGCCGGCGGAGCGCGGCAGTGCACGGGAAGTGGCCCAGCGGCCGTTCCCGTCGCAGATAATCGCGACGTGGAGCTGGGAAACGACCGAAGGGAAAGCAGGGTGATGCTGGAGGACAGCTGTTTTTTCCAAGACAGGGTTATGCACGAGGATGATTCTTTCTCCGCCGGCGACTGACATAATGTACTTTACACTGCAAAGTACAAAGACAAAAAATTTTCACTTCTCGCGGGTTGCGCGAATCAAGGCCTCCATGTGATCCAAGTAGCGCTCCAGCGCCTTGCGTCCCGCGGGGGCCAGCCGGTATTCGGTCTTGGGAAGCCGGCCGTCGAACGATTTCGTGCACAGGATATAGTCGGCCTCTTCCAGCTTCCGGGCATGGACGCTGAGATTTCCGTCCGTGGTTTTCAGCAATGCCTTTAGTTCGTTGAAGGTCAGCGTGCGGTTTACGGCGAGCGCGCTGACGATGCCCAGGCGGATCCGTTCATGAATCAACCGGTCCATCGGCACGGAAACGGGCTGTGAAGCTCCGCTGCGAACGGGCCCGGGGCCTTCTTCGCGTTGCGCGCGTTCCTGCCGGACTGTGGACGACTTGGCCATGAGTTCCTTTCGTTCGAAAAACTTAACCGCTTATCCCCCGTACCGCAAGGCGATCCAAACGCCAAAGCCAATCTGCACCAGGCCAAATCCCGCCGCCATGAACAGGTTGCCCCAGGACACCGGGGCGAACAACGCCCCTGCCCCAAGAGCCATCAGGCACATGCCCATGATGGGCACGGCTCGAACGGAAAACGCGCCGCCGGTGACAATGGCCGTGCCGTAGAGAAGCAGCCACACGCCCGGCAAAACGGCGTAGGCGCCAAATTGGAATAAGGCCAGCGTGAGCAATCCGCCGACGATGATGGGAGGCGCGAAGCTGAGGGCGAATTTCCGGCCGGGGCCGCTGAAGAGAGAAGAGTTGGCGCGCCTTGCCTTGGTGGCGGCCGCCGGAGCGGCGATGGCCACGGCCACGAACACTTCCGCTAGCCAGACGGCGAGCCATGCACGGGGCGTAACCTGGCGCGAAGCGAGAAACGCGGCGGCGAGGGCCGTTGCGCCCATGGCAACGCCGCCCCAGCCGGGAACGGCGGTAAACTCCGCGGCGCTCTCCATGGTTTCGCGGATGTAGCGCAGGTAATCGGCGGCCCGGGCGTCGATAGGAATGGGCCTGGGAAGCGGAGCGCGGTTGGAGCGGGGTATAGGCACGAGGGAAGGATAGGGAAAGGGGGAAGCTGTGTCAAGTACTTTATGGTGTAAAGCGATATACTATTTTTGCCAACCGTGCTGCCCCATCAACGGCACAAACCGGCACGGGCCGCCCTGCTTCACAAGCAATTGACCTTTGCGCTTTGTGACAAGGTGCAGTTCCTGTTTGTCTTCTTCCCCGACCGGCGCGATCAGGCGTCCGCCTTCGGCGAGTTGCTGCAAAAGCGGTTCCGGGACCGCGGGGGCGGCGGCGGCAATGAGAATTGCATCGTAGGGACTCGACTCCGGCCAACCGAGCGTGCCGTCGCCACTGTGAACATGCACGTTGGCATAGCCAAGACGCTGGACTCGCTCTGCGGCCGACTGCGCAAGATCGGGCAGGAGTTCCACCGTGTGAACCTCGCGAGCGAGCATCGAAACGACGGCGGCCTGATAGCCGCACCCGGTGCCGATCTCCAGGACGTTTTCTGAACCGGTGAGCCCCAGTGCGGCCGCCATGGCGGCGACGATGTATGGCTGCGAGATCGTTTGTCCGTGGCCGATGGGAAGTGGTTCGTCCGCATACGCCTGCGTGATCCATTGCGGCGGGACAAATTCGTGGCGCGGCACGGTGGCCATCACCTGCAGCACGCGTTCGTTGGTGATGCCGCGTTTGCGGATCTGGGTTTCCACCATCAGCAGGCGTTCTTCGGCGAACTTGTCGGCGGAGCCATTGCCCGGGGGAAAAGAGGCCATCAAAACCTGCGCAATCCTGGGAATCGCCAACTTCAGCCAGAGGAGCCGTTCCGCAAGCTCTACTCTGACACGGTTTGCGTTTTTCCGAGTGTGCCACCACCTGCACGGAAGGTCAGTGACGTACTCCACAATTCTGGACTTCAGAGCAGGCGTCAGGAACGAAACGCTTCTTTAGACTTCTTCTCACGGTAATGGTTCCGGGCACTTTGGAAAGCCCGGGCAAAGGCGTGGAGGAAGTTATGAAGGCTGTTCTGGCACTGATTCTGATTTACATCGGCACATTTCTTGTAGCTATCCAGGGTGGCTCTTTTGCGGAGGTCCAAGCCGCTCCGCAAGCTTCTTCCGGCGCACAAAGCGGCGAACTGGCGGTTGGCGCGATTGATCCTGTGAAGGAAGCGGACATTCGCACGCTGCTGGAACTGGTTGGCGCCCGCGACCAGGTGGTGTACTCGATGACCCACGCGGCCGAGCAGTACCGCGAAAAGCTGCTCGAAACGGTGCCGAACAACCAACAGGGGCAGACCTTCGTCAACGCGGTGATCAGCAACTATGAAAAGAAATTTGACGTGGACACGGTAACGGGCCAGCTGATTTCCGTTTACGACAAACACTACACTGATGACGAAATCAAAGGCTTGCTGCAGTTTTATGGCTCGCCGC
>WNFR01003537.1_pt1 | contig 16121 bp, 14 predicted proteins | sample 5400221 | NCBI WGS metagenome assembly WNFR01 (sample SAMN13153357, study PRJNA577476) | soil metagenome | isolation source: 40 cm soil under Madrone tree | place: USA:California | collected 2016-06-14 | reverse complement strand
ATCGCCAAACAGCACACAAGTCGACCGGTCTGTGTAATCAACGTAGCGCGTCAGAATCTCAGCCCCAATCACCAACGCGAATTTTGATTGGCCCCCACGAATCATCGCGTCGGCCAGCGTTAGCCCGTAAAGAAAGCCAGAACAGGCAGCCACGACGTCCATGGCGGCGGCCTTATCCGCGCCCAATTGAGCCTGAATCAGACAACCGGTCGACGGCAAGATTTGATCAGGAGTTACCGTGGCGCAGAGGATCAGATCAATATCGTTAGGATCGATGCCCGCCCGCGCTATGGCCTCGCGCGACGCGCGAACTGCAAACTGCGAAGTATACTCATCGGGTCCGGCTTTCCGTCGCTGCTTGATCCCGGTCCGCGTCGTGATCCACTCGTCCGAGGTGTCGACGATCCGCTCCAGATCGGCGTTCGTCAGGATGCCCTCCGGATAGGAATGGCCCGTTCCGAGAATGCCCGAATTAAATTTCGACATTCAATAATCTCGCTTGAAAATACCGTCTTAGGGACAGGACGTATCCTGCCGCGCGCCACATAAGTGCGGCGTCTAGACATGACGCGTTGTCAGGCAGTTTGTTCCACTTGAACTATTTCGCGGCCTTTGTAGTAGCCGCATTTCGGGCAGACGCGATGCTGCATACGTGGTTCCTGGCAGTTTGTACAGGCGACGGTTTGCGGCGTCCGCAGGGCATCATGTGCCCGGCGCTTGCCGCGACGCGATTTTGAGTGACGGCGTTTTGGATTTGGCATGATTACTCCACAATCTAAGTTTCTGATCTGACGATTAAGATCTCAGATCTCAAATTTGAAATCCGCTTTCCAGTACTTTGTACTTTGAGCTTCGTACTTTGGAGGGCCTGATTCACGGCCGGCCCGAATTTCAAAGTACAAAGTACAAAGAACGAAGCACAAACCTTACATTTACAACTCTTTCAGTTTCTGCCAGCGCGAATCGATTTCACTAATCTCACACTGGCAGCTGCTTATGTTTCTATCAACGCCGCAAATCGGACACAGTCCCCTGCAATCCTCGCGACATAACACATTAACAGGTACGGCCAGAAGAAGCTCTTCGCGAACCACGTCGTCGAGTTCAATTGCCTCCCCGTCAAAGACCGAAATGTTCAGATCTTCTGCCTGCACCTCGTGCTGTTCTTCTGCGGCCCAACTGACCGCGCGAACGAACCTTTCATGAAATTCAGCGGAAACCGGTAATTCAACTGGCTGCAAGCAACGTCCACACACAACTTCGAGTTTCGCCAGCAGTTTACCTTGCAGCTCTGCGTCCTTACCTTCGAGACGCACCCGGGCTGAAACCTGAGCAGGCTCAACGAGCCGGACTTCAGGGTCGTCCAGTGACAGTTCGTTAGCTTCGTAGAGCCGAGTAAACTTGCCGCCGTGTTCTTCCAGCTTGTCCAGCTCTATCCGCATAAGAGAACCCTCTGGATCACATAGACTGCGTCAGGGGGCGGAGCACAAAGTCGCTAATTATAGCTGGGTATCCTGCACTTTCAAAGCGAGCCCGGCTGGCGCGCGCGCCTCAACCGCTGGTGCTGGCCTTTCGCTTCACCTTCCTTGGCTTCTCGGGCGGCACCGTCGCGGGACAGGCTTCCGCGGATTTTTCGTCCAGCCTGGCGCATTCAGCGCGCCACATCGACTCCAGCCGATCATTATCCACCACGCCGCACTCACTAAGCACTTCGATCAGGCTTTTGACCAAGGCATGGTTCGTGTAAGCCGTCTCGGACTGTCGCAGCAGCAGGTTCAATCCCTGCTCGAGCCGTTCAGCCAGACGCGCTATTGTGTTTTCTAAAATCGTGATTCGCTCCAACAGGTGCTCTTCGCTTGCGGTTGTGTCCGGCAAGCCAATCCGGACAGACGGAGGCTGGACTACAAGCATTAGTCTGGTGCCGCAACGCAGACAGAATTCCTGTCCGAGCGGGTTTGCTGCCCGGCACTTCTGGCAAAAATGTAGGATTGGACGTGGTTGCATCCTGAGAAAAATGATCTTAGTGCTTTGTTCTTTGGACTTTGTTCTCTTAGCTCACCGTTCTGACATCGGGTTACTGACGCAAGCGTACCAAGTACAAAGTTCAAAGCACAAAGTGCTAGTACTCATAAAATCCGCGTCCGCTCTTCTTCCCCAGCCATCCCGCATCGACATAACGTTTCAGCAGCGGGCATGGCCGGTACTTTGAATCACTAAACCCATCATGTAGCACGTTCATGATCGCAAGGCAAACGTCGAGTCCGATGAAATCCGCAAGCGTTAGCGGTCCCATCGGATGATTCATGCCCAGTTTCATGATGCCGTCAATGCTTTCTCGTGACGCGACGCCCTCATACAAGGCAAAGATAGCTTCGTTAATCATGGGCATCAGGACGCGATTCGAAATAAAACCCGGGGAGTCCTGACACTCGAGGGGAATCTTGCCCAGCCGCGCCGCCAACGATCGCACCTCTTCAAAAGTCTGATCGGAAGTCGCGGCGCCGCGAATGATTTCGACCAGCTTCATCACCGGCACCGGATTCATGAAGTGCATTCCAATCGCTCGTTCCGCCCGCTGCGTTACGGCGCCGAGTTTGGTGATCGAAATTGAGGAAGTATTGGAAGCCAGGATCGCATCCGGTCCGACGACTTTGTCGAGTGCCTTGAAAATCTCGGTCTTGACGGCGAAGTCTTCTGTGGCCGCCTCCACCACGATAAAAGCATTGCGCAAGTCGGCCGTGTCGGTCGACTTTTTGATCCGCGCGATTATCGCGTCCTTTTCATCCGGCTCAAGTCGCTGCTTGTCTACATCGCGTTGCAGACTCTTATCAATAGCTTTCATGCCCCGCGCCAGAAAGTCTTCAGCCACGTCACGCATGACGACAGCGAAGCCCGCACGTGCTGCCACCTGAGCAATCCCCGCACCCATGGTGCCCGATCCAACTACGCCGAATATCTCACTCATAGAGTCTGGAGTCCCGCCTTTAGGCGGAACATTCTCGCTATTAGCTACCCGCCTGAAGGCGGAACTCCGAACAAATTCTTACTTCGATCGATCAGCCCAATTCATCAACGGCTGCGTTCGTTTCAGAGCACTCTGCAGATCACCCTCGCTGATCGTCGATGACCTGCCGCCATAAAGTCGGACGCCGCCTTCGCTGCGAAAAAACTTGATCGTATAAATACCCAGCGCGGTGCCGACTGGAATATTAATTAGCGAAATCAAGGCGAGCGCGAGACCCAGGGGCTTCGCCCATCGTTTGCGTTTCTTCAAGGCATAGCCGACAGCCAGCGGGATTAAACCTACGACAAAAAGAAGTACGACGAAAGTCAGAACGCCGAACGCGATCCAAAAACCTGAGAATGAATTCACCGCCGGGGTCGCCAATCTAACCACGACAACCAGCAGCAAAAGACCCGCCAGCGTCAGCCCATGCATAGCACCATAGATGAAATGCAGCGTGGCGAGAGTCTTGTTATGATCTTCCGCGGTCATACGATCTAATCACGAATCGCTCAGCGCCAATCGGGTGGCGACGCCGGAGGCGCGTAACTCGCTTTTCCCCTGGTCCGATCCGCTTCATTCCAATCCGCCGGAGGCGCAGGCGGCAAAGCCCGAGGAAGGTTGTCATAGAGAATCCTGCCGGGCGTGCTAAATAGAAACCAAAAAGTGTAGACAGAGACGGCTGTACCAAATGGAATTCTCAAAGCCGATAAAACGGAGGCGACAATCCCCGCTATTTTTGCCCATGGCTTCCTTTTCAGAAATGCATAGCCAGCTATGAACGAAGGGATCGCAAGCAGCGCATTTATTACGACAACGATCCCCAGGATCACGGCCATGAACGAAGCGGGAGGCGCGTTGCTTCTGCCCTGGTTTAGAGTCATAAGTCCCATCATGCCGAAAACCAAAGCCGCCGTCACCAACATTAAGAGAATATGCAGCACGCCGTACCCGATGTGCGCCATCCCCACGTACTTATTGTGTTCTTCGGGAGTCATGATGTTAGTAAGGCGACAACTCTCGCTCTTCTATCGCTGTGGGCTGGCGGCCCGCCAGTGCTTAGCGCCCCACCGCCATCGCCACCGCGTTGCCGCCACCCAGACACAACGCAGCAATCCCCCGATGGGCGTCACGACGCTTCATTTCATAAAGCATCGTCGTTAGAATTCGCGACCCGGATTGCCCAATTGCGTGACCCAGAGCCACCGCGCCGCCATTGACGTTAAGCTTCTCCGGATCGAGATTGAGTTCCCGAGTGATCGCAACCGCCTGGACCGCGAAAGCTTCATTCAATTCGATCAGATCGACATCGCTTAGTAACCAGCCGGTCTTCTTCAAAAGCTTCTTAATCGCCTCAACCGGCGCCATCATCACCAGCTTTGGTTCGATACCCGAGGTAGCTTGCCCGACGATCCTCGCCATCGGCTCGATGCCCAGAGACTTAGCCCTCTCAGCCGAAGTAACCACCACGGCTGACGCCCCATCGTTTAACCCGGGCGCGTTGCCCGCGGTCACGGTGCCACCCTCTTTGAAAGCCGGCTTTAACTTGCCCAGCGACTCAAGAGACGTGTCTTCGCGAACGGGCTCGTCCGTATCGAAGACCACCGGCGGGCCCTTTCGCTGCTTAACCTCCACGGGTATGATTTCGTCGCGGAACTTTCCGGATCTAATCGCCGCGCTCGCTTTGCGATGAGAGTTGAGTGAGTACTCGTCCTGCTCTTCGCGCGACACCCGGAAGCGCTCGGAAACCACTTCACCGGTGCAGCCCATGTGTTGGTCGTCAAAGGAGCACCAGAGACCGTCGTTAACAACGGAGTCGACGAGCGTGCCGTTGCCCAGGCGGTAACCTTCGCGCGCTTTCGGCATCAGGTAAGGCGCGTTCGACATTGATTCCATGCCTCCGGCGACCACGACTTCGGTGTCGCCCAGGTGCACTCCCTGCGCGGCCATCATGATGGCTTTTAATCCCGAACCGCAGACTTTGTTTACGGTAACGGCCGACACTGTGTTCGGCAATCCGCCGTGCAGCGCAGCCTGTCGCGCTGGATTCTGTCCGAGACCGGCTTGAATTACGCAGCCCATGATTACTTCATCGACATCTTCTGGACTTACACCGGCGCGCTTGACCGCTTCGCGCACGGCGATCGCGCCCAACTCCGTCGCTTTTAAGCTTTTTAGCGCGCCGAGAAACTTGCCCACTGGCGTGCGCACCGCACTAATGATCACTGCTTCTTTAATCTCTGACATTTTGGTTCACTGTTCACTTATCAAGATGATTTAGCATGACTGTTAATTCCGAAGAGTGTCAAGCAAGGTGCGGTGTCTGAAGCCCGATTGTCAGGGACGGCGCGTACGCAACGGCGCCTTTGCTGACGCGCGGGCTTCTGACACTTGAGATCACCGATCACGGCCGATAAGCAGCAAACGTTCTCGACTGGGATCGCGTATCAGATTCAAACTCAAACCACCATGCCCGAACGTCTCCGCCAGCGTTATCACCCTCAAGCTTGGATCTTGCGCCAGCAGGTTCGCGTATTCTCTTTCTCTCACCACCGCAATGGATCTTGAATCATTCTTTAGAGCGGCGAGCAATTTCTTGTTCTCAGTATCACCGATTAGACGTACAAGTTTATGAGGAGGAGGAAGATTGAAGGCGATATCATTGGCCCAGTCGCTCGCCGCCTTCGAGGTATAAAGAGCCCTGCCCGGGAGCGCTGCGGCTGCGATACGTGTCGCCGGCAGATAAAGCACAAACGCCGGCAACAAAATCCATTGCATCGCGAGGAACGTGGCCCCTATTGTCGCCGCAAGCACAAATGTTGTTTGCCAGGCTTTTCGGCGCACCAGGTAGATGATCAGCACCACGCACCCAACCACGGCCAAACCAACCGGCAGGAATCGGAGCGGCGTAACGATCGAGAGCACTGCGGCAGCTTTAAGAGAGAGCGCAGCAACAGCGACGACTATTACAGAGCAAAGAATCAGGATCGCTTCGACTAAACGTCGCCCAAAGCGCGGTAACTCTTCAACGTTCGCGATCAGCGGTCCAATTATCAAAGCAGCGGCCGGCATCGCGGGCAAGAGGTAGTAATCAAGCTTGAAACTGGAAAGTGAAAACAAAAGAATCGTGACGACTAGCCATAGATGAACCAGACGAAGTGCGTTCGGCGTGTCAGCGCGCCGGCGCCAATTGAACCAGAGCGCCACAAAGACAAGGATTGACCACGGCGCAAAATCACTAAAAAACGCCGCCAACTGGTACCAGACTGGCCGGCCCGATCCCCCGTAGACCTCCCCGGTGAATCGTTGCAGGTTTTCGCCAAGAAAGAAAAAACGCAGCGGTCCAGAACCCGCCCGTGCATACACCAGGAGAAAATAGGGTGTGGCGATCAGCAAGAAGAGAGCCAGCCCCGCCAGCAGTCGAAGCTTTTTCACTGCCGCCCGACTTCGTCTGAACGCCATTTCCAGGCCGATTGGCGGCCCCACCAGCGCCAAAGCAATCGGGCCTTTAACCAGGACACCCAGGCCGAGCGCAACATAGCCGAGCCGGACCAGCGTTTTGGCAGGCGACCCCCGTTCGCTCAGGGTGAGAATAAAACAGGCGAGCGACGCGGTCACGCAAAGCGTCAGCAGCATGTCGCTCATCGCCATGCGCGAAAAACTCAAGAACAGGAAACTCGAAGCCAACATCGAGACTGAAACTAACGCCGCCCGTTTCCCTTCCAGCTGCAGTGACAGCGCGTAAACAATCGCCAGCAACAACAGTGCCGCCAACACCGAAGGAAGTCTGGCCGAACCGTAATTTGTGCCGAACAACTTGTAAGAGACGCCAATGAGCCAATAGGTAAGCGGTGGTTTGTTGAGAGGAAGTTCGTCCGGCGCATGCGGTGTCACCCAATCGCCCTGCTCGATCATCAAGCGCGAACCAAGCGCAAAGTAACTCTCGGCCCGCACAAATTCCTTGTAGATCCAGATGTCGCTCAGAAACAGTACGGCTGCGAATGCGAGCACGAGGAAGAAGGCGCGATGTTCTCGAAAAAAGGTCACAGAGTCATTCAGAGGTTTGGCCGCGCACAGGCAGCGATAAGGTAGTTTCTTTGCCCGAGGTCGATTCAGTCAAGCGTCAGTATGAAGTCAATACCACTCCCGTCGGCGAGTGGGTTCGTCCATCAAGCTGTGAGCAAGCTGCGAGTTGATCCCTTGATCCACCCGCGTACGGGTGGTACCGACCTCGTAACTTCGATCGAAGCACGTTGCTCTCATCGCTCTAATTGAAAACCCTTAGGCGCGGGTGATAGACTCGGCGCTTGAAATTCAACCCCTTAATCATTCTGGCTCTACCGGATTAAACAATCATGCAGGCACTGATTCTGGCCGGAGGAAAAGGCACACGGCTGCGCCCTCTTACCGTATACACGCCGAAGCCAATCGTCCCGATTTGCAACCGGCCTTTCCTGCTCTACCAGATCGACACGCTCCGCCGCGCCGGCGTTATTGATATCACGCTCTCCCTTTCTTATCAGCCCGAGAAAATCGAACAGCAACTGGGCGACGGCTCGAGGTTTGGCGTCAAGTTGAAATACACAGTCGAGCCGCAGCCTATGGGAACCGCCGGCGCCTATAAGTTCGCCGAAGATTTGATTCGCGAACCAACCGTGGTTTTTAACGGCGACATCCTGACTGACCTGGATTTGAAAACAGTCATTCGCCAACACAAAGAACGTGATGCTGTCGCGACTATCGTGCTCACGCCGGTTGAAGACGCGAGCGCGTACGGCGTCGTCGAAACCGAAGACGATGGCCGCGTCCGCCGCTTTCTGGAAAAGCCAAAGCCGGAAGTTACCTCATGCAAAAACATCAATGCCGGCACCTATGTGCTTGAGCCGCAGGTACTCGATCTGATTCCGCACGGTGAAAATCATTCGTTCGAGTACGGCTTGTTCCCCAAATTGCTGGAGCAGGGCGAGCCGTTCTTCGCGCACATTCCGCAGCGCACCTACTGGATGGACATCGGCACGCCTGCACGTTACCTGCAAGCCCATCACGATCTGCTGGCCAACAGGGTTTCGCGGATCCATATCAAGGATCGGCGTGGCAACTTTGAGTCGGCCACACATTCAGAAATCGACGAGCTGTCCGTTATCGGAGATGAATGCACGCTTAAGCCGGGCGTAGAAATAATCAACTCAGTGCTCGGCAAAGGCTGCTATATCGAGGAGCGCGCCCACATTGAGAATTCGGTAATCTGGAGTCATACGCGCGTGGGCACAGAGGCTCAACTAAAGGATGCGATCATCGGGCGCGGGTGCCATGTCGGCCGATCCACAATGGTGGGGCCGGGCACTGTACTGGGAGACAAAACCTCTCTGACCGATTACACGAGAACCTGTTAAAGGAAGGACGAAAGCTGTGAACTGGGATATCTTTCGCGCGTACGACATCAGGGGAGTCTACCCAAACGATATAGACGAGGAGGCCTATTATCGGATCGCGAAGGCCTATACCTATCTGTTTCATCCGAAAACGATGGTGGTCGGCCGGGATGCGCGCGCCTCTTCGCCGCAATTATCAGAGAGTCTGATCTCCGGTTTCGTCGACGCGGGTGTTGACGTCATCGACATTGGCGGTATTACCACTGACATGCTGTACTTCGCCGTGGGCGCTTATGTTTACTCGGGTGGCATTGTCGTTTCTGCTTCTCACAACCCGAAGGAATATAACGGCGCGAAGATGGTCCGTGAGAAAGCGGCCGCCATCTCTTCCGATACCGGTCTCTTTGATATTCGCGATGCCCTGAAAGCGGGAAAAGATAAAGACGTCAGGTCAGACACAAAAGGCACTGTCATAGAGAAAAACGTCCTGGATGACTACCTCAAACACGTACTCAGTTTTATCGACACCAGTGTGATTAAGCCCTTTACCTTTGTCGGCAATGCAAACTTTGGCTACGTATGTTTTCCGGCTTCTGCTCTCGTGAAAAAGTTAGGACTGAATCTGATCCCGCTGAATTTCGTTCCCGACGGTACTTTCCCCAAAGGTCCGCCAGATCCAATGCTGCCAGAGAACCGCGTCGAAACTGAGAGACTCACGAAGAGTTCAGGCGCCAGCTTTGCTGTGGCCTGGGACGCGGACGCCGACCGGTGCATGTTTGTTGACGAGACGGGCGAATTTATTTCCGGTGCTTACACTACAGCTCTGCTGGCCGACATTCTTTTGACCAAGTTCGGCAGCGACAACAGGATTATTTTCGATCCGCGCGTGATTTGGCCGGCACTAAAGGTTTGCGAACAGCACGGCGCCCAGGCAATCATCTCCAAAGGCGGTCATGCTTTCATGAAGGAGCGCATGCGCAAAGAAAATGCGATATTCGCCGGCGAGATGAGCGGGCATTATTACTTTCGCGAAAACTTTTTCGCCGACAATGGAACCATTCCGTTCCTGCTGGTGATGGAGCATCTGTCAAAGACCGGCAAACCATTTTCCGAAGTCATGCGGCCATACAAGGAAGGCCACTTCATGTCCGGGGAATTGAATTATCGGGTCAAGGACATTCAACAAGTGATTGCCGCGGTTAAGTCGCAATTCGCCAAAGACGGCAAAGAAGACTTCACTGACGGATATTCGCTGGAAGGAAATGACTGGCGATTCAACATTCGTCCGTCAAATACCGAACCGTTGCTGCGCCTGAATATCGAAGCGCGCCAGCCGGGTCTGGTCGAAAAGATTCAGGCTGAGATCGAAGCGATCATTAATTCAGAACCCAAGTAGCTCCGAGTCTTCGGTTGGGTCTTTCTTTGCGTCTTAGCGCGTTTGCGTGATTAGGTTCAGGAACTCACGCAAGGCGCAAGGCCGCACAGGCAGATATCCCTCTCCGGCACACTCCTTGCCAAATCAACCTCGAAAGAACACATGAGCTCTTGAAGTAGTGCTTCGAATGGGCCCCTGGAGACTCAAAAGAGGAGGACTAAGTCATGGGATTGATTCTGTTAATAGTGCTGATTATTTTGCTTTTGGGCGCGGTGCCTGCGTGGCCATATAGCCGGAATTGGGGCTACGGACCAAGCGGCGGGCTCGGTTTGATCCTCGTAATCGTGCTCATTCTACTGTTGCTCAGAGTGTTCTAACCTGAGACGCTTTACTAACAACCAGACTTCAAAGCATGCAGGCTTTTGCTGCGCGGACTACGGTCTCTGAAGACCGCCCGTCAGGGAGGGCCTGCCTCCGTTTGACTCAATCGCGTTCATAACTACAAACTCTCCTACATGCCTGAGCTTCCCGAAGTCGAGCACGTCGTGCGCGCCCTTCGTCGCGCGATCGTCGGCCGGCGAATTATCGCCAGCGAGATTAGACTTCCGAAGTTAATTCTTCCGTCATCGCCATCTGTCTTTGATCGCAAACTGAAGGGCTCAAGGATTACCGGCGTCAGCCGGCGCGGCAAGTTTATTCTGATCGAGATTGAGCCGAACGGGGCCCTTCCTCACGGTCGGGGTAATGCCCCAAGTCGCGCTCGGGGGCGTCAGAAGCTCGCGCGTCAGCAAGGGCTTGTTCTGGTAGTGCACCTCCGCATGACCGGCAAGTTTGTCTCTTTATCTGCCGACCACGCTCTGCCAAAACATGCTCACGCGATTTTCTATCTCGACAACGATCGGCGACTCGTCTTCTGCGATCAGCGACAGTTCGGAGTAATGAAGCTGGTAAAGCGAACCGCTCTGAGTAATACGAAAGGAATCCGAGAGCTGGCGCCCGAACCTTTCGGTGAAGATTTCAGTTTGCGGTATCTGAAAGAAACTTTGGTTCGTTCACGCCGGACAGTGAAAACGCTGCTATTGGATCAGACGAGGGTCCTTGGTCTCGGGAATATCTATGCCGCCGAGGCCTTGTTTCGGGCCGGCATTAATCCGTTCAAAGAGGCCTCGAGTCTTTCATCGCGGAGAGTTGGGCGTTTGCATCAGGCGATTCTCGATGTGTTGCGCGACGCTATCTCAGACAGCTCAACATCCCGAGTCAACCTGGAACACCGAAACGGATTTTCTTACGGCGAAGCTTTTGAAAGGTTCTGGCAGGTGTATGAACGCGAAGACGAAGCCTGCGTCAAATGTGGCGCGCACATCCGGCGGGTCGTGCATGGCGGGAGATCGACTTATTGGTGTCCGAAATGCCAGCGGCGATGACATCCGCAGATGACCCAGATAAAACATTCATCGATTAATCTGTTTTCGTCCTCATGACGACCGCTCGATTCCTTCGCAGCAGAGTACCAGCGTCTCAATGGCGACCTCGTTGCCACTGGCGTGCAGGTGCGGCCCTTCCCATTTTCTCGGGAGAGCGTGGAAAACAATCCAGCGCACAACTTCGGTTCGTTCGTCGTCCAAAAGGATTATGGCAACATTCCGCCGATCTGAGACGCCATTGAGGATCTCTCGATGCCACGTCTGCAGCTCGGCTGACTTGGTAATCCCCCGCTTCAGGGTGATGTCGCCGAACTTTGGAAGTCCTGCCAGCTTTCTGATCGAACGATCCCCACCCTCGCGATATTCGATGACATTAACTTCAGATTCCAGCCCGGTGCAGTCAGAGAAGGCGGCTATCGTTATCCCATCTATCTCCACCAGAAAATTGAAGTTCTTATAAGGATCTACGCGCGCGTTTGCCATCAGCCTACCTCCTCTAAAGCATCTGATATTTTCAGGACCCTACTCAACCGCCGTCCGCAAGTAAGTAAGTTCCCGATAGATTTCAAGATTATGACTAATTGTGTGCTCGTATTTTTGGTTATTAGAATCGCGGTACGAGATTCGCGCCGAAATACCGGTCGGCTGTTCGCGTTTGAAATAAGAACTGCTGGCGTCGATGAATGTAACAATCTCTCGCTTTGGTCCCAGAAACTCGAGGTTCTGAAATAGCGGCAGCGCGGAAATCTCTTTCGTTCCATCCAGCCCCACGATTTTCTTGTTGAAGCTTACGCGGACGCCGATCGCCGGTTTATCACCAATGTTGTTCACTGAGATATGAAGCATTCCGCGCTCAAACAGAAATTCCACAATGACCTCCGGCCTTCCGCGGCCTGTGTCGTTCGTGGGAATGGAATTCTGCTGCGTGGGTGCTTCAGATTTTCTTTTGGGCATGGTTGCCTTGCCCTGGGAAGCGAGCCTGGATCGATTTTAGCGAGTTCGATTAGCTACAGGTTTCCCAGAATATAGTCCGTCATCATCTGTCGCATGTGCTTAACGAGCACGGGATCGGTTACGCCGTGGCGCGACTTGGGATAGATCATGAATTGAACTTGTTTGCCGGCCTTCTGCAATTCATAAAGGAACTGGACACTGTTTGCCATGTGCACGTTGTCATCGATCGCGCCGTGAATCAGCAGCAGCTTGCCGTGCAGGTCCTTCGCGAAATGAACGGGAGAGCTTTTCCAGTAACCTTCCGGATTATTCTGAGGCGTATCCATGTAACGCTCGGTGTAGATCGTGTCATAGTTGCGCCAGTCCGAAACCGTCCCACCCGCGATGCCAATCTTGAACGTCTGGCTGTGCGTTAAGGCATAACTCGTCATGAATCCGCCATAGCTCCATCCCCAGATACCTATGCGCGAGCCATCCACATACGGTTGGCTCTTGAGCCATGCATAGCCATCCTCCAGATCGCGCAACTCGAGTTCGCCGAAGTTCTTGTAAAGCGGCCAGGCGGATCGTACGCCCTTGTTGCTGGCCGTGCGGTTGTCACACACCCAGATGATATAGCCTTTCTGCGCCAGCATCTGGTGCCAGATAAAGGTTGGGCCGCCCCAGGCATCCCGCACCTGCGGCGCCTGTGGTCCGCTGTAGGTATAAGACAAGACGGGATATTTCTTTGACGGATCGAAATCCGGCGGCTTAATCATCATGGCTTCCATGGTAAAGCCGTCGCGCGTCTTGACGTTCATGAATTCGACCTTGCCCAGTTTGTATTGCCTCAACGCATCGACCTTGTTCTCGTCTATGACGCGGACCGGTTTGCCGGTCGCATCATAAAGACCGACCTGGGTCGGCGTGTTCACGTCGTTCCTCGAATCAATGAAGTGCGATCCACTCGAGTTGAACGAAGCGCGGTGATTACCTTCGGTCATAGTCACGCGCGTCATGCCGCTTCCATCCAGCTTGATCGCATATTCATGATTAGCAATATAGCTGTGCTCAGTGGCACTGAAATAGATCGTTCCCTTCCCTTCATCAATACCGTCGACGGAGCCTACGTCCCAATCCCCGTTCGTCACCTGCTTGATCAGTCTGCCATCGACGGCGTAGTGATAAAGATGCGTCCAGCCGTTGCGATCGCTCAGCCAGAGAAAGGAACCGTCCTTCAGCCACCGCAAGCCTTCATCATTGATTCCAATCCAGGCCTTCGTCGTCTCGCGAAACATCGTCGTCGATTTTCCATCATCGGGGTTGGCGGAATTCAGATCGATAAAGGTCTGAATGCGATTTTGCGCTTGATACCAAACTCTCTTGCCGTCGGGAAACCAGCCGACGCGCACGATCAACCGATCCTCGGCAGGATATTTGTAGGTATCCACCCAGCGCACGTCACCGCCCGCGGCATTGACGACGCCGAGCTTGACGATTGGATTGGGATCGCCGGCTTTCGGATACGGAGTATCTTCGACATTTTGATCGTAAGGGATGTGATCAACTACCACGAAAGTGGGCACCGGATGCTCGTCGATCTGAAGAAACGCAATCCGCGTCGAGTCGGGGCTCCACCAGTACGCGCCAAAGTTGCCGCGGCCGTAGAGTTCTTCCTGATAAACCCAATCCAGGCGGCCATTCAGAAGCTTGGGATTGCCGTCGCGGGTCAGCGCGTGCTCGCGCTGGGACGCGATATCTTCCACGTAGAGATTGTTGCTGCGAATAAAGCTGATCATATGACCGTCGGGACTGAAGCTCTCGCCGACCTCTTCTTCGGGATTGTGCGTCAAGCGCACCGCCCGATCGCTGCCGAACTCGTAATAGAAGAGATCGTTGGCTTGATTGACCAGCACCCCCGTCTCTTCGGGATTCATTTGATAAGTAGTCTGATTGGCCAGACGCTTCGCGGTTTCTTTGCCGAAGCCCGATAAGGCAGCAAGCGCCGCTTCCATCTTCGCGGCGTTATAAAGCGGTTCTGACTTGCCCGTAAGGGCGTTGACTTTCAACAGCCGCGGCGATGCGCTCCGATCTTTGCTGGCGACGATGTAGTGCACCCCGTCCTTCAACCAACGGGGAGTTGACGGAGTGCCGCTGAAATTAACTCGTTTCGCGGGATCGAAGATGTCGTCGATGGTGAGTAGCTTGTCTTGCGCGACAGCCACGCCCGCGTGGAAAAGAACCAACGCCAGAACAACAACGTGATAGAAGAGTTTGCGCACCAATTTCTCCTGTAATTGAGTTCAGTTTCCGTTCGCCTCACGCGGTATCAATTTCTTGATCAGAGGCGTTAACACCGCTAGGATCAACGCCGCCACGAGCGTAATGACCGCGAAAATCGCAAACCCCTTGGTCAATACCTTAGTATCATTGCCTTCGAATAGCCGCGTCGTAAGTCCCGCAATGTAGCTGCCAATTGAAATTGATAAAAACCATACGCCTAACATCAAGCCGACCATTCGTGTCGGCGACAACTTGGTGACGGTGCTTAGGCCGACCGGACTCAAACAGAGCTCGCCAAACGTCTGCAGCAAATAAACAACAACCAGCCACCAAATACTCACTCTACCGCCGGCGCCGAGTATGGACGCGATTGTTACGACGACAAACGCGATTCCCGCAAAGAACAATCCATAAATGAACTTGCCTGGGCTCGAAGGCTGCCGATTGCCCAAACGTTGCCACAACCACGCGAACATCGGGGCGAAGATAATGACGAAGATTGCCGGCACTGATTGGAACCAACTCGAAGGGTATTGCCATCCAAGAACGGTGGTCCTCGTCAATCGATCCGCAAAAAGAGTCAAGCTTGATCCTGCTTGCTCGTAGGTCATCCAGAATAGAATTGAGAATACGAACAGAATGAGAATCGCTAACACGTGTTTCAGCTCATCGCCGTTCAGCAATCTTGCCGTGCCGGCTAGGTAACCGGTAAAGAAGCCAACCACCAGAGGAAAGAGCGCGGACAGAAACCCGGCGTCACCGAAGTAATAGCCGATGCCGCCACCAACAACGGCACCTAGCAGAGATCCGCCGAGAGTCACAATATCAAACCCTCCCGCGTTCCTCTCGGCTGTTTTGGGCCGCCGAGGTGAAGGGGCTTGTCCTACGTTGTTGAGTGGATGCCCGTGAACCAGCCAAAGCAACTTGCCTTTGGGATAGTCGCTGGCTTTGTCAGCTTCCCTATTCCGCGAATTGATCCAGACGGCAACCATCAATCCCGATGCTAGTCCCAGAAAACTAAAGACTAGTGTCGGTAGCGGCCATATTACCCGAACCACTAAACCAACTACCAAGCCAATCAAACCCCCAAGTAGGGAAAGAACGAGCATTCTAAAGGCCTTGGGGTTCATTTTGATCGTGAACGGGAGCAGATATTGAATTATCCCAAGAGTCATGCCGACGCCGGCCGCTCCGAATCCCCAATGCCACGTTGAGTTTGGATTCATTCCCATCGAAGTAATGAAGTGACGAAACCACTGACCCTGTGCCAGAAAGCCTACAACAATTGGAGAGAGAAAAGCCCCAAGGTTTATTCCCATATAGAAGATTGAAAAGCCAGCATCGCGACGCTGATCTCTCTCAGAATATAGTTGTCCCACCATCGCGCTGATGTTTGGCTTTAGCAATCCGGTGCCGCACGCGATTAAGACCAGACCGGCATAAAAATTCAAATGAGTATTGATCGCCATTGAATAGTGTCCACAGGCGATGACGATGCCGCCAATCAGAACAGCGCGACGCGCACCAAAAACTCGATCAGCCAACCAGCCGCCAATCAGAGGTAGGTACCAGACCGATGAAACATATGTCGCATAGATTAGTGCGGCATACTTTTCATCAAAGGCCAGGCCGCCTTCGGCCAGCGTCTTGGTCATGTAGAGCGTGAGAATCGCCCGCATCCCGTAGTAGCTGAACCGCTCCCACATCTCCGTAAAGAAGAGCGTTGACAG
>WNFR01017071.1_pt1 | contig 16123 bp, 12 predicted proteins | sample 5400221 | NCBI WGS metagenome assembly WNFR01 (sample SAMN13153357, study PRJNA577476) | soil metagenome | isolation source: 40 cm soil under Madrone tree | place: USA:California | collected 2016-06-14 | reverse complement strand
CGCGCGGGCACCGACGGCAGCGACCGCTCGCCCATCGCAGCGCTGGAGCGGCGCAAATATGAGACGCCGGCCAGCGTGATCGTGCTCGATGCGCTGAGCCAGGTGCTGCCTGACCACACTTACGTGACCGAACTGCATCTGGCCGGCAGCAATCTCCAGATCGTCGGCATCACCCGCGACGCGCCGTCGCTGATCCCGCTGATCGAGCAATCCCAGCATTTTACCCGCGCCACGTTCTATGCCCCGCCAACGCGCTCCCCCTCCGATCCCGGCGAGCGCTTCCATATCGAGGCGCGGATCGAACCGAAGAACACGGCGAACCCATGACGACAGGCCATTCCATCACCCGCACGCTGACACATTCGCCGCTGATTGCGGTCGTGCTCTATGTCGCGATAGCCGGCGGTCTGCTGGCGACGGCCGGCCTGGCGGTCGCCAACATCCTTGATCATCAGCGTGCGCTTGCGCAAACGTCGGACTTGCTGGACCAGCTGCAGGGGCGGAAGGGGCGAAGCGCATCGACATCGCCGCTCGCGGCCGAGCATCCGGGCACGCCGTTCCTGGAGGGACCGACGGTGACCGTCGCCGGCGCCACGCTGCTGCAGCGCGTCGCAGCCGCCGTCAGCAATGTCGGCGGCACGATCCAGTCCTCGCAGGTCGACGTATCAGGCACCCAGGCTAAAGACGGCTTCGTCGGCCTCGTTGTCAGTTGCGAAATGGAACAACCAGGCTTGCAGAAACTGCTCTACGATCTCGAGGTCGGCATGCCCTATCTGTTCGTCGACCAGCTTGACGTACAGGTGCCGCAGACGACCGCCGCGAGCGAAAGCGGGACCGGGCGGATCAGGGTCGTTCTCGGCGTTTCCGGGCAATGGCAGGGCAGCAAATAGGCGGCGCAGCCGCAGCTTCGCCGCAAGCCGGCCGCGGGATTTCACCGGTTGAATTTACCAGGTGTAGCGAGCGATGCCTTTGCCGGCATAGCTCGTGACGTTGCCCGAGAATTCGCCCTCGAAGGTCGCCGCGAGCGAGAAGCCGTTCAGCCACTTCATTTCGGCACCGGCGCTGACCAAGGCTCCGTCGGGATCGCCGCGCGCGCCGTTCACGACGAAGTTCGCGCCCGGCAGCGCCTGGAATATTGCCGTAACCGCGCGGTCGGGATTGTAGTCGTGCGCCCATGCGGCGCGGCCGCGCAGGGTCAGCACGGCGTCCTGCATGGCGAAAGATTTGTCGCTGCGCAGGCCGAGTTCGGTGCGAGTTGCGGTCGTGGTCTGCGCTGCGTAGTTCAGTGCGAACAGACCGCCGCCGACCAGCGACTGCTCGGCATAGGCCGGCAGGTTAAAGCTGATCACCTGCGCCGCCGCATAGGGCGTGATGCCGATCATCGGCGTCGCGAAGCGGTAGCCGCCTTCGAACCGGGCCGAGAAAGTCTCGGCCCTGAAACGGCCCTGCAGCTGATCGATACCGGCCAGCGCCACCGTGCGGTTGGTGGTGACGTCGTGCCATCCATAGGCCAGCGCGGCCGAGATGTAGGCCGGGCCGAAATTGTGCCGGCCGAAGGCGCCGGCCTGGAACAGGTCCGACGAACCATGGCCCAGCGCATTGGCCAGCGTAAAGCTGGTGCCGCCGCCCGCGACCGCGAAGCCGAGCAGGGTGTCCGGCGAGACCTTGTAGTCCGCGCCCGCTACAACGCCCCAGACGCGCGCCGTGGTGTCCTGCGATCCGACTACCGCACTTCCCCCGATGGTCTCAGAACCGCCATAGCCCGCGCCCCAGACGCTCCAGCGATTGACCGGCTGGGCAGCCAGCAGCGGCGCCTTGGTCGCCATCGCATAGGCATCGCGCTCGCTGGGCGAGGGCTTGCGCTTGGCGGCATAGGCCGAGCCCTCATCGTCGGCTGCGAATTGCGGCGCACCGCCGCCCGGTGCGAAGCCGCCGGCGCGGCCGGCTACCGACGGGTCGAGCAGCAGATTGAGAAACATATCATCCGCCTTGATCGAAGACTGGATGACGCCGGTGCCGAGTTCACCCGATGCGATCGTCAGGCCCGCGGCATTGAGCCCGGCAAACGCTGCGGGAATGCTGCCGGTCGAACTGAAGAAGTTGGTCAGCGTATTGGCGACGTTCTGCTGGTTGACGTTGAGGGTGCCGCTCGGCGGCGGAACGAATTTCAGCTTCAGGTCTAGAAAAACGTCGTTGGCATCATAGCTCAGGCTGGCAATGACATTCGTCGGAAGGTTGGTGTTGACCAGCGAGCCGAACGTGCCGGTGACCCCACCCGCAGCTGTGAGGATCGTGTAAATCTTTGAGATGTAATTGCCGGAAGCATAAACCGCCGCGGCACCGCCATTGAGGGTCGCGCTGCCGGCGACGGCGGCAAACGAAGCCGTGGTCGGATTGACCTGCACCATGTAGAGCGCGCCCGACTGGAACGCCAGATTACCGGTCACCGTCATCGATGTGCCGGGTGTGCCGTTGCCCGGCGCGAAAGTGCCGCCGCTCGCAATCGTCAGGTTGGTGACCGATCCCGTGCCGGTCAGCGCGCCGCCGCTGATGGTGGCGCCTCCGCCAAGCGTTCCGTTATTGGTGATGATGCCGGCGGTATTGGTCAGAAGGCCCGAGACCGTCGCGCCAGCGGTGTTGGTGAATGTGCCGGCATTCGAAACCGTGCCGGTCCAGGTCAAGTTGTTGGTGATCGTCCCGGTATTGGATACGACATTGCCGGTCCACACCCCGTTGTTGGTGATGGTGCCAATGTTGGTCGCGACGTTCGCCGAATAAGCCCCGTTGTTGGTGACACTGCCAGCATTGTTGAGATCATCCTTCACAGTGCCGCCGGTGGCAACCATGATGGTGCCACCCGCATTGTTGGTGATGCCGCCGACTGTATCAATCAATTGGCCGCCGTTGGCCACGGTCACTGCGCCGCTGTTGGTGAGCAGGCCCTGCAGCGTATATGTGGAAGCACCCACCGCGAGCGTGGCGGCTGCCGCATTGGTAAAGGTGCTGTTGCTGGTCAGATTGCCTGTCACCGTAAAGGTGCCGGCATTGTTGGCGATGGCACCATTCACGGCCCCCGCCGCGTTGACTGTCGCGCTGTTGGTCAGACCGCCCGAAATCGTTCCGGTGGTGTTCAGCGTACCGCCGGTGACCGTGGCGCCGCCGTTGAGATGACCGGCATTTGTCGTGGCGCCCGCGGTGTTGCTCAGTAGGCCCGAGACCGTACCGTTCGAATTGTTATTGAAAGTTCCCGCGTTGGTCACCGCGCCTGATATGGTCAGGTTGTTGTTCACAAACCCGCCGGAAATTCCAACGGCACCCGAGATCACGTTGTTGTTCGTCAGCGTTCCTCCGGTGAGGCTCGCACCGCCATTAAGCTGGCCGGCGTTGGTTGTGATGCCAAAAGAGTTGATCAGCAAGCCGGAGACTGTGCTGCCCGCATTGTTGTTGAAGGTGCCGAAGTTGGTGACACTGCCTGTGACCGAACCGGAATTTGTGAAAGCCGCGCTATTGGTCACGTTCGAGGTGATGCTGCCTCCCGCGGCAATCGTCAGCGTACCGCCCGAGATTGTGGTCGCACCGGTATAGGTGTTGGTGCCAGACAACGTCTCCGTTCCCGCTGCCAGCGTGAAACCGCCGGTGCCGCCGATTGCGCCGGCGAAATTGCTTGACGCACTGGTCAGCGTCAGCGTCTTGGCGCCGAGGGCTACGATGCCCGTGCCGGACAGGGTTTTGATCGAGGCCCCTGAATTGGTGCCCGAAATATCGAAAGTGGCGTTGTCCACCACGCCGCTCGACGATGCGATACTTCCAGCGCCGGCCAGCGCTAGCGTACCGCCGGTGATGGTAGTGGGGCCGGTGTAGGCATTGTTGCCGGATAGCGTTTCTGTGCCGGCGGCAAGCGAGACGCCGCCGGTGCCGCCGATTGAGCCTACGAAGTTGCCCGAGGCATTGGTCAAGGTTAACGTCTTGGTGCCCGGCGCGACGCTGCCGGAGCCTGACAAGGTCTGGATCGATGTACCAGCTCCGGACACGCCCGATATGTCGAACGCGCCGTTGGCCACGACGCCGCTCGAACTCGCGATATTGCCCGCGCCGGTCAGCGCCAATGTGCCTGCAGCGATGGTGGTGAGGCCGCTGTAGAATTCCAGCGCTGTCAGCGTCGTTGTGCCGGTGCCAAACTGCTGGAATTGGCCTGAGCCTGAGATTACGCCATTAAACGCGAACGCATTCGAATGATTGATCGCGAATACGCCGTTGTCGAGCACACTGCCGACTATCGACCCCGCTGTGCCGCCATTGCCGAGTTGCAGCGTGCCGGCGCTGATGGTGGTACCGCCGGTATAGGTGTTGGTGCCGGTCAGGATCAGCGTGCCGGTGCCGACCTTGGTGAGCGAGCCGCCGACCCCGCCGCCCGTGCCGCCATCAGAGATGACGCCCGATACGATGGTTGACAGATTGTTGCTGCCCACCGCAAGGTTCTTGGAGTGCCACCGGTGTTGGTGATAAAGCGAGCGCTGACGCCGCTGCTGGTGTCGAAGAAGAAGACGTTGCCGCCGCTGTTGGTCGTAAGGGTGGCGCTTCCGGCCGTTGATGAAGCGTTGAACGACACCGTGCCGCTGCTCGTGATCGTCGAGTTGCCGGCGCTGGCGGTATCTCCACCTCCGGAACTGCCGAACTGAACGAAGCCGCCGCTGTCGTTGGTGATCGTCGCATTTCCGGCGTCGGTCGCAGCATAGAATTGCGTCGTGCCTCCACTATGATTGATAATGTTAGCTGTTCCGGCGGTCGCGGTATCGGTGCCAATGCTGGGAATTCCGAAGGTCGTCGTTCCCCCGCTGTTGTTGACGATGGTTGCACTACCGGCCGTGCTCTGATCCTGGAAATTGGTATTGCCACCGGAGTTGTTGGTAATCGTCGCGTTTGCTGCCGAGGTGTTGGCGAGAAAGCTCGTGGAGCCCAAATTGTTGTTAGTGATATGCGCTGTCCCGGCATTGCTGGTATCCGTGCCGCCGAGTATTCCGAAAATGGTTGCGCCGCCTCCGCCGATGCCGGGGTTGTTTGCGATGGTCGCATTGCCCGCCGTACTTGTGTCGAAGAAAGTAAGCGTTCCAAGGCCGGCGCCCGAAGAGCCGATAATGTTAAAATTTCCACTCCCGGCGGTGCTGGTGTCGTGGAACTCCACCGCCCCCGGAAACAACACGTTCGACATGGTCACGATTGCGTTGCTTGCCGTGCTCGAGTTGCTAAAACTCAGGGAGGCACCGACCAGGTCGATTTGTGCGTTTGCGGCTGTGCTTGTGCCGCCAAACGAAATGATCGAGCCCGAATTCGTGGTGATTGCCGAGTTACTGGCGGTGCTGGTGTTGTTGAAAGTGAGCGCTCCCCCGGGACCAACGGCGATGGTCGCATTACCTGCCGAGGTTGAATCGAAGAAATCCATTCCCGCATTATCGGCGACATGGGCGCTTCCAGCTGTGCTGGTAGCATTGAACTGCAGGATGCTGTTGTTGACAATGGTCGCGATGCCCGTGGTACTGGTGTTCTGAAAAAAGATGAAACCATTGTTATTGATGGTGACGGGGCCGGTGCCGCCGTTGGCCGAACTACCGTTCTGGAAGACCAGAGAATCGGAAACGTTGAAGGTCTGCGTATTGGTGGAATTGTTGACGATCCCCGATCCGTTGAGGAGGAAGAGGTTGTTGACGCTGATCGTATAGGGCTGCGCGTTGGGCGCGGCGGTGAACAGAACCTTGCCGATTACCACCGGGCCGTTGTCGTTGGCCACGGTCGCCGCGCCGGAATTGTTGAATGTGGCGGTCCCGTCCGGTAGGCTCGGATTGGACGTCCAGTTTGCGGGGTCGGTCCATTCGTTGGGATCGCCGGCATTCCCTCCGAGCCACGTTCCGTCCACGGCACGTGCCGACACTACGCCGAGAGCCGTGGTTGCCAGCAGCACCGCGAGCAATTGCTGCGCTACTAACCGCAGTTGGAATGCGGCATCCGGCATTCGGATTTTCGCGTCGACCATGGCGCTCTCTCAAATCGCATCGAAAGTGAAGTCCAACTCATGCGTGTACTCGCGATCTGCGAAGACTCGGCTGACCGGATTCCATGCCCTTTTCAAACCGCCCCTGAGAAAACTGGAAGGCATGTCCGAGCGTCCATTTTGCCATATTCTCACGGCTCAGCCGCCACATGCAATGAACCGCAGCGGGTTTTGTCGCGGGACCGCGATGGGCAGTTTCGTATTTCTGAAGGCGTGCCCGTTTGGCAACATTTTCGGGCCTGCAGCCCCGGAAAGCTCCAAAAAGCCTTCTCAGAACGACGGCTCAGCCTTGATTCGCATTATGTTGATGGATGCTCTAGTTGGAGGTAGGCTGAATTTCAGTCGGCACTGGCTTTCCCAGGCGGTCGGCTGGCAACAGGACTGACATGGTCAAGTGGCCCAAATTTCTCGGTTTGGCTCTGCTCTCCGGCGGAGCGCTGATGATCGGGCCGGGGCCGGAGGTGCTCGCGGCGACCTCCGCCGCTTCGGATATCCTGTCCAGCGACCGGGCCGGGGAAGCCGCCGACACCGTGGATATCGGTAGCGTGAAGCCGCTCGCGAGACCGAATCGGATGGGGAGCAAACCGCTTCCGAGTGGAAACCCGCTTTGGTCTGTCCCGCTCTCAGTCCTGACCGCCACACAGGAGCGCCCGATTTTCTCGGCCTCCCGACGTCCGCCGCAGCGCGCGGTAGTTGCGCCGCCGTTGGATCAGGTCAATGCAGTCGTGCCCCAGACAGCGGCCGAGCCGGAGCGTCCGCCGGTGGCGTTGATCGGAGCCGTTGTCGGTGACAGTGACGCCATCGCTATTTTCCTCGATCGGACGAACCAGAAGATTGTCCGCCTACGGCAGGGTGAAACTCACGCCGGCTGGCTGCTCAGCTCGGTCATGCCACGCGAAGTAACGCTCGAGAAGGCCGACCGCGCCGAAGTTCTTGTGCTTAAAGGTCCTGACGCTTCTTCTAGCCGCGCGGGAGCCTCCAGCGCGCCTGACCTGACAGTACCGGCTACGGGCGGCATCGGCGTGTCCTACGCACCCCTCGTGCCCCGCTCGACACCGAAAAACGGCGAATCAGACGGACTCTGAATCTGACTCGATTCACAGGTGCTGCTATTAACTGCGTTTATTTCCTTAAGATTGCAGTCAATACGTCGCAGACCCGCTGTTGCTGAATTTCGCTTAAACCTAGCCACATCGGCAGCCGAACCAGCCGCTGCGAAAGCGATGTCGTCAAGGAAAGATTTCCATGCGCGCGTCCGAACCGAAAGCCTGCGGGCGATGAATGCAGCGGGACATAGTGAAACACCGCGTGGATTCCGTTGTTTTTGAGTTCGTCCAGAACGAGGTGGCGATCGGTCCCAGGCGAGAGTAGAATATAGTACATATGCCCGTTGTGCAGACAATCCGCGGGCACGATCGGGCGACGAAGCAAACCCTGCTGCTCGAGCGGGGCGAGCATTTCGTGGTAGCGTTGCCAGATCGCTTTCCGCTCGCGGGTAATGCGCTGAGCCTCTTCAAGCTGTGCCCAGAGGAAAGCGGCGATGATGTCGCTCGGCAGAAATGACGAGCCAATATCTTGCCAGGTATATTTATCGACCTCGCCGCGGAAGAACCGGCCGCGATCGGTTCCCTTCTCGCGAATGATTTCGGCGCGCGGCACAAGCTCGGGATCGCAAACAAGCAGAGCTCCGCCTTCGCCAGCTATGATATTTTTTGTCTCGTGAAAACTGAAGGTACCAAGATCGCCGATCGCGCCCAGCGCGCGACCTTTGTAACCCGCCATGATTCCTTGCGCCGCATCTTCGACAATCCAGAGATTGTGGCGTCGGGCGGTCGCAACAATGGAATCCATTTCGCAGGATACCCCGGCATAATGCACAGGAACGATTGCGCGCGTCCGCGGTGTAATCGCGTCCTCGATCAGCCGTTCATCCAGATTGAGGGTGTCCTCCCGGATGTCGACAAAGATTGGAACCGCACCACGCAAGACGAAGGCGTTTGCTGTCGACACAAAGGTATAGGAAGGCAGAATGATTTCGTCGCCGCTTTTGATATCTAGCAGCAACGCGGCCATATCCAGCGCGGAGCTACACGAATGAGTCAGCAGGGCTTTGGCGCAGCCGGTCCGTTCCTCGATCCAATGATGGCAGCGTTTCGTGAACGGGCCGTCGCCGGAGAGGTGGTAATTGCGCTGCGCCTCGGCCGCATTGACCAGCTCCTTGCCCGTCGCATAAGGTCTGTTGAACGGAATGAAATTTGTTGTCATTGTTTCGACTTTACCGGCTGGCGAATGGCGTCGGGCCCTGGTCTGGGCTTCGCCAAGTTGGCGGTTTCCGTCGCCGGAATCAACGACCGATCCCGGCACCTGCCGACAACAAATCCGATCCAGGGTCGCGGTCAACTATCGACAACTTTCGGTTGAGCGGGTAGCCCGCTGACGATGCCAGAGAGGTTTTGGCCTTGATCCAAGAGCCAGTTGATGCGCGCGGCATAAGTGAGGCTCCGTCGAGCGATTCGGGCCCAAGCCGGGCACGGAGACTCTTTGCGGGGTGGTCTGCAAATCTTCTCCAGATGGTTTTGGGGTTTACCCAGCTGGTCGTGCTTGTCCCTGTTTTTTTGCATTTCTGGACCAGCGAGGTCCTGGCCGCGTGGCTTGTTATCTATGCCGTTGGCAATCTCGTTCAAATCGCCGATAGCGGCCTGCAATTTCGTGCGATCAATCGCCTGCTCGCGTTTAAATCGAGCGTCGATTGCGACGGCCGGACCGCACGTTTCTACGCGGCGATGCTGAGGATCTATCAAGGGCTCGCGGGGTTCCTCGTCATCCTGCTGCTGGTCGGCGCCCAGCTCCTTTCGCCTTCCACCTTGCTGGTGATGACCGTGGGCATGCTGCTCACGCTGCCTTCCAATCTGGCGGCGGGGCTATATCGCGCGCGAGGCCTGTACGGCCGTGCGGTATGGCTGCAGTGCGCGGCGATGCTGATTGCACAGCTCGGGCAGCTGGTTGCGATCGTCACGACGGCAAGCTTGTTGGCGGTCACCGTCGCGTATGTGGCAACGCAGCTGTCGATCCAGATCTATTTCGTGACAATCGATGCGCCCCGCCTGTTTCCGTTTTTGCCCGGCGTGCGCGTACGACCCTCTTGGCGCTGGATTGCCGGCCAGTTTCGCATGGCATTTCCGTTTGCCATCGCGGGCAGTGCCGAGATCGCACTGCAGAATCTGCCGGTGCTGTTGGTCAGCGCCTTCGTAACTGACCGCGTGGCCGTCGCGCAATGGGGCCTGACTCGCGTCGTGGCGGGCCTTTTGCGCGGCCTATGCACGCAGGCGACGCTTCCCCTGGCGGCCGAGCTTGGCCACGATTACACCATTGGCGCAAAGGAGCGCTTGCGACGCCTGTATGCCCATGGGTCGGTATTCGTGACGTTGCTGGCGAGCCTTGCGGTCTCGGGGCTCCTGCCGTTTTGGCCGGATTTCTTCGCACTCTGGACCCGCGGCGCCATTCCCTACGATCCGCTTCTCACGATGACGCTGCTGATCGGCACCGGCGTCATTGCGCCGTCGATCCTGGCGCTGGGCTACGCCAATTACAGCAATCGCGGAGACCTTCTGGTGCGGACGAAGGGACTTCAGCTAGCCGTTTTCCTGATACTGTCGATCGTGCTGACGCCGCAGATGGGGCCGCTCGGAGCGGCTATTGCCGTTGTCGCCAGCGATCTGCTGGTTCAATTCGGGCTGCTGGCGCTCATCGTGATCAGGCAAACGCTCCAGCAGCCGGCTCGGCACGTCGCTTTTCTGGCTGCGTTGATGGTGCTTGTGACACTTTCCGGTTGGGGCCTGGGAACGATCATCCGATCGGCGGTGCACTGGACCGGGCTGACGCGGTTTGTGTTCGAATGCACGCTCTGGCTTGCCGCTATTGCGCTCATCGCCAGTCCGCTGGCGAGCAAACATATTCGTGCCAGATTGTCTGACGCGATTCCGCAGTAGTGCCTTATGACTGCGCGTCGGCCTGGCGAATGAGGTATTGCCCGTAAGCCGTGGCCTTCATGGGCTCGGCAAGCCGCAGAAGTTGCTCGGCGTCGATAAAGCCCTGGATAAAGGCCACTTCCTCAGGGCACGCGATCTTCAAACCCTGACGCTTCTCGACAATGTGGATGAATTGCGATGCCTCGAGCAGCGATTCGTGAGTGCCGGCGTCCAGCCAGGCATATCCGCGCCCGAACCATTCGACATGAAGCTCGCCGCGTTCCAGGTACCATTGGTTCAGATCGGTGATCTCAAGCTCGCCCCGTGCAGACGGCTTCATCTCGCGCACGACATCGACAACGCGCTGGTCGTAGAAATACAGACCGGTGACGGCATAGTTCGATTTTGGCGTTTCCGGCTTTTCAACGATCCGCAGCGGGCGATGGGAGCTGTCGAACTCAATAACTCCGTAGCGTTCGGGATCGTCAACCCGGCATGCGAATACGGTCGCGCCGTGGATCTGTTCGGCCGACTCACGCAACATATCCCGCAAGCCGGTGCCGTAAAAAATATTGTCGCCGAGGATTAGCGCCGACGGGCTGCCCGCGAGGTATTCCCTGCCGATCAGGAAGGCCTCCGGGATGCCGCCTGGATGTTCCTGGATCGTGTATGAGAGCTCTATACCCCATTGCTTTCCGTCGCCGAGCAAACGCTGAAATTGTCCCACTTCGTTCGGCGTGGTGACGATCAGGAATTCGCGAATGCCGGCCAGCATCAGCGTCGTCAGCGGGTAATAGATCAGGGGCTTGTCGTAGATCGGAAGCAGCTGCTTCGACGTCACCAGCGTCAGCGGGTGGAGCCGCGTTCCGCGGCCCCCCGCCAAAATAATTCCTTTTCGGTTCATACACCAAACTCTTTTTAGTCGCGGCGCGCTTAGTTCAGAATGACCTCGTTAGCATGCGCCAAGCCGCATCCAAAATGCTTTCCCCTTGGACCCCCCCGTCTTCATCCAAGGTAGAAATAGCTGCTGAACGACCGTCATGCCGGCGCCGGACGCTTGAATCTTTGTATGATTTCAGCGCTAAGTGCGCAGCATGAAGATATTTGGGCGGGATCGAGGCCAGCGGTGTCGACGCAATTCCGCTTGACGTCCTTAAAAATCAACGGTTGTGTCGCGCCGCGCCTGCTGACAACTATCGGGATACAGAGCTTGTGAGGCTCTTCCAGAATTCCAGATACTATCCCTCCCTGCGTCCAAAGATACGTGAACTGACCAAGGATCGCTCTACGTTCGCGGGTCAGATTGACGCATTTTTGAATTTTCGAGAGTCGGCGGCGCACATTCTTCTGCCGGTTGATCAGCGAGCTGAATGGGCGTTTTTTACCAATGGTGATGACGAGGATGCCCAGAGGGTTTGGGCGCGAGAGCGCGGCTTGAGTTCGCGTACGTCGTTGAGCGATATCTTGAAGGCGCAGATTGAAGAGCACCGCGCGGACGTGTTCTACAATCTCGATGCGACGGGTTGGGGGGCGGACTTCATCAAAAGTCTGCCGGGCTGCGTAAAAAATGTCATAGCCTGGCATGCCGCGCCGTTCCGAAACGTATCGTTCTCCGGTTATGACCTGGTCGTCTGCAATTTTCCGTCGATTCTTGCGGCGCTGAAACAGCAGGGATGTCGCACGGAGTATTTCATTCCCGCGTTCGATCCGGAGTTGGCTCCATTCGCGGCTCGCCAGGATCGACCAGTCGATGTGTTGTTCGTTGGGGGTTATTCACGCCATCACAGGCAGCGGGCGTCGGTACTGGAAGCGGTAGCGAAACTGGCTGGGGAGTATAATGTTGTGTACCATCTGGACCGCTCACGCCTGTGTCGGCTGGCAGAGTCGCCGCTGGGAAAATTTCTGCCTCTGGCAAGGCACCGTAGACCATCGGCAATCAGGGCAATCAGCAGGGAACCAACATTTGGACGGGACTACTATGAGGCGCTTTCGGCCGCTAAAATTGTGCTGAACGGGTCAATCGACATGGCGGGTGCTGATCGTGGAAATATGCGTTGCTTTGAGGCGCTAGGCGGTGGATCGCTGCTTCTTTCGGACCAAGGCAATTATCCAGAGGGTATGAAGGACGGCCAAACGATCGCGACCTACGACTCGCCGGAGCAGGCTGTAAGGCAGGTCAAGACCTTGCTTGAGGCTTCTGAAAAAAGATTGAGTCTCGCGCGTGCGGGCCATGAAATGGTATCGACTCGCTATTCAAAAGAAGCTCAATGGAAGCGCTTCGAGGCACTCGTTGCGTCGATTTAGAAGGCCGGTAATGTCAGATAGCTTTATACCGATTTCGAAACCGTTCATTGGAGCGCGAGAAAAGGAACTGGTCCTGGATGCACTGGATTCCGGATGGGTCTCGTCGATCGGAAAATACATCGATGAGTTCGAAGCAAACTTCGCACGCTACTGCGGGACCGCATATGCCCTTGCGGTGAGCAACGGCACGACAGGCCTGCATCTCGCGCTTGCCACGCTTGGGCTGCAGCCCGGCGACGAGGTGATTGTTCCGGATTTGACTTTCGTCGCGACAGCGAATGCAGTCGCCTACACGGGGGCGACGCCGATCCTCGCCGATATCGACGCCGATACGCTTTGTATCGATCCGATGTCCGTCAAATCGCTGATCTCCGAACGAACCAAAGCGATCATTCCGGTTCATCTCTATGGTCATCCGGCCGATATGGACGCCTTGATCGAAATCGGCGCCGCCCACGGTGTGGACATCATCGAAGACGCGGCCGAGGCGCACGGCGCTGAATACAAGGGTCGCAAGGTTGGCGGCCTCGGAAAATGCGGCGTCTTCAGCTTTTATGGAAACAAAGTCATTACTACTGGTGAAGGCGGCATGCTGACCACCAATGATCAAGAGTTCTATCAGCATGCCAGACGGCTGCGCGACCATGCAATGAGCACTCAGCGGCGGTATTTTCACGAAGAGCGCGGATTTAACTATCGGATCACCAATCTGCAGGCAGCACTCGGTGTTGCGCAATTGGAACGCATCGAAGAGTTTCTCGACCGCCGGGCGGAGATCATGAGTTGGTACAATTCGGAAATTGCCACCACGGACCACATCCGGCTTAATCGGGTAAAAAACTGGGCGAAAAGCGCGTTTTGGATGATCTGTCTGGAAGTTGACTGGTTAGACGAAACGCGCCGAGATGCATTCATGCAGGCGCTCAAAGCGCGCGGTATCGATACGCGCCCCTATTTTTGTACGATGTCTTCAATGCCGATGTACAAGCAGGCCTCACTGCCAATCTCGGCCCGCAAGTCGCAGATAGGCCTGAATTTACCCTCCTATTACGAACTGACGAAAGTTGAAGTTCAGCGGATCGGATCGGACGTCAACGAGCTTCTTAAGGAGATGTCCCCGACATGAACGGAGCAGCGGTTCTGACCGCTGGAGCCGCTGATGCGGTCCGTGCCCGCTACGCGATGCGTCGCCAGCGGACGGGATCGGCGAACGGGGGCACATTCAACCTTCTGACGGAGTAGGGGAAGTGACGATTAAGCTGGGGGTTCTCGCGCTGGCTGGTCCCGACAACGGCGGTACCTACCAGTACACCCTCTCTGTGCTGCAGTCTTTGCGTCATACCAGCGGGGTTGAAATCACCATCTATGGTGATCCGAAAAATCCGGATTTTGCAGAACTCGGTTACCCGATCTGCAGTTTTGCTGAATCGCGCGCACAACAGTTGGCTGCGCTGGTCGCACATAGAATGCACATCAGACTGGCTGACCCGTTTGCTTCACAGGATATCCTGTTGGCTCCAATTTATTCCCTGGCATTGCTGCATACGTCGAAGCCATTTGCATATACGCTGCACGATCTTCAAGAAATCTATTACCCGGAGAATTTTTCCTGGTGGCAGCGGGCCTGGCGATATCAGGTCCACTCACAGCTTTTAGGACGGGCGCGGCGCGTAATATGCGAGTCCCGGCAGGTAAAAGCGGACGTCATTCGCTATTTTGGCTTACCCGAAGAGCGGACCGTCGTGATGACTGCGCCTCCACTGCAACAGTTCGTCGCGGACGTACCCGACGACTGGTCACAAGCGGTGCGAATCCGATTGCAGCTGCCCGAGAAGTTTTTGTTCTATCCGGCTCAATTTTGGCCTCACAAGAATCATCTTCGTCTGATCGAGGCATTTCGAGGGGTTGCGGCCAAGGTTCCTGACCTTAAGCTGGTTCTCACCGGCAAAAAGCGCGATGAATACGAAGCCGTGGCGACCGCGATTGACAAGTTCGGATTGGGCGAACAGGTTCTGCATCTTGGGTATGTGGAGCAGGATGACCTTCAAGCGATCTATCGGCTCGCGACGGCATTGGTAATGCCGTCGCTGTTCGAAAGTGTAAGCATTCCTATCTATGAAGCCTTTCAGGTTGGAACTCCGGTCGCCGCTTCCGGCATTCTTGCCATCCCCGAGCAGGTAGGTGATGCCGCCCTGTTATTCGATCCGACATCCGTGGCGTCGATCAAGGAAACCGTTCTAAAAATCATAACAGACCCCGAGGCGGCGCGCTTGCTTGGGAAAAGGGGGCGAGACAGAATGATAATGATGACACCGGCGCGTTACGGCGCCCAATTGCAGAACCTATTGCGGGAGTTGCTGTAGCGGTATTGCGATCATCGACGATGGCAGATCAAAATTGAAATGCGAAATCGGGAAGCCTGGGATTATTGGGACGGTCAAGCCCGGGGATTGGATATTTCAAACGGGACGGCGACGGAGTCGAATTGAAGAAGCGCTTGTTGAGGAATGTAATTTCCGGGGCAATCGGAAAATTGAACGGCGCGATTCCTCCCATGTTATTGCCGTGAATATGTACGATATGGAAATCACGCTTGATCTTCTCGACGAGAGAGTTGAACAGGCCAGAAGCCGTGTCGACGTCATGGAATTCGATAGCTATCGCGACGATATTTTTGGAATGCCGGAGCAAATCGTCGAGGACGAGATATTCACTTCCTTCAATGTCCATTTTCACAAACACGGGGCATTCCGCCGGCAGGCGGCTGAAGACATCCTCTATGGTTGCGCTGTTGTCCTGGTTGTCCCGCCATATTCTTTGCTTGAAATGAATTCTGTCTGCCCGGAAAAAGATTCTGTAGTCGATCCACGTAAACGCCTTTCGTAGTGCGCCTGGCCTTAACAGGAGAGCAAAGCGCAGCAACTGACCGATCGAGTATTCGAAGGCTGTTCGAAGAGAGACTGTGTGATCGTAACAATGAATAACAGCATCCGCATTGTACTTTTTAAAGTCGCGCTCAAAAGTCCAGTCATGGGAGAGGCCGAACGAGACCAATGCGTGTGCCGCCATTACTGCGTCGAGCGGAACGACATATCCGCCATCATTTGCGCTGCCGATGCGCGCAAGCGCCTCGCATGCTACAGGTTGAAAATCCGAGAGCCGAATTGGATCGCCAGTCTCGGACCTCATTTTTGAATTAGTCGAATCCACTGTCTCGAAGCCCTTGTCTCTACCGGGTCAGCCGCGTGATCTAGATCGCCATCCGCCGGAAACCGTAGTTCTTGTCGATCCACGCCTTGTAGGCGCCGCTGGTCACGTCCCGCCACCAGCCTTCCTGGTCGAGGTACCAGCGAACGGTTTGGCGGAGTCCGGTCTCGAACCCGACCCCGCATCGATTGCCGAGTTCGCCGGCGAGTTTTGTGGCGTCGATCGCATAGCGGTGATCATGGCCGGGCCGGTCGGCCACGAAAGCGATAAGCGAGCGGCACGTATTCCCTGATGCTGCGGGACAGGACGGAAAGCGCGAGGCGAGGGCTTTATCGGCTGCGAAAGCATGGTCGAGCGCGTCGCAGATCAGGCCGACGACGCCGCGGTTGGTCTGTTCGTTGCCGCCGCCGACATTATAGGTCTCCCCAATGCGACCTCGCTCGATCACGGCCATCAACGCATCGCAGTGATCGGACACGTGCAGCCAGTCCCGGACGTTGGAGCCGTCGCCATAGATCGGCAGCGGCTTTCCCTCCAGCGCATGAATGATCATCAACGGAATCAATTTCTCGGGATGCTGGTAGGGACCGTAATTGTT
>WNFR01006039.1_pt1 | contig 16123 bp, 15 predicted proteins | sample 5400221 | NCBI WGS metagenome assembly WNFR01 (sample SAMN13153357, study PRJNA577476) | soil metagenome | isolation source: 40 cm soil under Madrone tree | place: USA:California | collected 2016-06-14 | reverse complement strand
GGTCGAGGCGCTCCCGGCGGCGATCGACGCGCTGCCCGCGGTCGTTGCGCGGGTGGCCGGCCGCGCCACCGTGATGATGGATTCCGGAATCCGCAGCGGCGCCGACGTGGCGCGGGCGCTGGCGCTGGGCGCGCAGGCGACGTTCGCCGGAAAAGCCTTTCTGTGGGGGCTCGGCGCGCTCGGCCGCCGCGGCCCGTCCCATGTCATCGATCTCCTGACCGAGGAAACCCAGGCCGCGCTCGGCCAGATCGGGGCCCGCAGCCCGGCCGAGGCGCGCAACATCGTGGTCCGCCATCCCGGCGCCCTGCGGTTCTGACCGGCCGCGCCCGCCTCGCATCTGCCTTGCGCCGCACGCAGTGGCAACATTCTGCCACGGTCGCTAGAACGACCGAGTCGTTCTACCGGATCCCCGTTTCGCGGAAGGCTCATGTCGGCCATCGCCGAGCCCGCCATTGCCAGCGACGACCATCTCGCCAAGCGCAATGCGCTGGTGCTCGCGCTCGCGCAGGCGCTGGCGGGCGGCAATTCGGTGGTCATCGTCGGCACCGCCGGCATCGTGGGCGGGATGCTGGCCGACAAGGCCTTCGCCACCGTGCCGGTGAGCACCTACGTGCTCGGGATGTGGATCGGCACCTTGCCGGTCGGGATCATTTCCAAGAAGTTCGGCCGCCTCGCGGCTTTCGAGCTCGGCGCCCTGTGCGGCACCATCGCGGGCCTGCTGTGCTGCCTGGCGGTGCTGCAGTCGTCCTTCGGATTGCTCTGCGCCGGCACCTTGTTCGGCGGCTTCTATGCAGCGGTGCATCAGTCCTACCGCTTCGCCGCCGCCGATACGGCGCGCGATGCCTTCAAGGCCAAGGCGATCTCCTGGGTGATGGCGGGCGGCATGTTCTCCGCCTTCGTGGGGCCGCAGCTCGTGATCGTCACCAAGGATCTGTGGCCGCCCCATCTGTTCGCCGCGAGCTACCTGGCCCAGGCCGGGGTCGCGATCCTGTCCGGGCTGGTGCTGCTGCTGGTCCGCATTCCGCGCGTGGTCGAAACGGACCGCCACCTGCCGGGCGGTCGGCCGCTGATCGAGATCTTCCGCCAGCCGCGCCTGATCGTCGCCGTGGTGTGCGGGGTCGCCAGCTATTCGATGATGAATCTGGTGATGACCTCGGCGCCAGTCGCGATGCTCGACTGCAATCATTCGGTCACCGACGCGGCGCTCGGCCTGCAATGGCACGTCCTGGCCATGTTCGCGCCGAGCCTTTTCACCGGCACGCTGATCACCCGCTTCGGCACCGACCGCGTCGCCGGCTGCGGCCTCGCCATCATCGCGGCCGGCGCTCTCCTGGCGCTCACCGGCATCACGATCTGGCATTTCTGGGCGGCGCTGGTCCTGCTCGGCATCGGCTGGAATTTCGCCTTCGTGGGGGCGACCGCCCTGGTGACACTGTGTCACGGCCCGAACGAGTGCAACAAGGTCCAGGCCGTGAACGACTTTTTGGTGTTCGGCTCGATGGCGCTCGGCTCGTTCTCGTCGGGCGCCCTGCTGGCGCGCTATGGCTGGAACATGGTGGCCGAGGTGGTGCTGCCGGTGGTGCTGGTGGCCGGGGTGCTGCTGGTGGGCGCCAACCTGATGGCACGTCCGAAGCCGGCCTGACGGGCCTGATGCTCGTCAACTGCGGCCTTCGCGGCTGGCGGCCCGGCCGTTCCGGCTGACATCGGCCGAAAACCTGTGCCCATGACCAAATCACCGGCTCGCCGCCGTTGCATGGCGGCGGCGTTTCTTGCTATGTCCGCGCCGGATTGCGGCGGAACGGCGACGTTCTTGACCGTTTGCGGCCGGGCCGGGGACCAAAGCCCGGTTTTTCCAAGAGAACCGGGGTTTTCCAATGAACGCTTTGTGGCTCATCGTCGCCTGTGGGGCGCTGTCGATCGTCTATGCGGTCTGGGCGATTCGCTCGGTGATGGCGGCCGACGCCGGCAATGCCCGTATGCAGGAGATCGCCGCCGCCATCCGGGAGGGCGCCCAGGCCTATCTCAAGCGCCAATACACCACCATCGGCATCGTGGGTATCGTGATCTTCCTGCTGGTGGGCTGGCTCCTCGGCTGGCTGGTGGCGCTCGGCTTCGCGATCGGGGCGTTGCTCTCGGGCGCGGCCGGCTTCATCGGCATGAACGTCTCGGTGCGCGCCAATGTCCGCACCGCCCAGGCCGCGACCCACTCGCTCGCGGGCGGCCTCGAGCTCGCCTTCAAGTCGGGCGCGATCACCGGCATGCTGGTCGCCGGCCTGGCGCTGCTCGGCGTCACCCTCTACTTCGGGTTCCTGGTCGGTACGCTGAAATTCGCCCCCAACGACCGCACCGTCGTCGACGCCATGGTGGCGCTCGGTTTCGGCGCGTCGCTGATCTCGATCTTCGCGCGGCTCGGCGGCGGCATCTTCACCAAGGGCGCCGACGTCGGCGGCGACCTCGTCGGCAAGGTCGAGGCCGGCATCCCGGAGGACGACCCGCGCAACCCGGCGACCATCGCCGACAACGTGGGCGACAATGTCGGCGACTGCGCCGGCATGGCGGCCGATCTGTTCGAGACCTATGCGGTGACCACGGTCGCCACCATGGTGCTGGCGGCGATCTTCTTCAACGGCACGCCGCTGCTGCTGCCGATGATGACGCTTCCGCTCGCCATCGGCGGCGTGTGCATCATCACCTCGATCATCGGTACCTTCTTCGTCAAGCTCGGCGCCAGCCAGTCGATCATGGGCGCGCTCTACAAGGGACTGACCGTCACCGGGGTGCTGTCGCTCGCCGGGATCGCGTTGGTGATCCATTGGCTGATCGGCTTCGGTCCGCTCGCGGGCGTCAAGTTCACCGGCATGTCGTTGTTTCTCTGCGGCATCGTCGGGCTCGGCGTGACCGCCCTCATCATCTGGATCACCGAATACTATACCGGCACCGACTTCCGTCCGGTGCAGTCGATCGCCGCGGCCTCGGTCACGGGCCACGGCACCAACGTGATCCAGGGGCTCGCGATCTCGCTCGAGTCGACGGCGGCGCCCGCCATCGTCATCATCGCCGGCATCCTCATCACCTATGGGATTGCCGGCCTGTTCGGCATCGCGATCGCGGTCACCACCATGCTGGCGCTGGCCGGCATGGTGGTGGCGCTCGACGCCTTCGGGCCGGTCACCGACAATGCCGGCGGCATTGCCGAGATGGCGGGTCTGCCGAAGGACGTGCGCAAGTCGACCGACGCGCTCGACGCGGTCGGCAACACCACCAAGGCGGTGACCAAGGGCTACGCGATCGGCTCGGCCGGTCTCGGCGCGCTGGTGCTGTTCGCGGCCTACAACGAAGACCTCAAATACTTCATCGCGAATGCATCGAAGTTCACCTACTTCAGGGACGTGAACCCGGATTTCTCGCTCAACAATCCGTACGTCGTGGTCGGCCTGCTGTTCGGCGGCCTGCTGCCGTATCTGTTCGGCTCGATGGGCATGACCGCGGTCGGCCGCGCCGCCGCCTCGATCGTCGAGGAGGTGCGCCGCCAGTTCCGCGAGAAGCCGGGCATCATGAAGGGCACCGAGAAGCCGGATTACGGCCGCGCCGTCGATATGCTCACGCGCGCCGCCATCAAGGAGATGATCATTCCGTCGCTGCTGCCGGTGCTGTCGCCCATCTTCGTCTATTTCGTGATCTATGTGATCGCGGGCGGCGGCGCACCCGGCAAGTCGGCGGCCTTCTCGGCGGTCGGCGCGATGCTGCTCGGCGTGATCGTGAACGGCCTGTTCGTCGCGATCTCGATGACGTCGGGCGGCGGCGCCTGGGACAACGCCAAGAAATACATCGAGGACGGCCATTACGGCGGCAAGGGCTCCGACGCCCACAAGGCCGCGGTGACGGGCGACACGGTCGGCGATCCCTACAAGGACACGGCCGGTCCGGCCGTCAACCCGATGATCAAGATCACCAACATCGTGGCGCTGCTGCTGCTGGCGATCCTGGCGCACTGAGGCGTCACGGCGAGACGATCAGCCCCGCGGCCCGTGCCGCGGGGCTTTTTCTTTGCGCTCGCCCCCTCGGCGCTGTGTTACGCTCGGCGACAGGCATGAGCGGCGCCAGCGGAATGATCCACCTCAGACAGAAAATGCGACTCGTCGGCGTGGCGCTCGGGCTGCTGCTGGCGGGGCAGGGCGGAGCGGTTCGGGCCGAAGACGCCGATGCCTATCCGTCCAAGCCGATCCGCATCATCGTGCCGTCGAGCGCCGGCGGCACCACCGACATCGTGGCGCGCGCGCTCGCCCAGGCGCTCGGGCAACGCATGAATGCGACCTTCGTGGTCGAGCAGCGGGTCGGCGGCAGCACCAATATCGGCATGAATTACGTCGCGAAGTCGCCGCCCGACGGCTATACGCTGCTGGTCGTCACCGACACGCTCACCTCCAACGCCTCGACCTTCCGCGATCCGGGCTACGACCCGGTGACGAGCTTCGCGCCGGTGACGATGCTGGCCAAGGCGCCCGGCGCGCTCGCGGTCAAGCACGATCTCGGCGTCGCCACCATGGACGCCTTCCTGGCGCTCGCGCAGCGCAAGGGCCCGGACCTCACGGTCGCCTCGACCGGTTCCGGAACGGTGAGCCATCTCACCGGCATCATGTTCCAGCAGAAGATGAGCCTGCCGGTGTGGACCGACGTGCCCTATGCGGGCTCGGCCAAGGCGGTCACCGATCTCCTGGGTGGCCATGTCGATGCGATGTTCTCCATGGTGGTGCCGCTGGTGCCGCATGCCGAGCGCGGCGACCTTAAATTGATCGCGGTGACCACCAGGGCGCGCTCGCCGACGCTGCCGGAGGTGCCGACCATCGCCGAGACGACGGCGCTCAGGGATTTCGACGTGGTCAACTGGACCGCCCTGCTGGCGCCCGCCGGCACGCCTTCCCCGATCGTCAAGAAGCTCGTCGCGCAGACCGCCCTGGCGCTGCAGGATGCGGAGCTGCTCGGACGCTTCGCGCTGCTCGGCATCCAGCCCGCCGGCGAAGGGCCCGACGCGCTCGCGCAGGAAATCCGCCGCACCGTGACGCAATGGCGCGAGGTCGTGCGGCAAGGCGGGATGAAAGTGAATTGATGAACGAGCCTTCCGGGCGCGCGCTGACGAGCCTCGCGCTGATCGACGTCCACCACCACGTGCTCTTGCCCGAATACGAGCAGGCCCTGGTCCGCTCCGGCGCGGCCGATCCCTCGCGCCCGTTCCGGCGCCATGACGGGCCCGACGTGACCTGCGAGAAGATGGCCGAGCTCGGCATCGATGCCGCGGTCGTCAACCCGCTGTCGGTCGCCGGCGTGCATCACGGCGATGACGCGAATGCGCGCTATCTCACCCGTTCGGTCAACGAGGCGCTCGCCCGTTTCGTCTCCGGAGCGCCCGCGCGGCTCGGCTTCTTCGCCACGCTGCCGCTGCCCGATGTCGATGGCGCCCTGCGCGAGATGAGCCACGCGCTCGATGCACTCGGCGCGGACGGCGTGGTGTTGCTGTCGCACCAGAACGGCGTCTATGTGGGCGATCCGGCCTGCGAGCCGCTCTATGCCGAGATGGATCGGCGCGGCGTCGTGTGCTTCATCCATCCGACCATTCCGGCCTACTTTCCGGCCGGACTTAATCTGCAGATGTGGCCGGCCTATCTCGAATACGCCTTCGACACCACGCGGGTCGCCGCCAACCTGATCTATCATGCCTTCATGCGAAAATATCCCGCCATCAAGTGGCTGCTGGCGCATGCGGGCGGGACATTGCCGTATCTGAGCATGCGGCTGCGCCTGATGGAGGAATTGGAAACGAAGGGACGCAAGCCGCCGTTTCCAGGGCTGGGCGCCGGCAAACCCTTCGACGAGCGCGTGCCGGAAGGCGTCGCGCCCTATCTCGACAAATTCTATTTCGACGTGGCGTTGTCCGGCGCGGACGGCCCGATGGCGGCGCTCACCGCGCTCGCGTCGTCGAGCCGGATCCTCTACGGCAGCGACTGGCCCTTCGTGGAAAGGTCCTTCGTGGTCGAACAGCAGGAGAACTTGCTGCGCATGCCGCATTTTTCCGGTGACCGCTTCGCCGCCATGGAGCGCGGCAATGCCATCGGATTGTTCAGGCGGTTCGCGCGCCGGGCCGACTGAACGCGGCGGATCTTGCGGCTTCTAGATCTTGAACATCTTGAACAGGTAGCTCAGCGCGTTCTGCTCCTGACCGCCGGACGGCGTCGTGCGGCTGATATAGTCGAATATCTTGCCGTCCTTGATGCCGTAATTGGCAAGCCGTTCGACCTTGCGGCTCTTGTCGAAATAGACCGCGACGACACGCCGGTCGACTTCCCGTTGCGGCAGGAACGAGGTCTGCTCGGTGCGCTGCGAAATGTAGTAGAACACCTCGCCCGAAATGGTGGCGACGGTCGAGGGCGTGCCGAGCACGATCAGAACCTGCTCCTGCGAGGCGCCGAGCGGAATCTGCTCGAGCGCGCCTTCGGGAACCAGATAGCCGCGCTGATAGGTCTGGGTGATGCAGCCGCCGAGCAGGACGCCGAGCAGGAGCACAGCCGCGCGCCAGCGCGCCGGCTGTCGGCGGTGTGGGTGGTGACCCCGTTGGCTCAAGTGCCGTATTCCCCTTGCATCGGCCGGGCCGTTGACCTAACTCGCCGCCGGCGGGATTTCAATGCGCCAATCCCAACAGCAAGTTGCGACCATGATTTTTCGGTTGTTTCGCCGCGACCCCCAGGCCGCCACCATCGCCGCGCTCTATGGCGCGATCGTGGCGCAGGCCCGCAACCCGAGCTTCTACCTCGGCTTCGGCGTGCCGGATACGGCCGAGGGGCGATTCGACATGATCCTGCTCCATCTGGCGCTGTTCTGCCGCCGGCTTGGCGGCGATCCCGTGGCGGCGGGGTCGCTCGGCCAGGATGTTTTCGATATGTTCTGCCGGGACATGGACCACAATCTGCGCGAGATGGGCGTGGGCGACCTGAGCGTGCCGAAGAAGATGCAAAAGATGGCCGAGGCCTTTTATGGCCGCCTCGAGACCTATGATCGCGCGCTCGCGGCGGCCGGCGACGACGACCTTGCGCTCGCGCTTGCCCGCAACGTGCTGGGCGAGGCGGCGCCATCGGGGTCCGCCCGCAGGCTTGCGGCCTATGCACGGGCGGCGGCGCGGCGGCTCGACGAAACCCCCGTGGCCGCCTTGACCGGGGCGGCGCTGCGTTTCCCCGATCCCGACACGATGCCGGCGCTGGCCCGAGGCACCGCACCATGACCCCTAAGATCGCATCGAAGATTCCCTGGAGCGTGCCGGTGCGCCGCGATGACGTGCCGGAAACCGGGCTGCATCGCGAGATCGTGGCCGACGAGGCGACGCGCGCGGCGGTCGCCGCCGTCGCGGGGGTCAAGGCGTTGCCGCGCCTGCAGGCGAGCTTCGACCTGAGCCGGCAGGGCAGCGGCCTCAAGCTCGCGGGCGAGGTTTCGGCCACGGTCGAGCAGACCTGCGTGGTGACGCTGGAGCCGATGACCAGCGACGTGCGCGAATCGATCGACCTCGTCTTCGTGCCGGCGGAGGCCGAGGCGGAGCCCGAGCCCGAACTCGACCAGATCTCCGACGTGATCGATCCCGAGGCCCCGGACGGACCGGAACCGCTGGTCAATGGAACCGTGGATCTCGGGGCTGTGGCGACCGAATTCCTGCTGCTCGGAATCGATCCTTACCCGCGGAAGCCCGACGCGGTGTTCGACGCCCCTGAAGGCCCGGGCCAGGATGCCGGCGCCAACCCATTCGCCGTGCTCGCCAAGTTGAAGGCGGAACCGCCGAAACACTAGAACCTGGTTGCTTCGGGTGGAACCGACCCGGTTCGCTATCTTGTTGTGTTTGCGCGTGATCTCGTCCGAAAGGTCTGTCGACTTTTGGCAATCATGCCGCTACGCGAATGACGGCCCGATTCGTCGGCTCACCGGAAAATCGGTTGAAATCTGGGAAAAAAATCTCCCATTGTCTCAATCCGCCGAGACGCTATTGTCCCGGCTGCCCGGGCCAGTCGGTCGCATCGGACCGAGCCTCCACCGAGAGACCGTCGCCGATCCATGCCGAAAAAGGTCCGAATTGCGCTTGACGCCATGGGGGGTGACCGCGGCGCCGCTGTGGTCGTGCCGGGCGCCGGGCTCGCGCTCAGCCGCCATCCCGACAGCGAATTCATTTTTTTCGGGGACGCGGCGGTGGTCGAGCCGCTGCTGCGGGAACATCTGGCGCTCGTGGCGGTGTCGCGCGTGGTCCACACCGACGTGGCGGTCAAGATGGACGAGAAACCGAGCCAGGCGCTGCGCCACGGCCGCTGGAAGTCGTCGATGTGGCTCGCGCTCGACGCCGTGAAGAAGGGCGAGGCGGATGCCGCGGTGTCGGCGGGCAATACCGGTGCCCTCATGGCCATGGCGAAGTTCAACTTGAAGACCATGCCCGGCATCGACCGGCCCGCCATCGCGGCGCTGTGGCCGACGCTGCGCGGCGAATCGATCGTGCTCGATCTCGGCGCCTCGATCGGGGCGGATGCGCACCATCTCGTCAATCTCGCCGTGATGGGCGGCGCGATGGCGCAAGTGTTGTTCGACCTGGAGCGGCCGAAGATCGGTCTGCTCAACATCGGGGTCGAGGAGGTCAAAGGCCTCGACGAGGTGCGCGAAGCCGGCCGCATGCTGCGCGAGACCCGGCCCGATGCCTTCGACTATTACGGATTCGTCGAGGGCGACGATATCGGCAAAGGGACGGTCGACGTGGTGGTGACGGAAGGATTCGCGGGCAACATCGCGCTCAAGACGGCGGAGGGCACCGCCAAGCAATTCGCCGAGCACCTGCGGAGCGCCATGAGCCGCACCGTGATGGCGAAGATCGGTTATTTTTTCGCCCGCCAGGCGTTTCGCGCCCTGAAGGAGAAAATGGATCCGCGCCGCGCCAATGGCGGGGTCTTCCTCGGCCTCAACGGCGTCGTGATCAAGAGCCACGGCGGCACCGACCCGGAGGGTTTCGCGGCCGCGATCGATCTCGGCTACGACATGGCCAAATACGAGCTCCTGGCGAAGATCAACGGCATGCTCGGCGCGCAACGGCAGGGCGCGCCTCTGACGGCGGGGGCGGCCTCGTGAGCGTGACGCGGTCGGTCATTTTGGGCGTCGGGCGCTACCTGCCCGAGCATGTCCTCACCAATGCGGAGCTCGCCCGCAAGGTCGACACCTCCGATGAATGGATCACCCAGCGCACGGGTATTCGCGAGCGCCGCATCGCGGCTGCCGGCGAGCACACCTCGGACCTCGCCATCAAGGCGGCGAAAGCCGCGCTCGCGGCGTCCCATGTGGAAGCGCCGTCGATCGACCTGATCGTGCTCGCGACCGCGACGCCGGACAATACGTTTCCGGCGAGCGCCGTGTCGGTGCAGGCCGGGCTCGGCATCACCCAGGGCGCCGCATTCGATCTCCAGGCTGTGTGCTCCGGATTCATCTACGCGCTCGCGACCGTCGACGGGCTGCTCAAGGCCGGCACCTTCAAGCGCGCGCTGGTGATCGGCGCCGAGACTTTTTCGCGCATCCTCGATTGGAGCGACCGCGGCACCTGCGTGCTGTTCGGCGACGGCGCCGGCGCGGTGATCATGGAAGCGCAGCAGCTGCCGGGCACGCGCGAGGATCGCGGCATCCTGGTTTCGCGCCTGCGTTCCGACGGCCGCTACAAGGACAAGCTCTATGTCGACGGCGGCCCGAGCTCGACCGGCACGGTCGGCCATCTCCGCATGGAGGGCCGCGACGTGTTCAAGCACGCGGTCGCGATGATCACCGACGTGATCCGCGACTGCTTCGTCGACAGCGGCTACACCGCCGAGGACATCGACTGGTTCGTGCCGCATCAGGCCAACAAGCGCATCATCGACGCTTCCGCCGTGAAGCTCGGCATCGCGCCCGAGAAGGTCGTGATCACCGTGGACAAGCACGGCAACACCTCGGCGGCATCGATTCCGCTCGCGCTGTCGGTCGCCGTCGCCGACGGACGCATCAAGAAGGGCGATCTGATTCTGCTCGAAGCGATGGGCGGCGGATTCACCTGGGGGGCGACGCTGCTGCGCTGGTAAGGCGGAGCGGTGACTCGATCTCGGGCGCGATCGGCGATGAAATATGCGAGGCCGGCGCCGCAACATCCGCGCAACATCCGCAAGACGCCTGCGCAACCGGCGGCTGCGCGATGAATTCCGCCCATCCGGACCGGCCCGCAGGGCGGCGCCTCGTTCCGATTAATGATCTAACCCCCTGTTGACCAAGAGTAATCCAGCACATATCGTTGATTTTCAAGCGGGAACTCTGGCGTGATTGGGGCTGGGCGATGACCGGAAAGACAGTCACACGGGCGGACTTATGCGAAGCCGTGTACCAGAAGGTCGGTCTGTCGCGCACCGAGTCGTCCGCGTTGGTGGAGTTGGTGCTCAAGGAGATCACCGACTGCCTCGAACGCGGCGAGACGGTGAAGTTGTCGTCCTTCGGCTCCTTCGTGGTGCGCAAGAAGGGCCAGCGCGTGGGGCGCAATCCGAAAACCGGGACCGAGGTCCCGATTTCGCCGCGCCGCGTGATGGTGTTCAAGCCCTCGGCGATCCTGAAGCAGCGCATCAATAACGACACCGGCAACAGCGGCGGCGCTGACGCCAAATAACGCCGCAGAGATCGGCAGCAACGGCGGCCGCGGGCCGCGACCGAGAAAACGAGGCGGTTCTTGGAAAAGGCGCCCGAAGCCTTTCGCACCATCAGCGAGGTCGCGGACGAACTCGACGTGCCGCAGCACGTGCTGCGATTCTGGGAGACCCGGTTTTCCCAGATCCGCCCGATGAAGCGCGGCGGCGGCCGCCGCTACTACCGGCCCGACGACGTCGATCTTCTGCGCGGCATCCGGCACCTGCTGTACGGCGAGGGCTATACGATCCGGGGCGTCCAGCGGATCCTGCGCGAGCACGGACCCCGATTCGTGCAGGCGGTCTGGCAGGAGGGCGCGCCGCAACCGCCGGTCGGCCGCGGCACCGAGGAATCCCCCGAGGGCGAGCGCGGCCGATTCGGCCTGTGGCCCGCCATGGGGGCGCAGGAGTCGGAAGACGGCGGCGGCGAGGACGACGAATCGTCCGGCTCCGACGACCAGGTTCCCCATATGCGGCTGGGCCCGCCCCCCAAGGCGGCCGCGCCGCCCGGGCTCGGCCCCGAAGACACCAAACGGTTGCGCATGACCCTGGACCGCCTGGTCGAGTGCAAAAGGCTGCTGGAGGCCGCTCTCGCGTCGCGGGGCTGACGGTTCGCCGACCCTGGTACCCGGGCCCTGCCAAGAGGCGGGAATAAACGTGACCGCCCCCGAGTCATCCATCGACAACCGAACGGCTTCGCGCCGGGTGGAGCCGCGGTGAGCGACGAGAGGACGCGATTTGCCAATGTGGTGCTGCCCTATCTCGGCGATGCCTATGCGCTCGCGCGCTGGCTCGCGCGCAACGACAGCGACGCGGAGGACATCGTGCAGGAAGCCTGCCTGCGCGCCTTTCGCGGCATCGCGGGCTTCGGCGACGTCAACGCGCGCGCCTGGCTGCTGAGCATCGTGCGTAATACCGCCTTCACGTGGCTCAAGAAGCACCGCGACCCGCGCCTGGTCGCGGTCGAGAATATCGAGCTGGTGGAGGCGACGGGACCCGAACGGGATGAGGGACCGTTCGCGGGGCCGTCCTCGCCGGAGGCGTCGCTGATCGAACGCGCCGACGCGGCGCGGCTCGAAGCGGCGATCGCCGCGCTGCCCGAGGAATTCCGCGAGACCCTGGTGCTGCGAGACCTTCAGGGGCTGGATTATCGCGCCATCGCGCAGGTCACCGGCGTGCCGATCGGGACCGTGATGTCGCGGCTCGCGCGCGCCCGCCGTCGCCTGATGGCGCAATTGGGAAAGGACACGGAATGACGCAAGCCGACGACCCGTTTCTGCTCGTGCATGCCTATTGCGACGGCGAGCTCGATCCGGCCAACGCGCTTGCCTTCGAGCGCCGCATGGCGGCGGACCCGCGACTCGCGGCCGAGCGCGACCGCATCCAGGCCTTGAAGCGCGCCATGGCGCGGCTCAAGCCCGCCGCGCTGCCGCCGGCGGCCTTGCGCAGCCGCGTCGAGCAGGCGGTCGGGTTGCGCCGGCGCGCCGGGCGGCCGACCTGGAGCGCGCTGGCGGCGTCGGTCGGGCTCGCCGTCATTCTAGTCGTCCGACCGCCACACGGTGAAGCCGTGGTTCAACGGCCGCATCGTGCAGTCGCCGCGCGTGGTCGATCTCGCGGCCGAGGGCTTCCCGCTGATCGGCGGGCGCATCGACGTGATCGCCCGAACCCCGGTGCCGTCGCTGGTCTACCGCTATCAAAAGCATCTCATCAGCGTGACCGCCACCCAGGGCCTCGGCGCGCCGCCGCGCGAGCGCGTCGCCGACGGCTACCATGTGATCGGCTGGAATGACGGCGGCATATCCTATTGGGCGGTGTCCGATGTGGGCGTGCACGAGCTGGAGAAATTCGTGCAACTGTTTCGCAATGCGCCGACCGACGGGTGACCGGGTATAGAGCAGCGAAGTGCCGCCGTTCTTCGAACCGCAATGAAGGAAAGAGAACCAGACGCCAGTTGAAATCGCTCGCGAAATCAGTTTGGCTCGCGGGCTCATGTCGGAACCCCTTTACATCGGCAAGCCGTTGCGGCGGCGCGAGGACGGGCCGCTGCTGCGCGGGCAGGGCCGCTTCGTCGACGATCTCGTGTTTCCCGGCGCGCTCGAGGCGGCCTTCGTGCGCAGCCCGCACCCGCATGCCTTGATCCGGTCGATCGACGCGCGCGCCGCGCGGGCGTTGCCGGGCGTGCACGCGGTCTTCACCCTCGACGACCTCAAGCCGCTGCTCGCGCAGGAGCGCCTGCCGCTGCAGTTCCGAACCGCCCAGCTGCCGCCCGACATTACGCCCTTCGTGCTGGCGAGCCACGAAGTGGCCTTCGTGGGCGAGGCGGTCGCGATCGTGATCGCGGACACGCGCTACCTCGCGGAGGACGCGGCCGCCCTGGTGGCGGTCGACTATGAGCCGCTGCCGGCCGTGTCCGATTGCCGGCTGGCGCTCGCGCCCGGCGCGCCGTTGGCGCATCGTGGACGCAAGAGCAACGTGATGATCGAGTTCAGCCAGACCTATGGCGATGTGGTGTCCGCCTTCGCGCGCGCGCCCCACCGGGTGAGCGTGAACCTGAAGCAGCATCGCGGCGGCGCGCATTCGATCGAGGGGCGCGGGGTGGTGGCGAGCTACGACACCAACGAGGAGCGGCTGACCGTGTGGTCGTCGACCCAGCTCGCCCACGAGGTGCGGGCCTTCCTGATGCTGCTGCTGCGGCTGGACGAGAACCAGGTGCGGGTGGTGGCGCCCGACGTCGGCGGCGGCTTCGGGGCCAAGTTCGTCATGTATCCCGAAGAGGTCGCGGTCGCGGCCGCCTGCCTCAAGTTGCGCCGCGCGATCAAATGGACCGAGGACCGACGCGAGCATTTCCTGGCGGCCGTGCAGGAGCGCGACCAGTATTGGGACATCGAGGCCGCCTGCGACCATGACGGCCGCCTGCTCGGCGTGCGCGGCCGCATGATCCACGACGAGGGCGCCTACACGCCGCAGGGAATCAATCTGCCCTACAACGCCTCGACCGCGCTGCCCGGTCCCTACATCCTGCCGGCCTATGATCTCCTGGTGCAGGTGGTCGAGACCAACAAGGTGGCCACCATGCCGGTGCGTGGCGCCGGCTATCCGGAAGGCGCCTTCGCGATGGAGCGCCTGCTCGACCGCATCGCCCAGGAGCTCGGTCTCGACCGCGCCGAGGTGCGGCGGCGCAACCTGGTGCCTCCCGAACGCATGCCTTACGTGACGCCGGTGAAGACGCGCTCGGGCTCGCCGGTCACGCTCGACAGCGGCGATTTTCCGGCCTGCCTGGCGGGCGCGCTCGCGGCGATCGACTATGCGGGCTTCGCGGCGCGCCAGAGCGATGCGCGCGCGCGCGGCCGCCATCTCGGCATCGGCATCGGGATCGGCGTCAAGGGGACGGGCCGCGGACCCTTCGAGTCCGGCATCGTGCGCATCGGGCGCTCGGGACGCATCTCGGTCTATACCGGCGCGATGCCGATGGGGCAGGGCATCAAGACCGCCCTCGCGCAGATCTGCGCCGAGCAGTTCGGTGTCTCGCCCGACGACATCAGCGTGACGGCGGGCGACACCGCGGTCATTCCGCACGGGCAGGGCGGCTTCGCCAGCCGGCAGACCGTCACGGCGGGCTCGGCGGTGCATCTCGCCGCGGTCGCGGTGCGCGAGAAAGCCTTCAAGGTGGCGGCGCATTTGCTGGAGGCGAGCCCGCGCGACCTTCAGATGCGCGGGGGGCGGATCGAGATCGCCGGCGCGCGCGGCAGCGGCTTTTCGTTGCGTGAGATCGCCGAGGCGGTGTCGGGCGTGCCAGGCTACGCCATGCCGGGCGGGTTCGAGCCCGGGCTGGAAAGCCTGCAGAACTTCATGCCGAGCGCGCTCACCTATGGGGGCGGCGCGCACGCGGTCGAGGTCGATGTCGACGTCGAGACCGGCGGCGTGCGCATCCTGCGCTATGTGGTGGTCAACGACAGCGGCCGCGCCATCAACCCGATGATCGTCGAAGGCCAGGTGGTGGGCGGCACCGCGCACGGGATCGGCAACGCGCTGTTCGAATGGATGGGGTACGACGCCGGCGCCCAGCCGGTCACCACCACGTTCGCCGAATATCTTCTGCCCGGCGCCACCGAGGTGCCCAAAATCGAGGTGACGCTGGCGGAATATCCCTCGCCGCTCAATCCGCTGGGCGTGAAAGGGGTGGGCGAGGCCGGCTGCGTGCCGGCTGCGGCCGCGATCGTGTCCGCGGTCGAGCACGCGCTCGCGCCGTTCGGCCTGCGCATCGAGGAGTATCCGATGTCGCCGGCGCGGCTGGTGGGGATGATCGCCCGCATGGCCTGACGGGTTTCGAGAAAGCTGCTGCGGCGCGGCCATGGCCGCAGTAGAACCTCGGTACCGAAGGCCGGAACAGCGTGCAGAGGAACCGGAATGGATTCGTTCGAGACGCTGCAGACCCAATCGCTCGACACCGACATCCTGCAGATCCGCCTCAACCGGCCGGAGGCCGCCAACGCGTTGAATACCCGGATGGGGCGCGACCTGTTCGCCCTGTTCTCGGGCCTGAATGCCGATCCGCGGCGGGCCCGCTGCATCATCCTGTCGGGGACCGGCGAGCGCGCCTTCTGCGCCGGCGGCGACCTCAAGGAGCGCAACGGGATGACCGACGCGCAATGGCAGGATCAGCACCTGATTTTCGAGCAGATGATCCGCGCCATCATCGATTGCCCGATTCCCGTCATCGCGGCCGTGAATGGCGCGGCTTATGGGGGCGGCCTCGAGATCGCGCTCGGCTGCGACTTCATCTATGCGTCGCGCACGGCGCGCTTCGCGCTCACCGAAGTGACGCTCGGCATCATGCCGGGCTGCGGCGGCACCCAGAACCTGCCGCGCGCGGTGGGCGAGCGGCGCGCCAAGGAACTGATCCTGAGCGGCATCGCCTTCTCGGCCGACGAGGCCTCGCAATGGGGCCTGGTGAACCGGGTGTGCGAGCCCGACAAGCTGCTGGGCGACGCCCTGGAGATCGCGCGGAAGATCGCCGCCAACGGCCCGATCGCGGTGCGCCAGGCCAAGCACGCCATCCATCACGGGCTCGATCTGTCGCTCGCCAACGGGATGCTGCTCGAGATCCAGGCCTATAATCGGTTGCCACCCACCCAGGACCGGCGCGAAGGCATTTTGGCCTTCAACGAGAAGCGCCGTCCTGTGTTCAAGGGGAACTAGGCATGCGGCCACACGCCACCATCCGCGAGGTCGGGCTGCGCGACGGCCTGCAATTGGTAAAATCCTTCCTGGCGACCGAGCGCAAGATCGCCTGGTGCCGGGAGGAGGTGGCAGCCGGGCTTGCGGAGGTCGAGGTGACGTCGTTCGTGCCGGCGAGCGTCGTGCCGCAGTTCGCCGATGCGGTCGAGGTCGCGCAGGCGGCCGTCCAGATCGACGGCCTC
>WNFR01005709.1_pt1 | contig 16129 bp, 17 predicted proteins | sample 5400221 | NCBI WGS metagenome assembly WNFR01 (sample SAMN13153357, study PRJNA577476) | soil metagenome | isolation source: 40 cm soil under Madrone tree | place: USA:California | collected 2016-06-14 | reverse complement strand
TTGAGCAGCGCGGCCAGCGGCGCGGCGCCCGCGCCCTCGACGACCGTCTTCTCGATCTCGAGCAGGAGGAGCACGGCGTTGGCCAGCTCCTCCTCGTTCACCGTCACCACCCGATCCACCCACTGGCGGGCCAGCTCGAGCGTCAGCGCGCCCACCTGGCGCACGGCGATGCCATCGGCGATCGTCGCGCCGGCGTCCACACGCAGCCGCTCGCCGCGCTCGAGCGAGCGCGACATCGCCGGCAGCGCGGCCGACTGCACCCCGATCACGCGGACGTCGGGCCGCTTGGCCTTGACGGCCAGCGCCACGCCGCCGATGAGTCCGCCGCCGCCTACCGGGACGAGCACGGCCTCCACGTCGGGTAGCTGTTCGAGTAGCTCCAGCCCGAGCGTGCCCTGGCCGGCGATGACCCGCGGATCGTCGAACGGATGGACGAACAGCTGGCCGCGCTCGGTGCTGAGCGCCCGCGCCAGCTCGTAGGCCTCGTCGAAGTTGCTTCCGTACAGGATCACCTCGGCGCCATAGCGGCGCGCCGAGGTGACTTTGATGAGCGGCGCATACTCGGGCATGACGATCGTGGCGGGAATGTCGAGCCGCTCGGCGTGGAACGCGACGGCAAGACCGTGGTTGCCGGCGCTGGCGGCGATGACGCCCGTGCGCCGCGCGTCGGGGCCCAGCTGGAGCAGGAGGTTGGCGGCGCCGCGCTCCTTGAACGAGCCCGTCATCTGGAGGTTCTCGAGCTTCACGAAGCAGCGCGCGCGCGTCAGCTCCGAGAGCGTTTGCGAGTACGGGCAAGGCGTCTCGACGATGGCGTCGCGGAGCCGGAGCCGGGCGGTCTCGATGGCGGCGACGTCGACGGTGCCGGCCAAGGCGTCCATCAGAAGGGCAGTGCCGGGGCGCCGAGCGTCGGCGTCATCCAGCCCACGGGCATGAGCGGCGTCGAGTGCGCATAGCCGATGCGGCCGCGCCAGTCCACCACGATGAGCCCACCCTCGCCGCGGCCTTCCTCGACCAGCAGGTCCACCGAGACCTTGGCGGCGTAGTCGGGTTCGTCGGCCTCCTTGAGATATTCGAGTGCGCGGCGCGCCAGCACCACGCGGATGATCGCCTCGCCGTCGCCGGTGCACGAGACGCCGCCCAGCGAGCTGTCGGCGTAGGTGCCGGCGCCGATCAGCGCGCTGTCGCCCACGCGCCCCGGTCGCTTGCCGAGCGTGCCACCGGTCGACGTCGCCGCGGCCACCGTGCCGTGGCGGTCGAGAGCGGTGGCGCCGACGGTGCCGGGCAGGGTGCCGCCCGGTGTCGCGCCGTGGCGCTCGGAGAGGCGCTTGCGCTGGCGCTCGGTGACGAGCGTCGCCGGATCGCACTCCGCGACGCCGGCGGCGCGCGCGAACGCGTGCGCGCCGTCGCCGACGAGCAGGACGTGACGGCCGTCGTCCAGCACGCGCCGCGCGAGGCTCACCGGGTTGGCGACGCGGCTCACGGCGGCGACGGCGCCGCAGGCAAGACGGTCGCCCTCCATGATCGAGGCATCCATCTCGACCCCGCCGTCCTCGGTCAGCACCGAACCGCGGCCCGCGTTGAAGCGGGGATCGTCCTCGAGACTGCGCACCGCCGCCTCGACGGCGTCGAGCGCCCGTCCGCCTGCGGCGAGCACCGCCCAGCCGGCGCTGACGGCCGCGCGCATCCCGAGGCGCAGCTCATCGGCGTCCGCGACGACCGCGCCGGCGCCGCCGTGGACGATGATCGAGGGCACGCGACGGCCGTGCGCGCGCGCGACGTCCGATGGCGTCATGGCAATCACCGTGGCACAATCCGGCCGCCTTGCAAAGCCCGACGCCGCTGGAGCGGCTCAACGCGCGGATCGTGCGCTGCCGCCGCTGCGCGCGCCTCGTCGCCCACCGCGAGGCGGCGGCCGCCGCGCCGCCGCGTCGGTACGCGGGCCAGCGCTACTGGGCCCGGCCGCTGCCGGGCTTCGGCGACCCGCGCGCGCGGCTGCTGCTGGTCGGGCTCGCACCGGCGGCTCACGGCGGCAACCGCACGGGCCGCATGTTCACCGGCGACCGCAGCGGCGACTGGCTTTTCGAGGCGCTCCACCACGCCGGGTTCGCCAATCAGCCGACCTCGGCCCACGCCGCCGATGGCCTGCGGCTGCGCGACGCCTACATCACGGCGACGATCCGCTGCGCGCCGCCGGACAACAAGCCGCTGCCGACCGAGATCCTGGCCTGCCGTCCGTATCTTCTCGACGAGCTGGGCCTGCTCGACCGGGTGCGCGTCGTCGTCGGCCTGGGGCGCATCGGCTGGGAGGCCTATCTGCGCGCGCGCCGCGTGCTGGGCAAGGCGCCGCCGGCCGCGCGCCCCGTGTTTGCGCACGGTGCCGCCAGCGACCTCGGTGACGGCGTCACGCTCCTCGCCTGCTACCACCCGAGCCAGCAGAACACCTTCACCGGCAAGCTCACGCGCCCGATGCTTCGATCCGTCTTCGTCGCCGCCCGGAGACTCCTCGAAAACGATCGATAGCGTTGCGGTTCACGACATGGACTCCGCGGAAGGCGCTCATTTTTTGTCTGGTGTGCTCACCCGCAAGCGCGTAGCCTCGGAACAGTGAGCGCGCGCGGCGCACGCAGGGTCGTGATCGCGGACGACGAGGAGGAGATCAGAGACCTCCTTGCCGAATATCTCCAGTCACACGGGTGGGAGACGTTCCGGGCCGCCAACGGTCTGGAGGCGCTGCTCCACGTCAAGCAACAGCGTCCCGCGGCGGTCGTCCTCGATCTCAACATGCCGCGCCTCGGCGGTATCGACGCGCTCAAGCGTATCCGCACGTTCGACCCCACCATCGGTGTCGTCGTCGTCAGCGCCAACGCCGACGACGACATGCGCAGGCAAGCCGAGGCCCTCGGGGTGAAGGCCATCCTCGACAAGCCGCTGGACCTCGTCCAGCTCCTCGCCGCGCTCGGCGGCGACCGCCCGGCCGCGGCACCGAAGGCGGCGGCCGTCGAGGCGCCCGCCGTGTCGGCAGCCGCCGGCCCACCGGCGCGACGGCGCAGCGTCCTCGTCGTGGACGACGACCCCGACGTGCGCGGGGTGCTCGAAGAATTCCTCGTCCTGAAGGGCTATCACGTGCGCGCCAGCCCCGACGGCGCCGCCGCCGTGCGCGAGCTGGCCGCGTCGGCGCCGGGCGTGGTCCTGCTCGACATCGAGATGCCCGGCCTGAGCGGAGTGGACGCCCTCCCCACGATCAGGGCGATGGCGCCGGCCACCGCCGTCATCATGGTCAGCGGAACGGTGAACGTCGAGCTCGCGAAGCGCGCGCTGGCCGCCGGCGCCTTCGACTACGTGACGAAGCCCGTGGATCTGCCGCGTCTGCTCGAGAGCATCGAGACCGCCTTCGCCATGCTCGCGCTCGACGTCTAGGGCGCGGGCGCCGATCACGCCAGCCCCAGTCGCTCCTTCAGCGCGCGCACGCGATCGCGCGAGACGGACAGCTCGCTGCGGGAGGCGTCCTTGAGCCGCACCGTGAGGTGACCACCGGCATCCGCGTGGAGCTCGGCCACCCACGCGACGTTCACGAGGATGCCGCGATTGATGCGCAGGAAGGACCGGGGATCGAGCCGGCGCTCGAGCTCGGCCAGCGTGACGTCGAGCATGTGCTGCGCGCTCGCGGTCACCGCATACGTCGCGCGGTCCCTGGCCAGCACGTGCGTGACGTCGCCGATGGCGATCAGCTGCACGCGGTCGCGCGTGCGCGCGGCGAGATGATCGAGAAACGGCGCCGCGCGGAGTTGCTGCGCCAGGCGGCCCAGCGTCTCGCGGACGTCGTCGTCGGGCCCGCCGCGCCGTGCGGCGATGCGGTCCAGCGCTCGATCGAGCCGCGCGCGCTCGACCGGCTTGAGCAGGTAGTCGAGGGCGTTGACCTCGAACGCGCGCAGGGCGTGCTCGTCGTGGGCCGTCGTGAACACGACCATCGGGCCCGCCGGGATGCGCTCGACCACCTGGAAGCCGCTGAGCCCGGGCATGTGGATGTCGAGAAACAGCACGTCGACGGCCACCGCGGCCACCGCGGCCAGACCGTCCACCGGATCGGTGGCGCGGCCGACGATCTCGACCCGCCCGGTGGCCTCCAGCAGGCGGGCCAGGCGCTTGAGCGCCAGCGGCTCGTCGTCGATCAGGAAGGCGCGGAGCGGCGCGCGTGCGCTCACGCGAGGCGGGCGCGCGGCAGGGCGACCGTCACCCGGGTGCCGCCGTCGCGGCGCCCGACCTCGAGGCTCGCGCCGGCGCCAAACCTCGCGGCGAGCCGGGCGCGGAGGTTGTCGAGGCCGTGTCCGGCTCGCATGGCATCGCCCGTGAAGCCCGGCCCATCGTCCCAGACCGACAGCAGGACGTGCTCGCCGCTCGCGCTCGCCTCGACGCGAAGCCGCCCGCCGCCCGGACGCGGCGCGATCGCGTGCTTGATGCTGTTTTCCACGAGGGTCTGGACGGCCAGGGGCGGCACCTCGCAGCCGGCGGCCTCGGGCTGCACGTCGATCGAGTACGCGAGGCGCGCGCCGAAGCGCGTGCGCTCGATCTCGACGTAGTCGGTGACGATCTTCAGCTCGTGCGCGAGCGGCACGAGCCCGCGCTCCGTCGCGTCGAGCGCGAAGCGCAGCAGCGCCGCCAGCCGCTCGACGGTCCGCTCGGCCTCGTCGGGATTGTCCTGGATCAGCGCGGAGATCGCGTTCAGCGTGTTGAACATGAAGTGCGGCTGCAGCCGCGCCTCGAGCGAGGCCAGCCGTGCCTCCAGCGCCATCTTGCGCGCGCGCTCGTGGTCCAGCTCGCGCTCCCGCAGCGCGGCGGTGACGGCGTCCAGACGGCGGCGCTGGATGTCGTAGAGCGCCATGCTGATCCCGAGCGTCAGCGTGATGAGGACGCAGATGCTGAGGTCGTGGCCGAAACAGGTCCAGAACGGCTCTCCCGGACGCAGCCCCAGGCTGGTGAGGATGCCGCACGCGAGCACGGTGCCGACGCCGGCCAGCGCCAGGAGGGTCACGATCCGGAGTCCCCAGCGAATCGCGGGGGGGTGCCGGTGGAAGTAGCCGCGCAGCCGCGGCATCGTGAGCGACACGAGGACCGTCATGCCGGCGGCGTGCACGAGCGCGCTCTGCAGCGTGACCGTGATATGGCTCGCGCCCGCGAGCGCGAACAGCGCCGTCAGCACCACCGCGGCGCTCACGCTGGCGGTGCCGACGCGGAACCAGTGCGTCGACGTCAGGCGCCGCATCGTCTCAGCGGTGGGCACGAGCCGATCGTATCAGGACGCGCCCGCATCCGGCCGCCGGTCGCGGAGCGCGGCGCGGACGGCGCCGGCCGCGAGCAGCGCCACACCGACGCCGACGGTCGTCCAGTGGCGAGGAATCTCGAGGGTGTGCGTCAGGGCCACCGCGAGCCCGACCAGGGTCACGATCAGTCCCGCGAGCATGAGCCCGGATCCGGAGCGTCGGCATGCCATGTCAAAACCTCCAGGTAGTGGTGAACGTCACGCGATCGTTCCTGTCGAACTGGCCGTACAGCGTGAGGTGCGGTCCCTCGAAGAGGTCAGCGCCGACGGACAGGGTCACCGCACCCGTCAGCAGATAGTCGATGCGCGGGCTCAGCCGGAAGTCGCCGCGGTTGACGCCGGTCACGAACAGCACGGTCGGGTTGAGCGTGTTGTCGAAGAAGCCCGTCGTCAGCCGGAGCGCCAGCGAGGTCGTCACCCGCGCCGCGACGCCCGGCCGCGTCAGGTTCGTCGCGGAGCCCATCAGCACCTTCTGGCTGAGCTGGAGCGCCGTGTCGAGCCTCTCGAAGAACGTGTAGTCCACGCCGACGAGCCAGTCGAGCGTGTCGCGCCGCACGACCCCGTCGAGATCGAGGGGGTCCGTCGTTTCGTAACGCTTGCCGATGGTGTAGGCCGCCTCCGCCCGCACGACCACCGGCTCGAAGCTCTTGCCGAGCGTCACGCCCACCACGTGCACGCGCGGATGCTGCGGATCGATCACGATCACGTCAGGACGCGGCGGCTGCGCGACGCGGCGCTGGAAGAAGACCGGCGACTTGTCGGCCTCGTCGTAATAGATGAGCGAGACATCCCAGCCCCGGCGCAGGAGCGACAGGCGGAAACCGCCCTCGCTGCGCGCCAGGCTGAACTCGTCGGCGTCGTCGGGCAGGTGGACGACCGGGTTGCGGAAGCGGTAGGGCAGGCGCGCGAACTGGAACTCGGCGCCCTGCTTGGGCAGGCGATTGTGCATCGTGTCCGGCGTCCACACGCCCTCGAAGCTGACGCCCTCGGTCAGCCGATACGTGAAGTCGAGGGCCCAGATCGGGATGCGCAACTCACTGAAGTCGGGCAGCACGAACTCGCGGAAGTCCTTCGGGTTCACGATGTCGGTGATGAACACGCTGATCGCCTCGCCCCAGACGATCTGCTGGCGGCCGAGCCTGACGTCGAAGTCGCCGCGGCCGACGGTCAGCAGTGCCTCGCGCAGGGAGATGTCCGTCTTCTGGTCACGCTCGACGTTGGCGGGGTAGCGGTCGGTGGCGTCGAAGACGGCGTCGTACCAGCCGCGGACGGCGGCCCGCACGGCGACCGCGTCCGAGAACGCGTACTTGCCCTCGAGCCAGCCGAGCGTCTTGAGCTTGCTGACGTCGCCGGGATCGTGCAGGCGGTAGGCGAACTCCTCGGCGAGGCGGCCTCGCAGCCGGAGCGCTTTCAGCCACTCGGGCGGCTCCCCCTCGTCGGCGCACGCCGATGCGGCGGCGCCGAGCAGTAGGATCGCCGCGGCCACGACGCGACGCATCTCAGTCGAGCGTCTTCATATAGTTCTTGTCGAAGTACTTGTCGGGCAGCTCGCGGACGCTCACCTCGCCGTAGTCGAGGACGGAGCGCTTGTCCTTTCGGATCGCGTCGGTGAGCGTCAGCCGCGTGGCCAGCAGGTGGCCGCCGACGTCCCTGAAGTTGTCGAAGGTGCCTGTCTTGAGCAGGGTGCCCGTGCCCGCGTAGAACTCCGCCCTCACGGGCCGCCGACCCTCCTTCGACACCCAGTACTTGATGGCGGAGTAGGTGACGTCCTTGGTCTTCGCCTTGAGATCGAGGACGTGGCACGCGACACCGTCGAGCGCGTCCTCGCCGGTCAGGGTGGCGTCGTAGTCGCCGGCATAGTCGGCGCGCGCAATGTCGCCGTTGGCGACCTGGCCGACCAGCCGCTGCGACAGCGGGATGCGCACGGGTTTGCCGGCGTCCGGCAAGTAGATCCAGAGGTCGCGCCCGAGCGCGAGCAACGAGCGGCCGACACTGCGCGGCGGCGCCACGAACCTGACGAACACCCGCCCGCCGCCCTTGACGAACACCTCGAAGCCGTCCACCGACGGTGTCTTCTTCGCCTCCTGGCTGGTGATGGTGATCTTCCACACGAAGCTGTCGGCCGGCCGCCGAAACCGGTCGGCCTCGGCGACGATGTCCGCGGCCTGGTCCGCGCTCGCGCTCGACGCGAGGCCGAGCACGAGAGTGAGGAGCAGCCCGAGCCTGAGCGCCCAGCGCGGGGGATCGAGGGGCGCCACGGCTTGGCCGGGGCGCCCCGAGCGTCGGGGGGTTGGGGGGCCATTTCCAGGCTCGCGCGAGATCGAGGAGCGGCACGGGTTTCCCGGGCCGCTCCGAGCGTTGGGGGTTTGGGGGCCATGTCGTGGCCCCCATTTAAGTTGGGGGGCCATTTCGGGGCCCCCCATGAAAATGAAACTACACATGGCGGAGCGCCTCGACGACGTTCAGGCGCGCGGCGCGCCAGGCCGGATAGAGCGAGGCGAGGGTGGCGGCGACGATGGAGAGCTCGAACGCCTGCGCCAGCACGGCGGGGACGACGAAGATCTGGACCATGAAGCCGCGCGTGGACCCGGGTGGCGGCGGCAGTTGGATGCCGACGGCGGAGATGGCCTTGGCCAGCGCCACGCCGAGCACGACGCCGGCGATGGCGCCCAGCACGCCGAGCACGAAGCCCTCGAGCACGAACATCGACACCACGCCGCGCCGCCGCGTGCCGAGCGCCATGACGGTGCCGATCTCCCGGGTGCGCTCGAAGATGGCCATGGTCATGGTGTTGGTGATGCCGAACACGACCATGATGGAGACGATCAGCGTGAGCACCGCGAAGATGCGGCCGAAGAGCTCGCGCACCTGGTGGTAGCGCAGCGCCAGGTCCTCCCACGTCTTGATCTCGAGGTCGAGGCCCCGATCACGGATCAGCCGCTCGAGGCTCTCGCGGACGGCGGCGGTGTTGTCCGTCGCGTCCAGGAGCAGCACGATCGACTGCACCTCGCCGCCCTCGAGGTCGAGGACGCGCTGGGTCTCGGGCAGGCCGATGCGGAGGAAGCGATCGTCGTACGCCTTCTCGCCCGACTCCCACACGCCCCGCACCTTGACGGCCAGCGCGTTGATCGCGCCCGCCTTGGTGGTGGTGAGCAAGGTGAGGTCGTCGCCCGGCTTCACGCCGAAGGCCCGGGCGAGCCCGACGCCGAGGGTGACGCCGCGCGGATCGCGCGTCGCCAGCTCCTTGCCGTCGACGATCACCGCCAGCGCCGAGAGATCCATCTCGCCCTCGGGTACGACGCCGGCGCCGACGAACGCCGTCGTGGTGTCTCCGGTGGAGACGAGCCCGGAGAAGCCGAGGCGCGCGGTGACCATCGTGACGTGCTCGATCCGCCGCAGCTCCTCGCGCAGCGCCGGGTAGTCGGCGATCAGGTAGTCGAACGGCGCGAGGTTGCCCTTCTCGGAGTAGCCCCTGCGATAGATCTGGATGTGGCCGACCTGGCTGCGGATGGTGGACTCGCGGACGCCGTAGTAGATGGAGTGCACGAAGCCGCCGAACACGATGATGGCGGCGGCCCCGAAGCCCATCGCGGCCAGCGTGATCAGCGTGCGGCGCCGGTTGCGGAAGACGTTGCGGAGAGCCAGCTTCGCGTAGATCGCCACGGCCTAGAGGCTCCTCAGTTCCTTGTCGATCGCCGCCGCCTCGGGCGCCGCCGGGTAGAGGGCCTTCGCCTTCTCCCACGCCGTGCGCGCGGCGGCCGGCTGGCCGGTCTTCTTGTAGGCGAGCCCGAGGTTGAGATAGACGGCGGGCATGACGGCGTCGGGCACCGCCTGCGGCTGCGTGTCCTTCAGCGCGACGACGCGCCCGAGATCCCTCACCGCCGTCTCGGCCTTGCGGAACAGGTCGGGCACGCGCGCCGCGGTGATGCCGCGGACCACGTACACGACGAAGGCGTCGGGGAACCGCTCGACCGCCTCGTCGAGCGTGTCGAAGCCGCGCTTCACCCAGCCGGCGGCCTCCATGCCGCCGACGCGCGCGGCCTTGCGGACCTGCGCGCTGCCGAGCCAGGCGAGGGCGGCGGGACTCTTCGGGTCCGCGGCGACGGCCTTCTCGAACAGCGCGATGGCGTCGTCGGGACGGTCGGCGTCGAGTGCCTGGCGTCCCTGGACGACGAGGTCGGCGGTCTGGGGCTCGACGTGGTCGGGGCGCAGGACGGCGAGAAAGCAGAGAAGGGCGATGGCCAGGTATTTCATCGTAGCCTCCCGTCGGAGATCTCCAGCACGCGGTCGGCGGCCGACATGATGCGTGGATCGTGGGTCGAGAACACGAAGGTGACCTCGCGCTCGCGATTGAGGCGGCGCATCAGCTCGACGATGTCGCGCCCGGTGGCGCTGTCGAGATTGGCGGTGGGCTCGTCGGCCAGCACGAGCGCCGGCTCGCCGACGAGCGCGCGGGCGATGGCCACGCGCTGCTGCTGGCCGCCCGAGAGCTCCGGCGGCCGGTGGCGCGCGCGGTCGCCGAGGCCGACCTGCTCGAGGGCCGCGCTCACGCGGGCGCGGCGGTCGCCGTGGCGCGGCCGGATCAGCAGCGGGTACTCGACGTTCTCCCAGGCGGTGAGGACGGGGATGAGGTTGAAGGTCTGGAAGACGAAGCCGAGCTTGCGCGCGCGCACGTCCGCGCGCGCCCCCGCCGACAGCGCGCTGACGGGCTCGCCGTCGATCAGGATCTCGCCGGCGGTGGGCGTGTCGAGGCAGCCGATGAGGTTGAGCAGCGTGGTCTTGCCGCTGCCCGACGGCCCCGCGATGGCCACGAACTCTGCGGTGGCCACGCTGAACGAGACGTCGTCGAGCGCGGTGACACCGACCTTGCCCAATCGGTAGGTCTTGCTGACGTGGTCGACGGCGACCCGATAGTCCATCGGCGACCCCTCCCGGCCGGCAGGTGTCCGGCTCGCGCTCACCATGCGTGACTCCCCGCGCGCCGTCCACGGCAATCGCACAAGCGGTCGAAATCAAGCGACGAACGGTCGTAACGCGGCAATGAGCGGCGAGCGCTCGGGGATTGGTGGCGCGGGAGGTCGAGGAGCGGCACGGGTTTCCCGGGCCGCTCCGAGCGTTGGGGGGTTTTCGAGACGGCCACGGCTTTGCCGGGGCCGGCGAGCGCTGGGGGGTTTGGGGGGCCATTTCGGGGCCCCCCATATTAATTAATCGGCCAGATCGGACGGCAGGCGCGGGCGCTCGGAAACGGTCAGCGTCATCTCGCGCGGCTGCCCCTCGCGCACGAGCGTGACCTTCACGCGCTGCCCGACGCGGAGCGTCTTCACACGCGCGATGTAATCCGAATGGCTGCGGATCGGCGTGCCGCTGATCTCGGTGAGGATGTCGCCGCCGAGCAGGTACTCCTCGCCCTGGACGACGATCGAGAGGTTGCCGCCGCGCACACCGGCGCGATCGGCGGGCGAGCCGTCGTAGACGACCTCGACGAGATATCCCGGCGTCACCGGCATGCGCACGATGCCGCCGAGCTTGTTGTCCACGGCCCGTCCCTGCATGCCGAGCCACGGCCGCACGACGCGGCCCACCTCGCGCAGGTCGCGCAGGATCGACTTGGCGGCGTTGATCGGCACCGCGAAGCCGATCGACTGCGCGTCCTCCGAGATCAGCGTGTTGATGCCGACCACGACGCCGCAGCGATCCACGAGCGGTCCGCCGGAGTTTCCCGGGTTGATCGGCGCGTCGGTCTGGATCATGGGCTCGTCGGAGACACCGGGCAGCAGCCGGTTGAGCCCGCTCACGATTCCGCGCGTCATCGTCTGGTCGAGCCCGATCGGGTTGCCGATGGCGACGACCTCGTCGCCGACCTTGACGGCCGCCGAGTCGCCGAGCCGCGCCGCCGGCAGCGCGGCCCCGCTGTCCACGCGCAGCAGCGCGACGTCGAGCACGGGATCCATCCCGAGGATACGCGCGGGCGTTTTGTTGCCGGAGTCGAGCGTCACCGTCAGCGACGCCGCGCCGTCGACCACGTGGGCGTTCGTCAGAACCTGGCCGTCCTTGTCGATGATCACGCCGGAGCCGACGATGGTCTCGAAGCGCCGCTGCGGCTTGGCCTTGTTGATCTTCATCGCCTGGATGGAGACGACGGCGGGGGAGACGCGCTCGAACACCGAGGCGAGCGAATCGACGCACGGCTGCGCGGCGGCCACGGTCGGAAGCACGAGCGTGGCGAGTACCGCGATACCGAGCCGCATAGGACCCGGATCATACACTAGCCGGTATAATCGAAGCGATGCGTACGCTCCTCGTGGCCGCGCTCCTCCTCGTCCTCGTCGCCGGCGGCGCCGCCGCGCAGTCCGGCGAGCGCGTGCTCGCGTCCACGTTGGACAACGGCCTGCGCGTGTTGCTGCAGGAAGACCACCGGAGTCCCATCGTGTCGTTCCAGATGTGGTACCGCGTCGGCTCGCGCAACGAGGCGCGCGGGGCCACCGGCATCGCGCACTTCCTCGAGCACCTGATGTTCAAGGGCACGCCGACGTACGGGCAGGGCCAGTTCGCCCGCCTCGTCGAGCAGAACGGTGGCCAGGACAACGCGTTCACCTCCCACGACGTCACCTCCTACTACGTGAACATCGCCGCCGATCGCCTCGACCTCGTGATCGACCTCGAGTCCGACCGGATGCACAACTTGAAGCTCGACGCCAAGGACATCGCCTCCGAGCGCGAGGTCGTCATCGAAGAGCGGCGCACGCGCACCGAGGACGATCCCGGCGGGTTCCTCGGCGAGGAAGTCTCGTCGATCGCCTTCAGGAGCCATCCGTACGGCGCGCCGATCATCGGCTTCATGGAGGACATCAAGCGGATCACGCCCGAGGAGATCCGCGCCTTCTACAAGACCTACTACATGCCGAACAACGCGATCCTCGTCGCCGTCGGCGACTTCAAGGCGCCCGAGGTGCTCGCGAAGATCCGCGCGAAGTTCGGCAAGATCCCCAAGGGGCCCGCGCCGCCGCCGGTGCTCGCGGTGGAGCCGCCGCAGAACGGCGAGCGCCGCGTCGTCGTGGGCAAGCAGGCGCAGCTGCCGATCGTCTACCTCGGCTACCACGTGCCGAACCAGAAGTCGGCCGACGCCTTCCCCCTCGAGATGCTCTGCCCGGCCAGACGCCCGAGGCGATGGAGAAGGCGCTGCTGGCCGAGATGGAGACGCTCAAGAAGGAGCCGGTGACCGACGAGGAGCTGCAGCGCGCGAAGAACCAGGTCGAGGCCACCTTCGTCTTCCAGGAGGACTCCGTCCACCGTCGCGCGAGCCTGCTCGCCCGCTTCGAGCTGATCGGGGGTTACGCCGAGAAGGACCGCTTTCTCGAGCGCCTGCGCGCGGTGACCGCCGCCGACGTCCAGCGCGTGGCGCGCGCGTACTTCCCCGACGACAAGAAAAACGTCGGCGTGCTCCTGCCGCGACCCTGATGCGCGGGCGCGCCGTCCGTCTCCGGAAGCAGTTAGACTAGCTCATGCGCCTGCGTCGCCTGTCTGTAGGATTCGTCGTGCTGGCCGTGCTGCTCGCGCTGCCCGCCGGCGCCGCCAAGCCCATCGCGCACCGCGAGGTGCTGCCCAACGGCATCGTGCTCCTCGTCGCCGAGCGGCCCGCCGTGCCCATCATCGTCGTGCGCACGTTCGCCCACGCGGGCGCCGTCCTCGACCCGCCCGACCGCGCCGGGCTGGCGAATCTCACCGGCACGCTGCTCACGCGCGGTACCGCCAAGCACACGGGGCCCGAGCTCGACAGCGCGATCGAGTTCGTCGGCGGCAGCCTCTCCGCCGGCGCCGGGCGCGACGGCCTCAGCGCCTCGCTGGCGGTGCTCAAGAAGGACCTCGCGCTCGGGCTGGATCTGTTGGCCGAGGTGCTGCTGACGCCGACCTTTCCGCCCGACGAGGTGAAGCGAAAGGTGGCGCAGATCCAGGCGGCCATCAAGCGCTCGGAGGAGGATCCGGGCACGGTGGGGAACCGCGCGCTGGCACGCCTCGTCTTTCCGAACCATCCGTACGGCAGGCCGGTGGAGGGGACGATCGAGTCGGTCGGCAAGCTCACGCGCGACGACGTGGCGCGCTTCCACGGCGCGAACGTCCGGCCCGACACGACCATCATCACGGTCGTCGGCGCCATCACCGTCGACGACGCGCGCCGCGAGGTGCTGGCGCGCTTCGGCGGCTGGAAGCCCCCGGCGGAGCCGCCCGCGAGCGTGCCGCCGGCGGCCGCGGGAGGGCCGCCGCAGAGCGAGACGATCGCGAAGGACCTCACGCAGGCGACGATCCTCCTCGGTCGCCAGGCCATCCGACAGACCGATCCCGACTACTTCCCGCTCGCGGTCGCCTCGTACGTGCTGGGCGGCGGCTCGGCCTCGCGGCTCTACTCGCGCGTGCGCGAGGAGGGGGGGCTCGCCTACGCCGTCTATGCCTACGTCAGTCCCGGAAAGTACGGGGCCTCGTTCAACGTCTCCGCGCAGACGCGGACGGCCGAGGTCCCCAAGGTCCTCGACATCGTGCGCGAGGAGCTGGTGCGGATGACCCGCGAGCCGGTCACCGAGCGCGAGCTCAAGCTGGCCAAGGAATACCTGATCGGCAGCTTCCCGCTGCGCCTGGACACCTCGTCGAAGGTCGCCGACTTCGTCGTGGCCATCGAGGAGCAGGGGCTGGGTCTCGACTATGCCGACCGCTACAAAGAGCGTGTGGCGAAGGTGACCGCCGCCGACGTGCAACGCGTGGCGGCGAAGTTCTTCGCGCCGGACGGCTTCAACCGCGTGGTGGTCGGCGCGCCCAAGCCGTGAGGCGCGCGCTGGCCGCGCTGGCCTTGATCCTCCCCCTGGGAGGAGAGCTGGCCCTGTGGCCGGCCGTGGCCGCGGGCGCCGCGCTGACGCTCGACGAGAAGGGGCGTCAGGAGGCCACGCGCGTGGGCGAGAGGAGCGTCAACGACGAGGCCTTCGACGCCGAGTGGCGCGTGAAGAACGACAGCGGCGACTCGCTCAGCGTGGTGACGCCGTTCCACCGCCTCGTGGTCGCCGCGCGGCACGCGACGTTCAACGGCAAGCCGCTCAAGCCCGGCGAACCCGAGAAGATCCTCCGGGAGAACCGGGACCGGCTGGTCGTGTGGGTGGAGCTGCACGGCGGCACGGAGGGCTTTGCGCGTCTCTACACGCCCCGGCTCGTCGTCGGTGATCGCGAGATCAAGGCGAGCTTCGTGCAGAACGAGCGCACGGCCCATCGCCAGGAGAACGGCCGGTACCTCGCGCGCTGCGTGTACGGCTTTCCGACGGCTGACCTCGACGGCCGCGCCAGGGCCTCCCTGATCGTCGCCGACGGCGACGGCCGCAACGTGAGCACCTTCGCCCTCGACCTCGCCAAGATGCGCTGACTCATTGGAACTTCACGGCGATTCCCTTCACCGTCGTACAGGTAAAGCTCAGAATGTTGTAGACGGGAATGAAGCCGTACAGGCTGCTCGATGTCGTCACATTGATCAACGCGTCGCCGCCTTTTTCTGCCAACGCTCTCTCGACGGCGGTCGAGAACGTGGAGTCTCCGAAGGGAACGATCGCGATGATGAAGAAGCGACAGGCCTGGCCTTCGGCGGGCCCGAGTTCTTGATAGGTGCGGCCGGACTTGAGAATCGAGGCGGGATCGGCCGTGCTCTTCGTGACGATGCCCAGGCTGCCCACCGACGAGCATGCCGCCACAAGCAAGAGGACGCAAACCAGCAACGGGACCCGAATCCCTGTCATCGCAGCACCTTACGGCTCCCGCGCGGCCGCCTTCGTGGTGCCGCGGTCACGCAACGCCGCGAGTAGCCGCGGGTCGGAGGCGATGTCGCGGACCATGCGTTCGAGCGCGGTGTTCATCACGCGTTGCCAGGTGCCTTCGTAGCCGACCATGCTCTTGTCCGTGTAATTGCCCTGGTACGAGCGCGTCACCAGCGCCTGGCCTGTCTTCGCGTCGGAGACGGTCAGGTCCGCCGCGACCGTACCGCTGAACTCGAGGGTGCTGAAGTGGGGCGTGAGCTCGAACCAGAACGTCGTTACCGTGCCGGACACCAGGAGATCGGCGCTCTCGCCGATGCGGTGACCGTTGGCGGCGAACTCGGCGGCGATCGCGTCGCGGACGATCGCGGATACCGGCCGCTCCGTCACGATGTCGGCGGTCTTGCTGCCGAAGCTGTTCTTCTTGTACCCGATGCGCGCGGTATCCGGCCGCTTGTCAGCAAGATCGGCGATGCCGACGATCATCGGTGGAACGGACGACAGCGGCCCGCGGCCCGTGTCACTCTGCTTGAGCCCGACGTCCAGGGTCGCCTTGGTGAAAGCGCAGCCAGTCAGAATCAGCACACACAGCACGACCAGCACGCGGCGGAGCATCGGCTTCATTTCGGCGTCTCCTTCGGGTAGAGCAGTCGCGTTGCCATGCGCTGGCCGGCGTCCGTCGCCACCTCGCGCAGCTCCTTGCGGAGCGTCTCGCCGTCGTCGCGGTACGTGGCGAGGTCGTAGCGGCCCTGGCCGAGTACGGTGTCCCACTCCCGCCACAGCGGATCGTCGTTGGTCGTCTTGGCGACGCGGGCCTTGAGCTTGAGGAATCCGGCGAGCCGGCTGTTGTCGTCGGCGACGGCCCGGCGAATGCCCCACTCCTCGATGCGAAACTCGGCGACGGCGTCGAAGCGAGCGTCGGAGCCGGGGTCCTTGTCCAGCACGATCACGTCGGCGACCCGGCCGCTGTCCTGCAGTGCCCGGGCGAATGCATCGGCAAACACGCGATGGGGGCTGAAGCCGTTCAGGT
>WNFR01011732.1_pt1 | contig 16132 bp, 18 predicted proteins | sample 5400221 | NCBI WGS metagenome assembly WNFR01 (sample SAMN13153357, study PRJNA577476) | soil metagenome | isolation source: 40 cm soil under Madrone tree | place: USA:California | collected 2016-06-14 | reverse complement strand
GCATTCCCTTTTCCCATAGATCCGGCACTTCGATTACATGAGAGTCCGACGAGATAATTGATTGTTCCATGGCTCCTCCTTTTGGCTATCTTACTTCTTAGCCCATAGTTGATCGAAAAATCCACTCTTTTCCATATCATCCAAATAACGATTGTCTACCAGTTCCTGAGGCCGGACTTTCTTTGCCCGCGCATCGGTCTGTGCCACCTCTTCGAGAATTGCTTGCAGCGCTTCATCTTTAATCACCAAGCGCGGCTCAAGCGCTTTGATCTCGGCGTTGTAGGCGGCGTCCATGATGCTGCGGTCACTGATCCGCAAATATTTGCCCAATACTTTATACACGAATTCGCGGTCCGAATGCATGACCTTGGAGGCCTCGGCCATAGCGCGCATATAATTGCCCATGGTTTGCGGCCGCTTTGCGATAGTTGAGCGCTTGGTCACGAAGGCCGTGGCGGTGTAAGGAATTCTCAGGTCGGGACCGTAAATCACGTAATGATAGCCGCGCGCGATCGCCTGAGCGTCGGTCGGTGGCGTGAGACACGCGACTTCGATCCCGCCGCTGACAAGTGCCAAGAGCGACTCCGGATCGCCACCGGTTTGCAGAAACGTGTAATCACGGTTTGGTTCCATGTTGTGGCGGCGCATCGCCTGAATCGTAAAATAATGCGAATTGCTGCCGATCCGGCTCACACCGATCCTTTTGCCTTTTAGATCCTCCGGCCGCTTCAGATTGCCACCGGCGATAAGCGTCTGCGTCATGACATTTTTAACGCTGCCGATGAACACGACGTCGGTCAAGCCGCGGACGTAAGCGTTGACGTTGCCGACGCCGCCGGTCATCGTCATGTCAGGGTCGCCGCCGAGCAGTGCCGCCGTAACCATGCTCGAAGAGGCGACAAATACGAGGGTATGCTCAAGATTATATTTCTTGAAGAGCCCCGCTTCTTCGGCAATCCACGGCAGCGACTGCGACATGACACGAGCCGAATAGATGGTCGTGAATTTGTCGGCGGCCTGAAGCGCTAACGGCGTCAAGAAAAATAAGCTGAGAAGCGCACCAACGCGCCGAATCATAACCGCTACTTCTTGCCCCACAACTGATCCATGAAGCCGCTCTTTTCCATTTCGTCGAGGTAACGGCTGTCGACCATTTCTTGCGGTTTGATTTTTTTCGCTCGCGCGTCGGTCGCGGCAAGCTCATCGAGGGTCGCTTGCAAGGATTCCATTTTGATCACCAAGCGCGGCTCCAAAACTTTGATCTCCGCGTTGTAGGCGGCATCGAGCACGCTGCGATCCTGAATCCTCAAGTACTTGCCCAGCACCTTGTAGTAAAACTCGCGATCGCTGTGAACCAGCTTCGACGTTTCGGCCATAGCACGCATGAAGTTGCCGATCACTTGCGGGCGCTTGGCGATCACCGAGCGTTTGGTGACGAAGGCGGTCGCCGCGTAGGGAATTTTGAGGTCGGGACCGTAAAGCACGTAGTGATAGCCTTTGGCGATCGCCTGAGCATCGGTCGGCGGCGTTAAGTTCGCGACTTCGATGGCGCCGCTCACCAACGCCGCGAACGTTTCCGGATCGCCGCCGGTTTGAATAAAACTGTAATCGCGGTTCGGCTCCATGTTGTAACGACGCAGCGCCTGAATCGTGAAGTAGTGCGAGTTGCCGCCGATGCGGCTCACGCCGATCCTTTTGCCCCTTAAATCTTCCGGTCGCTTGATATTGCCGCCGGCGATGATCGTCTGCGTCATGGTGTTTTTCACGCCGCCGGTAAAAACCACGTCCGTGGAGCCGCGCACGAACGCGCTCACGTTGCCGATGGCGCCGGTGACGGTCATCTCGGCGTCGCCGCCGAGCAGCGCCGCGGTGACGATATTGGATGACGAGATAAAGACAAGATTGAAATCGATATTGTATTTCTTGAACAGGCCGGCTTCTTCCGCCACCCACGGAAACGATTGCGACATCACCCGCGCGGAATGGATGCCGACCAGCTTATCCGGTGCCGCCGCGCCATAAGCCGATAAGCCAGGTAAACCAACCAACAGCCAAAAAAAAGCTCCGCCAAGCAGTCGCCGCACCGGCACCGAATGAAGCATCATGATCTCACCGTTGGCCATAGAGTTCCTTTACAAATCCACTATCTTCTAACTCCTTAATGAAGCGATTGTCAAAGAACTCCTTGGGTCGGCGCCGGCCGCCTTGGGATGATCCGCAACGCTGAGCACGGCGCGGATGTTGTCTTCGGTGAAATACGGCAGCTTGGGAAAAATTCCGCGAAACGTATCATAAGCTTCGTCGATCACTCCCGTGTCATTGGTCGCTAAAAACCGCGCCAGCGCTCGCTTGGACATCGCCGGGTCTTCATTGCTCACTTTGGTCGCGGCAATGTAGGCGCGTAGAAACGCCTTGATGCGCTCCGGCTGCTGGCGCGTCAGCGAGCGCCGGGTGACTAAGCCGTTATGCACGTAGGGCAGATTCAACGTGGCGATGTTGACGACTTCTTTAAAACCCATCCGCCGCGCTAAAAGCGTTGTAGGCGCCGATAGCACTGACGCGCTGACGATGCCGCGTTCCAGGGCCGCCAACGCTTCGCGCACCCCGCCGAGATACAAAAACTTGACATCCTGCCCGGTGTTAAATGATTATGCCGGAGCACCGCGATCATGCCGTGATCGGCCGACGCTCCTTTCGTCATCACGCCGACCACTTTGCCTTTCAAGCTGGAGATATCTTTCAAGTCGGGCCGGGCGTAAACCGAGAAGCCATAGGTCGGCACGATCAGCGCGATGTAAACAAGCTCCGCGCCGCTCAGCACCGCATTGATGACCGTTCCGCCCGTGGTCGCCATATCGATGTCGCCGGCGACCAACGTCTGGGTCAGCCGGGCGCCGCCGGAGATATAAATATTTTGCAGATCGAAGCCGTATTTCTTGTCCAGCTTCGCTTCCGACATCAGCCACAGCGGCAGCTGCGCGCCGCTCGGTTGCGGATAACCGACCCGCACCGTTATCGGCGCTGCGGCAGCGAAAATCGCTCGGGGTAACGCCGTTGCCAGGAACAATATGGCAGAGAGTAATGCCCGTCGCGAGCGCATCGAGGTCCACAATGATTTAATGCTTGCCATAGAGTTCCTGAATAAAACCACTATCTTCTATCTCCTTCATAAATCTATTGTCGAAGAACTCTTTGGGATCCGCCGCAGCCGCCTTGGGATGATCAGCGACCGCTAGGATCGAAACGATCTGCTCCTCCGTCATGTAGGGCACTTTGGGATAGATGCCTCGATAGGCCTGGTAGGCTTCCTCGATGATCGGTCCATCGGTGGTCGCCAGATACTTCGCCAGCGCGCGCTTGCTCACATCCGCGTCCTCGTTGACCACTTTGATCGCTGCGACATAGGCTCGGAGAAAAGCTTTGATCCGCTCCGGCTGTTGGCGCAGTAACGACCGGCGGGACACCATGCCCAGCTGCACGTAAGGAATTTTGAGCGTGGCAAAGTTTACCAGCTCCTTGTAGCCCAGCCGCCGTGCCATGAGTGTGGTGGGCGCCGAAATCGTCGTCGCTGCGACGATACCGCGGTCCAGAGCCGTCAACCCCTCGCGCACGCCACCGAGATACAAAATTTTAACATCCTGACCGGAACGAAGATTGTATTGGCGTAACAGCGCCGTCATGCCGTGATCGGTGGAAGCGCCCTTGGTCATCAGACCGACCACTTTGCCTTTGAGTGACGGCACATCCTTCACATCGGCACGGGCATACAAAGAAAAACCATAAGTGGGTACGCCGGACGCGATGTACACAAGCTCGGCGCCACTCAACACCGCGTTGATTACCGCACCGCCAGTCGCGGCCATATCGATATCGGCGGATACCACCGTCTGAGTCAGCCGGGCGCCCCCGGAAATATAAATATTCTGGAGGTTGAAACCATATTTCTGATCGAGCCTCGCTTCGGTAATCACCCACAGCGGCAACATGGCGCCGCTCGGCTGCGGATAGCCGATGCGGATCGTAGCTGGTGCAGCGGCTGCGAGTATTTTCTGAGGCAACAGCGTTGCAATGGCCAGCCAACCGACAACAAAAACCCACGATGCCGCTCTCGCCGAGCGTCTGGCCAGACTATCGCCGGCCATAGAGCTCCTGAACGAAGCCGCTGTCTTCGATCTCTTTCAAAAATCGGTTGTCAAAAAAATCCTTAGGGTTTGCCCCAGCCGCCTTGGGATTGTCCGAGACCGCAATGACCGACTTGATGTAGTCATCGGTCACGTAAGGCACGCGCGGGAAAATCCCACGGAAGGTTTGATAAGCTTCGTCGAGAATCGCGCTGTCGCTGGTCACGAGGTAGCGTGACAGTGCGCGCTTGCTGGTTTCGGCGTCCTCATTGGCGATCTTGATCGCCGCGATATAAGCCCGCAGATACGCCTTCACGGCTTCCGGTTGTTGCCGCGTAAAGATGCGCCGGGTCGCCACACCGCTGTGAATGTAGGGCAAGTTCAGCGACGCGATATTGACTAGCTCCTTCTGGCCCAAGCGGCGCGCCGCCAAAGTGGTCGGTGACGACAACACACCGGCGGAAACGATGCCGCGATCGATGGCCGCCAGCACTTCGCGCACACCACCGAGATAAATAACTTTCACATCCTTTCCCGGTTGCATGTTGTAACGCTGCAGCAGCGCGATGACCGCGTGTTCCGAAGATGCGCCCTTGCTCATGATCCCAACCAGTTTGCCGTGCAGGCTGGCGATGTCTTTGACGTCCGATTTCGCGTAAAGAGAAAAACCGTAGGTCGGCACGCCCACGGCGATGGCGACTAAGTCGCCGCCGGCCAAGACGGTATTGACCACCGCGCCGCCGATGCTGGCGAGATCGATATCGCCGGCAACCATCGATTGATTCATCCGGGCGGCGCCGGAAATAAAAATATTTTGCACCGGCACGCCGTATTTCAGATCGAGCCTGGCGTCGCTGACCAGCCAAAGCGGCAGCATCGCGCCGCTCGGTTGCGGATACCCCACGCGTACCGTTGCGTTGGCGGCAAGCGAGACTGTGCTCGCCAAGCCGCCGATCACCACGATCACGAACACGCCCACGAATACGAGGCTGAATAATTTGTGTCGCGCCGCGACCATCAAAAGCATAATGAGGTATGTAAGCCCTAGATCGAGAAGCGCTCTTTCCAGCGCGGAATCGCTAGAGGATTGACCACGGTATCAGGGATTTTACCGTTGAGGATCGCCAGTATGCTTTGCGCAGCCATTCGCTGCCCGGCTTCCGATGAACCGGGATTGGCGCCGATATTATGCGGCGTCAGGATCAGGCGCAGCGGATCGACTTGGCGAATTGAATTGCTCATCGGCAGGGGCTCTTCGTCAAATACATCCAGCGCCGCCCCAGCGATGATTTTTTCATTCAAGGCTTGCACTAAATCAGCTTCCTTGATCGCCGGCCCGCGTGAGGTATTGACGATAAACGCCGTCGGCTTCATCAGCTTGAGCTCGCGCATGCCGATCATGCCGCGCGTCTCCCGCGTCAAGACGACGTGCAGCGTGACGAGATCGGACTGCTGCAACAATTCATCGAGCGACGCCATCTTCACGCCGAGTGGGGCGACGGTTTCTGGTTTGATATAAGGATCGTAACCGAGCACTTTCATGCCCCAGGCGCCCAGCCGTTTGGCGACGTTCTGGCCGATGCGGCCGACGCCAATGATGCCGACCGTTTTTCCCAGCATCAGTGTGCCGCGGTTATGCAGTTCTTTCCAGCCGCCGTTGCGTATGACGGTTTCGTTGAGCTTCAAGCGTTTGAAGAGCGCGACCATCAAACCCATGGTCGCCTCAGCCACGCCCATGTAATTCTCCGGCGTCGGGCTGTTGCAGCAAAGAATCCCCAAGTCGGTCGCGGCATCGACGTCGACCGTCTCGATGCCGATGCTCGACTTCACGACGGCCTGGAGATCCGGACAGGAATCTAGAATTTCCGCATTAATAACGTCGCGCCCGGATGGATAGATAATTGGGCAATCGCCGACGAGATTGACTAAATCCTTGCGCTCATAACGAAAGTTTCGAAAATCGTCCTGAGGTTTCCCCAGCACGAGCTCGCAACCCACGTCGCGCAGAATCTGCTCGGCGACGTTGACGCGCATCGGACCGGTAAAACAGATTTTACGTTTTGCTGCCATCGATCCCTCATTGCAGGTTATAAAGCTTCTTCGCAGTCTCGGCGAACAGCCACTTTTTGGCTTCGTCGTTTAGATCTTCCCTTCTCCCGAGATGCGCGATATTTTCCGGAAACTCCGTGTCCCAGTGCGGGTAGTCGGAAGCATAGTAGATCACCTTATGGGTCAGCACCTGGGTCGTCGCGCCGATCATCGGCTCATAGTCTTCGGCGTGGAAAAAGATCCGCCCATCTTTCAAGTAATCGGTCGGCTTCCTTTTGCACATGGGTGCTTCGACTTCGCCGCGTTTTTCCCACTCTTCATTCATGCGCCCGAACCAGTACGGCGCCCAGCTGCAGCCGGCTTCCATGAAAGCCACGCGCAACTTGGGAAACTGCTCGAACACGCCGCGAAACATCATGCTGCAGGCCTGCATCATTTGCGCGAAAGAATGCGACAGCGTGTGCACCTCGATGAACTGATCGAACATGTCGGCGGCGAAATAGTGCGGGCCGCGCACCGTGGCATGAGCGCCCACCATGCAGCCGAGCTTTTCGGCTTCTTCGTAGATCGGCCAGAAGCTCTCATGGCCCAGCGGCAAGCGCAGACCCACCGCCGGCAGCATCAAGCCGACGAGCTTTAATTCCGTAATTGCCCGGCGCAGCTCTTTGACGGCCTCAGTCACATCCTGAAACGGCACCAAGGCGACGCATTTGAGCCGCGGGCTGACCTTTTGAAACTCTTCCGAGCAGAAATCATTCCACGCCCGGCAGTACTGCACCGCGACGTCGGGCTCGCGGATCCAACCGACGCTCAGACCATTGGTCGGATAGAGCACCGCGGTCGATACGCCGCCTTTGTCCATGGCATCGAGCCAGCTCTTGGCGTCGCGCGCCCGCGTGCCCAATTTGCCGCTCAACGATCGGTCCCAGCTGTCGCGCGGTGTCAGGGTCGCGGCGCGATCGCGATAGCGCGTTTCCATGTATTTTTTGAGCTGCGAATCCTCTTCGGTGATATGGCCGTCGGCATCGATAACTTCAAAATTTGTCGCCATTGCCTTACCTCCTTGTCGCTGTGGTCTTTGTCCTTCGTGTACGCCCCATCGAAGCTATGTGTCAAGGGACTAAACTTGCCATCGCAACAGCCGATCTGACAAAAAAGGACTTGAGCTACAGGCGCCAAAAATGATAACGAATCAATGACGAAAGTTACTGAGATTCACGGGCGCGAAGACTTTAGCACGCCGAGCGTCTAACGCAAAAAGGGGAAACTCCGCTCATGAAGAAAGCCTGTTGCTTAAGCCTCTTGCTTGCCTGGACCCTGTGGACCAGAACTCAATCACCGACGTCCGATACGTGGGCCCCGGCGCCGGGGTTTGGGACTCAAGAGAAATGCCAGGCCAGCCTGAAGGACAAGCTCGACATGTGGCGTCAATTCAAAGACGCGAAGTTCGAGGGTAATAGCGTGACGTTTACCAGCAACAACAGCTCGATGACCTATTTCTGCTTGCCCGATGCCGAAGATCCCCGGAAACCCGCAGCCAAACCGGCCAAGCCACAAAAGTAGCGCGTCCGGTTAAACCCACGTCAATCACGGCGTGCCTAATGTCTCTGTTGGAGTTGGCCGGAATCCCTCGCCTTCAGGCGAAGTAAATGTTCGTCATGCCAGCGAGCGCCGGCATCCAGGTTTGTTCTCGTTCAAGTTCAAAACCTACTCGACTCCGCTTCCGCTGGAATGACGCGAACAAGACTCGATTCCGATCAACAAATTCAGAATCCCTCAGCTTGGAACCGAAGGTCTTTCAGTTCACTTGGCTAAGACGCTCGATTCCAACGCAATCCTCTATTAACCCGAATATAAACAGCTCGAGCGCTTGGTCCAATATTCAAGACCGAAGCCCTTAAACGATTAGAACGTTTTGAACGGCGGGAACGATTAGCACCTGATGGATGCTAAAATGTATTGACCAATTCCCGCAGCCGCTCCTTAGCCCCCTGGAGAATCGGCACGCCATCGCCAACGAGTAGAATATCGAAGTCGAGGGCCAGCAGTCCCCGCGCGCTGTCACGCAGGCGCGGCGGGTCGTCCACAACCTTATCCGGTAAGAGCTTGCACTTCCCAGGCGGATCGCCGACCACGGCGTCGCCGACGAGCAGGATTTTTCGTTCCGGCCAGTGCAGCACAACTTCTCCCAGGGATTTTCCCGGCGAGTCGATCACCACGAACGGACCGACCTTGTCGCCCGGGTTCAATTCGTCATCCAACTCGGCGCCTTCTTTCCGAGCGTGCGGCGCGTCCGCCGGATGGATCGCCGTCCGCGCGCGGGTACGCGTGCGAATCTTGTTCGCCGCCCGCGAATGGTTGCGATTGGTGATGAGAATGTGGGCGACGCCTTGCCGCGCCAGTTCTTCCAGATCCTCGTCACTGGGCTCCACGGGATCGACGCAAAGATTCCCACCGGCGTGCTTTATAAAGTGCCCGTTAGTTAAAGTTGTACCCATGCGGTTCAGAAAACCACGGCCAGCTGAAAATTCCCGTCAGGATCTCGCGCATTTTATCTCCTTTGCGTTGGTTTCGGTTCCTCGCCCGGGTCCACGACCTGTGCCGACGCGTGACCGCCCCAACTATATCAAGTCAGATATCTACAACTCCACTATCTTTGTTGACTTGTCAAAGTTCGAACTCGCTGACGAGACTTCTTTTTTGTCAGTCACGCTAGTGCAATTTCCGGCTTCCGGCATCGATCGATAGAGCCAGTTAGGTTAGTCCTGATGCCTGTTTAGGGAAAGGGAGTTTTTACATTCGCTCGACCGTGTCCTTGCAGGCGCGCGCGACCGCGAGGGAGCCTTGGTCCAAGGTGGTCGGCGGTAACTTATCCGGCTTGTCGCCCGCCTCCTTCAAGAGCCTCCCGAACCGGACCATGGCGCCTTCGAGCGGACTCGTGTGATCGGGCGACTTCTCTTTCTCCTTGGTCTCGATGGTGTAGAGCGGGCCGTTGTAAAGAACCCAAAAGCGACTATGCGCGGCGGTCCAGTCGTCTCTATCCGACGACGACGCCAATCGGGCCGTCACTTCGCTTGCCTCTTTGCACAATTTGATTGCCTCCTCGCGCAGCACGGGATCATAGCGGGCTGGACTGTGATTCGCGATGAAGTAATAAATGGCGCCGGCCACGACGACTACCGCCAAAGCCGCAAACGGAATCGCCCATTTCCCGAATCGCTGCCTGCCCGCGGGCCGCACAATCCCGGCGAGTTGGGCGATCAGGTCGTTGGCGTCGGCATTGAACCGCTCGTAACGGAGCTCGTAGTTCTGCCGGGCAGTGAGCGGCTTCAGGTCATCCGGAAGGTCCTCGGCGCGAGGCATGGTGGCGTTCGAGACGAGCAGAGGAATTACGCGGACGTCGTTACGCTTCAGTGCCGATGCAATCTCCCGGCGCACGTAGTCGGCCGGTTCATCGAGCCGGCGCTTGCCGCTCGCATCTTTGGCATTCACCCACTGCGGCCCTATCACCGCCAGCAGCACATCGCAGATCCTGAGGCGGTCAGCGAGCACGGTTTCGAAGTTCGTACCGACCGGAATGGCATCGATGTCGAGAAACAGCTGCTCGGCCGTATATTCCTGGCGCAGCCGGTCGACCAGCCGCCCGGCGATGTCTCGGCTATCGTCCCGCCGGTAGCTGACAAAGATTCCCGACATGGGTGTCCCCTTTTAGATATTTCATCTTACTCGGCCACCGATTTCGTTTGATTGAGATCGGCTGTTTCATTGACTGCCGACGGGGTCATCGGAACAAAGCAACGTTGAGGTTTTTTTCATAGCCTAGGGATTGACTCAGTTACAAGTCAGTTTTTTTGACTGGTACACGGGGCAAACATAAAACTCGTGAAAGGCACGAAACGCCGACCTGTCTGAATGCCACGGAAAATCTCTTCTCTTGTCGTTTCCTATCGCTCGGCATTCTAACGTCATCTCTTTTCCTGTCCAGGGCCAGTTGGGTCGCTCCATCCTTGGCATCACCGGTTACTCCTTGACTAAAAGACCGAGAATCGAATAGGTTGCGCCTTTGCGAAACTAAGCGCCGACGGTTTGGGGCCGTGAAGGTTTTGAGCCGTTTAAACCGTTCGGGTTGTTTCACTCGAACAAAAAAAAAGGAGCCCGGCATGGCGAAGAAACTAATATTCTCGTCTTTCCTCTCCGTGATGTTCGCCCTAGCGTTGCCTAACCAATTTGCTATCGCTCAGGCGCGACCCGAAAACGATCCCCGCTTCGAAAAACTGGCGAAAGAGTTCTATCCCAAGGCCAAACAGGAAGGCGCGCTGGTCGTCTACACGGTTTGGGATGTCGATCACATTCGCTCGCTAACGGAAACTTTTAGCAAACGCTTTCCCGGCATCGCCACTTCCTATTGGCAAGCGACAAGATCCGAAGCCACGACCCGGACCTTGACCGAATACCAGGGGAACCAGGCGAGCGTCGACGTGATTCTCACCGAAGCGCCGCTGGTTCTGCATAACGCCGGCGCAACGCAACCTTACCAAACCGTGCAGGGTAATGCCTTGTTCGTCAATGACGCGATCGCTCCGGTGGTCAGCCTGCAGATTCAAGCGCTCGCTTACAACACCAAAAAACTGAAACGCGAAGAGGCGCCCAGGAGCTGGGAGGACGTCACCAATCCAAAATACAAAGGGATCGTGGCGTTGGATGATCCCATGAGAGCGGGTCCGCTAAGTTCCATGCTGGCGGCCTTTAAGGATGACTGGAAGGACGATGCGCGCTGGGCAAATTTCATCAAGGGTCTGAAGTCTTTGAATGTTCCGATTCACAAAAGCACGAGCGCCATGTTTCGACTTTTAGTCGCGGGCGAATACTCCATCGTGATGCCGGCGCTCTTCCATGACGTCGTGCACGAAAAGGAGGTCGGCAGTCCGATCGATTTTGCGAGAGGCGCTGGACCGGTGGTCTCGCCACAACAGGCGGCCATCTATGCTAAAGCGCCTCATCCGACGGCCGCCAAGCTCTTTGCCGAATGGCTGGTCTCACCCGCAGGGCAAGCGGCGATCGACGCAGTGGGTAGAGCGAGTGCCCGGAAGGGATTTAAATCCAAGACCTCAATGGAAAATGGCTGGGGTCCTAATGTCAAACCCATCGTGGTCGCGAATAAGGCCTATATCGAGGACGCGCGAAAGTGGCTCGACACGGCCGTCAAACCTGTGTGGGAGAATTAGCTCTACCGAGCGAGGGTCGACGTTTTGGATTGCTATTTGGAAAGCGGACTCGAGAACAATGGTCAAAGTAAAGACCTGGCCCCGATGCCGACCTTCAACGTAAACTCGAGAGACGAAGACATCAGTCGCCCTCTCCTTCCGTGACGAGACCACGCCGCGATCCGACAAGATTATCTAGACTAGAAGGCAGACCCCAATACCCACTTATTTCTAAAGATCACGGACAAGTGACAGCCAAATGAATCAACATCGGGAAGTAAACAAGGAGGAGGATTCATGGCCAGGATCAAAGGTGTAACGGAGAGTGAAGCAAATGATGAGGTGCGACAAATTTTTGAAGCGCAGAAAAAACGTCATGGCTTTGTGTCCAACGCCGCGCAGGTGTCCGCCGTTAGGCCGACCATCCAGAAAGGAGTCCAGGCGCTCGCCCAGGGCATTCAGGAATCAGGACTCCTAACGCAGGAGTTACGCAACCTGGTCTGCGTACGGACGGCCCATATCAATGGTTGCCCGTATTGAATTGACAGTAACGCATCCGGGGCGATGCAAAACGGAGCGGCGGCAGAGAAGGTCGAAGCGGTGCTGGGAGCTTACAAGAAGAACCCTTTGTTTTCTCTGCGGGAGCGGCTGGCACTGGAGCTGGCCGAGCGGATGACCTACACGGGTAAACGGGTCACGGATAAGTTTTTCAATCGTCTGAAGAAATATTTTACCGACGAGGAATTGGTAGAATTGGCTGCGGTGATTGCGCTCGAAAACTTTCGCAGCAAGTTCAACCCGGTCTTCGGAATCGAGGCGAACAATTTCTGCCCTCTGCCCGCAGTGAAAGAAGCTGCCGCCGCGGCCACGCGGCGTTTTCATGAATGAGGCAGTGCGGTGTGTCGTCTGAGCTGCCCAGGTGTCTCTGGTCGATAATATTCACCGCGAGATGCCGAGCAAGCTTGCGACCTCAAGAATATCGTCCGATCCCGACCTCCTAGTCTGCTTCTTTTTGGTAAACCATTTCGCCTCCCACCAGGGTCATCAAAACTTTGATGTCTTTGATCTGTTCGGTGGCGATTTCTAGAGGGTCGTGCGAGAGCACGGCTAGATCGGCAAGTTTTCCCGGCGCGAGGGTTCCTTTCGAGTTCTCCTCGAACGTTACGTACGCGGCGTATTTGGTGTGCATGGCGAGCGCCTCCGCCGGAGTCAGCGCCTGGTTCTGGCCCAGGAGATTTCCCGCCTTGGTCTTTCTTGCGACGGCGAAATACATGTGGAGGAAAGGATTGAGCGGATTGGTCAGCCAGTCTGAGCCGCCGGCCAGAATAATCCCGCTCTTCAGATAATCCCGCGTCGGCGACGATTGCTCGGCTGTTTCCCGGCCGAAATTCGTCATGTACGTTGGATCGTCACCAGCAATCCCAATGCTTTAACCCGGCGGATCTGCTCCGGCCGGATGTTCTTGCCGTGCTCGACGGTCCAGCGCTTGCCGACGATAGACTTTTTCTTGTTGACCGCTTCCCACGTGTCGAGAAGAATGTCGAAGGCTTTGTCGCCGTTGCAGTGAACGCTCATGCGCCAGTTATTTTGGTTCGCCAGTTCGGAAATCTCTTTTAAGACTGCCGTCGAAGTGACTTGGACGCCGTGAAAGTCCGGCTTGATGGCATAGGCACGGGTGAAAAGCGCGCCCGTGGAGCCGCCGTCCAGTGTCACTTTGATGGGGCCGGTGCGCAACCAGACGTCCCCAGTTTCAGGCGACAGAGCGGCATTGATCTTGGCGAAGTCGTTGACATCCCTCGGTCGGATCCGCGCCGCAATGCGAATTTTGAGCTGCTCCATGGTTTGCCATTCGCCGAGGTTCACGCCGCCGTCCACCAAGGTCGTGATGCCGAGGCTATGCGCCAGTTCCTGCACTCTCTGCAGCGCCTCCAGGCTCGCCTGGTCGCTTTCTTTGGGAAGAAGTTTCTTGATCGGCTCTTGGGCCGTGTCGACCAGCGTGCCATTGAGTTCGCCGGTTTTCGGATCCTTGACAATCTCGCCTCCGGCGGGAGATGGGCTCTCCTTGGTGATTCCGCCGAGCTTCAAGGCCAGGCTGTTGGATGCCGATTGATGCGCGCCGCGGGGCAAAAACACCGGATTTTGCGGCGCGACCTGGTCGAGCTCCCAGCGAGTCGGAAACCTGTTTTCCTTCAATTGATTCACGTACCAGTCCGAAGACGCGACGACCCATTCTCCGGCGGGAACTTGGTTGTCGCGAATATGGCCGGCGATGATGTCCAGAAGTTCGGCGATCGAAGTCGCTTCGGCCAGTTGGACCTTCTTCATTCCTAGACCGCCGCTGATGATGTGGATATGGGTATCGATCAGGCCGGGCACCACCGTTCTTTTCTTGAGATCGATAATTTTGGTTTTTGGCCCTGCCAGTTTTAAAATCTGCTCGCTGGCTCCGACTGTCGAGATCCTTTCTCCCTGAATCGCCACGGTTGCGAGCTTGTCATCCAGCGTGATGATATTTCCGTTATGGAGGATGAGGTCCGGCGCCTGCGCGCGAACCGCCGGCGAAGAAAACCAGAGCAAGAAGAGCAGAAAGAGCGAGATCACGTTGAGTCGATGAATCATGGTCGGAATTCCTCGTAAAAAAATCTGATCCTACGTGCCAAGCCACGTTACGGCAGTAAACGAAAGACTGTCAATGGCGAAGAGGAATGTCTCCGAGCGTGCATGACTTCCTGCCGATTGTTTTACCGTCTGCCGCTTATTACGAACGTTGGCCCCGGGCGTAGAATTCGGTAAAGATTGTTATGCCATAGCCCAGGACCCGCTAATGACAAAAAGTAACGACGCCACTCCGAGCGGTGAGTTAATTGTTCATCTGATCGACGGCACGTACGAGTTGTTCCGGCACTTCTATGGCCTGCGTCGCTTCAACAAGGGCGAAGATAAGCCCTTCGGCGCGGTGATCGGCGTCCTCAATACCGTTTTACAGATGATCGAGACGGGAGCGACTCACATCGGCGTGGCGACCGATCACGTCGTCGAGTCTTTCCGCAATGCGCTCTGGCCCGGATACAAGACCGGCGATGGCATGGAGCCCGCGCTCCTCGCCCAATTCCACCCGCTCGAAGACGCACTCGCCGCCATGGGCGTGGCCGTCTGGCCGATGATCGAGCTCGAGGCTGACGACGCGCTTGCCTCCGCGGCGTACATCGCCTCCGAAGACGAGGGAGTGCACAGAGTCTCTATCTGGACGCCCGACAAGGACCTGGCGCAGTGCGTCCGCGGCGACCGAGTCGTGCAGGTTGACCGCAGAAGTCAGAAGATCCGCGATGCGGCAGGAGTTCGCGAGAAGTTCGGCGTGGAGCCCGTCCTGATTCCCGACTTTCTTGCTCTCGTCGGCGACGCCGCCGACGGCTATCCAGGCATTCCCGGCATCGGTGCGGTGTCTGCGGCACGGCTCCTCAATAAACACGGCATCATCGAAGACTTTCCGGCCACAGTATTAGGAGACAAACGCGACCTCGCGTTACTATTCAAACATCTCGCAACGCTCAAAACCGACGCGCCTCTCTTCCGCAATATAGACGAGCTCCGCTGGCGCGGTCCCACCGAAGCATTCGCCGCGTCTGTGGAGCGAATGGGAGAGCCCCGTCTGCTGCGACGCACTTTTGCGGCACAAAAAATAGTTCAATAACGGTGCAGCCAAAAATCGCGCGCGATGATACACGCATGGCTACGCTCGGAGTTCACGCGTGATGGCGTGACGGAACGACGAATCGAATTAAACGACCGGGCCCCGCAGCACTGACCCTAACTGGGAAATCAGAGGCGCAACTGCGGCTTGGCACCTGAGCTTCATCTGTTCCAACTAACGGTGTGCGGGAAGCGCTTGAGTGACGGCTGCCATTGGCCTCCGCGGCTGTTTGCACCTTCTTCGTCGTGCGGAAATGATGACCGCACTCGTATTTCGCTTTCTCTTAAGTCTCCGATGGACCGGTCATGCGGTTGCTCAAAAACCCGCGGGTGCGTTTGGCGAAAAATCCAATATGCGCCGGAAACTATAAATGCAATAATGCCGAAAGAAATCCAGAATCCCCAAAGCCAAATGGGCTGCCAGACCAACTGCGATTCTGCGCTAGCGATTTTTTTCTCCAAATCACTGCTTGTTTTTTCAAGCTTTCCAATCCGCGCATCTTTTTTGCCCAGTTCTTCTTCCAGCGTCTTACTCTCTACATATGAGCGAAACGGCAGTTTCAACTTCTGGCCGATTTGGAGAGTGCTCTCCAAAACCCCGGGGTTGTGGTTTTTAATTTCTTCTTTGGGAATTTCGAGAGTCGTCGCAATGATGTCAAGATTGTCGCCGGGTCGTACCTTCCATGTTTGACTCTCAGCAGCCGCTGGCATAGGTGAAAGCACAAAAAGAGAATAGAGAATGAAAAGAAGAAAAAGAATTCTCTCCATATAATCCCCTTTCTCGCAGCTAAAGACTGCGCGCGTGCGCTTGGCACATGATAAAAGACTAGCAGGCGCGATTAGGGCTCGCTAGGGGGTTTCGGGGACACCTGAAAGTATTTTTAGGTATGGCGGTTCATGGCATCAGAATCGAAGGAAGTCACCGCGGCTCTCACCGTATTGGACGACGCCGTCAACCGTTCCCTTGAAAGAGGACAACGTTTGCACGGCTGAAGTCTTAGCCACACTCGATTTGCTTCGCTGCAAAAGCCACTGTGAATGGCCGTCCGAGCAGTTTCGCGATGCTCT
>WNFR01006490.1_pt1 | contig 16132 bp, 14 predicted proteins | sample 5400221 | NCBI WGS metagenome assembly WNFR01 (sample SAMN13153357, study PRJNA577476) | soil metagenome | isolation source: 40 cm soil under Madrone tree | place: USA:California | collected 2016-06-14 | reverse complement strand
CTTCCCAGGCATCGAGGTTGAAGCTTTCGAATGGACCAGCCGGCGGCCCGCCACCGTTCGTCACCAGAATATCGATGCGTCCAAATCGATCGATGCCGGACTTGACCAGGGCGGCTATCTCGTCGGCTTTCGAAACATCACAAGGCAGCGCGAGAATCTCGGCTCCGGTTGCTGTCGCGATCTCGTTTGCAGTTTGGTTGATCGTTTCCGCTTTGCGCGAACAGAGCACCAGCGCAGCACCTTCCGCGGCCAATTCTTCCGCCACCGCCCGACCGAGGCCGCGACTGGCAGCAGCGACGAGTGCTACTTTTTCCTTTAGACCGAGATCCATTTAGGTTTGTCTCCGATGAAATGAGGTCAGTACCGGGAGCGGTAGCGACCGGGTCGCAACGCTGCTGCCCACGATCCAAGATCAGGCGCAGGAGAACCGGCCGCTTATCGCTCCCGGTACTGATCTCATACTGTCGTGACTCATCAATCGTCGGGCCTGGTTACGTTACGGGCGGGCGCAAGTTGGCAACTTGCGCTACAACTACTTCTGCCTTAAGTAATCATCCGTCTTGTCCAACCAGTCCTGTCTGGGCGGACTGAAAATGTCCACATCGAGTGTGTCCGCCAACGCCTCGGCCTTGTGCGGGACGTGTGACGGAATGTGCAGCACCTCTCCCGCGAGTACGTCGATTACTTCCGCTTCGTCGCTGCCAATCCAAAAGCGCAAACCGCCTTCGAGGATGTAAGTGATCTGTTCGTTCTCGTGCGAATGGCTGGGCACGATGGCGCCCTTCTTGAGATACACATGCGCCAGCATCATTCGATCGCCGGTAATCAGTCGTCGCTCTAAAACATCTGAGACCGCCTCTTTGGGAATATCGTCCCAGCGGTGGTGCGTTACGCTTCTTTGATCCATTTGTTTGTCTCCAAATCCAAAAGGCCAGATCATATTTTGAGCTCGCCAAACTTACCGCATGATCACTACCAAGTAAATCCACTGGTTTACAGTACCGACTTCAGCCGGGCTTTTCTCATCAAAGGTCCGACTGAAGGATAGGGTCCTCAATCGAAAGCGGTTAAATCCAGAACCTATTCTGAACACACGCCATGCTATGATTTGCGCACATCGGCGGGACCTTTAGGTAACCAAATCCATTCCCCAGTCGTCTAAAGAGTTCAGACAAGCATCGTCAGACTTTCCCGCACGTTTCAATTCGAGGTAAAAACTAATGTTTCCAAAGAAGATCGCGATGTTCCTGTTCCCCACAACTCTGATTCTGGCAAGTGCCCTGTTCGTGGGGGCCCAGGACGCCACCTCTCAGTCAGCGACCGCTCAGCCAACACCTGACGCTCAGCAACAGCAGGAAGAGAAGCTCAAGCTCGAAGCCAAAGCAATCGTCCTGCTCGATCAGATAGTCACCGAGGCCGAGGCGCTGAAGCTGCCTGAGAATCGGATTCGAGTCCAGATCGCCGCGGGGGACATGCTTTGGGATCGCAGCGCCGCGCGCGCACGCGGACTGCTGGTCGATGCCGGTGCAATTCTCAGCCAGATGATGCTTGATGCTGATCGTAGTGATCGCAACGAGGTGCAAACTTTGAACCAGTTGCGGCAGGATTTGATTTTGACTGCCGGACGGCATGACTCGGAGCTTGGCTATCAGCTCTTGCGTTCGACCCAACAGCAACCAACGACGGCCGGCAATACCGGAGGAGGCCGACGCTCTATTCCGGATCAGCAGAGTAATCTGGAACAGAGCCTGCTCGCGACGATTGCCGCCAACGATCCGAAGGTTGCTTATCAAAAAGCTTCTGAGTCGCTCGACAAGGGCGAATACCCGACGGCTTTAAGCCGCGTCTTGTCCCAGTTGCAAGCGAAGGATCCAGAAAGTTTCAAAAAGTTATCAGACAAAGCGCTCAGCCGTCTGAGCTCCGACAATATTGCGAGCACGCGCGACGCCGCATTGCTCGCGGCGACTTTATTGATGCCGGGGCCGCGTCCGGCCAGTACCTCCACCGCGACACCTACTGATGCAACCGCCACAAACGCTCGCGTCACTTCCGTTCAGGTGCTGAGCGAGTCGGCCTATCACGACTTGATGGACAATGCGATCACTGCAGCGCTCAGCGTCACGTCACTTACTGCGGGCGGTAACAACGTTCGGGGCGGGGGAGGCGGAGCTCGAAGTTTTCGCGGCGCTCAGCCTAATCAACAAAATCCGCCGGACGAAGCCCAGGTGAGACAGAACAACGCGCGCATCATGTTGTTCTCTCTGCAAGCCCTGCTGCCGCAGATCGATCAGTATCTGCCTGAACGCGCTGCTGCCGTGCGGCAAAAGCTGACTGAGATGGGTCTGGGAAACACTGCCAACTTCGGAAACCAGATTCGCACCGCCATGCAGCAGGGCACCAGCGATGGCCTGGTGGCAGCCGCAAGCACCGCTCCGCCGCAGATGCAATCCAGGCTTTATCAGCAAGCCGCGCAGAAAGCCGTCGACGAAGGCAATTCGGATCGCGCGCTGCAAATCGCCAACGATCATCTGGATGAGTCGGGCAAGAACTCAATCATGCAGGCCGTGGACTTCAAACGCATGGCCACCAGCGCGGCGCCGGAAAAACTTAATGAGATCAAGCAAAAGCTGGCCGCGCTGCCGTCAGATTCAGATCGCGTCAAGTACTTGATCGATTTGTCTACAGCGGTGCAGAAAGACAACCCGAAACTGGCGCTGCGTTTTTTAGATGATGCGCGGAACCTGGTCACCAAACGCGTTACCAGCTATAAAGAGTTCGAGGATCAACTGAAGGTCGCTGACGCATTTGCATCCGTAGACCCGAAGCGAAGCTTTGAAGTGCTGGAATTGGGAATCGGACAGCTCAATGAATTACTTTCGGCCGCGGCCGTGCTGAATGGTTTTGAAGTAGACATCTACAAAGAAGGCGAGCTGTCGCTCAGGACTGACAACGATCTGGTCGCAATGGTCGCCCGTTACGGACAGGAACTGGCGGCCCTGGCCAAGGTCGATTTTGAGCGCGCGCGCATGACCGCCGACAGATTTCAATTGAGTGAGCCGCGACTAAACGCCAAACTCTCGATCGTGCAAAACGTCCTGGGGACCCAGCCTGCAGCGAATAATGTCCGGCGCGGTCAAAATAACTTTCAGTTCGTGATGCGGTAGGTGAGTGGCTAGTTTACGTTTCTGGTGCATGTCGTCCGTGGAGCGGATGAAGTGAAAGTAGCCCAGCACTCTAGTCCTGGAATTCGGTCACGCGATCGAATCAAGTCCGAGAAGCGGACGGCTGAATGTTCCGGAACCGCGAGCGGACCGGGGTCCCCAGGCGGGCAGCCCGCTTGGGGTGGTGGATGCGAGCGGGATAAAGACTCAAGCTCAAATAAGTTAGTTATCTTTCAGCGCTCTTCGGGCAAGTTGAATCCTGATCCCGCTCGCTACCGCTCGCGGCTCTGTACCGATCATCACTCGTCCGTTTTACGGACTTATTTGTGTAAATCTCAATTCCGCCCTGCTTGGTCAAGGCTGTTTCGATCCCGGACTTGTGCAGCATTGACGTTGCCGCCCAACAAATCCTACGTTCTCCACGATAGTTATACCGAGCCTGGCCTCACTACCGCGACCGGCTGCGTACCGTCGAACGCGGCGTGCGCATTTTTGCCGCCGCAATCTTCAAAACCTCTTGCACCTGCTGGTCCCAGTAACCCCAACTATGATCGCCCGGCAGCTCGCGGAACTCATGTGGAATTTTCTTTTCCAGAAAGAGTTGCGATAGTTCGCGATTGGGATTGAAGTGCTGCGCCGCGTCCTCAGTGCCGCAATCAAAATAGAAATACGGCAATGACGCGATGCGCGCGGCTGTTAGGTTGCGAGTAATTTCAAACACGTCGTTTAGCTTGCGCGTCTCGCTGCCAATCGGCCCAAAGATTTTTAGAAAGGGCTCCCAGTTGCGGCCACCCATTTCATTCTGGGTATAGCGGGTGACGCCGAAGGCCCCACTGATCGAAGCGGCGAATTCAAACGTGCCCGGATACTTCAAACCGTATTTGATAGCGCCATAACCACCCATGGAAAGTCCGGCCACGGCGCGGCCATAGCGCGACTGGATGGTGCGGAATCTCTTATCGACGTCAGGAATCAGCTCCTTCAGAATGTATGTCTCGTACTTATCAGTCGCCACGCCGCCGCTATCGACATACCAACTATCGTTTCCTTCGGGCATCACCACGATCAAGCGGTACTGCGCGGCGTAATCCGCAACCTGCGTGCGCGTGATCCAGTCGGTGTAATGCCCGGCCCAACCATGCAGAAGATAAAGTACCGGATAACGCGTGGTGCTGGCGGCGCGATAACCGGGCGGCAGAATTACGTTATAAGGAAGTGTGGCAGAGACGAGATTACTTCGGAACTGAATTGTTTCGACTGAGGGTACGGAACCGCTTGCGGTAGCAAGCGGGTATCCGAACACGAAGCTGAGCAGCACGATCAGCGAAAGGACGAATCGTTTCATTTCAGAGGATGTGCGACGTGTTTGGATATTCATGTAAGAGCCACCCGCCTGCCATCGCAAGCGGTTCAGTATCAAACGCGATCCTTCTCCCTCTCCCTTGGGGAGGGGCTCGGGGTTCTGCATCATAGTTAGTCGATCTTAAGGTTTCAAAGTTATTCCAGGTTTCGCGACCACCAGCGAATCAGTTTCCATTTCGCGACGATAGAAGACGCGCGGCCGCTGCACACTGCGCTGCTCCGGATCGGTAATCTTCTGCTCGCCTTCGGTGAACGCGATGTTCAGCCCCAGGCCACGGGCTTGCTTCATCTTTTCTTCCTGCATTTGGGGCACGCGCTCAGTGGCGAAGTCGAGCCATTCGCGCGCGCTCACAACGCCGTCCTTCGGTTCGTTATCCGCGACCGTCGTTTTCAGGCCTTCTTCGACCAGAGCATAAGTGAGCAGGCCGTGGCCGAGCTGGGCAGCTTCGAGTGCCGCCTGATAACTTTGCGCCGCCGTCAGAATGTACATGCCTTTTTCATAAGCAAGCTGCGCCAGTCCTTTCGAGTTCATTGGGCCACGCCGTTTTTCTTCCGCCTCGAGTGCCTGACCTGAATTGCAGGCATCGATGACCATCAGCAGGGATCCGGCTGCCAAACCTTCTACTGCATCTTCCAACTCCAGATCTGAGATGCTGTGCGCAAGAATTGTCTTGAGTCCGGCTTCATTCAAATCAGCGCGATCGCCCGCGTAGCCAAGATCGTGTGGGATTAGGTAGAAGCGCTGGCCTTGCGCCGTGCCGTGCCCGGCATAGTAGATGATGACGGCGTCTTCGGGCTCGGCCCGTTTCAGACGATTGAGCGGTCCCGCTTCTGAAGCCGCCGATGTTCCGGCCAATCGCTTTAAAGCTGAAAGAATATTTGCCTTGGTGGCGTTCTCGTTCAGCAGCGGGATTACTTCAACGTGATCGAAACGACCGACTTGTGTCTGCTGCCGGAGCAATTCTTCCGCAAAACTCTGTGCGTCGGCGACCGCATACTTCAAGTTGTATTGCGTGTTTGCATATTCATTGAGACCCACGGCGATCACCCAGGCGGTGCCGGCCCGCTTCAGACTGTCGGCGCCAGTCAGTAAAAAGTTCGCGTCCTTGCTCTTGACGTTGTCCTGGTTGAATGCGTAGGCCGTCAGGCGATTCGGTCCGGCAACTACGGTTACTTCCTGTTCAAGTGTGGCAGCAGGCTGCCCTTTCAAAGCGTCGCCATGCCAGACCTTGATCAGCGAGCCGTTGCGGAACAGACGGACGTCGCGCGCTCCGCTGCCCTGCGGGCGATCTCTGTCAGCAGCGGCATCGGTGATGTCGATCTTTACTTTGATGGTACGCGCAGAGATACCGCCGACGGGCGCTTCACCCGCAAGTGAAAGCTTTACCACGGGCTGGCGGCGGTCTTTCTTTGAAATATCCTGGGATACACGGGGACGTTTGCCGGCGAAGACATCCGCGAGCAGCCCGGGATAATAGAATTCATTGAAGAACCATTCGATCGGAGCGACATTGAAGGTGTCCTGGTTATAACGCCAAAGGATCTGGTTCCATGACCCGGGCGTGCCATCAAATAAACCTTCAGGCGTAACCACCATCCATTCTCCGCCATCGTCAAGCGAGATGAGGGTCAAGATATGTTCGCCCGTATTAGTGTCCCAAAGAAAGGTGCTGCCTTCATCGCTGGCCGACGCGACCAGCCGGCCATCAGGACTGAAGTCCATCGACTCGATGTTCGCTGTATGCCCCACCAGCGTGCGCAGCTCGCGCTTTGACGCGACATCCCAAATCTTAATCGTGTGATCAGTGCTGCTTGATGCCAGGAGTTTGCCGTCACGACTAAACACTACGGCTGTGACACCTTTCCCATGTCCTTTGATTGCTCCAAATTGCTGGCCGGTGGTTGTATCCCAGAACAAGACCTGGCCAATCGCCTCGACCTTGAGATCCTTCATCAGGTCCTGGCTGTTGGGCGGTTTGTTTCCTTTCGATTTCTTCTGACTCGACGCACTGGCCATGCTTGCAAGATCAAGATTGGATCTTGACTCGACGCCGCCAGTCGCCAGCGTCCGGCCGTCAGGACTGAAAGCAACTGAGGTGACGCTGCGACCCATTGTGCCGGCGGTCATCGTGCCCAGCACGTTTGTGATCATCGCGTTAATGTCCGCCACGTTAGGCATCGCCGGCATCGAGCCGGATCTTATATTTCCCAGATTAGGTAGTGAGCCCGGGCTTGGCAGCGAGCCCATGTTGCCCGTCATACCGCCCATCGGTGAGGTGGTTAAGTCACGCAAGCGAGCGCCGGTTGCTACATTCCACAAGGCCACCTCTCCCTGAGTTCCGATCGTCGCCAGCACGCGGCTATCTGAACTGAATCCGACTCCATTCGGACTTGAACTGAGCGCGAGCGTCTGTAGTTCGTGTCCTGAGGTTACCTCCCAAATCTTGATCTGATTCTGAGGTGGCGCGGTTCGAACCGTTCTCTGTGAACCCTGGGCCTCCATATAGATCGACACCAGCCGGCGGCTGTCTGGACTGAAGTAAACGCGCTCAACTCCTTCCCCATTTGGACCAGCGAGTGTTTGCAGTTGTCGGCCGCTGGGAGTTTCCAGAATCGTGATCGCTGCGTCGTTGGGAGCGAACATTGCGACCAGTTTGCCGTCAGGACTCGGCATGCCGAACAACTTGTCCGAAGGCGCCGCAGTCAGGCGCAGACCACGACCCGTACGCAAGTCCCAACGAGTGCGGCCGCCGGCCGAAAGCTGATTGCCGTCGGCACTGAAAGCCACCGCATACGCCATGTTGCTTCGGCCTTTCATCTGTTGCACTTGCTTTCCGGTTTCGGTCTCCCAAAGCAGAGTCTGCGTCCCAAAGCCACCGGTGGCGATTTTCTTGCCGTCATCACTAAAATTTACGAAAGCTTCACCCGTACCAAGGTAGGCGCCGGTGTTTGGTACATTAAGTGTGGGCAACTCACGGCTCGCGGATAGTTCCCAAAGTTTGACCGTATAACCTTCAGAGAGGGCGAGGAGGCGGCCGTCACGACTGAGCCTGATCAGACTGTAATCTTTCGCGGTGGATCCCAGCTCGCGTTCGCTTTGCCTGGTGGTCACGTCCCACACCTTTAATCTCTTTTCGACAATCCCTGCGGCTACTAAACGCCCGTCCGGCGTGAAGCAAAGCTCGAGGCTGTCGATTTGTCTGTGCGGCAATTCAATTGAGCGAACCTCTTGTCCGGAGTTCAGATCCAAAAACTTGATCTGAGTTTTCGATCCATTGGTCTCGACGCGGGCCAGTTGACTCCCGTCAGGACTAAGCGCCATCGCCCCGTCGCCGCCGGTGAAGCCGGAAGCATTCAGCGAAGTCGTGTCCAGCGTCTTAATCTCGCGCCAGCTCGCGGTGTCCCAGACATGAATCGCTTCGCTGACGGTCACCAGCTTCTTACCGTCGGTGCTGAACGCAATGAACGAGACGCCGAGCGCGGCCATAAATGAAGTCTGCGGTCCGGAGAGCGTCTGCACTTCGCGCCCGGTAATCACGTCCCACACTTTTACTGAGTTGTTGCCTGCGGCGGCGGCCAGCTGGCGGCTATCTGAGCTAAAGGCGATGAATGGAGAGATGCCCGTGGAGTTCTGACCGCCGGTGGACAGGTCGCGCAACTCTCGGCCCGTGGCTGTCTCCCACAACTTGATCGTGCTGCTGCGGAAAGCCGAAGTGGCGAGCAGACGGCCGTCAGGACTGAACACCAAACGCGTCGCGCCCATGAAAATGTTGTAACCAGTCTGCAGCACCAGCTCAGGCTTGGCCTCTTTCGATTTTGTCTGATTAGCTTGTGAGGTATTGGTCGAGCTGCTCGCATCAATACCGAGGCCGCGCTTGTCTTGCGGCGCAGGAGTGGGCGATTGTGCGACTACTAGACATCCCGCGGCAGATATAAGGACGATTACGGCGAGTCGCCAGACTCTCGCAAAACTATTAAGGATTTCATTCATAGCTGGCGGAGAAGCCTAGTAGCTGGCGAGGGCACTGTCAACGACCGGTACCGAAACCGCTTGCAGTAGCAAGCGGGTTGGACACAGGCGAAATGTCGAGGCAAGGGTTGCAGTGATCGGCCCTCATTCAGGGGGGCTCGCTATCCGGTCATAAGGTGGGTGTTCTTCTGAGACCAGTGACTCTACCGCGCTGGACAGTCGAACCTCTTTGACCCTTCGCCAGACTCCTTCATTGCACGACTTCGCCAGCGTCACGCCCGATTCGGTTTGCAGGTAGACGAGATCATTGCGCTCGTTATTCTCCGGCAGGTAGAGCGATGCTTGCTCTCCTTCCACTGATTTCGGGAGGCCATCGAAGTCAGAATTCAAAGTCGTTTGGCCGGCCACAACGATCGAACGTCCAGTCAAATCAAAGCCAAAGGGATACCTAAGGTAGTTAATCAGACTTACGAATTCATCCGGATGAATGTCTTGAGGAAAGGTTAACGCAAAGGAACTCTCGAAACGCTTCTGAATTTCGATGCGGAAGGCAACGAAAGCCGATAAATCCTGTTCGACGAAATCGTTGAGAATCTCGCCGAGCTCATCTTCATTCCAGCCCTTGATCAGGATCGCTTTGTCATTCTCCAGATCCGGCGTGAACGGTGAAATATCAGCTTGCGGAAGCTCGGCCTTTACAAGTTTGGCTGTCAGCACCAGCACCACTCCCAACACGATCACTGCCAACGGAATAAGCAGAACCGACGTTTCCGGCGGAATAAATTTCCAGAGGGGCAGGGTTGCCAGAAATATTGAGATGAAGACCACCGGGGCCATTAACTGTCTCCAGCCCGAATTCCGGACGAGGTTATGACAGCTTGTGCACTCTGCGAGGGCGAAAGGGCCGAGAGTAATCAGATCGCGCCAACCAAAGGTCTCTTCATGACAGTGAGGACAATTCCTGGGCATCGAACATGGACCTGCGGTTTCAAAGTCATGCGCTTGGCAAGCTGAGCACGGACCTAAGCGCTGATGCCTTCTTTCTTGATCACTTGTCCCGCGCCGCTTACTTTCTTGTTTACTTTGGGATTGCCGCTATAGGTCACGCGGCCCGCACCGGAAACGTTGACATCGAGTTCATCCGTCGCATAAACATCCACGCCCGCCGCGCCGGTCACGCTGACGTCGGCGTCGCCGGCGCGCAGCTCGTGCGCATCGATTTTGCCTGCGCCGGTCGAGCTGATTTTCACAGACTTGCTTTGGCCCGCAGCCACCACCGTCGCGGCGCCCGTCGATCGAATCTCGAACTTGTCGTTTTTCACTCCCGAGATATTGAACTTTCCGGCGCCGGTGCTCTTAACACTGGCGAGATCGGGCACGGTGATTCGCAGTTTGATGCCGCCCCTCGAAGAGTAGCTCTTGGTAGTGCTGACATACAGCACTCCACCACGAACATCTGTTTGGACCAGCGGCAAAATGTTGTCGTCGGCTTCGATCTCCACGCTGGCGGGCTTTTGGCAGTTCACATCCACGTCAAAGACTCCGCTGGTTTCGATTGCGCTGAAGACCGGTAGATCCCTCTGCTCAGTCTTGCGGACGCCGGAGCCTCTGACTCCGTGTATGCAAGACGAGAGCAAGACCGGGAGTATCACCGCGAGAATCACAGAGATTGCACATCTTTTCATGGGGCGTGATGTCCTTTCTTTCCGGGATGAAGCGAAAGCACTTTTGCCTTAACGCAAAGCGCATCATGTGGATTCAAGTTTGAAGTGCACCTATAAAGACAATCCGAGCCGGGCGATACCGCGAAGCGGTTAAGTCTCAAAGCCCAGGGTTGCTTCAACCCTGGGTAGCAAGTAGACATCCTTCTCAACCCGGAACGGGTTGCGCCAGTTGGACGCAACCGCGTTGCGGTTGAATTGGCTATGCAATTCTGTAACCCAGGCTCGGAAGTTTTCCAATCGTTCTGTTGCACTCCAAACTTGAATCCACATTATTCGAAGCCAGAAACCAGCTTCAGAATAAATTAAGCCGCCGGCCTACTCAAATTGTTTCTTGAATTGTTCGAACTGCAGGCGCAGGCTTTCCACTTCGCCCGCAAGCGCTTCGACGCGGTGTTCGAGACTGACTACTCGCTCGGCTTCCGCCGATTTGCGCGACTGTTTGCTGACCGGTTGCTCGCCCTCGAGTTCTTCGATCTGCACTTCTCCTGCCAACAGGTGCGCAAACCTCGCTTCTTTCTGACCTGCCAGACGCGGCAACTTGACGACCAAAGGCTCGTCCTTGGTCGCCAGTGAATGAAGCGCCTGCTCGATTTCCTCCAGGCCCGAAGACTCATGCAGCCGGTATGCGCGCCCGCGAATTTCACCAACCGTTTGTGCGCCACTAAGCATGAGCACGCAGATCACGGACAGCTCTGCAGCGCTCAAGTGCAGGTTGTCCGCGACGTGTTTATATTTGGGAACGCGGCTGGTGCTGCCATAGAAAACGTAAGCGAGATTTTTCTCGCGCAAACTGTCGAGCGCGTGTTCGACTTCCGTTTCGCTAAGTGAAGTGACCGGATTGCGATTGTTCTTCTGGTTACAGGCCAAAGTCAGCGAGTTCAGTGTCAGGGGATAATACTCGGGCGTTGTGATTTGCTTTTCGATTAACGAGCCGAGGACGCGAACTTCGTTATGGGTTAGTAGGGGCACGCGGGGATTATACCGTCAGAATTACGGATGCGCATCAGTGGCACGGCCGATCTGAAGCCTCTTGATTTGGCCTAATGAATTACTGGCACGTAGCATGGTCGCGGATACGGTTGAATAATGAGGTCAATACCGGGAGCGGTAGCGACCGGGTCGTGCTGGCAAACTCGACCGTCGCGTGAATTGGAACCCGGTCGCTACCGCTCCCGGTACTGACTGCATCATCACTTGATCCACTTTTCGGTGCCGATGACTTCATCGATCTTGTGTTCGAGCGCCGTGAGCGTGCGCAAGACTTCGGAATCCCGGCAGCCATAATAATGAAGGACACTCTTGGTTTTGCCGTTAAGGTTAATTGAAGTTTGCGCGGAAGGCATGTCAGTCGCCGATGGGCCGCAACCGGGAGTTCCGGGCTGGTACTTGTCGTCAAGAGTCGCGAACTTAATCCTTTCGAACTCTCTGACGAGCTTATTGAAGTCTTCCGGTTTTATGTGCGCCGTGGCCTTTCCCTTCGTTTTGACAAAGTCGCGTCCTTCCCAGGTCACCGTGCCATCAGCAGCCAAGGTGACGATATAACTTGGACAAGTGCCGAAGCAGACGCCCCGCTCCCGCGATGAAAATCGATTTCGGGATCATCGCACGCACACCTTTGTTGCTGTGTATGGGAATAAAAGGCGTCGTGCCCGCCACCAACTCTTTATTGTCGAGACTGCCCGGCTCAGCAGTTTCGATAAAGATCGGCCCGGTAAGAATGTGCCCGCCCGGTCCCTTGTTCGTTACTTCCTTAACGATATCGCGCAAAGACTGCTCGACATCTGCCGGCTTCACGCCCGCGCCTTCCAACCTGATGGGCGTCAAAGTGATCAGCGTCTGCACCTTGACCGTGTCACCCGACTTGATACGCAACACCGGCGGTGTGCTGGCGTCGTAGTATCCCCAGGCGACGGTCTTGGGGCTGGGTTTGAGTTGGTAGGTGGCGTTGGGGCTCTGCGCGTGGGCGGAAAAAGCGAAGACGAAAACTGCGGCAAACAAGAATGCGTGCTTCATTCGTACCCCTCTATCATTCTTCGAAATAGTCATTGTCGATCTTTGGGATCTTGACCGTTCGATGAGAGACCCCAACGCCACATTCCATCATTAGTTCGGCTAAACGCCCGCCGTCGATCAAAACGATTCTCTCAACCGACTTAGCGAACTCTACGGCGTGTGGTGTGAAGCTCGAAGTTGTGATGAGCACACCTTTGTTTGCACGCTGTCCCGCAAGCGCTCCATAAAACGCCTGAACTACTTCGCGTCCGACTGATCCCTGCCATCGTTTGGCCTGAACAAAAACCTTTTCCAAGCCCAAGCGGTCAAGCGAGATGATGCCGTCAATCCCCTCATCGTGAGAGCGCCCAACGCGTTGGAGATCTTCGCGTCTCGCTCCGTAGCCCATCTTGTGAAGAAGATCGAGAACGAGATTCTCAAAGAACTTCGGCGATCCTCGACCAATCGTCTCCAAGAGGTCGCTGGCTGTTGCTTCATTCAACTCGCTCAGCGCGCCTTCGAGAAGATCATCAGGAGTCGCGACAGAATCCTTCATGCTCTGTTCTAAAGGACTAGCATCACTGTCTCCGTCAACCGTTCGTAGCGGTCGCAGACGGACGGCAGGATCGACAACGGCTAATTCCTTGATCTGCTGTTCGCTGAGAGAGCTCTGATGCGTTTGCGCGAAAGCTAAACCCCTCTCGGTAAGCTTCCAATACCCGTAACGAGGAGCACTCGAAAGCCCTGCCCGCTTCAATCTATCGTGAGCCCAGCCGACACGATTCTTATAAACCGGCTGCGTTCGGCTTGGCAGAACCATGAGTTTGTCGTCTTCATTAATGCCAAGAGCCTCAGCTGCCGCCTCGTGGACGACCGAAGCTCGTTCCCCATCAGGATGCGTAGCGAGATAGCGCAAGATGGGCTCGATGAATTTGTCGTAGGTTGGAAGGGACATGTATTTGCTCCGTGGTCAACGTGGCGTGTCGTCGTCATTGATTTTTAGTATTCTTGTGACTTAGGTGAGCGGCAGGTAATTCACTTGCCCTTCCCATTCTCCTACGACACTGCACTCGGCCAGCAAAAGGATTTCCTCAATTGCAATGCTGATGGGAATTCTCAAGGAAACTTCGAATACGCCGGGCATCGGTAAGCGTTGCCCGATTCGCTGGTAGGCAATAGCCGTGATTGTATTGACATCGTGAGTAAGCAATACGCGCCCCTCGCTAGCTGCCCACTCCAACACAGCCGAGTCGTCTGCACCCTCCAATCCTGCATCCTGGACGCGGAGGATGTCGACGTCAGGCAGTCGGCGCAAGACGCCGTTAACGATTTGCATGTTGAAGTTCTCGTCTGCCGCAAAACTCAACATAGCTTCATTTTTGATCTGCTAACGCCGGGCGAGGAGGCGCGCGCGAATGCCTGCCGGTGGAGAGCGCTTCTCATTGTCTTCTCTGATTCGCGCGCTTTCGCCTTCGCGCTGGCTCAGGTAAGCATCAACCTCGCCTCGGTTGTGTAAGTAATAGTTGACGACGGCGTAGACGTCTGCCAATTCGAGCGTGGGATAACTCATCACGATCTCTTCCGGTGATGAACCATGATTGAAGGCGAAGACGACAGTATCAAGCGGCACACGGGTTTTACCGACGCGCATTACGCCATGCTCATCGGTTCGCAGCGGTACTGGTGGCGCTTCAATTACTAAACTCATCAGCGAGTCCTTTCTCGAGACTTAATCTCTTGAGCACTGGTCATTTTGGCTTTATCCGTCGAAGCAAAGCAAGGTCTGAGGCCGAAGCTGAAACTAAGGACGGGCCCCTTGATCGCGCATCAGGACGATCCATTTCTTCTCGCCCACGACCGCCAACCATTCAGTGTCTGGAGTGTTGTGTCTGAATCTAGCTTGATGAGGCTCGACCTTGAGACCAGCTTTGCGAAGCTTTTCGAGAACCAGTTTGCCGCCGAAAGAACGTTCGAGAAAGAATGTGGTTCGCTTAAGCTGCTTTTCGCTGGCCGTGCTCGTACTGGATCGCCTTTCGATCTCTGACGCTTCGCACCCATAATCTTTAGCTAGCTCGCGAACAGTTTCGCCGGCGCTGTAGCGGTCGCCAATAACGGCGGTAGGAACACCGACGCCGACGAGGATTGGTTTGCCGAACGAAACGCGCGGGTCAATTAGAACTAGCTTGGGCTGCTCCTCCACTTCTTCAGGGTGACGGCTCAGGTAAGAATAAAGACGTGCGGCAGCTCCCTGGGGATCGCGTTCGACGCGCTCCAGGTACGCGCTGATGATGTCTTTCATCTCAATCTGACCCTTCTTCGTCGCGTTAACGAGCAGCCCGCTATCCTCGACGAGAAGATCGAGGCCTTTGAGTTGAAACCAGTAATCAGCGAGTGGATGCTTTGAATTCGGATGCTGGCGCAGGTAGCTGACGGCGCTACGTACATTCTTCAACGGTATGTTGTGACGGTAACGAATAGCATCAAGAATGTGCGCCTCGACCAGATTAATAAAGGATAAGAGTGGCAGGTTCCTGTCGGGCAGTAAGATGACTGGCTCAAACCGCGCTGTGCCAGCGCTGGTTGGATAGTAGCTCAAGTGTGATTTTTAAGTTTCAGTTCTTAACGATTTATCGCCTTCATTTAACCATTGTCTAGCCTTTCGGGGAGAAGAAGTATCTTAGCGCTCGCTACCCAAGTTGAGTGTATGACCCGGTCGCTACCGCTCCCGGTTCTGTAACGACGACTCGACAAGATCAACGGCCCGCCAACCACATCGCCACATTCCGCACGTAGGTCTTAATATCTTCCAGCGCCTTTGGATTTCGTTTGTAACCATCGCCCGGGGGTTCTTCCAGAAAGCTGGGACAGCCCAAGCGAGTGTCCCAGTTGTAATCGACAAAGTGGTGAAAGCTTGATTCGGCGATGCCGCGGCCGAGGGTGTTGCCGTGGCCGTCGCGCGCGCTATCGAAGGCGACAACGAGATTGAACGGACGGCCCGTTACTTTGCTTTGACCAGTGGCGATAACGCGGGCGTGTTGTTCGCCTTCGGGCACGCCGACTGCTCCCTCGTGAGGATGCGCCGGAAAGAACTCAATCAAATCAGATGTGGAAGCGTTACGACGCAGGACTTCATGCGGTGAAGTGACCGTGATGGTTTGATAGTCACCGTTCGCGCCCGAGTGATAATTGGGCCATGAGATCGAGGACGTTTCCTTGTCGTCAGGAACATGCCGGGAAGCGTCGGGCTCGGGATGTTTCGTGTGAAAGAAGTGTGCGCGGCCGATACCGCCGAGCGTGCACAGAGAAATCCCGAGGTCCTCGTGATCGCGCGTCGCCATGATGCCGCCGCCGCGCTGGCGAAAGCGGGTGATGCTCTGGCAATCGGGCACGCTCAGACCATCGCCGTTATCGATCGCGAACAACCACAGCTCGTCAAAGTCCGTCTTGTCGAGACTGCTGAGGACCGGATCGTTACCGGCCGCATCAGCTTCGCGATCCCGAGTCGTCACTTCACAAAGTTGGTTCCCGGCTTTGTCTTTCATCGAACTCAGCTCATCGCGCAAAAGCGAAAACCGGCCGATGTGCCAATTATCCTCGGCGAAAGGAATGGTTGTTTGCAGCAGAATACGAATGGGTTTTGTCATCGAGAAATCCTCGCGATCTTAGCTCAAGCGGCTCATGGTATTGTACGTGCGGACTCCAGACCAGGCGAACCGCCACTGGCTTTGCCCAAAAAGTCGGTTCCACTGAGTCGGCGTTTAGCGGACGTTTGAAAAATAGCCCAGCGATTTAGAGTCTGTGTCAAAACTTGAATCCCCAGCGCCAAGGGCGCGAAATGTAATAGCCCAGGGCAACGCCCTGGGTGAGAACGCCTATGAGTCTTCAAGCGCTGAAAGCGCGAAATGGCGACTCGCGCACCGAAA
>WNFR01008223.1_pt1 | contig 16133 bp, 10 predicted proteins | sample 5400221 | NCBI WGS metagenome assembly WNFR01 (sample SAMN13153357, study PRJNA577476) | soil metagenome | isolation source: 40 cm soil under Madrone tree | place: USA:California | collected 2016-06-14 | reverse complement strand
CATAGAGCGTGTGCTCCCAACGGTCGAGGAGCAGGTGGTCGTCTAATTGGGGCGGAACCTTACCTGCCAAGGTTGGCGATTTGTTCTGCAATTTGAATCAGAATGTAGATACTGACGAACGCGGTGCCTATCGCCACTCCAGTGAGGCCCAATATAATCCCGCCAACAAACAGCCAATCACTCATTCGCCCTTTTCGCGCCGTCGCTGCAGAGACAGTGGCTCTCTTTCGCAACAACTCCACATTCATCTGATTCGACTTCCACCAGGCATCGAATAAGTCGCCGACGACGGGTAACGAACCCAGCAGGTAATCGATACCAATGTTCAGTCCCATTCGGAGCAACGTGATCTTGGGAACACGGTAGCGAACGCCTGCGGCCAGAATGTAGAAAGAGACGAGTGAAGTGGCAGTGTCGCCGAGACCGGGGATTAGTCCAACCAATGCATCAAGTCCGAAGCGCCAGCCGAGTCCGGGCACGCGAAACAGATCGTCCATCAACCAGCTCAGACGCTCCAGGCTTTGTTCAACTTCGCCAACTTGCGCAGGCTGCAGCGTCGGTGCGAACGAAACCTCTTCTAATTTAAAAGCCTTCATCATTTAACGAATCCGAGTCATTTGCTGCCAGAAGAATTTTCCTACCCGGGCAAGTGCAGTAAAAGCGTTTTTATCGCCCGATTTCTGCTGACTTTGCTTCTGCGGTATACCAAGAGACGCAGCCAACTCCTGATCAGGCAGTGCGATGTCTTCATCGCCTCGTTTCGCGGTAAGCCAGCGATTGAATGTACGCGCCACCATTCTTCTTTGTTCAATTGGCGCTTCGGCGATAAAGGCCCCTCGCAGGTCTTCGAGGTCGGCTATTTCGTAGAGATTCGCCTGATAATAGTTACGTATGGCGGCAAAGATCTTCTCGTCGCCAAGCGACCGCTGCAATTCAACGAACATCAGCGAACCCTTCGCCGTGACAATCGCGGCATACTGAAAGGTGTTGCGATATTCCCGGGAGGGTCGATTAGCGTCCATGTCGTCGCCGCCAAAGGTTCGATACAGGCGATAAACCCCTCGCACCTGGTCGTCCAAAACGACTGCGGCTCTTTCGTCGCCGTAGGTCTTCTTGTAGTAGAGCAGCGACGACCAGCAGGACAATGCCTCATCAAGCACTGCTTCTCGGGCTGGATCGTTTCCGACGGCAGCGCCCCACCACTGATGGGCGATCAGGTGAGCAACAGTCCATTCCAGGCTCTCTTCTACCGACGGTCTCTGTTCGCGAATTATTTCCGGCAGATTACGCATTGACGGAGAATCGAAGTCAACATAGTACGCGCTGGCTATAACGTTGAATCCGGAAAACTCAGTGCTCCCTAATCCAGCAACCAGTGGAGCTTCAGCGACATTGACCTCTTTATATGGCAGCGGTCCGAAAAGCGTCGTAAACACTCGTAAGGCGTCGGCAGCGACCGTCAGAGCGCGCTTCCCGACACGCTCGTGTTCGGCAAGGTAGATGGAGCGCACCTTGACCCCTCCGGCCTCAATCTCTTCACTCCGAAGGCTACGACCAGCCAGGATTGCAAAATCGCGTACAGCTGACGCACTGAAGGTATGCGTCTCATTTCTGGATTTGGCAGCCACTTCAGTCCCCGCTGCGAACACTTCGACACCTTGTGCCGCAGCGACCGTCACTTCGTAATCCGCGGCTTCATTAAAGATAACATCGCCAACGCTAGCTTCTATCTTGCGTCGCCAGTCGTCGCTGTCGTGAACAGCCAGAACCGGATATGCCGTACCGAGGAGCATCACTCCGCGGCAACGGAAATTGATGTCACGCGCTCGTCTGATCTCGCGCTCGCTCCGCAGTGCCGCGCTTACCTGCTTGACGACGTGAGTTGTCAGGCTGGTTTCATCCGGATCGATTTCCGGTACTGTTCCTTTAAACTTGATTTTGATTTCGGCGATCCCCTGCGGCGCGACTGACTCATGCAGGTTGACGCGGAGAGTTGTGCCTTGATCGTCGAGCGAAAAGGGGAGTGAGGTATTAGTAGACGAAGTCCGCACTTCCAACACTTCCATGCGGGGCTCATCGACTTCGGCAAGAGTCCCGTTGCTGAGGGCGATATTTGGCCCGGCCTGATCGTTTGTGCGCAAATTGGAATAAAGGTGGAAATAAAGAACAGACGTCGATTTGTCCCCGAGATTGATCCAGCGGACATGCTCGAGTCCGGTGTAAGACAGGGCATCAAAGTCAACTTTCAGATCGATTTTGTATTTGTATCTTTCGGATATCTTGTCGGTGGTTTTAGCCTGGATTGGTGCCGAAGAAGAAGCCGCAGTGGATTGGATTATTGATGCGCACAGCGGAAGGCAAGTTGAAATGGCTAACGTAAGAACAACACTTCGCCAACGGTTCTTTGGCCCGCTGCGCTGAGTTCTCCTGGCTGGTACTCTACTTCCTATCACCTTTTGCCACTTCGATTCTTGTTTTGGCTAATTACTATAGACCGAATAACGTCGCCGCGCACGATTCTATCGACTACCTCCATACCGGCCACGACTCGACCGAAGACCGTATAGCCGCCGTCGAGGTGAGGTTGCGGGGAATGTGTTACAAACCACTGCGAACCGCCGGTGTCTTTGCCAGATAACGCCATACCGACAGCCGCACGATCATAAGGCACTTCATTGATCTCGCAACGAATTTGATAGCCAGGACCGCCATTTCCATCTCCTCGGGGATCGCCATCCTGAATTACAAAGTTGGGCACCACCCGATGAAAAGTAAATCCGTCAAAATAACCGCGTTTTGCCAGTTGGATGAAATTGTCGACATTGAGCGTAGCTTCACCGGGCAGAAGCTCAATCGTGAAAGGACCCTTGGTTGTCGAGACAGTGGCCTGCACGGACTCACCGACGCGCGCCAGCGCTCGCTGGTAATCAGCCACTGTGTTGCGGGTTTGTACTGTCCCGATACGCGAAGAAAAATCGCCCGCGCCGTTTGTTTTCAATAACGCAACGGCCTTGCGACGCAAAAGGTGATCTGTTGAATCGAGTGCAGACTTGATAGCCTCATTTGCTCCCGGGGTTTTCTGTTTGCCCAGCGAGTCGAGGATTGCGAGCGCGGCATCATTGAGTTCGTCTTTCATCGCTCGCGGCAGTTCTTCTCGGAGAGCACGAGTATTCACTTCGCCTGGTGGAAGATCGCCTAACAGTTCAGCGGCAGTTGCGCGGATGATGACATCGCTTTCCTTGAGTTGGCTACGCAACACTTCTCCGAGATCCTTGGATTTGAATGCAGCCAGAGCACGAAGAACATCGGGTATCGCATACTCCGAGTGGACTGCGACAAGCGTGTTTATGTTGATACCTGAGTTACGGTAGTTGAGCATTGCGCGCAAAAGCGTTTCTGCGGAGCCCCTCAGAACGAAGCGGTTTTCTGGCGACTCGGGAAGAGTCCCGATCTCGCCAAATCCTTGAGCAATACCGGAACCTGCGCGCCAGTTGAGGAGCAGTGTCTCCTGGACTTTTCTCTTGGCGGCAGCCTCATTCCCGAATTCCGCGAGGTAAGCGGCAGGTGATATTCGAGCAAAAGCAATCTCAACTTCCGGAGCCATGTAGTTGAACGTCTCGCGCAACTTTCGCAACCAATCAAGAGTATCCTTATCATCCTTTGATTGAAGCAACCGACCTAAAGTATTTGCGATCTCCAAAACCTCATTAGCTTCCGCCGGGCGCTCGCGAAGATCTCTCTGAGCGAGCACCACACCTCGTTTCAGCAAAGAATCGGCCGCACGCACATCTTTCAATGACCCCAACGCTCTGATCGCGCTCACTCCTACTCGTGAGTCATTGTCATTGAGTGCACGATCCAATAACGAATCGAAGGCTGATTTGTCTTCAGTTGCTCCCAACCCGCGCGCAGCATTCGCGCGGACGATCGGGTCAGCATCATCGCTTAACAGTTTTCGCAGTTGATCGTTTCCATCCTTGAGGCGGAGCCGGGCCAGGGTATTCGCAGCGTCAGCGCGTATGCGTGGATCTGAATAGCCCAGAAATCTCGCTATAACCGGGCCCGCATTTGTCGGCTTTGCCCGCAGCGCAGCGGTAAGACCTAACAGAATTGTAAGACGGTTCGGGGCCGAGCGCTGGCCAGACTCAAACTTCAATGCTTCCAGAACAGTTGCTCCCAACTCACGCGCGCGTGTCTCCTGTTCCTTTGGTAGTGCCGCTGCAATCTTACCCAGTGCCTCGATTGCTCGCGCTCGAACTTCGCTTGGTTCGCTTATTACCCCAAGCAACACGTCTGCTCCCGCACCTGATTCAGTCTCACCAATGGCAAAAGCGGCCATTGAGCGCACGTCCCCGTTTACGTCCTTCTGCAGCAGAGTGGCTAGCGCGGGTACCGAATCTTCGCTGCCAATCCTTCCAGCCGCGAGCGCTGCCCGCCGGCGTACAGCTGCGCTCTTGCTGGTCATTAGATCGCGCAAATCAGTATCCCAGCGACGTTCGTCTTCGGCCTTCAGAATGCGCAGCAAGACAGCTTGAGGGACTGACCCGTTGTCAATTGCCAGTCGACTTGAACGCTGAGCAAAAACACTGGTCGCATACCCCGCAATGACGCAGCAAAACAAGAAACCGGCCTTATTGCGCGAACACTTTCTGGCTGACAACAGGGAGATCCGGGCCTGCATAAGCATGAAGAATTATCTAGGTCGACGGATTCGAAAGAAATAGAGAGTTTTATTTGCTTCTAAAAAACACCAAGGCGCTCCGCGGAACACAGCGAAGCGCCTTGAGGAAGTATGGGAGATGCTCCGGACGGAGAGGGTTTATCTTGCGACACTCGAAACGCTGGGAACCTCTGTTCGCTTGGCTGCATCAGCGCTAACAGCTTGAATCTTCGAGGTGTCGAGCGGTGGCTCTTTTTCCTTCTTTGCCTTGTCTACAGTTGCAGACATTTGCACCATCTTACAACTGCCTTCGAAAACCGCACCCTGCTCAATGATCAGCGAAGGAGTTTGTATGTTGCCATTCACTTTCGCAGCCCGGCCGAGTTCCAGGCGCTGAGTGGCAATAATATCGCCGTTGATGGTTCCGTGTATGACGGCCACAGCTACTTCGATATTGGCATCAACTTTTCCATTGGCGCCGACAATGAGCGTGCCACTGCCCGAGCTGACGCGCCCTGACAAATGACCATCTACTCTCATCATCGCTTTAAAATTGGCTTCGCCGGTAAGAACTGTGCCGCTGCCTACGAAGCCGCTGAGCGTTCCTTCCTTAATGTCGCGCGCCAGCGTCTCGCTCTCAGTCAACGCACGCGAAGAGCCAGGTGTCACCTCGGCAGTCGGTTTGGTTTCCGCACTCGTCCCCTGGTAGGTAGAGTAGGTCCGGGGAGTGCCATATTCCGGAACTTCCTGCTTAGAGGTTGAGTTCTCGTTTTCGTCCTGATCCTTAGGGTTCTTTCCTATCCTGAGCATTATTTACCTCCGTAATTTGGGGGCGCGAGATGTTCAGTCACCCGGTGCCGCCGGGGACATAGAAGCAACAAAACGACGCGCTTGCCTGTTGTTCGTGGATTTCTAGCTTTGGCTCCTGAGCTGTCTGTGTCGGTATCAGGTGGGGAGGCTAACACGACCTGTGCCCGGCCTAACTTGCTTGCGCTTCCCCGATCATGCGGCACAGGCCTTCAAAGATTGCTCCATTCTTGATCACAATCGATCGAGTCCAGATGTTGCCGTAGATTTTTGAGGTTGGTCCGAGCTCCACTCGTTCCCGCGCCACTATGTCGCCTTTGACCGTACCATTAATCACTGCCACCGCTACGTCGAAAGCGGCCTCGACTTGCGCACCCGTATCGACAATCACTGTTCCTTTGCTGGAACGTACGGTGCCGGCGATGTGGCCGTTAACGCGAATCATGTCCTTGAAGTTGATCTCACCGGTTAACTCCGGCTCCGAGGCAAACAGCGGTGTCGATCTCTGCTTTACAGTTACGCAGCTGCCAGAACCCAATTGTCCTGACAACGATCCGTCGACACGCAACGTGCCTTTGAAATGGGCCTCGCCGGTGATTGCCGGCGATCTAGTTTGAAAGACTCTCGGTTCAAGACTTGATAAATGGGAAGCCGAGGAGAGTGGCTGTACAGGTATGGGCTTTTGGGCTGGCTGTGGGTCAGCAGCACTGTCGCTATGGATACGAGTCCTTGCAGACGAAGTGGTGCCGTGTCCATGGCTGGGGCTAGCCGGTTTTCTCTTAACCTCGAGCATGCATCTCTCCGCCGAGACTACTGCCTGGTTCCACCTTGTTCTGGTATTGATTTTAGGAGGAAAACCTTGCTTAACCGGGCTGACCCGGGTAAAAGCCGCTGAAACTACGAAAAAGTGGGCTGCAAGTTACCACAAGCTCATTTCTTTCCACAAGACTTGTTTTCAGAGCTTTATTTTGGGTAAATCCGACGACGAATTGCCAACCAGAGTCCGGCGCGTAGCTTGGCCCAGCCCTTTCTGAAACGCCGGACTGCGTTATGCGGCCTGATAACGAGCCCTCTGTCAGATCAAAAACCAAAAACCAAAAACCAAAGACCAAAAACCAAAGACACAAAGAATCGATCTTGATACCACCTGCAGATCTGTTGCTTGGCGCGTTTGTAGGTGCGCAGGCGGACGTGGCATGCTGGTGCATTCAGGGTTGAGCGGAGTTACAGGAATGGCTGAAGAGAATAAGACAAAAACCAAATTGCTGCGGCGAATGGGCAACGCGATTTCAGACTTTGGGATGATCGGGGATGGCGATCGTCTAATGGTTTGTGTTTCAGGTGGTAAAGATAGTTACACCCTTCTCGATCTGCTACTGGATCTGCAAAAACGCGCGCCGGTATGTTTCGAACTGCTGGCGGTAAATCTCGATCAGAAACAACCAGGATTTCCGCCCGAGGTGCTGCCCGCCTATCTATCTAAACTCGGAGTGCCTTTCAAAGTTGTCGAGCAGGACACCTATTCCATCGTCAAGAGTTTGGTGCCCGAAGGAAAAACATATTGTTCGGTCTGCTCACGTTTGCGGCGTGGAATTCTTTACAACTTCGCCGTTGAAGAAGGTTGTAATAAGATTGCTCTGGGCCACCATGCTGACGACATCGTTACAACTTTCCTGCTGAACCTGTTTTACGTTGGTACCGTCAAGGCAATGCCTCCTATTCTTCGTTCAACTGATGGCCGCAACACAGTGATTCGGCCGCTCTCCTATTGTACAGAGGCAGATATCGCTGAATATGCTCGAACCCAGGAGTTTCCAATCATCCCGTGCGATCTATGTGGTTCCCAGGCGAACTTGAAGCGGGCCCGGATCAATAGATTGATTTCCGATTTGGAAAAAGAGATACCGCATATTCGCGCTTGTATGCTCACCGCATTAGGCAACACACTTCCATCGCACTTGTTGGACCATCAGTTATTCGACTTCAAGAAGCTTGGAGCGGCAACAGGAAACGTAGAAACTGAATTAGACTTTGCGCTTGGCCATACTGATGAAGATCTTTGATACCTATGGCAAAGAATCGCGAGCTCGATTTCAGTGGGTTTCCGGCAGGGACAATTACTGAATACACCACTCTAGTTTGTCTCGCCTGCATCTTCGATATCTTCACCAAACAAATTGGCCTGGCTCCGCGTTCGGCCTATTCAGAGATCAAACGCTATATACCTTCCATTGAGGAGTTGACATCACCGAAGGCCATTCGCCCATTTTTTGATAGCGAGGAAAAGCATCCACGCTGTCCCTATTGTAATGCGGCCAGGCGTTGGCACTCACGGCTGGATATCTATCGGATTGAAGGCGGGAAAACGACCGATGCGGCTCGTCGCGCGCTCCTTAAGACCCTTCCTAAGAAGGACGATCAGTTTAAACTCATTGAAGTGAAATCCGATCGCCGAAGCGCATTTTTTGATTGGTTGGATACCCAGCGAATCTCCCTGGATCTCACCGATGACAACTGGTTATTGGAAACGACTCGATCGTTTTTGCAACGACGTGAGCCAAAGACGGACTGGGTTGAGGTGTTTGAAGGCTTACGTTCGGTTCGCCCGTCTGCGCGGTTGGTTGATGGCTGGGAGCGGAAAAATACACGACTCTTTCTCACGCCTGCTCTCTACAATGAAACCCTGCTTGTTCAGTACCTGATCAGTCGTTCACATGTGCATGGAGGACGCACTCTCGAAGGCCGGCTGACGCTGGTTGAGTTAATCCGCAGGATGCGGCACGGAGGATACTTGCGGGCCCGCGGAATTACCTCGACGGACCAGTTCGAAACTCTTGAGAAGCTTTTAGATGAAGTCGCGGGGTCGGGCCTACTAAAACTCTACATTATTGTGGATCGTCGAGATTTCCTCGAAAAGGTAAGGACTGTGTACGCCAGCTACGCTTAGCTGTTCACCTACTAAGGCTGAGGCTGAGGTTTGTACTTATCGATTAACTGTTGGAGTCCTTCAGTTGATTGGTTATGACGAAATTTGTAGTAGCTCGTAAGATCGGTAGTCACCTGTTGCAGCAGCGCTTGATACTCCGGTCGACCTACTGCAAGAGCAGCCGCGTGCGCGTACACATCGATGATGTTGTCCAGCATATCCTGCAGCTTCTTTAGCGTCTCTTCCTTCTGTTTACCTTCCGGCATCGACTTATAAGCGGTAGCCTGCTGAACGTATTCATCATTGATGAGCAGCCCGAGAAGTGCAAAGCTCGAAGGATCTTTAGGACCTAATGCCGTCGCTTTGATGAGTCTGGCCTTTGCCTCAGCGGCATTCCCCGTGACCATATGAAGAATTGCTGTTTGTTGATACAACTCGGGCAGCACTTCTTTATGAGCGGTCCATTGAGCCTCGGTCATTTGCGCGGGCTTCTTGTTTGCCTCGATCAATTCGATGGCTTTCGATCCATATTGTAACGACTGCTGCGCATACTTTGGATTCTTCTGCTTTACTGACTCCGTGCCCGCGAATGTTGCTTCCACTAGTGGGTGAACATCCTCGGGATTCTTGGCTAGCATCTCGTTGGCCAATCTGAAGACGTCGTCCACTCGGTGGCTGGCCGCATAAGCATCCAGCGTGATTGCCTTCATCATTCCCAGTTCTGGTTCGGAAGTAAAAATGGTCTGGGCCTTCTCTGCGAGCGTTATTGCTTGTGCGGGGTCTTTTGTCTTTGATATCTCCTGTGCCATGCGCTCGGCGATCTGCGGACGCGCACTGCTCTTTGGATATTTCTTAAAGAATTCAGCCACTGCCGCGAGTTTTGCTGCGGTGTCGGGGAGCGCATCCATCGCTTTCAGCGCCTGCGTCTCGGCTTCGGAAACGGTCGGTGCGGCGGCTGCCTGACCCTGGGATGGCGAAATAGCATACGCAGTTGCAGACGTCACAGTCACAGTTGAGGCCAATGCTGAGATCGCGCACAGCGAAAGAAGTATTCTCATTTTCATTGTTCCATTACGAAGGAACTTTATGGATTCAAAACTAACCGGATCTGACGCCGGGAATATTGCTCCATGGCAGTGTCTGGATGCAAGTCTGGAACGCAGAACCGCGAACGAGCAGAGTCATTCGCAATCTAAACGCTCGCGCCGGTAATGATGTGTAACCGGACGGCGACGACCGATACCGATGGCGTTCCTGGAAATGATCAGAGTCGGAGGCAACTGCCGGCGCTTGAATTCATTCGCGGAAGATTCAACCCGGTTGAGAATTTCATAGACGAGTTGCGGCTCGGCTCCAGTAGCAATGATCTCCTTCGGAGTTGCTTTCTGTTCGAAATACAAACGCAGGATTGGGTCGAGTTCGTCGTAGGGTGGTAACGACTGATCGTCAAACTGCCCTGGAGCCAATTCCGCCGAAGGGCGTTTCTCGATGATCGCCTTCGGAATCACCTCGTTGTCGCGGTTGAGGTGACGTGCCACTTGATAAACTTCAGTCTTCAAGACATCTCCAATTACTGCCAACCCGCCATTCGTGTCGCCATAAAGTGTGCAGTAGCCCAATGCGAGTTCTGACTTGTTTCCTGTAGAGAGCAGCAAACGGCCTTCGGCATTTGAAATAGTCATCAAGATATTGCCGCGCAATCTCGACTGCAAATTCTCGGTAGCACGCGAACTGCTTTGCGTCGTCGGTGCAGGCAACTGAAGCTGCTGCAATATTGTGACGAAGGCCTCGCTAATTGGCTGTTCAATGACCTTCATACCCAGCGTACGACCAAGCTCAAGCGAATCGTCAATACTAGACCGCGATGAATAAGGCGAAGGCATCATTACTGAAAGAACATTTTCCGCACCCAGCGCTTCGCAGGCTAGCACAGCCACTAATGCCGAGTCGATACCCCCGGAAAGCCCTAACACGGCACTCTGAAATCCATTCTTGCGGGCATAGTCGTGAATACCGAGCACCAGCGCTTTGTGTATAGTCTCGATCTCATCGCCGGGCGCGCAGCGTTCGTCCGCAATATCGCAATCGAGATCGACCGTGCCGACGAATTCCTCGAAGGGCGGAGCCTGCAGAATAATTTTTCCCTTGCAATCAGCCACAATACTGGCGCCGTCAAAAATAACGCCATCATTACCACCGACCAGGTTCACGAAGACTATAGGCAGTTGCGCAGCTTTCGCGCGATGAGAAACCATTGCGCAGCGTTGGGCCATCTTTCCTTTGTTGAAAGGCGACGCGTTAATGGAAACAAGTATCTGCGCACCCATGTGGATAAGTTCATCGGCAGGATCGTTGGCATACAACCGTTCGCGCCAGAATGTTTTGTCATTCCAGAAATCTTCGCAAACTGCCACACCCAGTTTGTGGCCGTCGATCGGAAAGAGATGACGCTCTGAGGCGGGTTGGAAGTAACGGGGATCGTCAAACACATCGTATTCCGGCAGCAATGTTTTGTCGGCAAAGCCGAGCAATTTCCGGTTACGAATCACAGCAGCGGAGTTGTAGAGCCGGCGACCAGTTTTCAGCCCTGATGGCCGAACCGTTCCCACGACCGCGGTAAGTCCTTCCGTGGCTGCAATGATTTTCTGCAGCGGTTGCAGCGCACAACGCTCCACATCGCGATCTAAAAACCAGTCAAGCGATGTGTAACCCTGAATACTGACTTCAGGCAGCACGACAAGATCCGAACGATCCTTCTTTGCTTGTTCGATAGCGCGAATGATCGATGCAGTGTTGCTCTCAAAGTCGCCGTTGATGGTGTTGATTTGGCCGATGGTTACGCGCATCTGAATGGGTTCGATTCCCTGGGACCTTTCAATTTCGGACAGGATTCCTAACTTCTGTATTGTATAGTCTCTCACTAACGTGGTGCACGTTTGTCGTTTGACTCGTCTCGTCTGAAACGCTAGCAGCGGCGAAAGTAAGCAGCACAGCCACTCTACGTCAGAACCGAGAAGCGGTAGCGGCCGGGTCAAACTTCCGGAAGGCTCAAGATACGGTGGAAGCGCACCTGTTCCAATTGTTAGCGTGTCAGAGTTAAGCAAATGACACACCATGCTCTAATCACCGATGTGAGCGCACAAGGTCTTAATAAAAACGATGCTTGAGTGGCATTCCAGATTGACCCCGTCGCTCCCATGCTGCGGTCACCTTCGAGTATTCCCAGGTAAATCTGTGTCTCGTCTGAGACGCTAACAGCGGCGTAAGTAGGCAACACGGCACTCAACGTCAGAACCGATGAGCGGTAGCGACCGGGTCAAACTTGCGGAAGGCTCAGGATACGGTGGAAGCGGACCTGTTCCAATTGTCAGCATGTCAGAGTTAAGCTAATGACGCACCATGCTCTAATCACCGATGTGAGCGCACAAGGTCTTAATGAAAACGATGTTTGAGTGGCATCCCAGATTGACCCGGTCGCTACCGCTCCTCGGTTCTGTAGTGGAGTGGTTTTGGGCAGATAATAATGATTTCGCAACCACTCTGTTCTCAGCTTTGACACAGCCTCTACGTGGTCGCCTTTGCGTTGTTGTGACCAACGACGGCGCAAATCATGGCGCTGATATCAAAACAAGCACATAGGTTGAGGGATAAAGTTAGCTAGGCTATATTGTTTACCAACGGAGGGGTCGCATAATGGTAGTGCAGCGGTCTTGAAAACCGCCGTCCGAAAGGATATGCAGGTTCGAGTCCTGTCCCCTCCGCCAATTCCTTTTCAACGACTTACCCGCCGTTACACTGTCATTTTCCAGTTTTCAGTCGAGACAGTAGCGAGCACAGGGTCTTCAACAGGATCTCGTAGCACTTTGAATCGCTTCTTGCCACGTGTGTTCCTCAGTAAAGATTGCTGCCAGAGCCCTGGCCGAGAACATCTTTGAGCCAGAACACCGCAGATCTACGCGTAACAGTCTAGAGGGCTAAAAAGGAACTCTCGTCGTTCATACTTCCAAGGGGAGTGTCCGATCCGCAGTCACCTGTTTAAAAAGCCTTGCGGAAATCAGGCTCACGTTTCGTCCTGATTCCAGGTTGGAAGGACATCCATCATGCGGATCAGAGCCTTCATGGGAGAATCTAATGATTCGCACTGGTCGGTCAACAAGCAACCAATCTTCTGATAAACAGGTAGCCTTAGACGCTTCACGTTTATCACTGCCTCTGCGGCGACAAATATTATCGGTGATACTTTTACTATCGGTGATCTGCGCGCCCGTCCGCGGCCTTACGCAATCGAAAGAGCAGGAGAAACGAGGGATCGCAGTTCCGTCAGCTCCCAGTCAAACACACCCATCTGTGACACCCGCCACGCAGGGCGATAAACCGGAGTTGATTCTTCAAACGGGACACACAAGATCCGCGAACGCAGTAGCCTTCAGCCCCGACAATCGCTGGCTGGCCTCGGGCGGCAAAGACAACGTTATAAAAATTTGGGACCTGGCGACTGGAAACGTTCTGCGAACGCTATACGGTCATACGAGCAACGTTAACGCACTTGCCGTCAGCCCCGATGGGAAACTGTTAGCCTCGGGGAGCGGGAATATTAATGACAAGCGAGATTTAGGGACCTTCACTCAGGGAGGCGTTGTCGGCGGGGCGGAAGATAATACAGTAAAGATCTGGAGCGTTCAGGATGGACGACAGTTGCAGGTTCTACGCGGGCACGAACTGCCCGTCGGCGCCATCGCTTTCAGTAACGACGGCCACTCGCTAACGAGCGTGAGCGGGGATGCTGTCAAAGTCTGGGACGTTTCAGCGGGCACCGAGTTGCGTTCGCAAAAAACAAAATATGGAAAAAGCGGCATGGAGAAGCTCAACTCCTTAGACTCACTTGGCTGTATGTTCGGTTGTGGGGACAAGCAACGAAAACAAGAGGAGCAACGCTTAAAGAATTTCAAACTGTCGGCGTCGAAAGTAGCAGTGAGTTCGAACGGGCAAGTCGCAGCGGTCGGGCAACCTGACAAAGCAGTAGAGATTTATGACGCACAAGGTGGGCGCGAACTGCGGGAATTACCATTCAAGGCGATGGCCGAGGCGGAGAACTCGAGCCTCGCGTTTAGTGCGGATGCGCGCCTCGTCGCCTTCGCCAAAACGACTGAGACAGTTAGCGTCCAGGAGGCGGCCACGGGCCGCGAGCTCTACAGCATCAATACGGGATTCAGCAAAACCCCCCAGCGTGTGCAGTTCAGCGCCGACGGACGATTCCTCGTTACGGTTACCGATAACAACGCGGGTGCCGCGATGAAGTTGTGGGACGCTTCGACGGGTCAACTGATACGCGAGTTAAAAACGAATGGAGACGCTTTCATGAGCGCAAGAGTGATTAGCTTCAATCGCGACGGCAGCCTGATTGCAGCGGTCGCGGCAGGAGCTAAAGCAATCAGAATCATTGAGTCCGCGACAGGGCAAGAATCCCGCACTTTGCAAACGGGAGCAATGGACGAGGCGACGCGAGCCGAGCAAGCCGCCTTCATCAAGACCATCGATCCTAAAACGATGGCCATACTTCAGAAACGGGATATTACGACGCCCGAACAAATCATTGAGGCGGTCGAAGCGATGGGAACTATTTCCAGCGAAAAGCTTCAAGCTGGCGGCGCCGTAAGTTTCAGCACCGACGGTCGCTTCCTGATTTCGAGTCACGTACTTTTGAAAAATCTGACGACAGAAGTGTGGGATGCCGCTGCGGGAACGCTCGTGCGTGGTAACAATGACGCGTCGCTTCGGGTCCGTGGCAAGCCTTTCTTTAGTCCGGACGGACGCTTCAGGGCGGCCCCTTTCTTCCCAATGAAGGACTTCTACGCCCCCTCCGCCGGCAACCTTCTAAATCCGCTAAATCTGGATGCCTATAAAGATGTCTACAAACAGAGAATAGACCTGTACGACGGCAATTCCGACAAACGTCTGCGGGAGTTGGACGGAGGTAAAGCCCCCGGGATGGGGATCGTTCCGGCAGCGGGTTTTAGCTTCGACGGCAAGCTCATCGCGATGACCGGCTTTGAAAAGAAGGAGCGCTCCGTACTCATTTACGAGACGGAAAATGGGCGTAAGGTCAACACTTTTCAGATCAATGATGACGAACAGAGCGGAGCAGTGACAACTCTTTGCCTAAGCGCGGACGAGCGTCTACTGGCCGCAGGATACGGAACTAAGATCGACATTTTTGAAGTTGCCTCGGGAAGAACAACGCGTACCCTGCCCCACGCTGGCAGGATCGTTTCTCTGAGCTTCAGTCCTGACGGCCGTTTTCTCTTAGCCCTCGGTTCCAACAACGACAAGTATATTTGGGACGCTTCATCGGGCGAAAAGCTCGCGACACTCGTAAATCTCGGCGGCGCTCCCAACAACCGCGGCAGCGATTGGTTAGTTGTCACTCCCGACGGCTTATTCGACGGCTCACCCGCTGCATGGAAGCAAATCCTTTGGCGGTTTGGAGGCAACACATTTGATGTCACACCTGCAGAAACCTTCTTCAACGAGTTCTACTATCCGGGGCTGCTCGCTGAGGTGATGGCCGGGAAAAAGCCTCGCGCTCCGAAGAACATATCGCAGCTTGACCGCCGCCAACCCGAACTGAATTTAATGACTCAGAACGGACAGGCCGGTACCGCAAGTATAGTAAGCACGTCAGAACGCAACCTCCTGGTAAAGATTGAAGTAACTGAAAAGCCAGCCGATAAAGATCACGAAGTGGGGAGTGGCGCGCGCGATGTGCGGCTATTCCGTAACGGTTCGCTCGTAAAAGTCTGGCGCGGCGATGCGTTGAAAGGCCAAACGGCGACAACCCTGGAAACCAACATAACAATCGTCGCGGGAGAGAATCGATTGGCGGCTTACGCGTTCAATCGCGATAACGTCAAGAGCAAAGATGCGGAACTGCGTCTCACAGGCGCGGATAGCCTCAAGCGGCCCGGTACCGCTTACATTCTGGCCATCGGTGTCAACGCCTATTCCAACACCCAATACAATCTCAAGTATGCTGTCGCGGACTCAACGGCGTTTGGCGAGGAGGTACGACGCGAACAGGAGCAGATTGCGAACTACGAGCATGTTGAAGTCGCGCCCCTGCTGGACGAACAGGCCACGAAAGTAAATATTTTGAGGGCATTGAGACGACTTGCCGGAATCCAGGAAGCCCAGGACCCAGATGCGCCCGCGGTGCTCGAAAAGCTGAAGGCGACCCAGCCGGAAGATGCAGTCTTCATCTACTTCGCGGGGCACGGAACCGCTCAGGGGCAGCGGTTTTATCTATTACCGCACGACCTTGGCTACACGGGGGAGCGAACGAGGCTTGACGCGGCGGGTTTGCAAATTATCCTCGAACATGGCATCTCGGATGAGGAGTTAGAGCGGGCGGTTGAAGGAATCGATGCGGACAAATTTCTGATGGTCATCGATGCTTGCAATTCCGGGCAGGCACTAGAAGCCGAGGAGCAGCGGCGCGGTCCGATGAACTCCAAGGGGTTGGCACAACTGGCTTACGAGAAGGGAATGTACATCCTGACCGCGGCGCAGAGTTATCAGGCTGCACAGGAAGCATCACAACTGGGGCATGGACTGTTGACTTACGCCCTCGTCGAGGAAGGACTGAAGCAGGCCGCGGCCGATAGTGATCCCAAAGACGGTCAAGTATGGGTGCGTGAATGGTTCGACTACGCGAGCACGCGCGTTCCCAACATGCAGCTCGAG
>WNFR01003533.1_pt1 | contig 16137 bp, 9 predicted proteins | sample 5400221 | NCBI WGS metagenome assembly WNFR01 (sample SAMN13153357, study PRJNA577476) | soil metagenome | isolation source: 40 cm soil under Madrone tree | place: USA:California | collected 2016-06-14 | reverse complement strand
CTCCGGTAACGGGTGACGAATATCCCACCGCGGCGGTCCGCCCTGCTTATACCGTGTTGGACAACCGAAAGGCTTCCCAAATCATCGGGCAAATCCATCATTGGAAGCATGCCCTTCGCGAGTACTTGATAGAGAAGGGTCACGTACGACGTCCCCATGCGCGTTCTCTGAGGGCAGGACCTAGCTCGGTCTAGATTGCGACTGCGGTCGTTCCAGTCATCTGTTTTCGTATTCAGTCAGACCCGACTGACTTCGCACTTCTCACCTGCTGGCCGATGTTACTCCCCGGCAGCAACGCCACGGCGACAATGGTCAAGGTGAGATATGCGGTGCAGGTGTGCGCAAGGGGCTGCCGTCGGAAAGAAACAGGATTGTTTCTACCGGCGCCATCCGTGACACTTGCCATGACAACCTGCGCAAAGCGTTATCAGGTTCTCCATCACATCGTCACCGAGCCGGCTCCTGGGTCTCATATGATGGACCTCCAGGCCTTCCATGGAACCGCATTCTTGGCACCGCCAACTATCTCGCTCCAGAACGCTGAGTCGAAGTTTCGTGTACTCTTCGGGGCTCAACTTAAGCCTCGGTTGTTTTTGACGTAGGCTAATCGGATTCATTGAACTTCGCATAATCAATCTTTTGTTGCGTCTCTCCCAGCTTGGCTCCCGCCAGAAAATCTGCACAGATCATCTCCAGGCAGTAACCCCTCGATTTATTTGAACCTAGCATCAACCCTGCAGTTTCGAGCGCTTCTTCGATCACAGGCAGCTGGCTTTTGTACACCTTGAAGTAAAGGATCTCGTGTGGCTCGGTCTCCTGTCCGGTCAGGTGCCGCACGACCTCTTGCTGGAATTCCTCCCTGGCCATCGAGCCAGCCTTGTGCACCCAGGGTGCACAATCAAACCTTTGTCCGTCCCTCCGGGCCACCTTTACCAACTCCCTGGCCTTGGTCCATCCCATCAGCCTCAGCTCCGGTTTCGCCATCTGCGGTAGATGCTCGTGGATCGCCATCAGGTAGTAGGCCTTGCGCCGCGACTCAGGAAAGCGCTTTTCGAGAAATTCGTCGAATGACTTCAACTTCTCTAATCTCCAATACTGCTTCGACCTGACCTCACACAAGTATTCCCCGAGTTCCACAAACCGCGTGTCCTTCTCCTGTTCCTTGGTCTTCTCCCAGCTCAAGATCTCGTCGATCTTGCCCAGGACGAAGACAGCCCGCCGACGATTTAATTCCGGTGCCATGGCAGCTCGTCCGTTAATCCACAAGCTCGTCAAGCCAATCAAGGTCGCTCGCTCCTGCCTTGCGCACGAGATTCGTGTCGACTAACAGCTGGTTGTTTAGACAAAGTCCCAGGTGTGGGCAACTAATACAACCGTTCTGCGGAAAGCGGATACCAGTGTGCGAAACGAACTGAGCCGCTTCGATCTGGCTGATCGTTGTCTCCACAAGCCGCCCGAACTCTTGACGCTGCTCTTCCGAGATCGTTGCTCTCAAATATTGAATTTCGGGCGCATGTTTTCGGACGAAGACGACTAGTGCTACTTCAGGAATCCCACTGATCCAGGAATAACAGATGAGTTGCGGATCGAGCGAAAGCAATCCCTCGGGCTCCGTTGAATAACGACTGGTTGTGGTCTTCCAGTCGATCAGGCAGTGCTGGCCATCGATCTCCCCGATTGCATCAAGATAGGAGACGAATTCGCTTCCGCCCGCCAGTGCCCGAAGCATTTTGATTTGCAGATTTTTCTTCGGATTGCGAATCCGAACCCGATTATCCCGTGCAAATGTTTCGAGTAAATGCACTCCCTGGTGCAAGAGATGATCCCAAGACTCTCCCTTTCGGTATTCAAAAGGACCATCACGATATGCCTCCCATTCTTTGAAAAGCACAGTAGCGCTATCCTCTTGAGAAAAGTAGGCACCAAGAGCCTTTTCAAGGCACCGACCGAAGACCATCGCTGCTCGGGTCTCTTTTTCACGCCAGCCATCCAGGTAGCGGTAGCGATAGCTGCGAGGGCAGCGCAGGTATTGGCTGATCTGCGTGTAGCTATAGACCATCGCTGCCCCCCTGCCCATCGTTGTGGGCCAGTGAGGTGCATTCGAGCGCCTCCCAGTCCACCTCAGGAGCGAAGGCATCGAGGTTCTGGTAAGAGCGTCCGTTCAGAGTTGTATAAGAGGTTCGGACGACCCCGCGAAGATTGTGGAGTGCTTTTTCATCGACTTGGTCATCCTTGAGGAGTTGTGCGTCATAACCAAAATCTTGAAGAAACCTGTTGAGTTTCCAGAGCACTCTTTCCGTGCAGTACAGTCGCCCGGTGAATGACCGTGATTCAAAAGCTTTGGGTTCCAAAACAACAAATCGGATCTACGAACGGTTTCTGTGGATGCCATCGGTAGCGAGCCCTATCCACGCGAACGAGGAATAACCCTTCGAGTTTGTCTTCGACTTCCCGCTGATTCAAATGCAGGCCCGGAATCTGTCGCCTCATAGTTTCACCTTCACAGGTTGAGCATAGGAATTGAGCTTGCACAGCAGGCCGTCCCTGTTTTCCTTTGCGGAGATCGCCAGATGCGAGATAAAGGATTCAACTAACTCGCGATTGGCTTCCTTCAGGGTTGGCGTGCCGCAGAAGTCCGCGGCGTATGCTTTGACCAGTATCGGATCAAGGCTGTGCTGGCGAATCAAGACACACAATCGGTCTCTCAGGCGCGGCTGACCGTTGCTAGATCCATTGGAAGAGTGAGAATTCTCTTGTGCCCGGTGAATTTGGGGAGGCTTAGACGGGGTGAAAAGCGATCCCAGTTCCTCGACTGAACAAAGTCCAATACCGTATGCCTTTCGCAGAGCCCGGTTGACGGCTCGCGTTTCTGCCACGCGCATCTCGGCGCCACGGATCAGCGGAGAAGTATTTGTGGGGTCGGCGTCGCCATAACCAGCGAAACCTTTCGATCCGCGGGACTTATGGACGACGGCCCTAAAAACCCAACGGTTGAGAACAGAACCCCCAAAATACGCCCAAAATCGTGATCTATGACGCAGCTAGAGGCTAAACGAATCAACAACGACGCTTATCTATTCCCACCGTTGGTCCTAGGTTCAAATCCTAGCGGCCCACCAGAGTTTCAAGGGTCTGCTGTCTTTCAGTCAGCGGATCCGTCTGTTTTTCTAGGTGTCATCTGGTTGGAGAAGACCGCTCAGGGCTCTAGCCAAAGACCGGGACATCCGCGAACTTATGGGAGCGCGAGACCTGTACATCGCCGAGGTATTCGACGTCGCGAAAACGGGGGTTGACGAAAAAACCCTACGGCCGGGTGTTCTACACGAAAGGGAAGTCTCTGGTCTTTTTCTCCTACGATCTGGATAAACAAGTCGGAGTTCGGGATGCGAGCACGTTTCAAGCCTGGGGACGCCGCGGTTCGGACAAGTCGCAGTCTTTGAATCTCGGTATCTTCTACGAAGACAGTTCGTCGAAGAAGCGCTGGAAGCTGCAGTTTGACGACCTGCAGAAACTCGAACAGATCGATGCCGTATTCGTCACCGTGGAACCAGCAGGAGGCAGCCGCCTGCCAAGCGGCAAGCCACTGCTTTTCGCCTACCTCAAGATCGATCCGAATCATCCATAGGTGAAATAGCACTCAGCAAAGATTGTTTAATTTCCTTTCCCCTGTTCCGTCTCCGCGCTGGCAGCGGCAACGACCAGAGCGACATTGTTATCACCGAGGACTCGATTGAAAGCCGGAAGATCGTCCTTCAGGAGCTTCTGGAATTCCGTAGTAGCGCCAGTCATCTCAGTCTCGATCAAGCGGAGAGTGTCCAACTGCGTATCGGTGGGCGGAAAATCTGCGCCGCCGGCGACGTCACCGCCGCCGCTGCCAACTTCGGCATTGAGCCAAATCAAGTTGAGATAGGCGTGGTAGGGCTCGACAAAGTACTTGTCATCGCTATTGACAAGCGCTGGGGAGACCAACTTGTATTCGATGGCCTGTAATTTCTTATCCAGCGCTTCGACGGTCTTGAGAAGCTCCGCCTTCCGTTTTGCCTCGGGGCTGTCTGGTGACTGCTCCGCGGCGGGTTCCGGCTCCGGGAAATCCTCGTCCTCCTCGCCCACGCCTTGCGGCTTGTCTTTTTCCTTCTTCTTCGGCGGGCGCAGCATGGTTTCGATGACTTCGAGCTGCTTCCGGAGCCACTCGATCTGATTGATGGTGGCCGAGACGCTGGTGATATCATCGCTAATCCGAAGTAGGGTTTTCACCGACGCGTTGATGTCCGATTCGGACCCCGGGGAACGGGGATCGCGAAGGACAGTGATGGGTTGCGAATAGGTTTGTCCTTCGACTTTGAGGCGCATGGAGTAGGTCCCAGGTGTGACGATCGGGCCAACTTCGGCGGGCTTGGCGCCCCAGTGCGTGATGGGGCGCGAGTCGGAGTCGCGGAAGCGCGGCTCGTTCCAAATATGAGAATTTTCGGGCGCCACTGTTCGGAGTGCGACCAATCGCGGCGGCTCGTAACGCAAATCCCATTTCACCCGGTTCATGCCGGCGCGGGCCTTGGCTTTGAGTTTGCGGATGACTCTTCCGTCTCCGCTCAAGATTTCAATTTCTACCGGATCTTTGGGCGCTGTTTTCAGGGAGAAGGTCAGATGAGCCTGGCCCCCGCGGGTAAAGCGGTATGCTGGCCGCGGTTGAAAGAGGACTGTTGCCGCGTCTGCATGAGGCTTGGCGAGCTGTTCGAGGGGTGTGATGTCGTCCAGAATGTAGAGGCCGCGCCCATAGGTTGAAATGACCAGGTCGTGAAATTCCTTTTGCACGACCGCCCAGGTTACGGGGGCATGCGGCAGACCGGAATCCAGTGCCGCCCAGTGTGCGCCATCGTCCAGCGAGTAATAGAGCCCATTTCCGGTGCCGGCAAACAACAGACCCTGGCAGTTGGGGTCCTCGGTGACGGTGCGGACGTAGGAGAGGGCATGTTTCGGAAGGTTTCCCGTGACCGACTTCCAGGATTTGCCAAAGTCCGTGGTCTTGTAGATGAAGGGATCGCGATTGTCCACCAGATGGAAATCGACGCTGCTGTAGGCAGTGGCAGGATCAAACGTGGAAGGGGCGATGCTGGTGATTGTCCCGAGGGAAGGCAGCCCGGATATGCCTTTGGTTACGTTGGTCCAATTCGTCGCGCCGTCCTTGGTGTACCAGACCTGGCCGTCATTTGTTCCTGCCCATATCAAACCCTTCTGGATTTTCGAGGGCGCAATGGCGAAGACAACTTCCCCGTAGAACTGGCCGAGGTTGTCGCCAACGATTCCTCCTGAAGGAACGATGTGGCTGGGGTCTTGCGTCGACAAATCCGGACTCGTGACTGTCCAGCTTTGACCGGCGTTCGTAGTTTTGAAGATAACCTGGCAACCATAATAGACGATGTCGTGATCGAAGGGATCGACCGCCAGCGGCGCCGTCCAATGGCACCGGTATTTTATGGCGTTCGGCGGTGAATCCAGAGTGTGCAACCACGGGCTGACCGACCGCGCATGTTTGTGGCGAGCATCCCAATGGGTGACCGTGTTGCCATAACAAGTAGCCCAAACGACATTGGGGTCAACCAGATCCGGAACGGTGAAGCCGGACTCGCAACCGCCCATGCGGCGATCCCAGCCGGTCTCCTGCGAATCGACAGGGACGCTCGGGCCGCGCATGTTCCCGTCGTCCTGCATGTTGCTGTAAAAATAGTAGGGGACCTGATTGTCGACATCGACGTGGTACATCTGGCCGATGGGAAGAGTGACGCGGTGGAAGCCGCGGCCATGCACGGTAGTGATGTTCATTCCGGCGTCATCGGTGATAACAAAACGATCGGGATTGGCAGGATCCACCCAGATATCGTGAGTGTCTCCTCCCCAGCGGACTTCCTGGAAATTCTGTCCGCCATCGAGCGATTGGTGGAACGAGCTGTTGGCAACGTAAACTTCATTGTCGGTTCCCGACGAAACCGCGATGCGAATGTAATAGCCGGCGCGTCCTATCAAAGCCCGCTGGAAATTGACTGCCTTCCAGTGCGTGCCGGCGTCGTCGGACCTCCAGACCGAGCCCTGATCCTTGGTTTGAATCAGCGCAAAGACACGCCTGGAGTTTGTGGGAGCGACCGCGACGTCAATCTTGCCGACTGGCGCATGCGGTAAACCGTGTTCTTCGATGCGCGTCCATTTGGTTCCACCGTCGCGAGAAACGTAGACTCCACTGCCGGGTCCGCCGCTGAATTCGCCCCAGGTGTGCATTTCCACTTGCCACATTCCCGCGAATAACGTGTGCCAGTTGTGTGGATCCATGGAGAGCCCGGAGCAGCCCACGTTTTCTCCCGCGAAGAGTACGCGCTCCCAATGCTGGCCGCCGTCCGTGGTGCGAAATACGCCGCGTTCCTGCTGCGGACCGGTAACGCGGCCGAGGGCGCAGGCAAAGACGATGTCGGGATTGGTGGGATGAACGACGATGCGGCCGATTCGCCCGGTTTCCGGCAGCCCCATGTTGGTCCAGGTCTTGCCGGCGTCGGTGGACTTATAGATTCCGTTGCCCATTACGTCGCTGTCGCGGATGACCCAAGCTTCGCCGGTTCCCGCCCAGACCACACTTGGATCGGAAGGGGAAATGGCGAGCGAGCCGATGGCAGCGGCGGGTTGCTTGTCAAAGATCGGCGTCCAACGATTGCCACCATCGATCGATTTCCAAACGCCGCCGGATGCCGCACCGGCGTAGTACGTGCTCGGATCTCCCGGGATGCCGGCAACCGCGGCGATGCGATTTCCCACTCTCGGACCCACAAAGCGGAACCGAAATTGGCCTTCCTCCTCGTCGTCCGGCTGCTGTGCGTTCGCTGCCACCGCGCAGGCAAGGGCCAGGATCAAAACGAAGTAATATTTTCGGCTGCGATTTGGAGCCACGGAAAACCTCCGGCCAAGCAGGATTTCTTGCACCACTGTCTGAAGTCACAAAAACGAATTCCTAAGGAAGGTCGCCCCATCCAATCATTCGAGCGCCCAGCCAATCGCTGCTTATATCATGGACGCTCGAATGCTTCATTTTCCTGAACTGCAAGCGATTCTGTACCACGCAAAGATCCCGGCACAGTCTCGTTGGAGACGCTCTCAGCGGGCCTGCTTTGTCCGGCCCTGCAGGTGAAACGCAAAGAAGTCGTCCACGCGGTGCCAAGCGTCCAGCAAAATATGCGCACGGGTAAAGTAGTGGAATTCGCCCGGATACATCATGTAGGACACAAGATCACCCTTACCCTTTTTAAGAGCTTCGTCAATGAGCCATACGGACTCGAGATACGGCACGTTGACGTCGGACGTGCCGTGAAGCACAAGCAAAGGGCGTTCGAGGCGATCGATGTGTGAAATCGGTGAGGCGTTGGAATAGACTTGTGGATTTTGCTCTGGCGTTCCAATACGGCTTGCGGTCCAATCGCCGTGATAGGGGTCGGAGTAGTACATCGCGTAGTCGACGACGCCCGCCACGTCCACGCCAGCGCGGAACAACTTGGGTTGATCGGTCATGGCAATGAGCGTGAAGAATCCGCCGTAGCTCAGGCCCCAAATACCGATTCGGTCACTGTCCACGTAGGGCAGCGCCTTCAGATAGTTTGCCGACATCCACGCATCTTTGGCGTCTTTTCCGCCCACGTCCATGTACACGCCATTTCGCCAAACCCGGCCGTAACCGATGCTGCCGCGATAGTCCGGGGCGAAAACGACATAGCCTTGCTGCAGCAAGTACTGGTGAAAGCTGTAGTAAACGGCATAGTTGCGCTGCACGTGCCAGCCGTCATAGTTCTGATTCACGCCGTCTCCGTGAATCCAGATGATCGCCGGATGTTTTTTCGTGCGATCGAGATTCTTTGGGACAAAAAGCCAGCCCGGCACGGGTTTTCCATCCGCTCCCGGGAAATGCACGAACTGCGGCTCGACGAATTGTGATTTGTCGATGCCGGTCGGCATGGAATCGGAGAGCCGAATCGGCTTCGAGTTTGCTTTCACCTCAATGGCGAAGAAGTCCGCGCTGTTGCGAGTGTCGGTGTGCTGGTAGACGAGATATCTGTCATCCTCCGACCAGTGCGGCTCGATATTGGTGCCGTTTCCCGTTGTAATGTAGGTGACAGTCGCGTGCGAGGGATCACCGCCGATTTCGGCAATGCCAACGTGGCGGTCTCCCGGCCGGTCCGGCTCGTTCGCGTCGAATGCGATTCGCTTGCTGTCATGCGACCATGCGGGCCGCCATGCTTCAAACTTCCCTCGAGTGATCGGCACGGCATTTCCGCCTGCCGAAGGCATGACGTATAAATGATCCCAGCCATCTTCATCACTGAGAAACGCAATCCACTTCCCGTCCGGTGAAGGCCACGGCTGGGCTCCCGCCTCGCCCCAGTCCGGGATGCTCCAAAACTGATCCTCAGTAATCTCGTGGATGGCGTGTGGTTTCCCGTCGAAAACGTCTGCGACATAAATCGAATATTTCTTGAAGTCCTTCGATTGCCCGTCATAGACGAGGTGCGTTGCGTCTACCCAAGCGAGTCCGCCGTATTCTCCCGGAGTGCCAATTGTTACGGGCTGGCCACCCGCGACCTTCACGGCGTTAATCTGCCCCGGAACGTACTCCCAAATGCGGTAAATAATCTTGTCTCCGGAATAAGCAGGAGCCTCGTCGTGATTGATGGTCTTGGAACCTGTGGTATATGCAAGACTGGCGCCGTCGGGTGACCACACCAGCCGCATGATGCTCACGTTGTCCTGCGCCAGGGTGGACTCGCTTCCATTGGTCAGCGAACGCACGACCAGGTCGCTAGTGTGAACAGTGCTGTCGGACCTCCCGGCGCTGTGACGGACAAACGCCACGCGAGTCAGGTCGGGAGACGGGACAATGTCAGATTCGCGCGCTGCTGTTGTCCATGCTGGCTTCACTGCGCCACCGCCAATCGGCGCTTCCCACAAATCGCCGCCGTGCGGAAAGTAAACCGTCTGCGAGTCGCTGCTCCAGAATGCCGGGTCGACTTGCCCTTCTCGGAAAGAAGTCAGCGCAACCGGCTGGCCGTGGCCGTCGGCACTGGCCATGTAGAGATTCGAAACGCCGGCGCGATCCCAGGTAAAGACCACATGTTTGCCATCCGGCGACCACAGCGCATTGGTCGGATGCTTGATATCGATCAGTTGTTCGATCGTCAGCTTCGCGGATCTGGCACTCTTCTGTGCTGCAGTAGGTGCCACAAAGATCAACGCCGTCGCGAGCATGACTCCCACGGCTTTCTTCCATCTCCACATAACGCCCCCACAGTACGTAAATCCAAAACTAAATTCCAGACACGGGAACGGCGGGTGAGCTCGATAATGGGCCCGACCCGCCGGTAGGGAAACGTGCTGGCCTCCAGCGAGGCCGAGCGCCGTTAAAACGTGAATCGCAAGCCAAACCTCGTCACGAATGGGTCGATGGTGAGAAAGGGCTTCAAATAAGTGTTATTTGCAGGATTGGCGTCAAAGAAGTTGTTCTCTCCCACCTTGGTCTGAGCATTGGTGAGGTTGAAAAAATCAATCACCGGGGTCACATGCCACCGGTCATTCAGCACGAATTCCCGGGAGAGACGCAAGTTGAGCATGTTTACGCTGGGAAGCCGCGTGATTCCTGCCGGTTGAAGGATGACGGTCTCGGTGCCCTGGGTCAGCCCCCCATTGATTCCGAAAATCTCAACCGGCTGTATCGGCAAGCCCGTGTAGTGCTGGAAGTTCACGCTGGTGCCAACCTTCCAGGGCAATTCATAGCTGCTGTCCACTTTGAAGATGTAAGTGGCGTCGGAATTCAGATAGTTATTGTTGCGATTGATGTCGTTATTCGGATCGGTGAAGTTGTCACCGGTGGCCTGATCAGAAAAGCCCCGTCCGAAAACCCCTTTTTGGCGCTGGACGGTGAATCCGGCGAGCAGTTGCCAATTGTTGGACAGCCGCTTTACGGCGGTGAATTCAACGCCATGATAGGTGTTGTCGTTCAGCTTGGGAATATTGGTGACGACAAAATTGAAATCGGTTCGTTTAGCCGGATCGAGATTGTAGAGAGTGAGCGGCTGACCGGTAAGTCCGTTTGTGATTGGCTGCGGGTTTCCGTTGCTGTCCGGCAGTGTTGTGATCGCCGTGTAATCCGATGGCGATATCAACGTGTTCTCAATCCCGATCATGTTCTTTTTGGTGCGGTAATAATACGTAACTCCAACGCGCAGGTCGCGCCACAGCCGTTTTTCGTACGCGGCGCTGATTTGTTCCGAATAGGGTCGGCTCATGTTCGGGTTGATGTGAGTACTTGAACCCCCAAAAGCGAACAACAGTTGGGGGGCGTTCATCCATTCGCTCTGTTGAGGTATCCCATCGTGATTGCTATCGTCGCTAGCGTTCCAGCGATAACCCTGGCCGGCAAATCCAACGGGATTTGACGTTTCGGCCAGGCCTGTCCCCTGCATGATATAAAAGCGACCGTAGCTAAGCCGCACCACGGAGTCGCCCTTTCCAGTCAGGTCGTAGGCCGCGCCAAGACGGGCTGAAGCGGTGTTCCAATTCACGAGGTTGCCGGACGCGGGGAAGGTCGTGGATGGAAACAATTGAGGAAAGGTTGCATTAGGATCCGTAGTCTGCTGAGGATAGTAGGTATTAAAGTGGTCGTAGCGCACTCCGAGATTCAACGTCAGGCGGTGCGTCAGCGTCCAGGTGTCCTGTCCATAGAAGCTCGCATCCTTGAAGTAATTCTTCTGCGTCGCTGGCGTATTGTAGGCAATCACTTCAAACGGAGCTCCGTGGGCGAGCAGGATGTTGATGCCCCCGTTCACATGGTAGACGTACGAGTTGTAGGCCTTGCCCATCTCGAATCCGAATTTGAAGTTGTGCGTCCCGTGGAAATTTCCCTTGTACCACGAGCCGCCGGCCGACCATTTCAATACCCAGGCTGGATTAGCAAACTCGTACGGAGCTGCCACAGTTTCCGTTCTATCCACGACGTCTTGCACATTGATATCTGTTGCTTTCACGCCCGGCTGATAGGCGAGTGGAAATACGATCTTGTTCCAGCCGGCACGAAAATCCAGCAGGAAATTATTGGTAATCTGGGTGGTCCACAACCCCTCAAGGATGTAGGCCGGCTCGATCTGTTTCCAACTGGCTTGTTGAGAGACGAAGTTATAGGCGGTATCTCGCCGGAAGAATCGATTCTGTTCGTTGTAAAGCCATATGAAGCTGAATTTGTTTTTGGAATTGACCTGAAAGTCGCTGCGCAGATCCGTATTTGTTTGGTGATTGATGTCTTTTACGGGCACGCCCGCCTGGTTGGTCACCGCGAGAATTCGCTGGCTCAGATCGTACCGGCGGTAGGAACCAAAGAGCCACCACTTGTCCCTCAGGAGCGGACCACCGAGACTAGCGGTAGTGTCTCGGGTCATGTTGAACGGCGACCCGGAGACGACGGGGCTGCCATTGTAAACAGGAGCTTTGACTCCAGTCTGGAGCGCGGCGGTCAGATAGTAGATTCCGGCTTGTCCATGCAGCTCGTTTGAACCGGATTTCGTGACCATATTCATGTACACGCCACCGATGGGCACAGAAGCGGGCGCGTTATCCGCGACGACCTGAAACTCGTCGAACGAATCATGGTTGGTATAGAACTGCGTGTAACCCCCATTGGCCCCGGGCCAGTTCAGGTCCAAACCGTTAAAGCTGTAGATCTGCTCCGCAGGCGTGCTGCCGTGCACTTGCATAGTGGACTGCTGGTAACTATTGTCACCCGCAACATCGAACGTTCCCACCGTTGCGCCCGGCATCTGCGCTAAGGTAGACCAAGGGTCGCGCCCGCTCGGAATGTCTTGCAGGAGATTCTGGTCAAATGTCGTGGATGTCTGATTACTCTGTAGGTCGACTACCGGTTCGCCTTCCACCTTCACGACTTGCGTGACTTCGCCGACCTGCAGTTTTGAATTGATCGATGCCGTGAATCCTGCCGTAAGCACGATCCCGATCTGACTATAGGTTTTGAATCCCGGCGCAGCAACGGTCAGCTCATACGTTCCTGGCGGAAGCAGGTCAAACAGGTAGCCGCCGTCCGCTTCCGTATGGGTGCTGCGCGGGGCGAGCAGTGCCGTGCTCTTCACTGAAACCGAGGCGCTTGGAACTGCTGCTCCGGAACTGTCGGTAACGGTGCCGGCTATCCTCCCAGTAGTGGATATCTGCGCAGTCAGCCGTTGTGGCAGAACTAGGAAGCATAGTAACGCGACCAGACACGTGAGAATCATCGAACTAAGAATGGACTTCGAGCGGGAAGGGACAAGCAGGGACATGGGCCACCTCAGACTTAGAATTGCTGCCCAGGGAGTCTTGCATCCCCCCACCCCAAAGGGGGAAGCTTTCTGCAAGAGGCTGGGAGCGGGAGAAATCGTGCATATTGTATACAATCGAGGATCCCTGTCAACGTCAGAGTCTTGCTACACTAAATGAGTTTTTTGGCGCAATTCTACTGAGGTGGTGTAACGGATAGTAGGATACAGAGTTAGGCTGAACGGTGCTGGCGCCGACGCAGTATCAGTTCCCGTAGGTAATGGCCAGCATCCATAATATGTCTCCAAACCGCTTCCGCCGCAGCGTTTGGGTCCCGTTTACGACAGACGTCGAGCAGGTCCCGGTGAGCCTTCCCGGCCTGGTGCAGATCTCTGGTCACGATCAGGTGGAGACGAGTGTAGCGGTCGCACTGCAGGTTCAGGGTCTTGAGGAACGACAACATCACCGGGCGATTCGCGGCGGCATATAACGCCGAATGAAAGCTCCAGTTCCAGCGTCCCCACGACTTCACTTCCGAGTCATGTTCGAGCGACTCCTCATAGCGCACCAGAATATCTTCCGCCCGCTGGAAATCTTCATCGGTAAGGTTTGGGATCGCTTCTTGCAACATATATCGCTCGAGCACCGCGCGCGTCTCGAACAATTGCATGATTTCGTCGGGTGACAGCGCCGCGACGACTGCTCCCCGATTTCCGACGATTTTAACCAAGCCCTCTCCAGCCAAATGGCTCAGGGCTTCGCGCACAGGGATCCGGCTGATTTCAAATTCAGCGGCGATTGCTTCCTGACGGAGCTGTTCGCCCTCCTGTAGTTCGCCGCTTAGAATTTTTTCCCGAAGCCGTTCAACGACAGCCGCGGCGAGGGACTGGCGGGGAATCGCATTCGATTTTCGTTGGGAAACCGCTTCCATGGTCGGGTTCAGAAGCATGCCGGTTCACTAAACATCCATATTTGTCTGTCGATGAATGACATTCCTTGCTCGTGGCGTCTAATCGAAAGAAGCAGCCTACACTCGCTACAAACGGTTAGTGATACTTGCGTCTTGCGACATCTTCCATTACCACAGTGGCAATGTCAAATCCCAGTCGCTAGGTCACCGATTTCTCTTATATCCGCAGGCCATGCAGAACAAGGATCTGGCAGCGGGTTGCAATCGGGACCGAGTTCAAAACCGGGAGCAATTCGCGAACAGAATTGTAAGGCTGGTGTAATAGGAATAAATGGCAGAACAAGGATGCAACCGGTTCCTCGCGCGGCGCGCGGAGCCAACCGCCGTTCCTGTGGATCTCGAAGCTAACTGAGGGCGCGCTTGAGACGCTTCGCGGTTTTCTGTAATTGGCGTTTGAGGGCGTCGACTTGCTTCGATATCGCGTCGAGCTCCTTCTTGGCAAGCGACCCGGCTTTTGCAACTTTCTGGACTTTCTGGTCTGCCTTGCCTATTGCAGTTCCGATTCTTACGGCAACTCGCATGAGCCTGTTTTTTTGGCCATTTGGTTGTCCTCCATGGAAAATCAGGTCATCTTGAGGTGGCTGTAGCGCCCGCAGACGGCATGCCGACCCTTCAGGCCAAGCGCTAGACTAGGCCAGACCTGCCTTGGAAAGCGGTAATTCGCGGATGCGTTTTCCTGTGGCGGCAAAAATCGCGTTGCAGAGCGCAGGAGCAAACGGCGGAAGAGGGGGTTCACCAATTCCCGCCGGCGGCGCATCGCTCGGCACGATATAGGTGTTGGTTTCCCGCGGCGCATTGTTCATCCGCGCCATCTGAAACCCATCAAAATTGGATTGATCGATCACTCCGTTGGTCGCCGTGATTTCTCCATAAAACGACAGGCTTATCCCCATCACCGCGGCGCCTTCAACCTGTTGCCGAATCATTTCCGGATTTACGATTGTCCCAGCGTCCAGAGCGGTATCCACGCGGTTGACGCGCACCTTGCCCGCATCATCCACCTGCACCTGCACCACGGTCGCGACATACGTCAGGAAACTTCGGTGCATCGCCACGCCGATTCCGTAGCCGTTTCCCGGCTTCTGTTTGCCCCAGCCGGCTTTTTCCGCGGCCAGCGTCAGCACGCGGCGATGTCTGGAGGTGTCGATCGGATACTGGTCGTACTCTCCGCTGTAATTCGGAAATTCCTTCGGGAGTTCGGTTCTCGGCACGACGCGGTCCGGTCCGAGCAGTTGCAGCAGGTACTCCACGGGATCTTTTCCCGCCGCATGCGCCACTTCATCCGCAAAGGAATGAATTCCGAAAGCATGATAAATGTTGGCCACGGACCGGAACCAACCGATCCGCATGTGGGCTGTTGCCGGCCCGTTTTCCGCGCGAAAATTCGGCACTGCGAACGGGACATCGGTGAAACCCAGCCCAAGCTCGCCTGAGTCGGAATAATTATTCTTCGGGTCGAATGTCGATCCGATGGGTGGGAACACTGTCCTTTGCAACCACGCCGTGGGCTTTCCATCCGGTCCGAGCGCAGCTTTCATGTACATGGCCGCCACGGAATGATAAACGTCAAATTTGATGTCGTCTTCTCGGCTCCAGACCACTTTGACGGGCTTGCCGGTTTTTTTCGAGAGCAGCGCCGCTTCCACGGCAAAATCCGGGAACGACTTCCGGCCGAATCCGCCGCCGAGCAACGTCACATGCACGGTCACATCTTCCTTCTTCAATCCCAGCGCTTGTGCGATGGCGTCCCGCGCCCCTTGCGGGCCCTGCGTTGGCGCCCACACCTCCGCTTTGCCGTCGCGGTACATCGCCAGCGCGGCCGGCGGCTCCATCGAAGCATGCGCCAGCAACGGCGCATAGTACTCCGCCTCGACGATTTTTCCGCCCTTCGCAAAAGCGTCATCCACGTTGCCGTTTTCGCGCACAACCTTGCCCGGCTTGCGCGCCGTTTCCTGCAATTCCTTTTTGTAAGCGTCCGAGTTCCAGACACTGTGCGGGCTCTTCTCCCATTCGATCTTTAGTTTTTTCCGTCCCTGCATCGCCGCCCAGGTGTTATCCGCAAGCACGGCCACGCCCCCGAGCGCCTGAAAGCCGACCGGTGGTTTGAACGCTTCAATTGCCGCCGTCTGCTTCACTCCGGCCACGCCCAGCGCTGCCTTGTCGTCGAACGACTTCACGGTGCTGCCGAAAATCGGCGGACGCGCTACACTCGCGTACAGCATGCCTTCCATCCGCGTATCCTGCCCGTACCCCGCTTTGCCAGTGCACATGTCCTTCAGGTCATAGCTCTTCGCGTCTTTTCCGATGTAGCGCCACTCGCTTCGCGGCTTCAGTTTTAAGTCTTCTTTTTTCGGAACTTCCAATTTTGCCGCAGCCGCCGCGAGCTCTCCGTAGCCCAATTTTTTTCCTGACGCTTTGTGCACCACTGTGTGCAAGTTCGTGGAACATTCCGTTGGCGGCACGCCCCACTGCGCCGCTGCCGCCTGCACCAACATCAATCTGGCGGTCGCGCCGGACTCGCGCAAGGTATCGAAAAAGCTGCGCACCGAATGAGATCCATCCGTGTCCTGGTCACCGTATTTGTCGTCACCCGTCGCTTGCACCAGCTTCACGTGCGCCCAGTCCGCATCGAGTTCATCGGCGACGATACGCGGGAGAGCCGTCCGGCTCCCGCTTCCCATCTCCGAGCGATGCGCGATGATGTAGGCGGTTCCGTCCGTGTCGATTGCCAGGTACACGTTTGGCTGCAATGACGCTTTGGTCATGCCATCTGAGGCAGTTGCGTTCGCGACCGCGCCAAACAACTCTTCCGGCATCATTCGAACGCTGAGAACGAATGCTCCGGC
>WNFR01003532.1_pt1 | contig 16138 bp, 13 predicted proteins | sample 5400221 | NCBI WGS metagenome assembly WNFR01 (sample SAMN13153357, study PRJNA577476) | soil metagenome | isolation source: 40 cm soil under Madrone tree | place: USA:California | collected 2016-06-14 | reverse complement strand
CCTAAGAGCTGAGAGCTCGCAGCCCGTTGCTGGAGTAGGGGCATTTGACTTCCCCGCCCCGACTCCCGAGAATAGAAGTAGTTCTTTGATGGGCCATTCCCACCGAGTTGGGGGCGTCACGGTTTCGACGGAGATGCTTACGGCCAAGAGGCATGCCGGGGTGCACACACCCGTAATCGCGTGCAAAATGATAATTGCCAATCAACAGATGGCATACGCAGCCTAACTAGTTTAGGCAGCCGTTCGAGGAGGCTTCGCCCGTGGGCCTCCGAAGGACGTCGCACAGCGGGCTGGTCTTCTCTGCTACGTCTGGGTAGAGAGGACGAGATCTACAGGCTAGCGGAACGCGTTTCTTGTCCGTTCTGAGCGTGGGCCGCGAACGTCCCAGGGTAATGCCTGGGGCATGAACGCGAATAAGCATGTAGTCTCTTGACCAGTAACACTTTCGGACGCGGGTTCGACTCCCGCCGCCTCCACCACTTTAAACTACTCTGGTTTGGTGCTGGTGGGCGTCGTGAACTTTCCGGGATTGTAGGATGCCGAACCGATAAAGCCCCGAATACCCTTTGCGGCTCTCGACGTTGTCGAGCGCGCGCATCGACGAAGCCTTTTGAGGATGAAGATTGGTTCCGTGAATGAAGTGGAAGGCCATTGGGTAACTGAAGAGCCCCCTGCCAGCCTCCGCCAAGTGCCTTATAAAGTTGCACCAGGCTTTGGTACTCGTTGCCTCGGGCCTGCGCAAGAGCAAGCTCGGCGTTAAAGAGCGATCGCTGCCCATCGAGGACCTCGAGGTATGTGGTAATGCCTCCCCGATAGCGTACGAGAGAGGTGCCGACAGTATCCTGCAGGTCCTTCACTGTTGTCTCCTGAGCAACTCGAACTTGATGAAGTTTCTGATAACCGATCAGAGCATCGGAGACATCGCGGAACGCCAACTGGATGACCTGCCTATAAGCAATCAGTTCCTGGCGATGCTGCGATTCAGCCAGTCTTAGATTCCCACGCAAGGCGCCACCCGTAAAAATGGGTTGACTGACTTGGGCGCCATACGACCAGATTCCAGTGTGTGAACTCATAAGGCCAGAGAAGAGCGTGCTTCGACCGAATGCGCCTCCGCCGGAGCCGGTAAGAGCAATCTGGGGAAAAAACGCAGCTCTGGCAACGCCGATCTCGGCATTAGAAGCGATCAGGTCTTGCTCGACCTGGCGAATGTCCGGCCGGCGTTCGAGCAACGATGACGGCATGCCCGGCGGCACTTCCGGAGGAAACGGTTGCTCGGCCAACGGGCGCCCGCGTCGCACACTCTCGGGATAGTGGCCAAGGAGAATACTGATCGCATCCTCCTCCTGGCCGATTTGCCTCTCCAGATCAGGGATCTGCGCATTTGCGGTATCCAGAACCTGCTGGGCTTGCAGCACATCCAGTTTGGTGGCAACGCCGTGGTCGAGCCGCAACCGCGTCAGCTTGACGGAATCTTCCTGAGTTTTCACCGTGTCGCGCGTGATTTGAAGTTCGAGATCGAGTTGCAGAAGCGTGAAGTAGTCACTCGCCACGTCGCTGACAAGGGTGAGTATGACGGTCTGCTGCGCATCCTCGGTAGCCAGGAGCTCAGCCCGCGAGGCCTCCGTCGCGCGCCGCAGGCGACCAAACAAGTCCAGCTGGAACGCGGCATCAGCAGTCAGGCCCAGAATGTTGAACTTAGATTGAGTGCCTGCGTCCTTTCCGCCGCTGAAATTGCCGTTCCCTCGCACCTGTGGAAACAGATTAGAGCGGGTGACGGTGACCTGGGCGCGCGCAGCGGTGATGCGCTCCGTGGCCAGTTGCAGGTCGTAATTCTCCTTCAGGGCTATGCGGATGAGTTCCTGCAGTTGCGGATCCTGGAAGACTTGCCACCAGGGAAGATCTGCGAAAGACGCCGCTTGGACTTCGGCCGGTGGGTGTTCGCTCAAATCACGATACACGCCTGGAGTCTGAATAACGGGCCGGTGGTAATTCGGGCCGACCTTGCACCCGGCCATCAACAGCGAAGCCAAAATCGCAACAAAGATCGCGGACATCACTACCGCCAAATTTTTCATGACTATCTCCGCAACTCGTCCCGCTTGTCCATACGGCAGTGGACCATTTCAGTCGCCTTCCGCCGGCGCGGGCGCTCCTGGCAATGCGGTAGGGACCCGTTCGTTGCCCGCGCCTGACCATTTCTCCACTAGGTAGAAGATCGCCGGCACGAAAAAGATCCCGATTACGCTGGCGGCCAGCATCCCACCGATCACGGTAGTTCCCATGATTTGGCGGGCAACCGACCCGGCGCCTGTCGCCGTCCACAGCGGCACGCAACCGAGTATGAATGCGAAAGAGGTCATCAAAATTGGCCGCAGACGAAGCCTGGCGCCTTCGAGGGCAGCATCCGCCAGAGGCTTTCCGTTTTCGTATTCGTCCTTGGCAAACTCGACGATCAAAATCGCGTTCTTGGCTGCCAAGCCGATCAGCATGACCAGTCCGATTTGCGAGTAGACATCGCTCTCGATCTGGACCAGGTAGGGCGGCAGGAAAACGCCCAGCAGCAAGCGACGCAACCAAAGGATTCCAAAAGCTCCGAAGATCGCGACGGGCGTGCTCAGCAGCACGCTGAACGGCAGCGACCAGCTTTCATACAAAGCCGCCAGAATCAGGAAGACGAATAGCAGAGAGAGTCCGAAGATCGCCGCGGGGGGCACTCCTTGCCGCGCTTTCTGCTCCTGAAACGACATGCCCGAATAGTCGAAGCCCATCTCGCGCGGCATCGTTTGTTTAAAAACGTCTTCAAGGGCGGCGGTGGCTTGGTCTGCGCTGTAGCCCGGCGCGGCGCTTCCGTTGATCTGTGCCGAACGATATTCGTTGAAGCGCAAGATGAATTCCGGGCCGAGGCGAGGCTTCACGGTGGTAAGTGTGGAAAGGGGGACACTCTCTCCCTTGTTGTTACGGACGTAGAACTGCCCAACGTTTTCCGCCTTGGCGCGGTCCTCACTTTCCGCTTCGATATAGACCTGCCACTGACGGCCAAAGCGGTTGAAATAGTTGATGAAATAGCCTCCCATGAAGGCTTGAATCGTACGGTACACTTCGTTGAGATTCACACCTTGCTTCAACACTTTGTCGCGGTCTACTTCGACAAATTCCTGCGGGACGCTCGCCAAAAAAGTGGTGCTGAGGTTGCCGATTTCCGGGCGCTTTCGGGCAGCTTCAAGAAAAGCGGTCAGGTTTTTGGCGAGGAACTGAACATCGCTGCCCGAACGGTCTTCGAGCATGAACGTAAATCCGCCCGCTGTGCCGACTCCCGGAATGGCGGGTGGGGAAAAACCGAAGGCAACAGCTGTGGGCAACTTGCTCAACTGCTGGTTCAGATGTGCCTTGAGCGATTGAAATTGCTCGGCTCTCGTCTTGCGCTCACTCCAAGGCTTGAAGGTCACAAAAAAGGTCGAATTGTAACTGGTGCGAACAAAACTGAGCAAACTGAAACCGACGAAGCAGGAAACGTGTTCGACCCCCGGCGTATTCAGCAGGATTTTTTCCACATCAGCGGTGACGGCCGTCGTGCGTTCCAGCGAGGCCCCATTCGGTAACTGCACATTGACGTAGGCATAACCTTGATCTTCGTCGGGAAGGAAGCTCGACGGTATTCGGTTGGCGAAAAAGAAACCGGCCGCGCAAAAGACCGCAAGCAACACGACTACGACCATCGTCTTTTGGACCAATACTCCGCTCCAACGCACATAGCCCTCGGTGGCTCCTTCAAATACGCGGTTAAACCAATCGAAAAATCTCCTCAAGAGTCCTCGACTCGGCGTCCGTCGCTTGAGCAGTAATGCCGCAAGCGCCGGGCTGAGCGTGAGCGCATTGAACGCGGAAAGCAGAACGGAAATGGCAATCGTGACAGCGAATTGCTGGTACAGCTTGCCAGTGATTCCGGGAATGAAGGCGGTGGGCACAAAGACAGCGGAGAGAACCAGAGCAATGCCAACAACTGGGCCGGACAGTTCTTCCATGGCTTTCAACGCCGCGGCCTTCGGCGTCAGACCCTCCTCGATGTGGCGTTCAACCCCTTCGACTACAACGATGGCGTCGTCCACCACCAAACCGATCGCGAGCACTAGACCAAAGAGAGAAAGCGTATTGATGGAAAAACCAAACACCGGGAAAACCACGAACGTGCCGACCAGCGAGACCGGCACCGCAAGCAGCGGAATCAGCGTGGCGCGCCAGCTTTGCAGGAAGAGGTAGACCACAAGGATCACGAGCGCGAGGGCAATCAAAAGCGTGACGACGATTTCCTTCATGCCTTCCGTGACCGCGCGCGTCGTATCCAGCGCTACGACGTAATCCATGTCCTCCGGGAAGCGCTCCTTCATCTTCGCCATCAGCTTATTTACGCCGGCGGCTGCATTGACCGCGTTCGATCCCGGCAGTTGGTAGGTGGCAATGATGGCGCTCGGCTTTCCATTAAAGCGGCCGGCAACGCTATAGTCCTGGGCACCCAGCTCGATTCGAGCGACATCGCGGACCCGGACGGTCCCGCCGTCGGGCGTCTCGCGCACGACGATCTGTCCAAATTCTTCCGGCGACGCAAGACGGCCTTGCGCAAGAACCGAATAAGTGAATTCCTGCCCCTTCGGCGCCGGTTCGCCCCCCGCCTTACCGGCCGGGTTAACGGTGTTTTGCGCTTGAATTGCGCTGACGATTTCAGGGACGGTGATGCCGAGTTTGGCCAACGTGTCGGGTTTTACCCACAATCGCATCGCGTATTGGCCGGCGCCGAATACCTGAACGTTGCCGATGCCCGGGGAACGCAGAATAGGATCAGTGAGATTGATGTACGCATAGTTCGCCAAAAACTTGGCATCGTACGTTCCATGTGGCGAGTACACCGCGGTCAACGTGAGGGGAGCAGTAACGGACTTTCGAACCGTAACCCCGTAATTAGTAACGTCCACGGGAAGCTGAGAAGCAGCCTGCGTTTCGCGGCTTTGCGCAAGAATGTAATCGTTGTTCGGATCGGTTTTTGCGTCGAAGTCCACGATCAGGCTGGTGATCGAGTTGCTGTTTGCATTCAGCGAATACATGTAGTTCATGTTGTCCACCCCGCTCATCTGCTGTTCGATGGGGGTGGCAACAGCCTGCTCCAGGGTTTGCGCGTCCGCCCCGACATACGTGGCCAAAATTTGAATCTCGGGCGGAGCGATGCTGGGAAACAGCGCGACAGGCAAATTCAGGATGGTGAGTGTGCCAACCAGCACCAGGACGATGGAGATCACCATGGCGACAATGGGACGGTGGATAAAGAACTTTGACATCGGATTACCTTCCCTTAGTTTCCACACCAAAAGGCTTGGGGATCACCTGCATGCCCGGACGCACCTTCTGCACACCTTCGGCAATCAACCTCTCGCCCGGCTTAAGTCCGTCCGCAATAATCCACTGGCTGCCGACGCGGTCGCCGACTTTGACCGTGCGGATGCTCACTTGGTTCTTGTCATCCACCGCCGCGACTTGATAGCTGCCTTGCAACTCCGAAACGGCACGCTGCGGTACGAGCAACGCGTCGTGCTGGAGTCGCACGGCCGCTCGCACCTTGCCGTACCCGCCCGGACGCAGAACGTTTCCAGGATTCGGAAATAGCCCGGCGATCCGAATCGCCCCGGTACTCTCATTCACCTGGCGGTCCGCGAAATAGAACTTACCCTCCTGCGCATAGGTTGAGCCGTCCGCCAAAATCAGTTCGAGACGCAGATTCTTGTAAGCCGCTAACCCACTAGTCTCAGTCGGGAAGCGCTTTCTCCACGCGAGGTATTGGGGTTCCCCGACGGTGAAATAAACCTTGATGGGGTCAACGGTTGAGACGGATGTTACCGGTCCGCTGCTTAAATTCACCAGGGCGCCCACCTGAAGCTGAGCCTGTCCAGCGATGCCGTCTATCGGTGCTACGAGACGCGTGAAATTGAGGTTGATCTTGGCTGTTTCGACGGCTGCCCCGGCTGTCTTAATTTGGCCTTCGGCTGTAGCCACCATTGCTTTCGCCGCTAAGTTGTTCTGAATGGCGTTGTCCAGATCTTGCTGGCTCGCGGCTTGCGCTTTAGCCAGCGGGGTGTACCGCTCTACATCAAGGCGCGTTCTGCCTTGAACAGCTTCGGCGTTAGCAAGCTGCGCCTTGGCCTGTGCTAACTGTCCTTGAGCCTGGTCGAGAGCCGCCTGAAAGGGCCGCGGGTCGATCTCGAAAAGCAACTGGCCCTTCTTGACGAATGCGCCTTCCTGATAACCCTGCCGAAGTAGGTAGCCGGTGACCTGTGCCCTGACGTCCGCATTTGTGAGCCCGTCGAGCGTGCCGATCCACTCGCCAAAAATCGGAACATCTTTCTGCTCAACCAACACGACTTCGACGTCCTGCGGAGGGCCCGCCTGCGCTCCCGATACATGCTTTGGGTTTATCGCTCCAACAATCAGACCGAAGGCGAGCAAACAAACCGCCCCGCCTATCCAGAGTTTGTATTTCAAAAGCTTGGTCATTTTCTTCCCCGTCAGCGTGCTCTTACGCCAATCCACATGAAATGCCATTGACGGCCAGCACTTGCGCGAGAGGCGACACCACCAAGACGCTTTCGACCCCGGCGGCTACCGCATCGAAAAACTCGTGAGACAATTCTCATCGTCCACTCTCGGCACCCGTCTCGCTCCACTTCACGTTCGATGTACGATGAGACCGATCGGTTTCATTTATCTCGGGCTGGACCGGTTTATGCGACCATTCGGTCGCATAAAGTGAAACCTCGACGAAGGCCCGCCTTTGTGCCAGCTGGAACAATCTTTCGTGGGTTGAGTCACTGAGACTCGGCGCATCCTTCGCTGTCACCGAACGCTCCTGCGTGTCGGCGGCGCCTCGTTCCGTCTTAGGGTCTTCGTTCCCGAGCCATCCACTTTCGTATGTATTGCGAGCAATGTACGATCTTCACTCCGTCGGCCTTACACTCTGCCAAGAAGCGAACCACCTCCACATCCACGACCGTTACCTCCTTCAAGTCCAAAATGAACAGGGATCCGTTATGCTGGAGTTGTTTTTTCAATTCCCCAACGTGCTCCGATTGAAAGTGACCAATCAGACGAATCGTTGTCTTTCCACCTTGCGAATCCCTTTCAATCTTCAAGGTCCACTCGCCTCTCTCCCTTAAAAAGACGCGCCCGGCCATGCATTGACCTTCGCCGTGGTTAAATTACGATTTGACCGCGCGCGCCGAAAGCCAGAGTGATCCCGCCAGCCTCCGGCATGCGATTCGATTCGGAGAAAACTTACGCTACCGCCCTGGCTCTTTGAACCGCATTTGCGGCGGCACGGATGACATTGATCACCAAGTCGGGGTGCGAGAGCATAGCGACGTGACTGCTGGCGACCTCCGTTGTGGTGGCGCCCATGCGCTTCGCCACGAAGCGTTGCAACTCGGGTTGGACGGTCCGATCTTTGGTGGCCACGATGTACGAACTCGGCTTCGATCTCCAGGCTACGCCATCGAGTTTCTGAGTGAAGAGGTCCGCAGCGGGGGCAAAGTGAGTTGCCCAGACGACCTTCTGCTCCTGCTCGGATAGGTCTCCTGCGAAGCACTCGACTCCTTTCGGCAGCATCCATACGCGACCGTCATCGACTTCGATATGCGAGAAAACGTCTGTGACGGGGAACTTCTCCACCTGGCTCTGCGATGTCTCATCAGCATCCGGGGCGAGCGCGGCGATGTAGACCAGCCCGGCGACGCGGTCATCTGTTCCCGCAGCTGTGATCACACTTCCCCCATACGAGTGTCCGACGAGGATGGCAGGGCTGCTGACCCGCCCCAGCGTGCGTTTTACAGTGGCGACGTCACCCGCAAGCGTGTCGAGGCCGTACTGGGCGGCGATCACTTGGTGCCCATCCGCCTGAAGCGTGGGAATCACCTTATTGAAGCACGAGCCGTCGGCCCAGATCCCGTGGCAGAACACGATGCTTGGTTTAGTCTGCATTGATTTCGCTGTCATTGTTATTCTCCTTATTTTTCCTTTCGGTCTTTTCACGCGCATCAGCTTTTGTAAGCCGAGGTCGTTCGTGTGACATAAGGCCCGTTACAACGGTTTCCGGATGGGGTTAATGCAACTGGTGTGCCAACGTAATTCATTGAATCTGCGCAGCTTTACCGTGCAGGAAATTGCCGAGCTTTCAGAAATCCTGACGGTTCAGAAAATGCAATGGCACTAGTCAGTTCGTTCGCAGAAGCAACTCAATAGGGGGAATTTCCGAGAGTTCAATGGTGACGATGTTTTATCTTGTGTATCGAATCACGGAGGTCTAACGGTTCAAACGTGGACGGCGAGAACGGGGCAGGGTCCCAGTTGCAGCACCCGATAGGTTGTCGAACCAAACACGGCAAGATCCAAGGCCCCGCGACCACGTACTGCCATAGTCACCATGTCGATTTGTGCTTCCACGGCGAGTTGAATGATTTGCTCGTATGGCTTTCCGATGCGCACCGCTGTTCTAATCTTAAGGGTCTTGCGACCCTCGGATGGAATCAGTTTTTCGAGTTTCTCCGTCGCTGCCGCTATGGCCTCTTTCTTCTTAGCCGGAGGCGAGACCTCCTCCAGCACGTGCAGCAGGATGAGTTCAGCGTCGTACTCCGCTCTGGCAGAGAGGGCATAGTTCAAAGCCCGCTCAGAATTTTCAGAGAAATCCGTACAGAAAAGGATTCGACTCAAGTGGCGGGGGTGGTGCCGCTCTTCACCTGGGGCCGTAGAGTCGTGTATCGCCTTACCTACCGCCAGCACTGGGCAGGAAGCTCTGCGCATCACCCGGTCGGTCACAGACCCCAGCATTAAACGGTCAAACCCTCGCCGGCCGTGCGTTCCCATGACGATCACGTCGGTTTTCTCCGCTTGCGCGAACGATAGAATCGAGTCGGGGGCCATTCCCTGGTGGACCACGAGTTCCGGCTGAATTTCATCGTGGGTGTGGTTCTTAACGAATTCTTCCAGCTGCTCCTGGCCACCCTCGCGAAGCGCCTGGCCGAACCTCTCATAGTCTGCCAGAGAGGCGGCATAGTCGGCGTAAGGATATCGCCATAGCTCTACGACATGCTGCGCGACCAACTTGGCTCGATAGTGTTCGGCCAGCGATAGCGCATGTTGATACGCTCTTACCGAGAACTCTGAGAAATCAATGGGGCAAAGGATGAGTTTTATTTCCGGCATAATTCCTCTTTAGGTCATCGAATTGTGATTCAGGCGCCGCCCGCGGTTTGTGCCAGCTTGCCTTGCTTGGGCCACACTCTACTTCAACCTTCACAGAAGACTGCAACTGGTGTGCCAACGTAATTCACTGAATCGGCGCGATGATACCGCGCAAGAAATTGCCGAGCTTTCGGAAATTCTGACGGTTCAGGAAAACATAAGGAGGATGTCGTTGCCATTTGCTTGGGTAGAGTCGTGCGCATGGAACGCGAAACGGTCGATGCGGGGAGTTGCGTTAGGCCGATCGGCGATTCGAAGGCCAGACTTTAAACCGACGCTTGTCTATCCCGAGGCTCGCGATCTTTGACGCAAGTGTTTGGTGGGGAATTCCGAGCTTTGCGGCCGCGCCATGCAGCCCTGAAACTCGACCCTGGCATTCTGCCAACGCGGCCTCGATTGTTTTTCGTTCGCGCTCGGCGAACTCTTTCTTGTCGTCTGCGAGGATGCCGGCACCAGAAACCTGTCGCCCCGACAGTTGGTTCGATTTTCGCGGCAGCCAGGTCTCGTCGACTGAGAACGTTTCTCCATCGCACAAGATCACCGCACGCTCTACTACATTCTGTAGTTCGCGGATGTTCCCTGGCCAATCGTAGGCTTGAAACAGATCCAGCGTCTTCTTCTTTATATGGCTGATTTTCTTCCCCGCTCTCTTGGCGTACCGTTCGACCAGGTACTCCACCAGCAGAGCAATGTCATCCTTCCTCTCGCGGAGGGATGGTACGCGTATGGGGAAAACGTTAAGCCGATAAAAAAGGTCCTGGCGGAACGTACCTGCGGCAACGGCAGCTTCCAAGTCGCGATTCGTTGCAGCAAGCACTCGCACGTCGATGGAAATCGGTTGGCTGCTCCCGACTCGCTCGAATTCTCGTTCCTGGAGCACTCGCAACAGAGCAACCTGCACCTCAGGCGAGAGTTCGCCGATCTCGTCCAGAAAAATCGTTCCACCATCGGCCGATTCGAAACGACCAGCTCGTCTTTGAGTTGCCCCGGTAAAGGCACCTTTCTCGTGGCCAAACAGTTCGGAAGCAATCAACGATGGTGGAATCGCCGCACAATTGACTCGGATGAATGCCCTCTCTGAGCGCTTAGACCGCTTTTGGATGGCACCGGCAATCAATTCCTTTCCCGTTCCCGTCTCACCCGAAATCAGCACCGTGGAATCGGTTGGGGCCACTTTGCTGATTTCCGAAAGCACCCTGCAGAGCGCCTGCGACGATCCAACGATTGCTTCGTACATCGAAAAACGGTCGATCTCTTCGCGCAGAGCGATGTTTTCATTGCGCGTTCTCTCTTCGGCCTGCTTGCGATCCTCGATATCGGTTGCCGTCGCGTACCAACGAACGATGTTTCCCCTTTCGTCTCGAACGGCGTTGTATTGGACTAGGAGCCAACGATACTGATCATCCCTGCGGCGCACTCGTCGTTCGTACTCGAATGGAACCCCTCGCGAGAGCGCCGCAACGCGTTCGCCGCGCAATCTCTCGGAATCCTCCGGGTGAAAAACCTCACGAAAGCCTCCCGACCTCACTTCTTCTTTCGTCAGGCCGGTGTAGTCCCGTACCGCCTGATTGGCGTATTGAAATTCTCCGTCGGCGCCAATGGCGACGATGAGCTGAGGTATTGCATCGATAATCATTTGGAATTCAGCTTCGAACTTCTTGATCTCTTCGAATGCCATCGTCAGGGACCGTGATCGTTCGCTAAGCTGTGTGGGATTACCGTCCCGATGCCTTCTGTCCGCGAAGCACCATGCAAGTGGAAGCCGCTCTTGCGACCAACCGGTTCTCCTCGTCGATTATGTTGCATTCTACGTAGCCAATCGTGCGGCCTCGCTGCACTACGGTTCCTTCCGCCTTGAGTTCTGCCTCCCAAATAGGTCGAAAGAAATTGATCTTCAGTTCTACCGTAGTGAAAGATTCCTCCGGTGTAAGGGTGCTCGCAAATGCCATACCCATCGCGGCGTCAGCAATGTCGCAAAGAATCCCGCCGTGCAATGTCCCCATAGGGTTCGCGTGGTGTGGTCCAGCTGCCAACACGACCGTGGCCCGTCCGTCAGCAATGTCTTTTGCTTCAAATCCGATCAGACGCCCTACGGCCGCGTCGTTCGCCTTCGCCCGCTCCCCGAAATCGGGCTTCAACCGAACTTCTTGAGCACTCATAACTTGTCCGCTCCGGCTTTCGATTTTCGCGTACGAACCTTCGTTTCGAGGTGTTCCTCCAGATGGCGGCAGGCAAGGTCGAGAGGTTGGTCGCTCCGCTGCAGCCGACCCACCATCGAGCTCCCTTCTAGAGTGCTGGCAATCAGCGTGGCCAATTTCGCGGAGTCGACATCGGGCCGGACCTCGCCCCGTCCTTGCCCCTCCTCCACAATCGATCGCAGACGATCCAGCCATGAACTCAGAGCTTGCCTAGCTTTCGTTTGCAACTGAGGATTGCTATGGTCGGAATCGATGGCCGTGTTCAGCAGCGGACACCCTCCTGGCACCAGCCCAGCGCGCCGGTCCCGAAAGTTCCGCACGACTTGTATCAGGCGATCAACCGTATTTGGAATCTCCTGAGTTCCGTCAAAGCGCGTATCCATTGCGAGTTTCCAGGCGTGGTCGAAGACGTCTCTCGCGAGCTCCTGTTTGCTCTCAAAGTGCCGGTAGATTCCGCCTTTTTCTAGCCCTGTCGCTCGCATGAGATCGGAGAGCGCGGTACCGCTATATCCCTTTTGATTGAAGATCGGTGCTGCTTTACGAATGATTTCCTGCCGGGTCTGTTCGCCTTTGCGCACGTCGTGCTCCTGGTAAGGTGAAGTCAGCGACCGCACCACACGGGCTATTGGATGAGACCGATCGGTCCCGCGTCGCACTAAATGCGACCGGGGAGAGACTCCGCCTATCTCTCCCCGATGGACGCCAGACAGCTAAAATACTTTACGAGGCCGTTTGAAGTCCTACGACAGGGTCGACCGCACTGAAACCGAGGTCATCGAACGCCAACGGGCCACCAATTTGCTGCTGGTCATAGTGACGCTCCATCACTACGCTGGACCCGCTCCATTTCCGGAAGGTGCGCCACTTTAGGGTACAGGTTTTACCGGACGCGCCGACCAGGTCGACCCTCCATGAGGAATACGTCTCGCCCGCAGCATCTCCGGGAATCGGGCTCTCTCGAACGGATACCGACAGACCACCAAGTTCTGCCATTACATGAAGTGGGACCAGAAAGTTGAGGAGAAGTGATCGCACCCTCGCTTTTCCACGAATCGTTTCTTCTGGGGTTTCGCTGCTTATCTCGACATCCTCGGCATAGAAGTCGTCGAAGATCCCCAGGTATTCTTCGAAGCTTCTGCTGATCTCGGCCTGGACGATTGCCGCATTTAGGCTGCGTTCTGCCGTCAGGGAGAGTGTGAATGGATCGGGATGAAGATCGGGTGAAAGGAAGCTATGTTGATCGCTCATTGAAATCCCTCGAAGTGCAAGTCACGCCAACCGCCAGGACTACGCGACGGTCACTCGCTGCGCACGCGAAAGTTAACCGTAACTGTGGTTTCGACTTCTACCGGTTGCCCATTCAGAAGAAATGGCTTGTAGCGCCATTGCTTGACCGCCTCGATCGCGGCGGGCGCCAGCAGCGGGTGCCCACTAACAAGTTGCAGGTTTTGAACGTTCCCGTCTTTACCAATAATCGCCGTCAGTACTACAACACCTTGAATGCGCGCCTGCTTTGCCAAGGGCGGATAAGCGGGCTCAACCCGGTAGATGAGCAGGCCTTTGGTCACACCCTGTGAAACGCGCACCCGTTGTACAGCGGGCGCCGGCTGAGACAACTTGGGGACGGCTGCAAGGCTCGAACTGGAACTGATGATTCCGCCGATCACCCCGCCCAACTGACCTCCCGGAATCCCCCCAGGCACGCCACCGACCATCCCACCTGTTGTCGCGACCGGTGCAGGCGCGTCGTCTTCCTTAACCATCTGGACTTTTGCCGGGATTCTGTTTGGAGTGCGCAGCCGCCCGTTCGCGATATTGCTGGTTACCTTCACCACTTTTGGGGATGGGGTGGACGCCGCTGGGGGCGGAGGTGGTGGAGGAGGTGGCGGGGCTTCCAGAAAAACTAGTAACTGCTGTTTGGGCAGCACATCGGTGAACCATAACGGAAGCAAAAGCAGAAGACCGATCAGAAACAATTGCAAAACAAGCGAAAGAAGAGTCGCCCACGTTCTTCTCTTGCGCTGTGCGACGCTGGAATCCAGCAAGCTGTCCTCGAACAGAACTTTGTCAGGGGCCGCGGAAGCAAGAGGCCCCATTGTCTCCGGGCGCGAACGCTCCTTTACTGCCGTCTCGACTCTCTTTTCATCTTCAACAACTGCGTGCGTATTCATATGCCCCTTCCATCTCAGGCAATGCGAAGCTCGACATAGGGAGACCTGTGCGAACTGCGAAGTGGAATGGTGAGCGCCTGGGTTTGAACCATGTCTTCGCTTGATGCAGTGTGTCGGCCACCCTTCTTGCTGCGACTCTAGTGTTGTTGATCCTCGAAGAACGGTTCGTGCATCCGTGCCCCGTGGTCCCAGCCATCTTTCTTCTCGAACAGTATTAAGATGGCGTAAGAGACCGATCGGTCGCACAATTCTCTATTGCCAGCTCTACAAAGCACGAGGTAGGTCAGACGGGTATGAGCTGGAAGACTGGTTGCAGGCTGAGGTGGAGCTTAGTCAAAAGAGCAGAACGATCGCCGCCTGAATAGTGGTGACAAACTTAAAGCCTGGAGACGCGGCAGTACCCTTAACACTCGCGACAGAGCCGTTGAGAATGATAGAGCCCCCATCCTTCATTAGCGGCAATGCCTTTTGCACTGTAAACAGCGCTCCCCTCACATTGATGTTGAACAGCTTGTCGAAATGCTCTTCGGTGACGGCCCCGAAAGGAACAAATTCGCCAACGCGGCGTTGGCGAAAATAATATCGATTCGCCCCTTCACCTTAGAGACGGTCTCGTAAAGACGATCAAGGTCGGCCAATTTGGCAACGCCTTCCTGACCACCAAAAACGTTGGCGCCGATTGCCTTCACAGCCTCGTCGAGTTCCCTCCGGCGGCGGCCCGCGATGAAGACATAGGCGCCCTATTTGACGAAAAGTTTTTCCCGTAGCCAACCCAATCCCTAGTGTCCCGCCGGTGATGACGGCGGTCTTGCCTTCGAGCCTTTTAGACATCGTTTCTCTCCGCTGTCCCTGAGTTGTATCCCCCGTGTTGTCAACCCCACCGCGCGCCAATTTATGCACCGAGGCTTCACCCCTATCAACGACTGGTTTGTAGGATTTGTCCTAGATGACTGGGATCAGGGGTAGTCTGCCCGCGCGTAATTGCATATACCGTCTCTACGATTGCGGTATTTACCGGCGTACTAACACCGAAATGCCGAGCAGTGTCTACGACGTACCCATTGATGAAGTCAATCTCGGTTCTACGTCCCCGTTCGAAGTCCTGCAGCATGGATGCCTTCAGATCGCCGTAAGCATTCAGGATTTCAGCGAGCCACAGATCATGCGCTTCTCCCGAAATACTTCGTCCGTTCCATCCCGGCGGGATTGGATCGACCAGCATCTTCTCTGGCCGGACTTCGCTTGCTAGTGCTACCGAGAGAGCTTCGTCGTACGTTCTATGGAACAACTCGCGTCCTTCAGGTCGATCGATGTACTCACGCATTGTCCGGCCCGCAATCGCCCCAAGCGTGGTAACCGAGCAGTTGAGCAGGAGCTTGGACCAGACAGCTCCTTGAAGATTTGGAGTTACTTTTACATTTACTGCACGACTGAGCCACTGGCGCACCCGTTCGCTTCGCTCGCTTTCGCCCCCGCCAAGCTCTCCTATCAGAAGGTAGCCGGCATTGCGTTGCTCATACATCCCAGGCCTCAGCATTGTGGCGCCGAGGTTTGAGAGTCCGCCGAGCACGCATTCGTCCCCGAGCCGACTTCCAAGCATCTGTGGTACTCCCCCGTTCTGGACCGGAAGCACAGTGCCCCCGGGCGCAAGTAATCGTACGAGGCTCGGCGCCACATCAATCGCGTCTTGCGCTTTCGTGGCCAAAACAATTAGATCGAATGTCCCTGGAACCCAATATTCAGCTAGTGGAGCGACCTCTCCGGCTTCGATAGACAAATCACCTCCGATGCCAGTGACGCGAAGGCCGGAGGCTTTGATCTCTTCTGCTGACGTGGCATTCCGGGTTGCAAGTGAGACAGAAGCGCCTACTGCCAAGAGACGCGCTCCTATGATTCCACCCAATGCTCCCGCGCCAACAATCAGTGTTTTCACGAATCCTCCACACGGTCTTTCCATCGTTGCCCCGAGCATGTATGTCGCGGACTTTGAGTTTGATGACACGCCCTAACGGGTGTCGAGCCACTTCCGAATATTCGAGACGGTATCCTCGTAGAACGTCTTGTAAAGACCCTGCGATACGTAAGCGATATGCGGCGTCGCCAGTACGTTGTCGAGCGTCCGGAAAGGGTGAGACGGAGGCAGCGGCTCAATGTCGAATACATCGATCGCCGCGCCGGTGATTTGCTTATTCTTCAACACGCTGATCAAGGCTTGCTCTTCGACGATCGGCCCGCGCGACGCATTGATCAACTGGGCCGTTGGCTTCATTCTCTCCAGCTCCGCAGCCCCTACCAGGCCGCGGGTACGGCTGCTCAATACCAAATGGATCGTCAGGATGTCGGCCTGCTCGAACAGCTGGTCCTTGGAAACCAGGATTGCACCCGCGGCGTTGGCAGCCTCGGGAGTCATGTTCTGGCTCCAGGCAATCAGATTCATTCCAAAAGCGCTCCCGACCCGCGCGACCTGTGATCCCACCCGCCCAAGTCCCA
>WNFR01005288.1_pt1 | contig 16146 bp, 17 predicted proteins | sample 5400221 | NCBI WGS metagenome assembly WNFR01 (sample SAMN13153357, study PRJNA577476) | soil metagenome | isolation source: 40 cm soil under Madrone tree | place: USA:California | collected 2016-06-14 | reverse complement strand
GCGGGAGGACGCTCATGCCTAAGAAGAAAAAACCCAGGAGCGTGATGGTGGACGGTATTCCGATAAAGCCGATCAGCCCGGCGGAACACAGGCGGTTGGATAGGCGAATCAAGAACAAGTACGAAAAGCTGCGGAGACGGTACCCGGAGGTTCACGGCAAGAAAGTGGATTGGATTTCGCACTGGCATGAGGAAGGATACCTGTCCTTCAACGTGAGGTTCACGGATGGAAAGAACTTCTCGATCCTGTGTAGCCCCACAATCGTCACGAACGTCGTTGATTTCTCAGACGTTAAGACGGGCGACTCCGTAATCATTCGCGAGTATTACCGACGCCGCGACGAGGACTGACGTGGGCATTTGGAAGGTGGGCACCAACGCGAAAATTACAGTCGAGACTAGAGCCATGCTGGAGGAGTTCGCAGCCAAAGAACATCGCTCACTCGGTAATCTGTGTTTCGTTCTGTTGACCTGGGCTACCGAACAACTTCAGAAGGCTGGCACCATCGAGAGACTCTTGGGGAAAAGAGTCCCCATCCCAAAGCAGGGATTGCAAAGGAACAAGCCTTGGAGCCCCGAATCTACAAAGTAGTCGTTATGTACAGAAACCTGAGCGCGAAAGAGGCCGTCACGGTCTACGTGCTGGCCTTTAGCGGCGAAGAGGCAGAGAAGCGGGCAACCGATGCTATGTCATTGATTTCCGGCCAGAATCGGAAGCTCATCGCTATGGAGTTTCTCGTAGATCGCACGGTGAATTGGATTGCAATTAGCAGTCACGATGGCCTCATTGCGGAGGGCTGACAGTGGTTGAATCGAGGACACAAATAAGTTCGAGCGTGCGCCAAGACGGATTGCTGCAATGCTGGTTTCGCCGGCCCGACGGTATCCCTCGCCAGCCCCGGACCATGGCCTGAGGAATGACTAGATGTCGTATTCGGAGTTACAGTGTTGGCGGACATAATCTGGCCGAGGAGGCAACGTCATCGTGATTATTGGAGATCGCTTACGCGAGATGCGTGAAGACAAAAACCTTTCGCAGGGCGATATTGAAAAACGGACCGGCCTGCTGCGATGTTACATTTCTCGGGTTGAAAACGGCCACACCGTTCCGGCGATCGAAACGCTAGAAAAGCTGGCTCGTGCGCTGGAAGTTCCTCTTTACCAGCTTTTCTATGATGGTGAAGAGCCGCCCAAACTGCCCAATCTCCCCAGGCGGAAGTCGTCTGAAGACATCGCTTGGGGAAGTTCCGGCAAGGACGGGCGCTTTCTTAACAAGCTTCGTCGCTTGCTGGCTAAAACAGAGGAAGCAGATCGCAAGCTGCTCCTGCACATGGCACAGAAAATGGCCCGAGCGCGGAATGGTCGCGCGGGGGCAAGCAACTAATTCGGAGTAGTCAGCGTCAGGTTTGCCGCGCGACTGCCCTCGGGCAGTCGTGCGAGAACCCCTTGTTCCACCGCTGCCAGAGCATCTTCGGTCCGGCAACGGTGCGAGACAAGCCAACCTACAGTCTTCCGTCCAGCGGTCGATCACACCCACCAGGTACGCCTAGCCTACTGCGGGCCCCGCCTAGATTTTCGTCATGTCCGATCGCTAGATCTGATTCGGCTCGCCGGCTTCCACGCGGCCCCACTCTTTCTTGTGTTCTGCGCGCAGACGCCGCGAGCGCACCAGCAACCCGCGTTCGCGCATTACCCTCATCATACTCATTTCCTTTATCCAACTCCTCTTACCGATGCCCTCGGTCCCTCGTGTCTCCATGGGTTGTAGAACTCCCATGACTTAGAGTTGCCATCGGGTGAATCGCATTTTCTTGTAACTCTTTGGGCAACTAAGGTGTCTATTATTAACATCTAGGGAAGAGAGCACGCGCGACCGTCCCCGCGCGCCATCAGTCACTCTCTCGCGACTCGTATGTACCCGGGCATAGAGCTTCGCTTGTTGCGCTACGTGGCCGTCCTCGCGCAAGAACTCAACTTCACTCGCGCCGCTACACAACTGCATGTTGCCCAGCCGTCACTCAGCAAGCAGATTCGAGAACTTGAAGATTACCTCGGACTGAAACTTTTTGAGCGGACAAAGCGCGAGGTGCGTCTGACAGCTGCTGGAGAGGCCTTTGCGAGCCAGGCCCGACATGCCATCCTCCACGCCGAGCGAGCTGTGCTCGACGCCCGCGCAGCGAACGGTCACCACAGCGGACCTTGGACTATTGGGTATTCACCCTTCATAGATCTACGTATTCTCTCCAAAATAAAACACCACTTGTCCTCAGCGAACCCTGCGGCAGACATTCGCCTTGTCAGCGCTTACACATCCGAGCAAATTGACGGATTAATTAGGGGTAAGCTCCAAGCAGGTCTGCTCATACTTCCAGTACGCGAAACCCGTCTCTCGTGCGAAGCTCTGTACCGGGAGCCTTTGGTTGTGGGTTTGCCCCACCACCATCCCCTCGTGGCCAAACCTCAGGTTGAAATCGCCGACCTTGACGAAATGCCATTGGTGACAATCCGCGGCGACATCGAGCCGCGCTTTGGCGAAGACTTGCTTCGAATATTGAGTATGGTGCGCGTCCGGCCTCGCATTTTTCACCGGGCGACAACGCCAGCCGAGGCGCTCGAAGTTGCTTCGCAAAACGAAGCGGCCGCATTGACCATGCCTTCAGCTCACTATGCGGCGGGAGACGGAATTGTGTTCCGCAAATTCAGAGATGAATTTCTGACCGCTGACACCGCACTTGCCTACCCTGGCGACAGTACGTCGCCTATCCTGACGTCCCTGAGAAAATTCCTATGCGAAGCCTTCCAGCCGTTCGCTCCCGGAAGACTTTCAGACGGGCGCGCCGGGCAGATGGAACTTTTCTGACGGAAAGCGGTCGCCGGGTAGGTGCGCACCCGCGAAGCTCTGCCAAAACTCAGCAAACTAGGGATCGAATGCTGGCACTCTCACCCCGGCTTTCAAGACACCAAGCACTACGCCGCGACCGACTGACGCCGCGCAGCTCCTTGCACCAGCGATTGGTTCTCTTTGGTCTTCAGCCAGTTGACCAGATCTTGCGGATCAAATCGAATCGCGCCCGCAATGCGTAAGGAAGGCAATGCGCCCCTCGCCGCCATCTTGTAAATGTGTTGCGGGGTTAGCGTACCGCGCACCAAGCCATCTGCTTGCTCGGACGTGTGCGCGCTAACCAAGCGCACGTCGGCTGCGGGATGAGTTGACGACAAATGAAGGCGCACTTTGGACAGAATGCGCAAGTCGATTAGCGGCGAATAGCCGATGCTCCAAGGCCCGCGGTACTGGCCTTTCGCCGCCCGCGCACCTTGGACCGCACGGTCGGCGTGGAACAGAGTCACCCGAGCCTCGGCCGTGAATGCTTCTCCCGCAGCGGTCAGTCGCACTTCTCGCTTGTTTCGCTCGAAGAGTTTAGCGCCAAGATATTCTTCTAACTGTCGAATTTGTCTGCTCAAAGCAGGTTGTGCAACATGCAAGCGCGCCGCTGCGCGCGTAAAGTTCAGGACTTCCGCCAGCACTGTGACATAGCGATACAGCCGAAGTTCGACGCCGGGATACATGAGCCCCTGGGTATGTTCGCCGACCGGTTTAGTGACAGTACTATGCCGCGCGTACATACGTAGATTGCTTCCCATCTGACATTTGTTCTCAAACTCAGGCGTCAAAGCATTCAAAGTATTACTCATGCGGGCACGTGCTCACCGAACAAAGCCCCACCGGGGGGCGAATCGTGGCGGGCGGTTGTGCAACTCTACGCGGATCGTCCCAACGCGCATGGCAAGGCGTATTTCTCGAAACCCCCAATTTGTATCAAGCGCTGTGAAAAATAATTTAGCGCATGTCTCGTTGCTTACGCGTTGAAGCCGTGCCTATAATCCCCAAAACACAATGTCGCCGCATGAGCATTTCGATTCGCTCGCGGACGATGACCTGCTGCGCAACATAGTTCAAGGCTGTACGGACTGCTTCGCGCTGCTGTTTCATCGCTACTGCCGTCAGGTTTTCTCTGTCTCCTTTCGCATCATCCGCGACAAAGCAGAAACCGAAGACATTCTTCAAGAAGTGTTCCTGTCGATCTTCCTGCAGCAAGAACGTTACGACCCTTCGCGCGGAAGCATTAGGACGTGGATTCTTCAATTCGCCTATTTCAAGTCTCTTTTGCGGCGCAGATATCTCCGCATCCGACACTTTTACAATGACGAGGAGTTGTCGGAAACGCGAGAGATGCGCTTGAGCGAAACCTCAGATCTTATGGGTATGAGCTCAGCGGAATGGGCTCGCTACGTAGAGACCGGCATAGCGACGCTGAGCATAAAACAGCGGCGCGTCATCGAACTGGTGCACTTCGATGGTCATACTTTGGCGGAAGCCTCTGAGATTTTAAGAGAATCTTTGGCCAATACGAGAAATCTATATTACAGAGGGCTCAAGGAACTGAAAGAGTTTCTGAATGGCAAGGCTGCCTTGAAGAAGGCCGATGCAACCGTGGTTCTGGAAAGAAGAAAAGATGCATTCCGCTTCGAGTCCTAATCATCCCGGCAAGGAGTGGTACGAAGAGCTCTGCGCTCTTGCCGCAATAGGAGAACTGTCGTCTTCGGAGTTCGAGGAGCTACAGAAGCATCTGGCCGAATGCGGGGACTGCCGGCAGGTCTACGCAGACTTTCGACGGATTTCTGCGGGAGAGCTTGGCCTAGTGGCAGCGCTGAAGCAATCGGATCGAACTCCCGACGAGGCCGGAGCACTCGTAGACGAAAGCGCCGTTTTGGGTCGCTTGCTGGACCGGGCAACGCGAGAGCGCGTGCATCGTCCCACCGAGAGCGTGCCTCGGGAATCCGACTTGGCGCGGCAACGGACGCGCGAACGATTCGCGGCACTGATGATTTGGCTTCGCCGGCCAGCGCTGTCGTACGGTTCGCTTGGGTTACTTTTGTGCGCAGTAGCGGCAGTCGGAGCTTATCGCCTGAGAGAAGCACAACTCACACCCACACTTCACGGGCTAAACAACCAAGTGTCTGAATGGAAGAACCGCGCCAACGCCATCGCAGCACAGGAAAAGTCCACCTCGCAATCGCTACAGCAAGCGCAAACGGAGCGCGAGCGCCTTGGCAAGTCCCTCACGGATGCTGAGGCGAAGTACGCGGCCTTGGCGACTCAGGAGCGGTCGCTGGAAACCGAACTTTCGAGCGAGCAAGCCCAACTCAATCAGAAGGCACAGGAGCTCGAAGCGGCGCGGAGCACAGGGGAGGACAGAAATAAGGAAATCGCACAGCTAGAAACTAGAGTCCAGAACGCTGTACAGCGAACGGAGGAACAGCGAAGAATTACGGAGACCATGCAGAGCAAACTGCAATCGGCACAGCAGCAGGTTCAACAGCAGGCTGCAAGCACGCCGGAAGCCCAAGGCTTCGGCGACGCAGAAGCCAAAGAACTGTTTGGCGCACGCGATCTCCACATCGTGGATGTCTATGACGTGGACATCAAAGGGAACACCCGCCGTAGCTACGGGCGTGTCTACTATGTGCAGAAAAAATTGTTGATCTTCTACGCCTTCGATCTCCAAGATAAGAAGCACAACCGCGCGGCGGCTGGATTTCAAGCGTGGGGTTACCGCCAGCCTTCTGACGGCCAGCCGGAAAGTTTGGGTTTGTTCGATGTCGACGACGCTTCTGCGAACCGATGGGTTTTGAAGGTGAATAACCCGCGCGTGCTCGAACGCATTGATGCTGTTTTCGTAACGCTGGAGCCCCCCAAGGGTAGTCCCTCGCCCCGTGGCCGCAGGGTCCTCTATGCGAATCTGGCTGGTCCAGCGAATCACCCTTAGGCTGACCTCTTTCCACCGTTCACAAACTTTTCAGCGTCGGAGCTGAGAACATCCTCCGGTTTTCAGCAAATACCTAAATAGTGGGTTGTGTCGGAGGAAAGATGAGAACTTCGCTTATGGCGCGTGTACTCGTGGTGGTGTTTTTCGCTTTCGGACTTCTTGCGAATGCTTCGCATGCGCAATCGACGGACGCTGCTGTCGGTGGGCAGATCACAGACGAGCAGGGGCGGGTGGTTCCTGGTGCGACCGTCGTGCTGACCAACCTGAATACTGCTGTAACGTACCAGGCGAAGACGAATGGGGACGGGTTCTACAACGCTCCTAACTTGCCGCCTGGAATCTACCGCGCGAACGTGACTAAAGATGGATTCAAAAGCATCGTGAAGGGAGATATTGAGTTACACGTACAAGATCAGGCCTCCATGAACTTCCAGCTACAGATCGGGTCTGTCAACGAGACCGTGACTGTGAGCGCGGGTGGGCTGGTCATCAACACAACGGATGCGACGGTGAGCACCGTGGTAGACCGGCAATTCGCGGAAAACCTGCCAATGAATGGCAGGAGTTTTCAGACGCTAATTCAGCTCACGCCTGGAGTAGTCACTGTTCCGAGTAACCCCTCCGACGGTGGGCAATTTAGTATCAACGGTCAGCGCGCCAACGCCAACTACTGGATGGTGGACGGTGTCAGCGCCAACATTGGCGCGAGTCCGACTGCCGTTGGGGGGAATGGAGTGGGAGGCTCGCTAGGTTCCTTCAGCGCGCAAGGCGGAACAAACAGCTTGGTGTCCGTGGATGCGATGCAGGAGTTCCGCATTCAGACCTCCACGTATGCCCCGGAATTCGGTCGTACGCCAGGTGGACAGATTTCCATTGTCACACGCTCCGGAACGAATCAATTCCACGGCACTGCTTTCGACTATTTGCGGAATGACCTGTTCGATGCAAACGACTGGTTTGCCGACCGCGCGGGCTTGCCCAAGCCACAGGAACGACAGAACGATTTCGGCGGCACGTTCGCGGGGCCGATCTTCAAAGATCGGACCTTTTTCTTCTTCTCTTATGAGGGACTTCGCCTTCGGCTACCACAAGTTGCAGTAACCTCTGTGCCCGATACTGCTGCGCGGCAAAACGCGGTTCCCGCCATGCAGCCCTTTTTGAACGCTTTTCCGTTGCCAAATGGATCAGATAACGTAGCAACAGGTATAGCCACATTCAACGCCAGCTATTCGAACAAGTCCACACTCGATGCCTACAGCCTTCGAGTTGACCATCGGCTGAGTGATAAACTCACTCTTTTCGGCAGGTACAACTATTCCCCCTCGGAGCTCCTACTGCGTGGTGGTAATGGCGGCGCTTTATCCAGGGTGTTGTCGGACTCAATCACAACACAGACGGCTACAGTAGGAACTACTTGGGCGGTATCTCCAACAATCGCCAATGATCTGCGATTCAACTACAGTCGGACAAACGCCAACGGCTTCTTCAACTTGGATAATTTCGGCGGAGCCGTTCCTCTTTCGTCGCTCCCGTTCCCAAGCGGATTCAATAATCAGAATGGAGTCCTCGCGTTTAGGATCAAATCGCTGACGTCAAGCGCGACTATAGAGGAGGGAAATCTCCAGCGAAACATTCAAAGCCAGATCAATCTTGTAGATAACCTCTCCCTTCAATACGGCTCTCACAGTGTGAAGCTCGGTGTGGACTACCGTCGACTATCACCGCTCTTTGGTCCTGTACCATATTTCTTGCAACCCGTCTTCGCTAACGTAAGCTCCGCCGAGAACGGGAACCTTCTAACTGGAAGTCAGGTAAAGGCAAGCCGCAACGGGACGCTGTTATTTCACAACCTTGGCTTGTTCGCCCAAGACACTTGGCGGGTTGTCCCTCGACTGACCCTGACGTATGGTGTGCGCTGGGACGTGGATTTTGCGCCCACGGCGGGGAATGGCCCCAGCCTGGTGGCCGTGACCGGGTTCAATCTGAGCGATCTTTCGCAGTTGGCTGTAGCACCGTCTGGAACAGCGCCATTTGAGACGAAGTATGGAAATGTGGCGCCTCGGTTCGGAGTAGCCTATCAAGTCTCACAGAACCAGGGCTGGCAAACCGTACTGCGCGGAGGGTTTGGTGTTTTCTACGACCTTGCCACGCAGGAGGTCGGCAACAGCATTTTTTTGGGCACATATCCGTTCGGAGCGGTCAAAAATGTAAGCGGCACTTTCCCATTGGACCCTTCGACCGCCGCTCCGCCGGCGATCACGGTTGCCAGTCTGGCTGGCGGGCTCTCGGGCTACGATCCCAACTTGAAGTTACCTTACTCGCTTGAGTGGAATGTTGCACTGGAGCAAGCCTTGGGCAGCAACCAAACAGTGTCTGCTTCTTACATCGGGTCGGCGGGCAGACGACTTATACAGACGGTTGTTGGCCCGAATCCCAACTTTTTTTCCGTGCATTTGGTGACCAATGCAGCCACTTCCGACTATAATGCGCTCCAGGTTCAATTCCAGCGGAGGTTGTCGCGGGGTCTCCAAGCGCTTGCGTCGTATACATGGTCACACTCGATCGACACAGCTTCTGCTGGTTCATCGTCCGGGGATTTAGCTAATGCCTTTGTGCCTGGAATCAACACAAGCACGAATCGGGGCGCTTCCGACTTTGACATTCGGGACGCCTTTTCTGTGGGCCTGACTTATGACATCCCGGTCCGCAAAATCAATTCCTTCACAAATGCAATTCTCCGGAGCTGGTCTCTTGAGAATGTTTTCCAGGTTCGGTCTGCTCCACCAGTTGAGTTGATTGATTTTACTGCGCCGCTGGATTCGACTTTTCAGGCGTTCGCTCGCCCAGACATCGTCTCTGGACAGCCGTTGTACCTGTCTGGGCCGCAGTTTCCTGGCGGGAAAGCTTTTAATGGCGCGGCTTTTCAAAGGGTTCCTGTTGATCCCAAGACGGGGGTAGCTCTTCGGCAGGGGAACCTTGGACGAAATGCTCTGCGTGGATTTGGTGCTTGGCAATGGGATTTTGCAGTTCATCGCGAATTTCCGATTCGCGAGTCGCTAAGACTTCAGTTCCGGGCTGAAATGTTCAATATCTTGAATCATCCCAACTTCGGGCCTCCAGATGCAAATGTAAACATCGGTGATCCCTTTTTCGGACAAGCCACGCAGATGTTGGGACGGAGCTTAGATCAGAACACCGGCGCGGGAGGATTCAGCGCCCTATACCAAATAGGCGGACCTCGCTCAATTCAGTTTGCGCTCAAGCTACTGTTTTGAAGAATCGCTTCGCACTTAACACTGGTAAGGATACGTCATCGTGAAATTGTTGGTTTTCTTGTGTGTTGCAGCTCTCGGCTTTCCCGCGTATGCCGCCGCACAGGAGACCGTCAAAGCGGACAACCAAGGGAAGCACCCAGTGACAGTGGCCGACTCCATCGGGATGAATCTGATTGCAGACGATGGCTATTACACTGGTTATTCACTGCCTGGCCCTGTGGCAAGCTTTTCCCCCGATGGCAGCAAATTCGTCGTGATACTGAGGCGGGGAAATCTGGAACGGAACTCCAACGAGTATTCCCTCTTGCTCTGGCGGACCAACAAACTTTTTCAGTCGCATACTCCCGAGAAGCTTCTGAGTATGTCGTCATCGTCAAACCGGGACGCCATTAAAGAAGTCCATTGGTGGTCAGACAACGAAACGCTATCGTTCCTCGGAGAACAGCCGGGAGAGCTGCAACAACTTTACGCTCTTAATGTTCAGACTCGGACGTTGCGTCAGCTTACCAAGCACCCGACGAATCTCCTCGCATACAGCATAACTAGTGATGGGAAAAAGATCGCGTACACGGCAGAGGAGCCGACTAAGAACATTTGCGACCACACGGCTGTTAGGGAAGGGTTTAGAGTCACGGGCGAATTGCTGCCTGATCTAATGAGCGGAAGGAAGGGCGGAGAGCGGGGCAATCCTCAGCTCTTTGTTCAAGCGCACGGGAAGCCTCCTCATTTAATGAAGATGTCTAATGAATTTCTCTGGAAGAATGATCCTCCTTATCTCTCTCCAGATGGCAAGTATCTCGTCGTCGCCGTTTTCCTGAAAGAGGTGCCTGCGACCTGGAGGGAGTATTCTGATCGGCTGCTAAGCGACTGGGCGAAAGCAAAAGTGCTACCGGGGCAACACTCCCTTCTGAAAAGGTATGTGCTTGTTGATACTGAATCCAGGCGAGACTCAGTCCTGTTAAATGCTCCTCTTGATGTCTCGCGGAATTCTCAAGTCTTATGGTTTCCAGACAACCGTTCTGTCGCGATCGCTGGCGTGTACCTTCCATTAGAGAGTAGTGAAGGGGACGAGAGGAAGACAAGACAATCGACTACTTTCTCAGTAGAAATCAAAATTCCCAGCCGCAAAATAGTCCAGATCAGCGATGAAGACCTAACACTTCTTAGATGGGATTCAAAAGCAAGCCATCTTGTATTCGGGCTGGGACGCTCGACGATGAACCAGCAGTCTGCACCAAGGGTGTATTTTCGAAAGAACCGGGGAGAGTGGGAGAAGACCGCAAATGCAGCAACCGAAGGGAATCCTCCAGAGATTTTGTTGGAGGAAGGCATAAATGTACCTCCGAGGATCTTCGCAGAATCGCATCCAACTGGACAAAATATACAAAACATATTGTTGCTTGATTTGAACCCCCAATTTAAGAACCTCAACTTCGCACGGGTTGAGGAAATCCATTGGAAGGACCCGGACGGCCATGACGTGAGCGGCGGCCTATACTACCCATTGAATTACCTTCCTGGTAAAAGGTACCCACTTGTGATTCAAACTCACGGTTGGAATCCGCACAGGTTTTGGATTGAAGGTGCATTTACCTCAGGTTTCGCTGCTCAAACGTTGGCCGGAAAAGGAATCATGGTTCTGCAGGCTGATGAAAACTATGAGGGCATGTACACCTACGCCGGATTAAAGAGAGAGGTCGCTGCGTTGGAAGGGGCGATCGACAATCTGGATGCAAGATCTATTATCGACCGCAATAGGATCGGACTTGTGGGGTTTAGTCTTACGTGCCTGTACGTCAAGTATGCTCTGACTCACTCACAGTACCACTTTGCAGCGGCTTCTGTTACCGACGGTTTCGATGGCGGATATTTTCCATATATCGCCTTCGGGGATGGTGGCGGCTCATTTTCGCAACTCGATGAAGCGCTAAACGGGGGCCTTCCTTTCGGTGAGGGTTTGAAATCATGGGAGGAACGGTCCCCTGGATTCAACGTAGACAAGGTTCAAACTCCACTTCGAATAGTGGCTCTGAATCCTGCTTCTCTCCTTGGCGAATGGGAATGGTTCGCTGTGTTGCGGCGGCTCGCCAAGCCTGTCGATCTGATTTACGTACATGATGGCGAACACGTCTTGGAGAAGCCGTGGGAGAGAATGATCGCTTCAGAGGGAAACGTGGATTGGTTCTGTTTCTGGCTCAAAGGAGAAGAAGACCCCAGCCGCGCCAAAGCTGAGCAATACGCCCGCTGGCACGAACTGCGCAATCGACGGGAAACAGATTCAGCACCGCACTAGGTGGCAGCGGCTTAAGCTCCTGGTGCTCGGTCTCGATAACTCGATTGGAGAGTCGGAGGCGGTGGGTGGCTTCGTCTTGAACTAACGAAGCGAGCTTGATGAACTGATTGCGTATGGTGGTTTCGTATGGATCGCCGCGTCAAACGGCTGATTGTGATAATGAAAGATTCTTTGGCTCACAAGCTTTCGGAGCGGACCCTATCCGGAAGCGTGAATTTGTCACCGCCGAGACTGCGCCAACTCTTCAAGAAAGACACAGGGCTGTCTCCCATTCAATATCTCAGGCGGCTTCGCACGAAAAGAGCGGCATACCTGTTGCGAACTTCTTTTCTGACGATAAAAGAAGTCGCTTTTCACACTGGCTCAGGTGATGTAAGTCATTTTGTGAGGGACTTTAAGAAGCAGTACGGTGTGACGCCTAGCGACTTTCGCGTTCGAACGGAACGATCACCTCTAAACGTTACGTGCGACGGAAAGACTAGCGAATGAGCCAAGATATTATCGTTTGCGCTAATCACTTGTCCTTGCTTCAAGGGTAGTTGTCCCTATATTAGTCTAGTCTGCGACTCCGAGTTTATGCAGGGCTCAAACGGGCAGGACCAGTAGTATTGAATCCGGAGCCTTGATTCTCGGTCTCAGCGGTATCGAATAGGAGAGGAGTGAAATGAAATGAGAAAACAAGTTGGTAGAAAGACACCGATTTGGCTCACAAAGGGGGTTCAAATCTGGGGCTTCTTTGGAGTCTTATTCGCGACTCTGATATTTTCGACTGTAGTTGGCACTCAGTCCGTGCACGCTGCGGCTTGTACTTCTGCGCAATGCCAGACGGCAAGGGGTTATGCTGCTTTCATATGCCAGAATCATGGTGGGGTGAATTATTTCGAGTGTCCGTACAGTGGAGAAAACGACGACTACGTCGTCGATTGCAACGACGTTTACTCTGAGCAAAACGACTGCAGTAGTGTTACCAATCCCTCTTGAGGTACAGGGGACGTAGCGCCCGCCGCCGAGCCAAGAGAAAGAAGCTGGGGGCCAACTGAAAGCTAGACTGAACGTCTCCGGGACACTGCGACCACTGTTCGTCAGTGGGGCGCCGTGTTCTAACTGAATGGAAGGACCGCCAGATATGGACGCATCAGGAGGAACGAACAACACTGCGTTGGAGTCGAGGGGTGGCACTGGAGGGAGTGGGTTCGGGCGTTACGTTGTGAAGTCCGGGATTTTGTTGTTGCTGATCTCGGTCTCACTCAACGTGGTTTTGGCTCGCAGACTCTGGTCCTTCACGCACTCCCAATCGATTAAAGCAGCTGAGCGCCTGCTCAAGGTCGGCACGACCGTACCCCCGATTGCGGCCAAGCGCCTCGACGGGGAGCCGGGTGTAATTTCCTACCAGGGCACGGAACAATCCACCGTTCTGTATATCTTTACGCCTCCCTGCTCCTGGTGCGCCCGCAACATGGACAACCTCAAAACACTGCTGGACAAAGAGAGGGGCCATTATCGTTTCGTTGGCCTCTCTCTCTCCGAACAGACCTTGCGGGAGTACGTTGCCAAAAACGACTTGAAGCTTCCGGTTTACTCCGGTCTGTCGAGTGAAACGCTGAAGGCTTACAAGCTAGGGAGCACTCCGCAAACCATCATCATTTCCACTGATGGCCGGGTTGTGCAAAACTGGATGGGGGCCTACGTAGGCGATCAGAAGTCTCAGGTCGAAGCATTCTTTCATGTGAGTCTGCCGGGGGTACCAGAGCTGCCGAAGGCGGAGGCGGCCAATTAAGGAGGGCCGCGAAGCGACATAAGTAATTGCGGTTATCGCTTGTGTATGAGTCCGTGTTCGAGTTTGGACACCGATTTCGTGAGTTGTTATTCCTGTTGTGCCGCACTGCTGCGGCACTTATCCAGAGTGGCAGAGGGTACAGGCCCGATGAAGCCACAGCAACCAGGCCCGAGAGCCCAGGTGCTAATTCCTGCCCAGTAAGGGAGAGATAAGGTCCTGAACTGACCGAAGTCCGGTCAACAATATTGCTGCTTCCAAACTGAATAGTTTATGAGGTAGTGCTCTGCTTTTCAGCAGAGCACTCGGGCTGCGCAAGGGCACACCGTTGTGCGCAGGCAATCGCGCGCGATTGAGCGAAGTTTAGATTTCAAGTTAGGAGAGACAGACAGGATGAAAAGTTGCAGCTTGCGAAAAACGGTTGTGATTAAGCTTGGCGGTTCGGTTCTCGCGGATGCCGATTCGTATGGGCAGGCTTCACGATTCATTGTGCGTCGCTTGCATCGGTGTGCCGAAGAGAGGTTTGTGGTCGTGGTCTCGGCACAAGAGGGTCTCACTGACGAACTGGAAAGTCTTGCTCGCGGGATTACCAAGGAACCTAATCCCAGAACCCTTGATCTGCTGTGGTCAACAGGAGAAATGCGTTCTGTGGCCCTTCTGACTCTTCACTTGGAACAACTCGGAGTAGCGGCAGTGGGACTAAACGTCCATGAGACAGGATTGCGGTTTAATAACTCAAGCCCGGCAGATGCAAGAATCGAATCGCTGTCCGGTGAACTTCGCAGGGCATTCCATGATCATTCCATAGTGGTCGCTCCGGGATTCTTTGGGACGCTGACGAGTGGGACATTGGTTTCGTTAGGGCGCGGGGGATCAGACCTTAGCGCCGTGCTACTCGCGCAAGAGCTTGAAGCGGAACAATGCGAGTTGATCAAGGACGTGTGTGGCTACTTCACGGAAGATCCGAATGTAAACGGACGAGCTGAACACCTGCCGCGGCTATCTTATGAGCAAGCCTTGGATATGGCTGATGCGGGATGTGAGCTTGTGCACCGTGGGGCAATCAGGGCTGCTCGCGCCGCCGGACTGCAGCTGGTTGTTCGGAGTCTGGATGACACGGCACCTCCCAGTATCGTTTCCGGCGGCGGACGCGGGGCAGAAACGTCGGCTTATGGCGATGCCAGCACGCAAGATCGATAGCACCGATGGTCGGCGTCTACGTGCTCACAACCGGTGGAACGATCGAGAAAGCCTACTCCGCGGACGGGCAAGGACCGTTCCCTCGGTCGTTTCGTCTGGTCCGATCCGAAACACCATGAGATTCGTGAGAGGCATGGTTGTTCCTTAACCTTCAAAAGGACGTCGGAATAGGCGGATGATTGACCGGAATTCCAAATGGGATCGGCAGGAGTTGTACGAAAACGTCTGGCAATTTCCGCTCCGAAAACTCGCAATTGAGTACAAAATTTCGGACGTGGGCCTGGCCAAGATCTGTCGCAGACTGGAGATTCCGCTCCCCGGCCTGGGGCACTGGACGAAGATCGCCTGCGGCCACAGCATCCCGCGCCCGCCGCTGCCTGAGGTGGAAAACCTCGCGGTTCTGATTCGGCAAGTGCGGGAACCCGAGACTCCTGTCCTCCCTGAGGACGCGCCAGAGCTTGAAAGAATTGAACGGCTCGCGACAACGGTGACTCCGTCGGTAACGAAGGCGATGCTGGCCCACCAGCTTATTGAAAAAACCAGGTCAGTCTTGAGCCAAGGCCGAACCACCATTCACGGAAAGCTATGGGCGAGCCAAGAACTTGAGTGGCTCGACCTACGCGTCACGAAAGACTCTTTAGCGCGAGCGCTGCGCATCATGGCCGTGATCATTTCCCTGCTGGAGGAGCAAGGTTTTAAAGTTGTCGTCGAGAAGAAAGATACAGAGTCGACCAGCGCCATCGTTTATGGCGAAAAGATTCGCTTCGGGCTCATCGAACGGTCGCGCCAGGTGAAGCCCGCTCCCAAACCCAGTGGGTCCTCAGCTTACTCTTACGATTCCATTCGCTTGGAACCCACAGGAATCCTGTCCATCGAGGTTTGGAACTACTACTCAGGCGGCCCGCAAAAGGTGTGGCGCGACCGCGAGAGCGCCAAGCTCGAAGAGCAGTTGCCGAAGTGTGTAGCCGGAATGATGCGGATCGCGCTGAAGGAACGAGCAGACGAGAAGGCGCGACACGAGCGCGAGCTCGCCCGCGAAAAGAGAATCGCCGCAGTCGAAGCAGAGTTAGTGAAAATTGAGGCGGAAGAAAAGAGAATAAGAGTTCTACGAAAGGAAGCTACATCCTGGCATCGCGCCGACCGCATTCGGAAATACATCGCTGCGGCCCTTGAGAGCGGAGTGAAGAATGCGGAGTGGATTACATGGGCCGAGCGCCAGGCCGATCGAATCGATCCCTTGAAACCAAGTCCCTCTTCTATCGTGGACGACAAAGAAAAAGTGATCCGCCGGCTTCACGCGGTCCAGAGCTATTGGTGGGCGGAGCCGCTTCCCGAAGAGAACGCTTGAAACGAAGCGTTCCGCGCAATGCTGCGCCATCCATAAACGATTTTGATCGCAGACCGGACCAGACGATCTTCTGTTCTCCTGTTCATTTCATTATGGTGTACTGCCGCTCTCGTTGGCAGTACCTCCCCCGGCATTGTCAAGTCTTGGGACGGAGACCAATGCACCTAGCTCCTGCTCGTTGATTAACACGCGGAAACGCTTGTCGCTCCCATCCATTCCGATTTCGGGAAACCTGCTCAAATCAAAATTCTTTTCTTGTAATTTTTGTTCCAGCTTGGACCTAAGCCCATCTACTGACTCTCGCATAATATAGAGCTATTCTGGCCATAAAGAAGATTGCTTCCAGAAGGCGGTGATCAGTCGCGGACGGCGGCGCATGCGACGTAGAGTTCGTCGCGCGGTTTCGCTCAGTTGCCAGTAGTCCTTGGG
>WNFR01003525.1_pt1 | contig 16155 bp, 15 predicted proteins | sample 5400221 | NCBI WGS metagenome assembly WNFR01 (sample SAMN13153357, study PRJNA577476) | soil metagenome | isolation source: 40 cm soil under Madrone tree | place: USA:California | collected 2016-06-14 | reverse complement strand
CCGGTGAGGCGCTTGGCGGTGAGCGGGATGTAGCGCAGCAGCACGCCCGCGTGGATGGTGAAGTAGTCGACGCCCTGCTCGGCCTGCTCGATGAGGGTGTCGCGGTAGATCTCCCAGGTCAGGTCCTCGGCCTTGCCGTTGACCTTCTCCAGCGCCTGGTAGATCGGCACCGTGCCGACCGGCACCGGCGAGTTGCGCAGGATCCACTCGCGCGTCTCGTGGATGTTCTTGCCGGTGGAGAGATCCATGATGGTGTCGCCGCCCCAGCGGGTGGCCCACGTCATCTTCTCGACCTCCTCCTCGATGGAGGAGGAGACCGCGGAGTTGCCGATGTTGGCGTTGATCTTCACCAGGAAGTGTCGGCCGATGATCATCGGCTCGCTCTCCGGGTGGTTGATGTTGGCCGGGATGATCGCGCGCCCCCGGGCGATCTCGTCGCGCACGATCTCGGGAGCCATGCCCTCGCGCAGGGCCACGAACTCCATCTCGGGAGTGATCTCGCCCCGCCGTGCGTAGTGCATCTGGGTCACGCGGTGACCCGGCTTGGCGCGCAGGCCCCAGCGGCCGCTCGCGCCCGGCTCCACGTCGGCGCGGGAGAGGACCCAGTGACGACGGAGCGGAGGCAGGCCCTGCTTCACGTCCGGCGTGTAGTCGGGATCGGTGTAGAGCCCGCTCGTGTCGTAGAGCCGGAGGCGCTCGTCGTTCGAGAGCGTGACCTCGCGGACCGGAACGCGCACCGAGGGATTGGAGCCGGACACATAGATCTTTCGGTTGGACATGCAGGGCCTCCCTTCGCTGGCATTACCCAGTTCAGGTTTGTAGCGGTCGGCAGCGTCCCCGCTGCCCTCTCAGCCCGGATCTCCGAGCTCCCGCGTGGGAATGGCTGTCCGAATGCTACGTCCAAAGGTAGGGGGGGTCAAGGCCGCCCGGGCGGCGCGCCGCGCGATGGCGTGGCGTCGGGCCCTGCGCTATAGTCCACCCCGAGCCGGCCCGATTCGATGAGCGACGTGAACCCGCAGGAGCTGGAGGTTCTCGCCGAGGCGAGCCGGCTGCTCATCTCGACGCTCGATCTCGCCGAGGTGCTCGATCGCCTCGCCGACATCGCGCGCAACCGCCTCGAGACCGACGTGGCGCGGATCTGGCTGCTCGACGAGGCGGGCGAGGTGCTGCGGCTCGCGGCCCACAAGGGCCGCATCCGCTCGCCGCTGCCCGCCCGGGAGCAGGTGGCCACGCGCTCCTCCCTGGTGGGCTGGGTGTTCACCCACCGCAAGCCCCTCGCGCTGGCCGACGTGCAGCAGGACCGGCGGCTCGAGAAGCGGGACTGGTTCAAGGCCGAGGGCTTCGCCTCGCTCCTCTGCGTGCCCATCCTGCTCGACGGGGACGTGATCGGGATCCTCTCGGGCATGACCCGGCAGCGCCGCGAGTTCCGCGCCCCCGACGTGGCGCTCGCGGAGGCCCTGACCGCCTCCGCGGCGGTGGCGGTGCGCAACGCGCGCCTGCACTCGGAGACCGTGCGCCGGCTGGCCGAGATCGAGGCCTTCCAGCGCGTCGCCTCCGACACCCTCTCCTCTCCGGACGTGGTCACCGCGCTCGAGGCGGTGGTGCGCGAGATTCCGGCGCTGCTGCGCTCCGACGGGGCGGCCTGCTCGCGGGTGGACCCGCGGACCGGGGCGCTCGAGACGGTGACCACCGTCGGCGCCCGCGGACGCGCGATGCAGCCGATGCGCCTCGATCCGGGCCACGGGCTGGCCGGCCTGGTCCTGCGCGAGAAGCGGCCGCTCCGCACCGACGACTACTTCGCCGACACCCGGTTCGAGCGCCCGCCCGCCGTCGCGGACTGGGCCACCGCGGAGGGCGTGGTGAGCGTGGTCACGGTCCCGGTCACCGACGCGGCGGGCGAGCCGATCGCGCTGCTGTGGGCCTTCAATCGTAGCGCGCGCCCGTTCACCGGGCGAGACGAGGCGACTCTCACCGGGCTCGCCCGCCAGGCCGCGCTGGCGATGGACAACGCGCGCCTGGTCGGCGATCTCCGCCGCACCCTGGAGGAGCTGCAGGCCGCCCAGGACACGCTCGTGCGCGGGGCGACGCTCCGCGCGGTGGGAGAGCTGGCCGCGGGCGCCGCGCACCACCTCAACAACCTCATGGCGGTCGTGCTGGGGCGCAGCCAGCTCCTGCTCTATCGCAACCGCGATCCCGAGATGGGCTCCGCCCTCCGCACCATCGAGCGCGCCGCCCTCGACGCGGCCGACACCGTCCGGCGCATCCAGGCCTTCAGCCGGGCCGGGCACGGCGCGAGCGCGGCCGTCGTCGATCTGAACGACACGGTGCGGGAGAGCATCGACCTCACCCGCGCGCGCTGGGAGCACGAGGCGCAGGTGCGCGGCGCGCAGATCGAGCTCGTGTTCGAGCCCGGCGCCCTGCCCCCGGTCTCGGGGCGCAACGCGGAGCTCCGCGAGGTGCTGACCAACCTGATCCTGAACGCGGTCGACGCGCTCCCGCGCGGGGGGCGCATCCTGATCCGCACCTGGGGCGAGCCGGGACGGGCGCTCGTCTCGATCACGGACTCCGGCCCCGGCATGCCCGAGGACGTACGCGGCCGCGCCTTCGAGCCGTTCTTCACCACCAAGGGCGTGCGGCGCCTCGGGCTCGGGCTGGCGGTCGCCTACGGCCTCGTCAGCAGCCACGGGGGCGACATCGCGCTCGAGAGCGGCGAGGGCCGCGGCACCACCGTGACCTTCTGGATTCCCGCCGAGGCCCGCGTCGGGGCGGGGGCGCCGGCCGGGAGCGGCGGGCGCCACGGTCGCATCCTGGTGGTCGACGACGAGGCCGACGTGCGCGAGGTGCTGGCCGACGTGCTGCTCTCCTACGGCCACTCGGTCACGCTGGCCGGCGGGGGTCAGGAGGCGCTGGCGTGCCTCGAGCGCGACCCGTTCGACCTCGTGATCACCGATCTCGGGATGCCCGACGTCAACGGCTGGGACGTGGCGCGCGCGGTCAAGAGCGGGCGCCAGGGGCTCCCGGTGCTGCTGCTGACCGGCTGGGCCGACGCGGTGGAGGCGGGCGTGGGCCGCGTCGACGCGGTGATCCGGAAGCCGTTCGACATGACCAAGCTCGCCGCCGCGGTCAGCGCGGCGCTGGGGCCGGCGTCCGCGTGAAGTCCGGGGTGATGCGGATCAGGACGCTCTTCTGGGTGTCGAGCCCCTTGCGGATGAAGCGGCCCATGAACACCGGGACCAGCAGCCAGTACTTGCGGCGGTAGTCGGACAGCAGGGCGGTCTCCAGGTCCGCCCGCCCGTCGACCCACTCCGCACGGCCCTCGAAGGCCGGCCCGTCCTTGGTCCCCACGTGGACCGTCACCCGACCGTCGTTCTGGATCCGGCGGGCCTTGAGGCTGTCGCGCCGGGTCGTGAAGTACACGTCGCCGTCGTGCGGCCAGAGCCAGGTCGGCACCGTGCCCGGCTTGCCGGCCCGGCTGTAGGTCGTCACGTACATGTACCGGGCGCGCGCGAGCGCGGCGGCCAGCTCGGGCGAGGGGATTCTTGCGTCCATGTTGGCTAGAGCCTACCATTGCCGGGTGAACCGCCGCGAACTGTGACCCCCGGAGGAGACCTCATGCCCCCCCATCGCCATGCGTACCGTCCGACGATCATGGGAACCCGCGGCGCCGTGGCCTCCGCGCATCCGCTCGCGTCGATGTCCGGCATCCGCGTGCTGCTGGAAGGCGGTAACGCGGTCGACGCGGCGGTGGCGGTCGGCTCCACCTTGAACGTCGTCGAGCCGTTCATGTCGGGCGCGGCCGGGATCGGGCTCATGTTGATCTCGCGGGCGCGCACTCGCGAGCGGCACGTGCTCGACTTCATCGGCCCCGCCCCCCGCGGCGCCGACCCGGCGCGCTGCACCGAGGACGAGCTGGCGGGCGGGCCGAGGTCGTGCGCCACGCCCGGCAACCTCGGCGGCTGGCTCACCGCGCTCGAGCGCTTCGGGTCGATGCCGCGGCAGAAGGTGCTGGCGCCCGCCATCGATCTGGCCGAGAACGGGGTCCCGCTCACCTTCGCCAACGTGAAGTTCTTCGAGCAGTCGCGCGCCCAGCTGGCCCGCTCGGCCGAGGCGGAGCGCCTGTTCCTGGGCAACGGCGGGCCGCGCCCCGGGAAGATCGTCACCTACAAGGAGCTGGCCGGGACGCTTCGCCAGGTGGCCGAGGGGGGCGCGGAGGCGTTCTACCGGGGGCCGATCGGCAAGGCGATCACCCGCGCGGTACAGGAGGCCGGCGGCTGGCTCGCGGAGGAGGACCTGGCCGCGTTCAAGCCGGAGTGGCGCGAGCCCCTCGCCATCCCGTATCGCGGGCGCGAGGTCTGCTCGGTGCCGCCGCCGTTCTCGGCGTTCCAGATGCTCGAGACCCTCAACATCCTGGAGGGCTTCGACCTGGCGGGCTGGGGCCACAACTCCCCCGACTACCTCCATCACCTGATCGAGGCCATCAAGCTCGGCTCGGCGGACCGGCTGGCCTTCGCCTATTCGGGCGCGCCACCGATCGCGGGCCTGGTGTCCAAGGCGTACGCGGCGTCGCAGCGGGCGCGCATCGACCCGGCGCGCGCGGCGGTGAGCGAGGGCGAGCGGCACAGTCGCGAGCGGCTGGCCGGCCAGATCGCCGAGGGCCACCCGGCGCAGTTCGTCAACGAGCAGACGACCCACTTCGCGTGCGCCGACGCGGAGGGCACCGTGGTCTCAGTCACCCAGACGCTCGGGATGGCCTTCGGCTCGGGCTTCGCGGTGCCCGGGACCGGGCTCGTGCTCAACAACATCCTCAAGTGGTCGGATCGGGATCCGGAGTCGCCCAACGTGCTCAGGCCCGGCCGCAAGTCCGGCACCATGATGTCGCCGACCCAGGTCTTCCGGGACGGCGCCTTCGAGCTCTCGATCGGCACGCCCGGCTCGTACGGCATCCTCCAGACGCAGCCGCAGATGCTGCTCAACTTCGTCGAGTTCGGCCTGAACCTGCAGGAGGCCATCGAGGCGCCGCGGATCCGGGTGTACCGCGATCGGCTGCTCGACGCCGAGTCGCGCATCGCCGAGGCGACTCGTGCTGCGCTCGGGCGGCGCGGGCACCAGGTCAACGTGATCGACGACTGGTCGTGGGTGGTGGGCGGCGGGCAGGGGATCGCCCGCGACCCGGAGTCCGGCGCCCTCATGGCCGGCGCCGATCCCCGCCGCGACGGCTACGCCCTGGCCATCTAGAAACGGCGCCTCTGAACAGAGGCGCCATCCAAATACCCCTCTCCCCTCCGGGGAGAGGGCAGGGTGAGGGGAGCAGGGTGAGGGGGCAGGGTGAGGGGACAAGGGAGACAACAGTGGACCTCCAAGACAAAGTAGCGATCGTAACCGGCGCCGGCTCCGGCATCGGCCGCGGCATCGCGCTGGCGATGGCGGCGCGCGGCGCTCGCGTGGCCGCGGTGGATCTCGACGGCAAGAGCGCGGACGAGACCGCGCGCCTGCTGATGGGCGCGGGCGGCAAGGGCGTGGGCGTGCAGGCGGACACGAGCCGCGCCGACGACGTGGACCGCGCGGTCGCCACCGCGGTCGGCCAGCTGGGCCCGCTCGACGTCATGGTCAACAACGCGGGCATCCTCGACGGCTACTTCAACGTCGACGAGACGGACGACGCGGTGTGGGCCCGGGTGCTCGGGATCAACCTGACCGGCGTCTTCTTCGGCTGCAAGCGGGCGCTCAAGGAGATGCTGCCCCGGGGAACCGGTCGCATCATCAACATGGCCTCGGTGGCCGGCCTCAACGGTACCGGCGGCGGCGCGGCCTACGTGGCGTCCAAGCACGGCGTGGTCGGGCTGACGCGGCAGATGGCGGTGACCTACTCGGCCCGCGGCATCACGATCAACGCGGTGGCTCCCGGCCCGATCCTGACCGGCCTCCGCGCCCACTCGCAGGAGATCCTCGGCCCCGGCGTCCCCGACATGAGCGGGCGCGGCGTGGCGGTGGACGACGCGGCGGTGCGGGCGATCGCGCCCGCGGGCCGGCGCGGGACGGTGGAGGAGATCGCCTCCGCGGTCTGCTTCCTGGCCTCGGATGAGGCGGGCTACATCACCGGGCATACCCTGGTCGTCGACGGAGGCTGGAGAGCCAAGTGATCAAGAAATTCTCGGTCCTCTACGTGGGGCAGATCGAGCTGGAGAACGTCGGCATCAACGGCACCCCGACCGAGCAGCGCGCCTATTCCAACGAGCGCCTGGTCGAGGCGTTCCAGACCTCGAAGGAGGTCGCCCAGCTCATGGACGAGCTGGGCTACTACTGCCTGTGGACCGCCGAGCACCACTTCCAGAAGGAGGGCTACGAGGTCCTGCCCAACCTCGTGATGCTCTCGACGTGGCTCGCCACCCAGACCCGGCGGCTCAAGCTCGGCTGCGCCTTCAACATCCTGCCCATGTGGCACCCGGTCCGCCTCGCCGAGGACTACGCGATGGCCGACATCGTCACCGACGGGCGGGTCATCATGGGCGTCGGTCGCGGCTACCACACCCGCGAGGTCGAGTCCTTCGGGGCCCCCCTCCTCGACGCGGCGGCCAACCGCGAGCTGTTCGAGGAGCAGATGGACGTGCTGCTCAAGTGCTTCAACGAGGAGTCGTGGAGCCACCGCGGCAAGCACTTCGTGATCCCTCCCGACGTGGACTACCGCGGGTACCGCCTCCGCGAGGTCACGTGCGTGCCGCGCCCGATCCACCGGCCGGTCGAGATCTGGATGCCGATCGCGAGCGGCAAGACGATCGACTACATGGCCCGCATGGGTCTCAAGGCGATGGTCACCCTCAACGGGGAGAAGGTGCTCGACCAGGTCGCGCGCGCCTACCGCGACGCCTGCGCGCGCCACGGGCGGCCGAAGGAGCTGGGCGAGGATCTCTGCTGGGGCGTGGGCCTCTACCTGGCCGACTCGCGCGAGGAGGCGATCCGTCGCCTGGAGCCGGCCCACGACGAGCGCTACAAGTGGTTCGCCCCCTTCGGCTTCGTGCGCTACGCCGACGAGCAGGGCCGCTCGTGGGGCACGCCGGGCGCGCCCGCGCGCGTGCCGACCCTGCGCGAGGGCGTCGAGCAGAAGGCCTGGCTGGTCGGACGGCCCGCGGAGGTGATCGACACGATCCGGGAGATCGAGGCGCGCTATCCCGGCCTCGACCAGTGCATGATCCACTGGGCCGAGGGCATTCCGCCCGCCGAGTTCAAGGAGCAGCTCCGCTGGTTCGCGCGGGACGTGATGCCGGCCTTCGCGGGACGGGGCTGACGGGCGGGGAGACCCCCGGGGGGTATACCCCCACCGGGTAGTAATCCCCTCGTGGAGACCCCCTAGGGATTGTATTTTTCGCTTTTCTCTCCCTCGGAGATTGTCCATAATACCCTCGGCCGTTCCGGGGGGGCGCCGGGCAGCACCCCCAATAACCTAACGAGGGAGGAATGACGGATGGCGAAGAAGAAGCTGGCGTTTGGCGGCTACGCGATCAACTTCAAGGGCTGCGACGACACGCTCGAGTCGGTCATGGGCTCCAAGCCCATCGGCCCCTCGGAGATGACGAAGAAGATCTGGGCATACGTGAAGCGGAAGCGCCTGGCCAAGAAGTAGGACCCGTTTCGCAGCGCGCGGACCGTCCTGACCCCGCCCGGCGCCCCAGGACGCTCCGACGCTAGAGGCCGAGCTTCTCCGGAATGGCGTCCAGACGGTCCACCTCGTAGTCCGGGGTCAGGTCCAGCTCCTCGGCGGGGGCGTTGGCGCGGTTGCACCAGCAGGTCGTGAATCCGAAGGCGGCGGCGCCCGCCACGTCCCAGCCATTCGACGACACGAAGACGATCTCCCCCGCACTCAGCCCGAGCGCCCGGGGAGCCATCTCGTACACCCGCGGAGACGGCTTGTAGACGCCGACCGCGTCCACCGAGAGGACGTGGTCGAAGGCGCCGGCGAGCCCGCTCGACCGGACCGCGCTCTCCAGCATGCGAGGGGAGCCGTTCGAGAGGATGGCCAGCGGCGTGCGCCGGAGCGCCCGGAGCGCCGCCGGCACCTCGGGGAACGGGCTCAGCGCGAGGTAGGCCTCCATCAGCGACTCGATCTCGGCCTCGCCCGCGGCGACGCCGAGCCGTCGCAGCGCGAAGCGCAGGGCCTGACCGGTCACCAGCCAGAAGTCCTCGTAGCGGCCCATCAGCGAGCGCAGCCACGTGTACTCGAGCTGCTTCTGACGCCAGAGCAGGGACAGCGCCTCCGGGTCCGCGGTCACCGCGCGCGCCGCCTCCACGACCGAGTGGACGTCGAATAGCGTCCCGTAGGCGTCGAAGACGAAGGCGCGGGGCGTGGCCACCCTAGCCGGCCCCGGACAGGGCCGCCCGCGAGCCGCGCTGAGCCGGGCGCCGTGGAGGCTTCGCGGGTCGACGCGGCGCCGCCGGCGGGGGCGCCGCCTCGAGCCCGGTCTCGTAGAAGCCGTAGCGGAGGATGGCCTTCGCGTCGCGGAAGGAGAGGCTGCGGGTCTGGGAGCCGAGCGTGATGAGGACGAACTGCTGGCCCGACTTCCAGGCGGAGATCGCGAGGTTGTAGCCCGCCTCGCGGGTGAAGCCGGTCTTGAGCGCCTGCACGCCACCCGGATCGCGGAAGAGCGGGATGTTCCGGCTGTAGACCCGCCCGCGGTACACGAACGTCGCCCCGCCGAGAAGCGGGCGCGAGGCGGGATAGTCGTCGAGGAGCCGGCCGACGAGCTTGGCGAGGTCCTCGGCGGTGGTGCGCTGGTTGGGATCGGGCAGGCCGTGCGGGTTGGCGTAGTGCGTGTGGGTCAGGCCCAGCTCCTCGGCCTTGGCGTTCATCGCGGCCACGAAGGCCTCCTCGGTGCCGCCGAGATGCTCGGCCACCGCGGCGGCGGCGTCGTTGGCGGAGGCGATGGCCACGCCCTCGAGCAGGGTGCGCAGGGGCACCGCCTCGCCGGTCCGGAGGCCCATGCGGTAGCGGGGCGTCAGGACCACGCGATGGCTCACCACCACCGGCTCCTCCCACTGGGCCCGCCCCGCCTCGAGCGCCTCGCACGCGAGGTAGAGGGTCATGAGCTTGACGAGGCTCGCGGGCGCGTGGGACTCGGCCGCGTTCTTGGCGAAGACCACGCGACCCTGCGTGTCGAGGAGGAGCACCGCTTCCGCGCTCAGGGCAGGCGGCCGGCCGCTCTGACTGCTGGTCTGGGCTAGAGCCGGTGCTGCGATGAGCGAGAGGGACACGCTGACGATGAGGGCCGGGATGACGCGCACTGCCCCTATCTTACCCGCGGCCAGAATTAGCCGAGCAGAGAAAATCCCTAGCGCACCGCGCGCTTGAGCTCCTTCGACGGCTTGAAGCGCGGGGTGCGTCCGCCCGCCACGTGCATCGGCTGTCCGGTGCGCGGGTTCTTCCCCTTGCGGGGCTTGCGTCGGCTCACCGAGAAGGTGCCGAAGCCGACCAGCGTGACCGGCTGGCCGCGCTTGAGCGAGCCGCGCACCGCGGCGAGGAACGCGCGCAGGGCGCGATCGGCGCCGGCCTTGGTCCAGCCGCTGGCGGCGGCCATCGTGTCCACGAGATCGATCCGGCTCACGTCTCTCTGACCGGTCGCGGATGCTAGCAAACGGGACGTTGGAGCGTCAAGGTCGAGGTGGTATCGTGGCCCCGGTGAAAAAAGCGCTCGTCTTCACGATGGAAGGCAACGCGGACGGCGAGGCCGCACTGGCGTTCTTCCAGGCGCGGGGCGTGGCGATCGACGTGCGCGACGTGGGCCGCGATCCGCAGGCGAGCCTCGACCTGTTCGCCCGCGCGGGCCGCCTGGGCGTGCCGACCGTCGTGATCGGCGACCGCATGTTCGACGGCTTCGGCGCGCATCGCGAGGAGATCGAGGCCCTCCTGCGCGACTAGGCCGGCCGGCCCGCCCGGCGCAACGCGCCGCGTTGACGGAGGCGGGCGCCTGCGGTATAAACACGCGTTGGGCCGGTGGCCGACCGCGCCGCCGTGACCCGCCCTTCGAAACTGGCTCAACGAGGAGATTCGGACTATGGATGCGATCTGGCCCTTGCCCCGACGCGCGCTCGTCGCGCTCGTCTGGGTGCTGCTCGTCGTGAGCGGGTGCGCGCTGGGCCTGGCCCCGGCCGCGCTGGCTCAGACCTCCGCCCCGCCCACGGCCGCCGTGGCCGCGCCGCACCAGGGTGGAGGCGAGGCGTCGCTCAAGCTCCCCGACCTGTCCCAGGCGACCTTCGTGGGCATGAGCGGGCGCACCATGCTGCAGTGGGGCCTGCTGGTCTGCCTCCTGGGCCTGGCCTTCGGCCTGGTGATCTACTCGCAGCTGAAGAACCTGCCGGTGCACCAGTCGATGAAGGACATCTCGGAGCTGATCTACGAGACCTGCAAGACCTACCTGATCACCCAGGGCAAGTTCCTCGCGATCCTCGAGCTGTTCATCGCGGTGATCATCGTCTTCTACTTCGGGTTCCTGCAGCACTTCGAGGGGATCAAGGTCTTCATCATCCTGCTCTTCAGCGTGGTCGGCATCCTGGGCTCCTACGGGGTGGCGTGGTTCGGCATCCGCATCAACACCTTCGCCAACTCCCGCACCGCCTTCGCGAGCCTCGCGGGCAAGCCCTTCCCGGTCTACGCGATCCCGATCAAGGCGGGGATGAGCATCGGCATGCTGCTGGTGAGCGTCGAGCTGTTCATCATGCTGTGCATCCTGCTCTACATCCCGCGCGACTACGCGGGGCCCTGCTTCATCGGCTTCGCCATCGGCGAGTCGCTCGGGGCGGCCGCCCTCCGCATCGCGGGCGGCATCTTCACCAAGATCGCCGACATCGGCTCCGACCTGATGAAGATCGTGTTCAACATCAAGGAGGACGACGCGCGCAACCCGGGCGTCATCGCGGACTGCACCGGCGACAACGCGGGCGACTCGGTCGGCCCCACCGCGGACGGGTTCGAGACCTACGGGGTCACCGGGGTGGCCCTGATCACCTTCATCCTGCTCGCGGTGCCCAAGGAGCTGGTGCAGGTGCAGCTCCTGGTGTGGATCTTCGTGATGCGCGTCATCATGATCGTGGCGAGCGGCGCCTCCTACCTCGTCAACGAGGCCTTCGCGAAGGCCCGCTACGCCACCGCGGCCAAGATGAGCTTCGAGGCCCCCCTCACCAGCCTGGTGTGGGTGACCTCGATCGTGTCGGTGGTGCTGACCTACGCCGCGTCCTGGGTCATGATTCCCGACCTCGGCGACGGCAGCCTCTGGTGGAAGCTCTCGACCGTCATCACCTGCGGCACCCTCGCGGGGGCCATCATCCCCGAGTTCGTGAAGGTGTTCACCTCCACCAGCTCGGCCCACGTGCGCGAGGTGGTCACCTCCGCGCGCGAGGGCGGGGCGTCGCTCGGCATCCTCTCCGGCCTCGTGGCGGGCAACTTCAGCGCGTACTGGCTGGGCCTGACGATGGTGCTCCTGATGAGCATCGCCTACGGGGTGAGCACCCTCGGGCTCGGCAGCCTGATGGCCGCGCCGGCGGTGTTCGCCTTCGGCCTCGTCGCCTTCGGCTTCCTGGGCATGGGACCGGTGACCATCGCGGTCGACTCCTACGGCCCGGTGACCGACAATGCCCAGTCCGTGTTCGAGCTGTCCGTCATCGAGAGCCTGCCCGGCATCAAGGGGCAGCTCAAGAAGGAGTACGGGTTCGACGTGAACTTCGAGCAGGCCAAGCACCTCCTCGAGGAGAACGACGGGGCCGGCAACACCTTCAAGGCCACCGCCAAGCCGGTGCTGATCGGCACCGCGGTGGTGGGCGCGACCACCATGATCTTCTCGATCATCGTGCTGCTCACCGCCGGCCTCACCCAGAACCTGGACAAGCTCTCGCTGCTGCACGCCCCCTTCCTGCTGGGGCTCATCAGCGGCGGCGCGATCATCTACTGGTTCACCGGCGCCTCCACCCAGGCGGTCACTACCGGCGCCTACCGGGCGGTGGAGTTCATCAAGGCCAACATCCGGCTCGAGGGCGTCACCAAGGCCTCGGTGAGCGACAGCAAGCGGGTCGTGGAGATCTGCACCCAGTACGCCCAGAAGGGCATGTTCAACATCTTCCTGGCCGTGTTCTTCGTCACCCTCGCCTTCGCCTTCGTGGAGCCCTACTTCTTCGTGGGCTACCTGATCTCGATCGCCCTGTTCGGCCTCTACCAGGCGATCTTCATGGCCAACGCGGGCGGCGCCTGGGACAACGCCAAGAAGGTGGTGGAGGTGGACCTGAAGGAGAAGGGGACCCCGCTGCACGCGGCGACCGTGGTGGGCGATACGGTCGGCGACCCGTTCAAGGACACCTCGTCGGTGGCGATGAACCCGATCATCAAGTTCACCACCCTGTTCGGCCTGCTCGCGGTGGAGCTGGCGGTCTCGGTCACCGCCGAGCGCGGTCCCGGCTTCACCAACGTGCTCGCCGCGGTGTTCTTCGTCATCTCGGTCATCTTCGTGTGGCGATCCTTCTACGCCATGCGCATCAAGGTCGAGGGCGTGGCGTCGACGGCCCCCGCCATGGCGAAGCACTGAGAGGAGGGCGGCTCAATGGACCGCTCGAGTGTGCTCGGTTCCCTGGTGGCGCTCCTGATCGGCCTGGTCCTCGGCGCGGCCGCCCTCTCCTGGTGGGAGGGCGGCCGGCAGAGCGCCGAGATCGAGAGCCTCAAGGTCCGTCTGGCCGACGAGCGTGGGGTCGTCCAGGCCAAGGTCAAGCAGCTGACCGACGAGCTCAGCGCGGAGAAGCAGCGGCGCGAGGCGCTCGAGCAGGTGCAGCAGCAGAGCGGCAAGCGCCGCTAGCCCCGCCGCCGCTAACGGATGCAGACCCCCGGATACCACAGCCCGTTGCTCGACGCCCAGCACTGACAGGGCGTACCCGGCCGGATCCCGATCCCGATCCGGCACTGCCCGTAGTCGGTCCGGCACACGCGAGGCGCGATCGGGCACGGGTAGTTGAAGCCCACGAGCAGGTAGAACGACAGCTCGGGGCACTGAAGTTCTGTCTGGGCGTCTCCGTCCCGGGCGAGCAGCAACGCGAGCGACAGCGCCATCAGGAGGGCTCTCAGCACGGTCGACTCCCTCACGGTCACCGTACCATCGAGCGGAGCGGCCCGCGAGCGATGACGCAAAGCCCGGGCCGAGCCCGTCTGGGGACAGAACGCGCCGGAAGTGATAGAGTTTACGGACGAACGCCGGGGTAGCTCAATGGCAGAGCAACTGATTCGTAAGGAGCCCTGGGTCCAGCGCGACCCCGCGTCGACCATCGAAGCCCGTAGGACCCACGAGCGCCGGCGCCAGAGCGGGGCGCTTGACGAGCCTCCACCCCACGGGGCACGCTCTGTCCGATCGGAGCAGCGACGCGCGTTAGTGCGGGACCATGAGCGGGGAGCGGCCACCGAATGACCCTGATGCTGGGAGCCTACTTCTTCTTCATCGCGCTCATCCTGGCGTACCTCGAGATTCAGATCGAAGGACCCCACGGGTGGGCCGAGAAGTTACCCACCTGGCGCTGGGACGGCCCCGTGGTGCGCCGGGCGTTCGGAAAGCCGGTGACCGGATATCATGTCTGCCTCGTGACGTGTATTCTCCTCTTCTTGCACGTCCCACAGTTCTACGACGGCTCCTGGGAACGCGAGGCCGACCTGGTCGCGATGTTCTTCTTCCTGACCGTGACCTGGGACTTTCTCTGGTTCGCATGCAACCGGCATTTCGGCGTGGCCCGCTTTCGCAAGGGCCAGATCTGGTGGTTCCCGGCCTGGACGCTCGGCGTGCCCCGGGAGTACTTCGTGGGAGTCGCGCTCTCCCTCTGCGTCGCGCTCGCGCCCGCCCTCTGGACGGGCGCGTGGGCGGACCGGGCTCAGCGCTGGGCGCTCATCTTCGGCGAGCTGTTGGCCCTGACGATCGCGGTCACCGCGCTGACAATCAGATCGCGGCGGCAGACCGCAGCCCTGTTTCGCGGGATCCGAGACGCAGTGAAGGTCAAGCCAAAGTAGCGCGCGACGTCTACCGCCAGGCCAGCCAGCGGCGGAGCTTGCGAACCGGCCCGCCGCCATCAGCACGCGATGGCTCGTCGCCGTCACTGAAGAGGACCCCGTGGTGCCCGGCGCCCATTCTCGGCAGGAGGTCGGCGAGCCCCGCCTGGAGCGCCAGGGCCGCGTCGCCCATCAGCTCGCCCATCTCGCCGAGGAGCCCATGCGGCGCCCTCCCACCCCAGTCGACGTAGCGGTAGGGGTGGACCAGGTGCCCCGAGTGGGCCTCCCGATAGCAGGCCTCGCAAAGGCGGACACCGCACGTGTCGCAGTAGACGACGGCCAGGTGGTGCGGGTCGGCCGAGCAGCACATGGCGAGCGCCGGCAGATGACGCTCTACTGACTGAACGGCGAGCTCCGCGCCGTCGCTCGCTCGCAGGAGGGTACCGAGCTCGGTCGCCCGCTCCCGGATCTGCGGCCGGCGGCAGGCGTCGAAGGCCGCCGTGAGGTGCTCGATGTCGAGCCGGCGGATCGGAATCGGCTCGGGCCCGGCGCCCGCATCCGCGACGATCCGTCCCCAGAAGAACTGGTCGCCGAAGAACGGCACGACCACCGTCGGCAGCCCCGCGCGCAAACCCGCGGCGGTGGTTCCGGCACCGCCGTGATGGCAGACGGCGCGGCAGCGCGGGAACAGCCAGTCGTGCGGACAGTCGTCGATCAGGTACACGTTGGGGGGAGGCGCCTCACCGCCCAGGTGTGCCCAGCCGCGCGAGACGACGCCGCGCGCGCCCGCTTTGTGCAGCGCCCCGAAGATCGTGCGGGTGAGCGCGGCGGGGTCCTCGGCGACGACCGACCCGAACCCGACGTAGATCGGCGCTTCGCCAGCCGCGAGGAAGTCGAGCAGCGCGGGCGGGGGCTCGTAGACTTGGGCCTGCGCGTAGTCGATGAAGTTCGCCAGCTCGATGTGGGGGCCCCACTCCGGGGGCTTGGGCACCAGGCTCTCCGGCCAGAGGTAGGTGAACGGTACCTCGTGGTCGTCGAGCAGCGCCGCGCCATCGGTGAGGGCCACGGGCGGGAGCCCCAGGGTCTTCGTGCGGAACGCGTCGACCAGGTCGCCGATGCCGGCCCAGACCAGTAGGTCGACGATCCCGTAGGAGAAGAAGCTCTCTACTGGGTGGTGGGTCCCGGGATCGATATTGGCGAACGGGTGCGGGAAGGCGCAGGTCGCCGTCCACGGCATGGTGAAGATCATGTGCAGCGGGATGTGCAGCGCCTCCGCGCAGTGAATGTGGCCGTAGCTTGGTGGGTTGGCGACGATGGCGTCAGCCCGGAACGGCCGTGCCTCCGGCTGGTCGGGGTCCACCTCCGTACACGCGCGCCAGGTGGATTCCAGGATCTCGGAGATCATCGCCCGTTTCTTCGGCACGTCTTCCCAGATCTGATCGAGGCGGGTCGGCAGGATGCTGCCCCCGGTCTTGACGATGTACTCCATCATGTCGTGGGGATTGCCCGCGAGCGGATAGAACTCCAGGCCAGCCTGCTCGACCATAGGCCGGAACTCGCGGTGGGTTGCGACGCGCACGCGGTGGCGCTCGGCGAGCCGACGGGCGATCGGGATGAACGGCTGCACGTCGCCGCGTGACCCGACGACCATGACCACGATGGACAGCGAGGGCACGCGGGGCGAATCCCCCGGAGGCGCGGAGGCGGCCTGGACCTCACTGGCGTGCGCGGCGAGCCACGGCGAGACGTGGGCGAGGGGGGTCGCGGCGTGGTCGAAATCCATCTGCAGGCGCCCGCCGGCGCCGGTCGAGATGGCCTTGAGCCCGCGCACGGCAGCGGCGCGCAGACGGCGGCTATGAAGCCGCCGACGCACGAAGGCGGTAGCCACCGCGTCGACGAAGCCGGCCTTCGAGTGGTCACTCACGGCATCTCCTCCAGAACCAAGCTTATGGGGGTGAGATGCATGATAGAGCTTGCGCCGGCCCGACGGGGATGTCATTTCCGCAAGAATTTGCAAGCACGGGTGCCGTAGACATCGTGGGCGGGATGGCCGTCCATTCGGACGACGCCTCCCGGGTCGACCCTCACGAGCGACGTGATAGGCTCGGCGTCGTGGGGAGCGCGCCCCGGTCGTTGAGTTCGACGCTCGTGTTCTGGTG
>WNFR01006947.1_pt1 | contig 16156 bp, 13 predicted proteins | sample 5400221 | NCBI WGS metagenome assembly WNFR01 (sample SAMN13153357, study PRJNA577476) | soil metagenome | isolation source: 40 cm soil under Madrone tree | place: USA:California | collected 2016-06-14 | reverse complement strand
CACGCTATCTATGTACTGGCCGTCGCCATCGGGCCCACGCGCGATCATTACATCGCGCATCGTTGCCAACAGGCGCGGCGAGACGTTGCCGCTAATCGTATCGATCATTCCAACGATGCCGCACATGGTTTTGATTCAGCTACGAAGTGTTTGACCCCTCTCGCGAGTCCGATCCAAACTTTCACTTTGCCGGTTATCCTTTGGCAGTTATGAGCGCGATTAGCTTGGAGTGATCAGCCGCGGTACTGGAGGACGGTGAAGCTACCATGTCTTATCCTTCCTATGTCGCGCAAACCTCCGCTTGAACTGAGATTCTCAACTCGCTTCGCCAGAGAATTCTCAGCAAATAAAAGAGCAGGCCGGCGATAACTACCAGGGTCGGCACGATAAACCAGGGGCTGGGAAATAAAGGATGCAGGCTGATGAGCCTCGTCCATGTTTGCCCTGACCAACTAGTAGCTGAGAATGCGGTCGGCATTAGGTAAAGTGTCCCCAGCAATTCCGAGACCAGATAGAACCCTAACAAAATGTGAGCAAACCAGAAGGCGGATCTTTTTCCGAGGAATAGCGCCGTCTGGTAGACAAACACTGTCCACGCCGGAAAGGCGATCATGAAGTATGAAGGTATGACCGCTACTACGCCAAAATTCGCTAAAGAAAGCGTGGCAAAACCGGCTAGACCAGCGACTACAGAAAGCACGACACAGGCGAAGACGATCAGATCTTTAGTCTCCCTAAAGAGATACTCGAGATGATTAGTCAGTAAACGTTTGCCCCATCCACGTTTCAATCCCACACCAACAGCCAGACCCCAAAAGGTATACATGGAAAACCGATAAATCACGCGCATCCACATCGGTAGAAAGATGAAACTCCAGCCACTGCACCAGAGTTCTCGGCAGAAGAGCCACTCGCGAAATCGAGTGGTCCAGCCAACATCAAGGGCCTGCGACCAGATCCATAGGTTACTTTTTCCCTGGACTCGTGAAGTCATAACTTCAATCATCTGATAAAAACCACCCGCTGCTCTGTAGTGGTAGTAGTAAAATGGACCCAGCAGGACAACCACTATCAACGCGCAAGCAGCCAGAGTCTTGACGGGAGAACTGAGTCTGCGCTGATACGCGCAAATAACTATGCCCGTGAACACGACCGGTACCATCATGCACATCGTGGCTTTGGAGAGAATTCCCAGGGCCAGGAAACAGCTTGCCAGCGAAAGAGAACGAATGAGGTTTTTCCTTAGTGCCGCTATGATGAAATAGAGCGTCAAACTGCCAAAGAGTATTGCCAGGGCGTCACAGGATATTCTGGCCGCATTAATCAGATACATAGGAGCGGATGCCACCAACAGCCCAATGACCAGTCTATGTGTCACGTTGGCAATACAGGTTTGCAGCGTTCGCAGAAATATGAAGACGGCTGCGGCAAGAAGCAAAACATTAATCAAACGCAGGGCGTATATTCCGGCCAGATAGCTTAAGCCTGAAAACAAAGTCCAAAAAGGCAGTGCCAGTAGATAGTAAAGCGGCATCTGCTGCCCTTCATAGAGTGAGATCGGTGGGAGGTCCTTGACTACATCATTGTGCTCGCTTACCCAAAACTCATTATATGTTTTCGCCCCCCAGGCCCCCGTTTGTGCGCTGTCGTATGGCGCGTGGGGGTACCGCTGCAACATATCCTGCATTGATCGGGGAACCGTGCTGTGGCCATAACGTGGTATTTCCCGCTGTTCCTTTATGTAAACGATGTATGCGAGATGCTGGTATTCGTCCCAACCTTCAAAGGGCGGCAGCACACAAAGCACGAAGACCCCGCGAGCTATTATTAGCAGCGTCAACGCGAGACATATTTTCTTCCAAGGGGCCGATTCGGAAGTTACCACTGTGTCTCCTTTCGCGTCTGACCTCGCGGGCTGTCGGCGGCGTCAGGACGCGACCGCTCAGTTGAACTTGTGTAGTTGCTAGGTTCCCATGAATTCCATGTTTTGAGTATGCCAAGGCCCGGTGTGCTAAAAGCCGTGGTAATGGTAAAAGCGGGGCTATAATAATCGAACGGCCTCCCGGAGCAAAACGAGAGCCCTCGAAGCGACTAAAACCTCCAGCCACCTGGTCGTCCTTTCATTTTTACTCGAATGCCGGTTACTCTCTGACACTGATGAGCCTGATTAGCATTGGTCTTCTTGGTTGTGGTTACTGCTGGTAATCAAGCTCGGTCCTCTACGACCCGCGTAGAGGATCCACCTCGAAGAATCAACGTGATGGAAAACGAGCAGACCCGCAAAATCAACGGCGCCTGGAAGATTTCAATCATCATTCCTGTTTATTTTAACGAAGCATCCCTTCCTCAGCTTTACGACGCCCTTATGGACGTGGAAAAGAGATTGCTCGAAAAGAATGTCGAGATGGAGTTGATCTTTGTAGACGATGGTTCCGGCGACGGGTCCTTAAGTGAGTTGCTGAAGATCAAAAAACTTCATAACCAGACCAGGGTAATCAAATTAACCAAGAATTTCGGCGCTAATCACGCCTCAAAAACCGGACTTCAGTTTGTCACCGGGGATTGTTTCTTAATGTTACCGGCAGACTTGCAGGATCCGCCGGATTTGATTCTGAAGATGGTGGACAAATGGCTACAAAACAAAAAATTCGTTATCTGCAAGCGAACCGCGCGAGCGGATCCTCCCGGATCAAAATTATTCGCCTTCATTTTTTACAAGCTGATCCGTTTCTTTGTGATTGAGGATTACCCCGCGGGTGGTTATAACCTGGCTCTAATGGATCGGGCCCTGCTGCCTTACATGCAGGGCAGCAGCAAGAACATAAACCCGCCCCTCTTTGCTTACTGGCTTGGGTTTCAACCCGAAGTCATTCTCTATGAAAGGCGAAAGCGGATTCACGGCAGGTCCCGCTGGACTCTTTCGAAAAGGATCAAGCTGTTTCTGGATTCACTGTTGGGTTTCTCAGTGGTTCCGATCCGCTTGATTTCATTGATCGGATTCTTCGTCTCACTTGCCAGCTTCAGCTATGGCATTTGGATCATCATCAATGCGTTCCGTGGCAAGACCGGTGTGCAGGGTTTCGCTACGATTGTGACAATTATTTCGCTTTTGCTAGGCCTGGTCATTATCATGCTCGGCGTAATTGGCGAGTACATCTGGCGTATTTTTGACGAGATCAATAAGAGACCGGAGTCTGTCATCGATGAGATTTATTAATTGAAGTTTACTCTAGAATTAGTTTTTCCATGCTTTGATAAGGTTGGCAGTCCAGGGAATATTAAGTAGGCCAGAAACGACTTGCGATTCAATATTCACAAATCGAGTTCTTATTAATTTCTTATACTCTTCTTCAGTTCGGATATTTTGCCCTCTGTCTTTAGACATCAGGAATTTCTCCAGCCTCGACTGAGTGTTTGTCCATACGGGGTCAGCTGAGAACAAAAAACCGCCGGGCTTCAGACTGTTCCATGCCGACTCGATTAACTTTAGAGATTCGTGTTCACTGAGGTGATGAAGGATTCCGAGAGCCAAAACTATGTCGAAGCTGCCCGTAGCTATGCTTGCATCGCTTACTCTGGCACAGAAAAAGTGGCCCCTATCGCCGTACTTCTTTTTTGCGAAATCGATGCAATACACATCTATAAATGCCCGGTGAACCGCCTCGCCGCCGATAAATAACTGCCACAAGTTATAAACGAATGAATGTTCGAGAATCTTTCGCCAGTGAGTGGAAACGTGAAATTTGGCGGGTTGGCTCTCCATTGCGTTTTATTGTCTGGGGTGGAGTAAATGCAGTCGCCGGCTATTCCATCTATGCTGTGCTAATACTGTTTGCGCCGTACCTTGTTTCGTATACTGTCGCCTACCTGCTCGGCATTCCAATCTCTTACTTCCTCAACTCGAAATTCGTTTTCGTCCAGGAGCTAAGATGGAGCCGGGCCCTTCAATATCCATTGGTTTACGTAGTTCATTACTTGCTCGGCACAATCTGCTTATACTTACTTGTGCGGGTTTTCAAGGTCAACAAGTTATTGGCTCCCGTTCTGATTCTGCTGGTGACGATTCCGGCGACCTATTTCTTATCCAGAAGAATAATCTCGGGCAAGAAGAAATAGCTAAGCCTCGTCCGGTTAACTGTCGAGATCAATCAAAAGCCTTCAGCGTTTTGACCACGTGCTGCCTCTCGGTTTCGCCCAAGTGCGGACCCATGGGCAGGCTTAACACCTCTTCAGCCATTCGCTCGGTGCGTGGGAAAGCGCCCGACGCGAAACCCAGTTCGGAATACGCAGCTTGCAGATGTGGTGGACACGGATAATGGATTAGAGTGCCAACGCCCGCCGCGCCCAGATGCTGTTGCAGGCGATCGCGCTCGGCATGGCGGACTACGAAAAGGTGCCACACCGGATCAGCCCAAACCGGCACGTGCGGTAGCACGAGATTGGACACGCCTTCCAAAGCCTGCGAATAGAATTCGGCGAGGCGCTTGCGCCGGTCGTTCCACTCATCGAGCTTCCTAAGTCTTACTCTGAGCATCCCCGCCTGCATCTCATCCAACCGCGAGTTAAAACCCTTGGTCTCATTAAAGTACTTCGCGCGCGAGCCGTAGTTGCGCGGATAAAAGCTGAACGCTGCCGCAGTGCTCAACCCACCTACGCGGCTGCCTTTGTACCGAGCGCCGTGCGCCTGCGCAGCGTCTTCGATAACCTCGATGCCGCGGGGCTCGGCGATACGGTTAATTGCGTCCATCTCCGCCGGCTGGCCGTAGATGTGCACGGGAATGATAGCCTTAGTGCGCGGGGTAAGCGCCTCTTCGAGGCGCGACGGGTCAAGGTTATAGGTTTGCTCGTTGGGTTCAACTGGAATCGGTGTGGCTCCCGTGTAGGAAACGGCCAACCAGGTCGCGATATAGGTGTTTGCCGGGACCACCACTTCATCGCCCGGGCCAATCTCGATAGCACGCAGGATGAGATGCAGAGCTTCTAAACCGTTGCCAACGCCAACGCAGTGTTGCGCTCCGCAGTAGGCAGCAAATTCCTGCTCAAAGGCCCGGACTTCTTCGCCCAGAATGAACCAGCCGGACTCCATAACGCGCCGGCAAGCCGCGTCCAATTCCTCCCTTAATTCTGCATAAGGCGCCTTCAAATCCAGAAACGGTATTTGCATATTCTTCCCAATCAGCAAACGACTGCGAGCTTCAGACCGGCCGCGACGGCACCCGCGTGAAGCGCTCCTTAAGTCTTAGGAAATATGATTCATAGAGTTCGTAGGACGCGACTGATGCGGCCACTGTCGCAAGAAACGCTATCGATACATTCGCAGCGAAGTTTATAGAGCTTCGCTCTGACAGTTTGAAGTGCACCTGATTCAAAGCCAACGCATGCCAAACATACAAGCCAAACGAAATACGGCCCAAATAGATAATGGTCCTAGTCGAATAGCGTTTTCCTGCAATCTGCATTCGCAAAAGAGCGAACAGCAGCATGGTCGCGCCACCGGCGACCAGCGGGTAGAAGATCAGACTTGTCATTCCAGAGCCTTGGGTGAAACGAGCTGCCGCCACCAGAGCAAATAGACCAACTGCTCCGATAATAATTCTAGCTCCTCGCCCCGGGCGGATTGCTCGGCCCTTTAGCAAGATGGCCGTCAAGATTCCAAAGGCGATCGGATCGAGGCGTGCGAACGTATTACACCAGACGGCTCCTTGCCCCGCTCCTTCCACCACTAAGATCACGCGCGTAATGTTTGCGATAACCAGCATCCCGACGGCAATAAGCGCGATTCGCCTGATTCGAAAAAACCGTAAGAGGAGCGGATAAGCTAGATAGAACTGCTCCTCGATTCCCACGCTCCACAAGTGCACCGCTACAGATGGAGGGCCGCCCCACATCGCAACCGCCCAATTGGCAAGGGGCAAGATAAACATCAATTTGTACCGAGGACTTAGGTAGCCGGCGATCCCGAAAACCCTGTTAATGAAGATTACCACCGCCAGGAAACCATAGTAGAGCGGATAGATCCGCAGGGCGCGTCTTATATAGAAGTCTCGCAGGTTAATTCTTCCAAAGCGCTCGTGCTCGCGAACGAGCAACTCGGTGATCAGAAAAGCACTGAGCACGAAGAACAGATCTACTCCGAGACCTCCTGAGAGGACGAAGGAAACTAACCAGCTCGCCACTGCCGGCGGAAAACCCAACTTTGCGACATAGAGTTCTGGAGATGTAGGGAAGGCGTGATTAATGAAGACGAGTAAGAATGCAAAAAAACGAAGAATGTCGAGCTCGGGGCGGTAGAAGCGCCCCCTTTCGCCGGCGGTCGATTGAACCGGAGATCCTGCGGGAGTAGAGAGATCGACACTCATCTTTGTGTAAGTCTTTGCGTAAGTCACAACGCTGATGAGGGCGAGTCTTTAAGTGAGCCTGCGATGCTATTTCAATTTATTTGCCGCCACAGCATTCACAAACTCGTCAACAGAATAGTAGTAATCAGCGGGGTTGTAAAACTCCGAGGCCAGCACCATGCAGACAGAGTTGGACGAGAAGTTCTCAATCTCTCTCCAAAGCAACGGTGGGAGATAGAGACCGTAATAAGCTCGGTTCAACGTAAACTTTTGCCTCTGGAAACCATCGTCGACAATCACGTCAAAGCTGCCCGAGGCGGCGATGATGTACTGATGACAGGATTTGAGGGCGTGGCCCGCACGGCTGGCGCCGCCTGGCACGTCATAGAGGTAAAAGACGCGTTTAATATCAAACGGGATGTGACGCGCACCCTCAATGAAAGTCAGGTTGCCGCGCGGATCATTTATGCGCGGAAGTTCGATAAGTTGACACTCTTCCAGGCTCATTTGGGGTTTTGGTCAAGATCGAACTCGTAGAAATCGTAAACGACGGCCCGGCCTCCAAAGCTCTCTTTGTTTCCGATCAGACCGTTATTCAAGAGCCGGCCGTTGTTTTCGGTCGAGATACCGAAATCCAGATATCTCTTGTCGCGGTAATAATCGTTGATAAGGTAGTTGATAATCAAATCCAGACCGCCGAGCCGTTTGCCATTATCGTTCACTCCGATGTACTGGGCATGCGCAACCTGGCTGCTTTCGTAAATAACGACACCCGCCAGCATTTCCTGCGCCTTGGAGGCGGCGAAGAGTTTTATGTTTTCCGGAAATCGCTGGGCGAGCATCTCGATCTCGGCGTCCGTGTGCACCGGCTTGGCGTCGTATTTCGTTTCCAACACCTGCCCTTCAATCGCCATGAAGGTTTTGAAGTCGAGGCTTCTATTCACTTCCAGTCCCTGCCGGGATGCCAGCTTCAGAGCATACTTGCGACCTTTCGTGAACGGCAGCTTTTCTTTCAGATCGATCGTCGAGGAAACGTCGCGTCGAAAAAGACGCGCCCCATTTCGGAACAGAGCGTAGAGGTCTTCTTCGGCGGGAAGCCGGTGATAAATATGCGGGATGGCTTTGTAGATCATTTTCGCGACACCCTGATTTTGAAGATAGGTGCGCGCTGCTTCGAACACTTCCAACATGAGCTCCACTTTCATCCTCGTATCGGAAACGACACCGCCGAAGGTGAGTCCGGCATGGCTCGACAGGACTTCATCTCTGAGAGTGGCCGGCAGAACTGCCACCAAACGATCTTCATCGTCCCGGAACAGTAGTGAATGATCGGGAAATCTGTCGGCGTGATATTCAAGATAGCTGCGCTCAAAGAGAAAGACGCCGTTCTTGGAGTTTTTGACGAAGTCGTCCCACACGCGCCTGTGTTCGGCTCCGTATTTGGCGACGCTAAGCCCGGTCATAATTAATGTGATGATAACGCATAACAGATGACGTCCATCCCGTCTTCACCTTGTGTGCGCAGGAATAATCTATAAGCCGGGTTAAGTGACTTCAAATAGAGAGGCAATTGCCAAAGATCGTCCGGCCGATGATAGACACTCACAGCAAGTAGGGGATCTTTGAGCTCGATCAGGTTTCGCATTCCCTCGAGTGCTTCCCATTCTGCGCCCTCCACGTCAAACTTAACATAGGTAGCTTCTCGGTTGCCCTTCACAATCTCCTGGATGGGTAGAACGCTGACTTGCGCCGAGCCCAACTCATCGAGCGCTGCGCTCGTATTACCGGTGGGATTAAATCTCATTTTCTGGCGCCGGCTGCCAACTCCCGCATTGTAAATGTGAATCCTGTTGGCGAGATCCACTGCCAGTGTTGAGACGTAGGCGCGCAGTTTTTGACAGTTGATCTCGTCTGGCTCGAAGGCGAAAATCTCGCGAAAGCTATTTTGTTGATGCTCGAGAAAGTGTCGAATCGTGTCGCCATCATAGGCGCCGCAATCGACGAAAGTCGTCGCGTCGGACAGTCGCGCAACCAGTTCCGGCGGAAAGTAGTTATCCTTCGAGTTCTCCGGCAACGCCCGGTAATCCAGAAACAGACGAAACCTGAGATGGCCCAGGAATTGACGGCGAGATTCGTCATCTTCCCAGAGATCAAACGCCCGCCGAATGTTGGCGGCCTTCGCCAGAACATTCTGAGGCAGTTCGAACTGGTAGTAGGGCAGGAAAGCATCAGGATATTGCCATGCAATTTCGAGAAATGAGGCGACGCGTGCGTCGGTTAAAGCTTTGAGTCGCCGCAAAGCCTCGAGAAAGGAGAGGGCGGGATTGAGAATTGTGACGATGAAAACTGTCTGTTTACCAAACTCAAGAGCCGCGCGCTCAGGCGTCATCACCGGTACGCCATCTATTCGTAGTCCTTGCTTTTCGGTCGTGTCGTCCGCGAAAGCGACCGGTGTAATTCCGAGACGGCGAAGTTTTTTTAGTACGGTCTGTCCGAGTGTCCCCGCGCCGTAAAGCACCAAAGCATCGTCGTTTCGCACCGAAGATTGTCTCGACACTCTTAGCTTTGCGTCCTCAGGGCTCTCACCAAGAAGCGCGTCCAACTCTCGTTCCAGAGACGATTTTTCCATGCAACTCGGAGGGTGAGCCACTATTGAACTTCTAGTGACGCTCTTCGGCCATACTCAACTTGAAATTGCGCCAATGTTCGACGCTGTCAGCGGTCTCGGTTTCATAACCGAAGAATTTGCGCAGGAAAGGATCGTTGCTGAACTTTCCGCGCAGGACTTTCGGGAAGCTTATTTGTTGCTTGATGAGCGGCAGCGAATAGATGTGATTGACGGCGCGCCGCGTTCGCCCTGAATAATTCTGTCCCGTACGGTGATAGATCATAGCGTCAAAGACCAGGATATCGCCTGGCTTCGCGTTCATTTGGCTTTGATGCTTTTCGACATATTCGTTTGAGGGAAAGGCTTCACTCTTGTGCGACGCCGGAAGGATGCAGGTGCCGCCAGTCTCGGCCGTGAATTCGTCGATGGCATAAAGCGCGCTGAACGCCAGCGGGCGGGAGGTGGTGAAGTGCTGATAGTTCAAGTCGCGATGCCACGTCACCTGATACTGATCTCCCGAACTGCGGTTGATGATCCCATTTTGCGACATTAGCAGGAAGTATTCGCCGAGCAATTTTGTCGCGATAGAAATGATCTTCGGATGAATGGCGAGTTTGACAAAATAATCGTCATGACCGATGAGACATCTTGCGACATCAGCATCGTTAATGCGCTTGAGTTTGTCGTCGCCACCGATTTCGCGCACCTGCGTTTCGTATACTCGATCGATCCTTTTGCGGATCGTTTGCAGTTCCTCTGCAGAGTAACCGCTATCGACGACGGTGTAGCCGACTCGCTGAATTTGTTCCACCCAAAAGTCGACCTCATTCTCGTTGCGGTGAAACTCTCTCACCGCGTGCGTCTTTAGCGCTTGCATAGTTTCAACCATTACCAGTGCTCAAGCTGAGCGTAGCCAAAGCCGGTCTCGCCGAGATTGTTTCCGTTGTAAAAAAGGTAAACTCTATCTTTGTATTTAACGACACTGGGATAGGAGATCATCTCAGAATCCCAACCGCTGTCCGACACGTCGATGCCCACCTCTTCATCTTTTCTGACCCAGTTCAGTCCGTCTTTCGATTCGGCATAGCCGAGCCGGTAGTCCTTTGAGCGGGTTCGCCGGGCAAAGAACATCTTTTGGAGGCCATCGTGCTCGATGACATATGGCCTTCCCAGAGCATGCTCGTCCTCATCCTTCAGGTCAATGCAGACACGCCCCTCTGGTGCCCAGGCGATACCGTCCGGGGAAGTCAGATAGCGGATGTTATACATTGGAAGCGCTTTACCGTTGACTGTCGTCCATTCGCTGCCACCGACATACCACATTTCAAACGTGCCGTCGTCGCGACGCCGAATAAAGGCCGAGGTTCGATTAAGCATCTCGGCGTCGCTGCGATCGATCACTGGAACTTTGACGCGTCGCCTAAAACTATTACCGCCGTCTTCGCTATAAGCGAGCCCTTCAAATTGAAAATACCTGACCTTCATTCCGAGTTGATAGCCGACGTAGTACATGTAGAGCTTATCGTCCACTTTAAGGACAGAAGTGGGAAGTAGTCCATTTTCGTCAAATGCCCCGGGCGTGCCAATGTCGAGCACCGGATTTTCGGAGACCTGTAAAATCTCGGAAGGGTTCTCTGCAGAGACATCGACAAAGCCGGCACGGCCAACCATATTTGCATCGCAGCAGCCTATGTAAATTCGCAACACATCTTCGGAAATGAAGTACGGAGTCGGCGGAAACGCGTACTTCTGGGCCCACGCCTTGGTGCCGTCGGGGACATAGATCCGGCCCTGCTTGGTCCACTTCATGATTTACCCGAGACTTTTTACCCCGAAAGCCGCATAAGTAGGCTAGCTCGGCAGTTTCGCCGTCTCCGACGGGAAGCGCGCGTTCGTTCGAGTGTTACTGTTTGACTTGAGTGAAGGTAAACGCACCGGGTACCGTGTTGGAGAACAATGTGTTCCCGCTCATTGAGTTTAGGGTGCCTGAATTCGTGCTCAGCCCGATGGAGTTCTGTACTATCATGCTGTCCCCGATGTTGATGGTGGAACCGATACTTGCTTGGACGCCTGTGCCGCAAAAGGTAACGAACAGGTCATCAGCATTGATGATAGATCCCGAACCGCTGGTCCTTACGCAGGTCGTGCCTTTGTCAAATGTACTATCGCGCACTGCTGCCCTGACATTAGCAATACCGTCGAACCCGGTAGTGGTGGCATGGATTGAAGAGTTTTCAACTGTCACGATGGCCTGACCTACACCCGTGGTGACTTTAATTCCCGCGCCGGCAACGTTGTTGATCGTTACGTTCCTAATGTGCGTGGTTGACTGTTGCGTCTGGGCGATGTCGATGCCGTCACCCGAAAAATTCTCGATGACCACATTCTCTAGGGTCAACTCGGCCCCGTCCAGAAATCTGATGTCGTCGACACCCGGGGTCGTTCCGGCGCCGTCGATGCTGAGGTTGCGCAGAATAACTTTGTCCGTCGCAAGGTTAGTCGTGATGTTAATGGTTAGACCGTTTACGCCGTTGCTAGCGAGAACTGACCCCCAACCCGAACCAGTGCCCCCGTCAATCGTGATTGCCTTGGTAATGTTGAGTGTGCCGTAACCACCGGGATCGAGGACATCAATCTCGCCACCCGTGGCGGTCTTAGAAAAGGCGCCAGCAAAAGTCTTGCATGGGGCTGTTCGGCTACATGGGTCAGCATCGTTACCGACGCCGGATACAAAGGTTCGTGTCGCTTGCGCCTGGGCAGTCGTTAGAAACGCCATGGCGAATACAAGAACTGCCAACGCATTGATAGTCAATCGAAACTTGTTCATTTGGAGTCTCCTTTTTCTGTCGAAGTTGTGGGATGGGCACTCGTCGAACACGCGGTCCTGGCAACCCTCCGTCGTTGCGAGCCATTCTTGCCGAGAATGGCGCCTTTGGCAAATCGAGACTTGTCGAGTTCTATACATTGACGCTGTCGCCGACTTGAAAGTGGAACCGGGGCTTGCCTGGACACCAGTGCCGCAGTAGCTAAATGCGTATTTCTGCATCCACGATTTAGGGCCATCAGGGCGTAGAGCCGGCCTTGCCACTTCCATAACTCTATTGCGAATCTTTCACCCCGAAAGCCGCATAAGCGTCCCTGGGCAGAGGTTTAGCCGGATTCCCCACATACACTTTTCGTTCTTCCGTGTCCTTATTGATTACTGCTCCCATGCCGATCAGGCAATCTTTCGCGATCTTTACATTGTTCGCAATACAACTATTGACGCCGAGAAAACAGTTCTCACCGACCTCGCAGTAGCCGGAAACAACTACGTGGGACGAGATGAAGACGTTGTCGCGGATTACGGATTGATGTCCGACATGATTTCCACTCCACAATACGACGTTGTTGCCGACGCGCACTGCATATTGCAGTACGTTATTTTCCATGATGAAACAGTTCTCTCCGATCTCGACATTGCGCCAGACAAACGCTTTCGAACTGACATACGAGACGAATTGATATCCTTTCCGTTTGGCTTCCTGATAAAGCCGGGCGCGGACGCGGTTCAGTTGGGTGTACGAAACGGCGGCGAAAGCCTGATAGTCGGCCGGTGGATAATGCCGCTCGATTTCCTCGAAATCCATTACCGGCAGACCGAACATCTCCGACTTCTTTCGGTACGCGCTCTCGACCGAGAACGCCACGACCTCAGACGGTGAATCATGAGTGAAATACTCGTAAGCCAGTTCCGCGGTTTCCCCGTCACCAATGATAATGATCTTAGCCATCTTCTTGCCCTGGCGTGACCCGTTCGAGCTGTGCAAGTCTGACCACCGGATCTAAGCTCGATCGCCTTGAGTGGCTCGCCTTGGTTTAGCCGCTCTTTCACAAGTCGATACAAGCGTAGTCGCCAATTGATGTCGATCTTGAGATCTGAATTCTCCGCGTAGTCTAGGTGACGGTTAACTACTGGTCAAGATGATTGCACATTGGGACTTCTTACGGACAAGCGACCGAAGATGTCGTTAGCGTGCCCCCATTGGCAACCGTAGTCAGCCAGCACTTCCCATCTGGACTCTTCAGGATGAGTCCCTTGCCTGGCGTCGAAATGCTGGCATTGCCGGAATCGGTAATGCGCAGGCGCTCGACCGTAGTAGTGCTGCCAACCGGGGTCGTCTGAAACGAGAGAAACATTCCCTGCGCCGTGTTTGTGAAGTTCTCTGCGGCATGCATGGAGATCGCGGCCCGGGCACTCGTGGAAAAAGCATTCGTGGTAGTTTGGTAGCCACGCGCCCCGATAAGAAATACCGCATCGTTGGCTTGGGTGGCAGTCGGAGCGCTGGCTGTCCCTTGTGCTCGCCGCCCGATTATAGAACTTCCGAGCCCCGGGTCAGTACCGTAGGTGTCAATCGTCAAGGCCGTGAGTTTGGCATCAGCGCCCTGGATATGGATCCGATCTGAAATAGCGCCACTATCCAGGGTAGATGACATGGAAGCGCCAACATACAATGACGGAAAGCTCCCGACGCCATCCTTGTGAATGTACGCAATCTCGTTGCCTGCATTGTTGAGCACTTGAAGTGCCCTTGCGCCCGAGGATGAATTTGTACCCATCCATGCGCGAAACGCTGCCTCTGTGTAAGGAACTGCAGAGATGACGCTGCCTACGCCTACGCGGTAGCGATCGCCACTGGAAAAGATGTTGATTCCACTGGCTACACCGTTGACACCTCTGGACGTTAACGACAACTGTATGGCGGCGCTTCCACGGTGTGAGGTGGCAACGGGTTCAATCTGAAAGTTGCCTGCTACGATGACGCCGGTGGATGGGCCGCTGGCGCTTGCCTCAGCGTGTATGCCTTTCGTAGTGCCCGGACCAGCGTTATTGACGTGTGCTACCACCGAATAGACATTCGAGTTTGAGTCGGAAGTAGCGTCGGCGGTAAGCGCAGAATGCAAACCCGCCGCAATTGCTCCACTTTCCGGAGCAACCACGTTATCACCACCTTCCGCTTTGGTAAGACGAACCAGGCTTAGGGTGTCACCAGCTGGAACGGCCACCGTTCCAGAGAGCGGAATAATCTGGCCTACAGCCAGCGTGTTTGCCGCCAGATCGAACGAAGGAACCGGCTTGATCGTCAGCCGTGAAGCTGTCACATCAGACGGAGTGTCTGCCGTATCGCCCCCGACATTACTCAGCCGGGCTTGCCCGTTAGTGCCAACGAATGTGTTGCCGGCGAACGAAGTAGTGCCAGTGCCGAAGAATAATGTCTTGCTGGCTGGATTTTCCACGGGCCCGAGAACAGTCACGACGCTTGGAGTGTCCCTGGCAATACCGCTCCCATCTGTATTATCAAGTGTGATGTTTTCGGGGAAGGTGATCGTCGTTACCCTGCATCGCTTTGTTAAATCCGACCTGTGTGGAATTTTGATAGTGAGTGGGTTGGAAGCGGCGCGGTTTATGATCGTCTGAAACGCCGCCGTATCATTTGTCCCGCTACAGACTGGAACAAACGCAGTTTGTTGCGCTCGAGTGCCGACAATACCGAACCCGCAGAACGCGATCAATAACAGGAACAGCACCAAAGAAATTCGTTTCATCATCTCTCCTTTCACCATCCAAAACAGCAAACCGGCGTTAGCTTCATTACTACTTACGATCTCGAAACTTACGGCCGGAACGAGATTCAGGCGCAACGCGCAACCCACTCCAACGGTTCGCTACATTATCACAACACGTTGTTCGCGGTACGCTTACAACTTGGCGCGGCGGGCATTCCAGCGTGTTCCCAAACGCCTGAGACTCTGCGTCGCCAACGCGTTTCTGAATCCATGGAAGAATTCGATCAAGTTCGGGCCAGGATTGACATCGACCAGGCAATAATCGAAGGCTCTTCAAGCTGCGCTGATTGACCTGATTGCAATCCCGCAGCCAATTCTGATTGTGTTATATTCTCCGGCCGGGTATCATCAGCGAACATCAGCGAACATCAGCGGCGCATGATAAGAGATCAGAGAATCTCCAGAGCGAGGTCTCCAAAGATTTTGGTGCCACCAATCAAAAGGCAAAACAGTTTCCCGCAGAGTGTTTCCTAACCACAGGCCCCAATTCATGCGCTGGCTCAATCAGACCGAGCGAGAGACAAAGGAACACATCGCGGCGGTCGCCGTGATCGTGGTCATTACGCTCATTTTCTTCTGGCCGGTCCTGCGCGGTCGAAGTTTCAGCATGGTCGGCGCACACATGTTCGCGCAATATCCATGGGGTAGCGTCATTAAGGGTGACCCTCACGAGGTAAGAGGAGTCAGCTTTGCGCAGACCGACCATGCAGATGGACTGTATCCCGTTTCAGTGTTTGCCACTAACGCGCTGCGTAGCGGCCAGCTGCCGATGTGGTTACCCTACAGCTTCAACGGCAGCCCGATTATGGAAGCGGATATGGGGGCCGGATTGACCTATCCCCCGCAAATGCTCGGCGTGACAATTCTGTCGCCGATTCGTCAACACGATCTGCTGCTCTTCAGTCATTTGCTGCTCGCCGGTCTGGGAATGTATGCCCTGCTCCGCTGTTGGAGCGCTAATGTCCTGGGAGCACTGTTTGGCGCAGTTGTGTGGCAGTTCAATGGTCACACCGCCTTCTATCTGGTGTATGAGTTCCTGGTTGTGGCGGCCGCGTGGCTTCCACTCATGCTACTGGCGGCCACCCTGGCAATCAGGAGGCAGTCATGGCTTTGGGCTGTGGCGTCTGGAACTGCATTGGGAATGTCCGTCCTCCACGGCGTGCAACATTTCAACTACCTGGGGGCCGTAGTCCTGACCTGTTGGTATGCGCCGTTAACCTTATTTGCCGCGCGTCGGTTTTTTCTTGAAGGTGCGCGGCGGTCTGTTCTGTTTTGTCTGACTTTGCCGGTAATCAGCGCAGTGACTGCCGCCGCGCTGAGCGCTGCCGCCTGGCTTTCATTAATGGGACTGCTGCCTCATGTTCATCGCCCGCTTAGTACGTTGGATCAGCAAGCGGCGGCGGTAATAACACTTAGGGCATTTATCCAAGGGATGTTTTTCCCCTTAAGCTCGGTGATGCCTAATAAAACCGGAGCGGACTGGCCATCGCTGGCTTTCGTAGGAGCACCGGCGCTGATCTTAGTCGCGATTGGATTATTTCGCCCTTCGGCGCCAGTGATTTTTGCGATGGTTATGGGCCTTGGATCTTTGGGGGTCGTCCTC
>WNFR01003523.1_pt1 | contig 16158 bp, 18 predicted proteins | sample 5400221 | NCBI WGS metagenome assembly WNFR01 (sample SAMN13153357, study PRJNA577476) | soil metagenome | isolation source: 40 cm soil under Madrone tree | place: USA:California | collected 2016-06-14 | reverse complement strand
TCATCCAGGATGTTGGCCCACTCCGCTTCAGGCCACAGCTGACGGAGCGCTTCCTGCACCGGCTCGATCGCCACGGTGACGGCGTGGATCAACGCGATGCGCGTGGTCATCTTGACTCCTTTACTCGCGCGGCGATCGGCCGCCACGAGCGTGATCAAGCGCACATCAAGCGCTTGGTCAAGCGCGACGAGCCGAATTACCGCGGCAGCAGTTTCTCCAGCAATGCCGAGTTATGCGCGGCAAAAGGGTCAATAAATCGGACCCCGCCGAGCATCCGGCCATCCTGAAAATTTTCGCTGATCAAGATGCGAACGCCGGTCCGCCGGGCAGTGGCCCACAGCATCGCATCCCAGAACGCCAGCCGATGTTCACCAACCGCCCGCATCGCCGCACCGAGATCGGCGGCGGTGCTCGCCTCAACAAGCATGACCGCTTGCCAGCCCTCCACGAAGCCCGCAGCAGCATCTGGGGCGATGCCCGATTTCCGGGTGGCTATACTGAAGAATTCGCTGAGCGACTGCAGTGTCTGAACACAGTTTCCATGCCGGATCGATCGTTCGATCAGGTCGGCGGAGCGGCGATGGCGCCCGCCGGCTGCATTGTCAGCGGCGTAGACGAGGATGTTGGAATCGAAGCTGATCACCCGCGTTCATGCATCTCATCGCGCGTAAAGCGGCATCCTCCGATCGGCAGGCCTTCGCGCATCAGGGCGACAATATGCTCGATTGCCAGCTCCCGTTCGCGTGCATCGGGCGCCTGATAAGGCGCAAGGAGCGCAACCGGCCGCCCACGCCGCGTGATCACGACAGACTCGCCCTCTTCCGCGTCTCTGAGGATTTGTGAAAAGGCCTGGTTAGCCTCCCGGGCCGTTACGAAACGCATTGTCCCCTCTATTGTAGTCGGTGTACTACATAGCCCTAAGTAACCGCGTTGCAAGACCTTCAGGAGATTGCGACACATGGATCTGATCGTACGCAATGTGCGGCTCGCCAACGGCTTCCCAGGTGAGCCGGTGGACATCGGCGTCGCCGGCGGGAAGATCGTTGCGATCGAGAGGGGCTTGGCAGCCACGGCGCAAACCTATGATGCGGGCGGGTGCCTCGCCTGCGCCGGTCTGGTCGAAACGCATATCCATCTCGACAAGTCCCGCATCATCGACCGCTTTCCGCCTGAGAGGGGCCGCGAGATCAGCCCGATGCAACAGGTGGCGGCGCTGAAGAAGGAGTTCACCGTCGAGGATGTGCGCAGCAGGGCCGAGCGCACCCTCACGGAATGCATCCTCAATGGCGCGACGCGGATGCGCACCCAGGTCGAAGTGGACCCCGGTATCGGCTTGCGCGGTTTCGAAGGGGTTCATTCGCTGATCGCCGATTATAAATGGGCGATCGACATCGAGATCTGTGTTTTTCCACAAGACGGGCTGACCAACTATCCCGGCACCGAGGAACTGCTGGTCGAGGCGCTGAAACGGGGGGCCAAGGTGATCGGCGGCGCCCCCCGTTATGACACCGACCATGACGGCCAGATCCGGCGGATCTTCGGGCTCGCCCGCGAATTCGATGTCGATATCGACATTCATCTCGACGTCGGCAACACGCCCGAGGCGATGGACATCCATCTCGTCAGCCGGCTGACCGAAGAACACCGTCGCGGCGGGCGGGTCGTAGTCGGTCACATGGCGAAGTTGTCGACGATGCCGCCGCATGAGGTCGCAGTCCTGGCGCGCCGCCTCGCCGATATCGGCATTGCCGTCACCGTGCTGCCGGCGACCGACCTCTACCTGATGGGACGGGACCAAGACCACAATGTCCGCCGCGGCGTCGCCGACGCCAACTTCCTGGTCGAGCACGGCGTCAACTGCTCGCTGTCGACCAATAACGTGCTCAATCCGGCTACGCCCTATGGCGATTGCTCGTTGATCCGGATGGCGAACCTCCATGCCAATGTCCTGCAGATCGCCGGGGCGACGCGGCTGCGCGAATGTTTCGCGATGCTGACAGAGCGTTCGGCGAGGCTGCTCAATCTCGAGGATTACGGACTCGCGGTCGGCAACCTGGCCGATATCGTCATAATCGACGCGCAATCACCGGAGCAGGCGGTGGCTGAGGTCCGTCAACCACTCGCGGTCTACAAGCGCGGGCGGCGGACGGTCATCAGGCACCCTCCGGAACTCGTTCGGCCCGGGGACAAGCAATTAATTGAACAAAGGATTTCGAGCTAATCTTCTCCAAAGGTCACTTCATTGACCGCACCGCAGCAAGGGCACTCCGTCTCGATCGGGTTGATGCGCTGTCCCGGCCCTATCTTGGCGGCAATGACAAACTCGCAGCTGCCGCAGACGTAATCGGTGTCGCCGGTTCCGGTAAAGAGCGGTCCGGCACCCGACGGCGCGGTCCACGGCGGAGGGGCCATCGCATCCCGAATGATCCTTAACTTGATCTTTGCCATTTACTTTTTCCATCACGGGTCGTCAAGAGATACTCACAACGATAACATGCCTGCGCGGTGCGGTATGCCATGGTGAAAAGCGCGTACCAAGGCTCGGGACCAGGGGCTGACTGATGAACAAACCGGCATTGGCGCTCGGTGCTTTGGTCCTTGCCGGCGTGCCTTCGCTCGCTCCGGCGCAAGCATTGACGAAATGCATCGCCGGCCAGGAGGTCATCGATAAAGAAGGCAAGACCGGTATGATCGTTTCGGACGACAGCAAGTTGTGCCAAGTGAAATATGCCGATGGGCAGACTTATAGCTGGATTTATTGGAATCTGCGCCCCACGGCGGCACCTGCGAAACCCGGGCTGGCGACCCCGGGAGCGAGCCCGCCCGGCCCGGCCAGCGCACTGCCTCCCAGCAGCACGCCATCGAGCAGTGCCCAGGCGCTGACTGTGCTGAGGCCGTCTCCCAGCCGTACGCTCGTCTATCGCGCCGATCGGCGCGGCCACTTCACCCTGACAGCTGCCGTCAACGGATCACCAATTCGGCTTGTTGTCGATACCGGGGCAAGCCTCGTCGCGCTCACGCTCGATGACGCGCGTGCAGCGGGCTTCGGCGGCGGCGAGCTGGTGTTCAACCGGGTCACGCATACCGCCAATGGTCCGGTTCGTTTCGCTCCCGTGAACCTGCGCGAGATCCGGATCGAGCAACTCTCGATCGAGAATGTGCCGGCCGCTGTAATCGAAAATTTGGACCAGTCACTGCTTGGCATGAGTTTCCTCAAGCGGCTGAAAAGCTTTGAGATGCGGGAAGGCGCGTTGGCGATCAACTGGTAGAGGTTGTATGGGCGTAAAGCTGATCGGCAGCGCCATCGAGCTCGTCGCGCTGACGGTGGCGTTCGGATCGCTCAAGTGGTGGCGGCGGCATTTTGTTCGGAACCTGGTACATGCCGCGCGACCACATTCTGCACCGGCTCGGGACGAGCGAGCCGGTCCCGCCGAGCTTCCTCGGACAGCTCGCCTACCCGTTTCGGTGGCGATTTGCTCCGGCTCGCTAAGCCGTTTGACGCGGCAGCTCGGCGCCGAGCCGCAGCGATGGCGACAGGGTCTCGGGCAGCGGCTTTCCGTTGGTCTCGGGAAGGAAAGGAGCGGCCACCAGCCCGAGGATAAAGAACAAGCCGACGATCGTTGCCGCCGGGCCATAGCCGCCGAGGCCGACGATCAAAGTGCCGGCGATCAGTGGACCGACGCACGAAATGAAGCGCGGCGCGTTGAAACTGAATGCGACCGCGGTGGCGCGCATTCGCGTCGGAAACAGCTCCGGCAGCCAGATCGGCGCCCAGGCCCAGATCCCCAGAGAGAAAAAGCCGAAGACGCCGACGCAGAACAACAGCCCATAGACGTCCTGGGCCCAGAGGTAGACCATCGGCGTCAGAATTAGGCACATGAAATAAAAGAGCATGGCGGTCGGCTTGCGGCCGAAGGCATCGGCGAGGAAGCCGAGGCTGATGAAGCCGAACACACCGCACACACTGGTGGTCAGGCCCGCCCAAGCCGACCATTGCGGAGCCGAGAGGCCGCTCTTGGCGGCGACAGAGCCGACATAGGTCGGGATAAACGTGCCGACGCCCCAAAAGGCGAAGGTCACCGACAGCATCATCAGGAATGCGACGATCAGCGGCCGACGAACCGTAGGATCGGCAAACAAATCGACCACCGTGAAGCGCGTCAATGCCCGGTTTTCCCCGTCGAGTGCCGCACCGCTGCGGCGCAGAGCGTGCGCTGTCCGTCGGCGCTCGCTGGCCGCCTCCCAGCGCGGCGATTCGGGGATGCCGCGGCGGATCCACAAGGTCAGCAGCGCCGGAAGCACGCCGATCAGATACAACCACCGCCAGGCGTTGGGGCCGACCCCGCCGATCGTCAGCCAGACCAGGGAGGCGAGGACGCTGCCGATCCCGGCGCCGCATTGCAAGAGGCCGCCGCCCTTGCCGCGCGCGTGGTCCGGCCACAGCTCGGAGACGATCGATGCCCCGGTCGCCCATTCCGAGCCGATCGCCACCCCGACGAGAAAGCGCAGCACGGCGAAGGACACCCAATCCCAGGCGAGCGCGCTCAAGCCGGTGGTCAATGAATAGGCGAGTATCGCCAGGATCATTGTCCGCTTTCGGCCGATATAGTCGGCGATGATGCCGCCGATCACCCCGCCGGTGGCCCAACCGAATACAGTGGTAGCGAGAATGTAGCCGGCGTAGCGGGGGATCTGCGCGTATTGCGCCGCGTCGAGCAGCTGGTGCAAGGCGAAGCCGACGGTCAAGAACAGCGCATAGATCTCAAAACCGTCGAACAGCCAGCCGAGGTTCGAGGCGACGAGCACCCTCCACTGCTCCCGATTGAGCGAGCGATACCAGCGTGAGGACGCGATGGCGGCGTTGGTGTCCATGCCGGCAGGTCTCCCTGTTTGGCTGTTGCCCCTTCCGCGGTCGCGGCGGGGCGTATTTGCTGTTGGCCGGAGGATATACAATCTTGCCGCGGACGCACAACAGATCCGCGTGTTGCTCATAGGCACTGCAGGCCGACTGGCGGCTTGTCTGCGACATCTGCGGCACGCTGACAGGACGGCTAACTCATGCGCTCTTCCGGCCCGATCAGGTGAAGCGGGGTCTCTCCCTCGAGCGCGCGCCGGCAGTTGGCGACTGCGCGGCGCAGCGAGACGTCGCGCCACACGCCGCCGCCGGCCGAATTGTGCGGTGAGCCGATCACATTCGGCAGATCGAGAAACGGGTGGCCCATGTCGAACCGGCCGTGACGGACCGGCTCGATCCACCAGGCATCGATGCAGGCGGTAAAGCGCGGATGCGCCTTCAGATGCGCGAAAAGTGCCGCCTCGTCGATGATCTCGCCGCGCGCGAGATTGACGAGGATCCCCTCGGGCTTCATCAACGTCAGCTCGCGCGCGCCGATCATCGCTTCGGTCGCGTGGGTCAGCGATACGGCGACGACCAGTACATCGGAGGCTTTGAGCAGCTCGTCCAGGCGATCGGGCTTGCCGATCCAGTCGACCGGCTCGTCGCTGCTACCGCGCCGGTTGATCGCGTGAATCCGCATGCCGAGACAGCGCATCAGCCGCGCCGTTGCGACGCCGACCCCACCGAAACCGAGAATGCCGCAGGTCCCGCCGCGGAGCATCCGATTGCGGGCAAACTGGTTGAACTCGCCGCGCGTCAAATTGTGGTGCTCGGCAAAGAGCCGCTTGGCAGCGGCGAGCGCCATCGCCAATGCATGCTCGGCCATCGGCTCGGCCGTGGCGCCGCCATTGCACGCGACCGGCAACTCGGGCGGCAAGTCCTTGAGCGGGATCCAGTCTATGCCGGCGCTGGTGAATTGGACGAGCCTGGCACCGCGGATCAGCGGCAGCTCGTCCGGTTCGAGCTCCTTTGCGGTGTCGTGCGCGAGGATCGCGCCGGCATGGCGCAAAATCACCGGGCGCGCGCCCCCGTCGACATCGCTCAGATAGACCACTTCGGCAGCGCCACCGAGGGTCTCGGCGATAATCGCCCGGGTCCTGTCGCTGACCTCAAAGGTTACGACGAGCGGCCCCGGAGGCTGTGCTGGGCTCATCGCGTCTCCCTTGGACGTCAGTAGCCGCCGCGGAAGGTCGGCGGCATGATCTCGAACGCCGAGCGATTGGCCCAATCGAGGCTCGGCACGCGCTCAATGGCCCGCCGCTGAGCCTCCTCGAGCTGCGCCATTGCATCGGCATAGTCGAAGGCAAGGGCCTTGCCGTCCTTGACGACCTGCCGGCCGTCAACGAAGACGTGGCGCACCGCGCGCTCGGCCGCCGAATAAACGAGACTGCGGATCGGGTCATAGAGCGGCCGCATCGCCGGGTGCTCGGCGTCGACAATCACGAGATCGGCCTTTGCGCCAGGCAAGAGCCTGCCGAGATCGTCGCGGCCGAGTGCGATTGCGCCGCCGATCGTCGCGGCAGTAAAGATGTCGGCCGTGGTCACGGCGTGGGCGTTCTCGGCGGCGATCCGGGCAAAGATCGCCGCGGCGCGCATCTCCTCGATCAGATTATGCGGGAAAGTGTCGGTGCCGATGCCGAGATTGACCCCGGCTGCGCGGTAGGCGCCGAAATGCTCCAAGGTGATGCCGCGGCGCGAAAAGACGGTCGGGCAATGGGCGACGTTGGTCCCGGTCGCGGCCAGACGGGGAGGTCGTCGCGGGTCGGCCAATGCAGCCAGGAATGATGATCGAGAAAGATGGCGTGGCCGATGATGGCGTGCGGCCCGAGCACCCCCAATGTCTCCAGCCATGCGATCGGGGTCTGGCCGTGTCGCCGCATGATTTCGTAGAACTCGACGACGCTCTGCGCCGCGTGAATTTGCAAAGGCAGCCGGCGCTCGCGGGCCGCGGTCGCGCTGTCACGCAGCAGCGCCTCGCTGCAGGTGTCGATCTGCGCCGGACCGAGCATGCCCGAGAGCCGGCCCGAGGGGTGCTGGCGGGCTCGGTCGATCGTGCGCAATGCCCGGTCGAACCCGGCCCGCCCGGCCGGCTCGTCCCATTCGTAGCGCACCTCTCGTCCGTTTGTTGTGTACCACCGCCCCGATCGGTACATTGGCGCGATCCAAGCGCGGATGCCGCTTTCACCGAGCGTGTCGAGCCAGTCCTCGCGCTCGGATGAAAGGTCGCAAAGGGTGGTGACGCCGCTCTGCAACAGCTCACACAGCGCCACCTCGTTGGCGGCCCTCCTGCCCTCGGCGTCCGCCGTAAACAATGGCAGGTATTCGTAGAGCGAGCTCATGAAGAGCTGTCGGCTGCCGACCTCATCGGTCAGGCCTTTCAGCATCGGCTCCGAGGAGGGGTGGGCATGGAGATCGATCAGACCCGGCATGACGAGACAGCCCCGCCCGTCGATCTCGACCGCGTCAGGTTGCGGCGGCACCGCGCCGATCGCGGTGATGGTGTCGCCCGTGAAGGCGAGGTCGATGTCGCGCCGGTAGACATGGCTCGCCGCCGGCACATCCCAGGCGACGACCCATGAAGCGTTGCGAATGATGGTCAGCGCTTGCGTCACGAGGCGTCCACCACCGGGCTTGGCGCGGTCAGCGCTGCAGAACGATGTCGACCCGGCGGTTGTAGACGGTGGGATCGTTTGATCCGGTCTGCCCGATCGGCTCCTGGCGCACCATCGTCCGTACAATGCCGTCCGCCTCGAGCTGATCCGTCACGATCGAGCTGCGCGTCTGTGCCAAGTACTTGTTGGTTTCCGCGGTACCGGTGGAGCTGGCACGTGCCTGGACGACAATCGCCTTGGCACCCGAATCCCGGGCACGCTTGGCCGCGTCGGCGATGACAGTCTTGGCCTCGTCGGAGAGATTGGCGCTGAATTCATCAAAATACACGAGGAAACGGGGCAGCTCGGAATTGGGCGTATTCGTCGCCGTCTGCGCATTCACCGCAGCGGCGGCAGCGAGCGTCGGCAATAGAAGCAGCAACCGGCATGATCTCCAGAACGCAGAAGGCATCGTAACACTCCGTTGTGATTCCACAAAGCTAGCGCCATCAAGATCAAGTGACGGCCATTGTTTCACTTGAGGCGCTGTCGCGGATTATAACGTCCCTCATCACCGCGGGCGACGACCAGGACCTCATCCTCGAGTACCTTTGCCTCGGCCATCCATGACTGGAGCAGGGTGTAGCCCACGGCGAGCACGACCGGGCCGAGGAAAATGCCGACAAGGCCGAAGGCAATGAGGCCGCCGATGACACCGGCCAACAGCAGCACCAGCGGCAGGTGGGCGCCCATGCGGATCAGCAACGGGCGCAGCACGCTGTCGAGGGTGCTGAGCAAAATGCTCCAGACCAGCAGGAAGGTTCCCCACCCGGACTCACCGCTCCAGTAGAGCCAGATTACTGCCGGCACCAGTACCGGCAAGGGGCCGAGCTGGGCAATGCACAGCATAAACATCACCGCCGTAAGCACCGCGGCGAGCGGCACGCCGGTGAGCGCTATTCCAACGCCTCCCAGTATCGACTGGGCAAGCGCGGTTACCACGACGCCCAATGCCACACTGCGGATCGCCTGGCCTGCCAGCCGGACCGACTGCTCGCCGCGTTCGCCCGCGAGCCGAAATCCGAAGCGGCGGGCGGCGGCGGCGGCCTGCTCGCCATTTATATACATGATGGCGGCAACAGCGACGGTGAGCAGAAACTGCACCAGCACGATCCCGAGGCCACCCAGCGCGGCGACGAACCAACTCGCCGTTCCGCCGGCATAGGGCGCTGCCCTCGCAACCAGCGACTCAACGCCGCTGGCCGCGACGTTTTCCCAGAACAGCGCGGTCCTTTCGCCAAAGAGCGGGACGCCGGACAACCACTCCGGCGGCCGCGGAAGCTTGAACCCGGCGAGCGACGTCGCCCAATCCACGATCCGGTCAAAATTGTCGGCGATTGTGGTGAAGGCGAGCCAGAAGGGCATCACGAAGACAAACAGGAGGGCCAAGGTCATGACGACGACGGCGAGCGCGCGACTGTTCCACAGCCGCAGCTGAACTCGCAGCATGATCGGCCAAGTGGCGACCACCAGGGTGGTCGCCCAAATGATCGCCGGCAGAAACGGCCGCAATATCCAGAAGCAGGTGCCGATCAGCCCGCCAACGAATAGAACCGCGAGGGTCGTACGCGTGAGGTCAGAGTGGCCTTCCATGCCGTACGAACGTCTCGGCGTGCTCTTTGCGGGGCTATATCTACGAGCGCACTATCAACTGCAAGCGGTGCCCGTCGGGGTCGTGAAAATAAATGCAGCGATCCTCGCCCGGACGGCCGCTCACCGCGACCCCGTGCTTCTCCAGCTCGGCTTTGAGGGTTTCGTAAGTCCCGCTCGCCACGTTCAAAGCCAGGTGGTTGAGGTCGTTGCCCGTCATCAAAGGCGTGTCGCCCTGCTTCTTGAAGAGGGCCACACCCTGTTGCCCGGCATGCAAAAAGACCTGCCCGCTGTCTTCCCGGTACGCAGTCATGCCGAGGATTTCGGTGTAAAACTTCTTCGAACGCTGCACATCATTGACATGCAGCACGACGTGGTCGACGCCACTCGTCTGGATCATCTCTTCCTCCCTAGACCAATCCGCGGAGACGATACACTACTCAACATCAAACCGTACATTTTGCCATCCCCCTGACGGGGGAAGGTGAACGAGGTGGCGACGCCATTCGGCGCTCGGGTCAGAGGAAGCCGGCCCGACCGGACCACTGTCTCTCGGCAGCGTCCGCAATTCCGATCAAGGCCGCCGCCGAGAGCCAATTACCGTTGAGATGGGATGCAGAAGCGCGCAAATGAAGCTGCCAAATTACTCCGATTCCCTGCCGAGCAAGCAGCCTCGTTGCGATGGTCTCTAATAGCGTCGACTGTCTCATTTAGCGGCCCACCTTGTGATGCGTGGTATTCAGACCAGACCGGAGCCAATTCGTTCCTTTCTTGCTCTGACTATCGGAAAGGGGTGGTGCCCCGAGTCGGATTTGAACCAACGGCCTACCGCTTACGAAGCGGTTGCTCTACCGCTGAGCTATCGGGGCGACGCGACCGGCAAGCGATAGCCGTGGGCGTAGCAGGCCGGGGGTTTTAGCGTGTTATCGTACCGCCGCCAAGCGACTTTGCGCCGTTAATGCCCCATCAACCTCGAAGCGGCAGGTTGCCCGGCAAGGGCGAGCGACCCGCACCGCGGGCGCAGGGAACTGGAGAGACCATTGAGCGATATCCGAGCCGATTCCGCGCAGAATACTACTGAAATCGAAATGCTCGAGGCCAAGGAAAGGTGGAGCGAGTATCGGCTGGCTGATGGCACCACATTACGGTTGAAGCCGGTGATGATTGCGATCTTCCGAGCCGATGGTCAGTATACCCCGGATGGCGAGCCCGTTTATAACATGAAATCTACTTTGATTGCCGATGTGAGGGCGCCAAACGCATTGATGAGGCCCATCCAGTAAAATGAGATCCTCCAGCATCGTCCATTCGAGCGTATGGACGCCTGCGGTTTCGTATCGTCCGGATCACCCGTGAAGGCAAAAACATCCATGCTGCCGACGCGCACGGAAAACATCTTCGCAATGGCGGTCCCGGCTCCGGCTGCGGTGATCAGCTCAAACCGAATTGCCTCTGCGCGGCTCACGAGCAACCGCGGGCAGCGCTCTCAATGGCTCGAGGCCCAATTGTCCGTGTTGGTGGAACCCGTGCTGGCGGCGAGCACACCGCCACAGCAGACCGCCAACAGTACTCCCGATTTCGTTGCGAAAGCGGCTTCGGCGGAAGCGCTACCGAAGCCATCAAGGGCCGAGAGGATCGAACTGGCCATCGACTCGCTTCAAAATTACGAGCTTATCAAACCGATCCCGGTGCTTATTGAATTCCTCGGCGATAAGGTGTTTGTCGCCGAAGCACCCGATCTGGACGTTTCGACAACCGGGAACAGCGTAGGCGTCGCCTTTCTTTTGTTGAAGGAACATATTATTACTACTTATGAGGGTTATCGCAGTAAAAAAGGCCTGGATTCGGAACGAACACGACAGCTCGGCATTTTCGATAAATACATCGGCAAGGCGAAGCGTCACTGGTTTTAAATCGTTCAGTCGTTCGCCGCATTCCCGGCCGGCAGTTCCCGCACCGGGGAAGGCGCGCCTTCTGCCATGATCGGCAATGGGCTCCCGCCAGCTGCCCAAGGGGGTGTCCGCCAGGCCAGCGTATCAAAACTGCTGCAATGCGAGCACAGCGACCGCCATTCGAGGCTCTCCCCCCCGCAGCTTGTGCAAACATAGCGCGGGTCGGGCATGGCGGTGACCGCACGGTCGAGCCACTCGCGCATGCCCCCGCCCACGCCGTGCTCGGCCTCTTCGAGCCGCGCCATCAATAGGCAGAGGCGCGGGGTCGGGCCGGCAAGGCCTCCGCCCTCCCCGTCCCCCGCTGCCCGGGAAGAACGAGGGTTGGAGCTTGCCGGTTTTGCGATCGGCAGCGCCGCGGCAGCGGTCAGAGCCTTATCGAGATGACGGCGCGCCTCGCCCCACAGCTGCGCATCGAGAGCCGCTTCCGCCAGCGCGAGATAGCTTTCGCGTGCGCCTGGGTTTTGCGCCGCCAGCCGCTCGACGCACTTGACCCGAGCAAGCGGTGGCTCGCCGGCATGGATCGCGCCATATACCTGGGCGAGTTCCGGGTGGGGAGCCGTCCGCCACGCGCGTTCCACCGCCTTTGCCGCAGGTCGGGTCCGCCGGTCGTCCAGCAACAATCGCGCGTGATGGGCAGCGGGAGTAGCGAGGTCGGGCGCCAGCCCCTGGGCATGCGCCGTCAGATTTATCCCACGTCGCCGGTCGCCGTTCGCCATGGCGGCGCGACCGAGCTCGTAAAGGATCACGCCGCGATGATGACGGGCGCGCTCGCGCGGGATTGTTCGGCGCTTGACCGCCTGCGCGAGGGTCTGGTGGGCCGCCCCCCACCGTCCCTCACGCGCCTCGAGATCAAACAGGCTTTGGACCACCCAAGGCGTGCCCGGGCGCAGTGTCATGGCGCGCTGGGTCAGCCGCAGCGCGGCGCCCTGATCGCCCATCTGCAGCGCCTGGTTCAGAAGTCCGCGCAAACCGAGAAACTCCGTCTCCGGACGGTCGAGCATCGCCGTGAAGAACTTTTTTGCCGCCGTGTCATCTCCCTCGAGCTGCGCCGCCTGGGCGGACAGGAGCAAGGTCAGAGGAGGGTCGGCGAGCAGCGCCTCGGCCTTGCGTGCATAACGCTGCGCCTCGTGTGGATCACCCGCGGCAACCGCAACCATGCCCTGAGTGAGCGCCCGATATCCCGAGCGGCGCCGCCGCTCACGCCTCCGGCGCAGAAATACGCGCGGGCTGCCGACCATTCGCGACACGATCCAGAACAGCAGCGTCACCAACAGAGCCGCCAGCACCGCGGCAGCGACGAGCACCCCGACCGACGTTGTCACCTGCCACCCCTGCCAGACGATCTCGACCTGCCCGGGGTGGTCGGCAAAAAACACCGCAACGGCGACCAGCGCCGCGAAGACTAGAAGACCGAGGACGCCGCGGATCAAGAGGGCGCTCTCGCCTTGGCCGATGGCTCGGCCGGGACCGCGACCGGAGCCGCCCGGCCGCTGCCTATCTTCGCTCCCAAAAGCTGCCGCAAGCGATCCAGTGCCGTTTCGACCGCGAGCCGTTCCCGCGCCATCCGCAGCCAGGGGTGCGCCGCCTGGGCATTTGCTCCGGTGAGCGAATCGAGCGCCGCTACGGCGCCGGCCAGATCGCCGCGAGCAAGCGCTGCTTGGGCGCCGCTCACGGCTGCTTCCGGCCCGGTTTGCGATGTGCCATCGATCCGCCGGATCGTAACCAGAGCGCGCAGCCGCGCCAGCGCCTGCGCCCCCCAATCGGACTCTGGCGAGGCTTGGGTCGCGGTGGCGACTTGGCCTGCAAGCTCCGACAAACGTTTGCTGAGGACGGCACGGCTCGGCACCCCGCTTTGCGCGGCGTCGGCAAGCGGCTCGGCAGCGGCCACGAGGTCGGGATCGCGAGCCAGCGCTTTGAGGGCATTGTACTCCGCTGGGAACGGCCGCCCCTGGTCAACTGCCTCGCGGATCTGCAGAAGCACCATGGTGAGCGCTGCGTCGGTCTGCTCCGCGACGCTTTGCGACTGCATCTGCTGCTCCAGCGCCGGGAGCCGGTTGGAAAAATCGGCGGCGACGCTACCGAGCCGCGAGAGCTCCTGCTGAATTTTCTGGAGCTCGGCAGCTGCGCTCGCCGCCCGTGACGAGGATTGCGTTTCGGCCGCTCCGAGCCGTTGCTCGAGCTGCTGCAGCCCCGCCCTTGTCGCCGCGACGGTGGCTTCAAACTGGTCGACGCGGTGCGCCAGCGCGCTTTCCGCCGATTTGATCGCATCGACATCGACGCTGGGCGGGACCGGACGCTTCTCGACTGCGGTCACCCGCGCGACGAGAGCGGCATAGTCCTCCCCAGCTGGGCCGGGTCCCGCGCCCCATGGGAGGAGCGGCGCCACGTCAGGGGCCCAAAACGGGGAGAGGCCGACCCCGGCGACGATCAGAATCACCGCTGCCGAGAGCCACAGCGCGGCGCGTCGAGATGCGGGTTGCGGTGGCGCTGGATCCGCCGCGGACGGCGGGCTCGCCTCGGGATCCGCGGAGATTCCGCCGTCCTCTCTCGGACGCTCTTCGCTATGCTCTTCCGACATAGTGCTGATGCCCCCGTTTAGCCGCGCGGTCGCTCACCGAGGACGCGATCGAGCATGTCGAGCAGCGCCGGCTGATTGGGCCGCTCGGCGATACGCCGCTCCAACCACGGCAGCTCCGAGAGCGCCGCATCCGCAGCCGAGCTGATTGAAAGGGCGGTCATCGTCCCGCAACACTCCGCAACACAAGCGCTGCCGGCGAGCCTAGCAAAAACCGCCGCGGTCCGCGGCGAGAAAAACAAGGCGAAACCGAATGCACCGGCGCGCAGAGCGCGAACGGTCGTCTGGCTCAGCATCGCGACCGGCCGCGCCTCGTACAAGATGCTGCGCTCGATCGTAAAGCCGCGCGCATGGAGCGCACCGACGAGGTCGCCGGCGACCACTTCGCCGGCGATATGCAGCAGCGGCCCGTCTTGCGGACGCAGCCGTGTGGCTGTCAAGCGGACGAGGTCATCAACGTTGCCCCCGGCACTCTCAACGGCGGTAAACCCCTCGACACGAGCGCGCAAGGCCGTCGCGTCGCCGACCGCAAAGACCGGGATCCCACGCTCGCCGCTCGCACGCGCCAGCGCTCGCACCCCGTTGGCGCTGGTGCACAGGACTGCCAATACCCCGCCGAGGGCGAGAGTTGCCGGCGTGCGATAATGGACTTCCATCAGCGGCTCTATGACCGCATCGATGCCACGAGTCGCGAGCGCCGCCGACAGGCTCTCCGACTCTTCTCGGGGGCGCGTGACAAGCGCCCGCATCGCTATCGAAACCATCTGCGTTTATCGCCCAAACGCCTGACCTTGGCACCTGTCCTTGGTTACACTTCGGGCTACGGGTCCGCTAAGCTAGCCAAAGGCTAGCTTATGGAGGATCCTCATGAAGGAGGTCGGCGCCTTCGAGGCCAAGAACAAGTTGGGCCACCTTCTCGATTTGGTCGAGAAGGGTGAGGAGATTGTCATCACTCGGCATGGCAAACAGGTCGCGAGGCTGGTGCCGCCGGAGCCCGTCTTTGATCGCGAGCAAGCACGCGCTGCGGTCGAGCGGCTCCGTGATCGCGCGGCCGCACTCAAGTGCAAGATCACGCTCGACGAGATCAAGGCCTACCGAGATCAAGGTCGCCAGTGAGTCCTCGCCCTCGACAGCTCGGCGACGCTCGCCTGGATCTATCAGGACGAAGTGAGCGATGTGACACAGCAGATCTTTGAGCTCGTCGCGAACTCACGCGCTTGGGTCCCGGCGATCTGGCGGCTCGAGGTTGCGAACGGTCTGCAGACCGGCGTCCGACGCGGGCGCATCGATGCGGCATACCGGGATTTGGCCCTCGGCGATCTCGCGCTCCTCGATATTTCGATCGACCAGGACACCGACAAATACGCGTGGTCGAGCACCCTGCATCTCGCCGCTTCCGCCTCACGCTTTATGACGCCGCCTACCTGGAACTCGCTCAGCGTCGCTCTCTCCCGCTCGCGTCGCTCGACGAGGATCTGTGCGCTGCTGCGCGTGGGCTCGACGTGCTGCTCATCGGCGTCTCGACCTGAGCTCGACAGGCGGGGCTTGCTAGCGCCTGCTCAAGACTGTCCCCATCAGCACCGCGAACCTGTGCCCGACGACGATAGCCGCGTCCGCCGAACTGATACATAATGTAACGCGGCGCCAATGGCTTCGATGATGCAGGAACGGGAGAACGCTGATGTCGCTGACCCAAGACCTTGGCCGATTTGTTGCTGATGTTTCTTTCGAGCGGCTGCCCGCCGAAGCCGCCGCTGTCGCGCGGATCGGGTTTATCGATTGCGTCGCGACGATGATCGCGGGCGCCGGTGATCCGGCGCCGCAGCTGCTGCGCGAGGCGCTGCGGCCGGCAGGTGGCGAGGCTACACTGTACTTCAGCGGCCAGCGAGCTCCGGCGCCCGAGGCGGCGTGGATCAACGGCACCGCCGGCCATGCCCTCGACTATGACGATGTCGCCGCGCTGCGCGGACACCCGAGCACCGTGCTGGTCCCGGCGATCCTCGCCGAAGGAGAGGCGCTCGCCGTCTCGGGGCGCGACATGCTGGCAGCCTATGTGGCGGGTTACGAGACTTGGGCCGAGCTCGCCTGGCGCGATCCCGGCCATCATCACCGCAAGGGCTGGCATCCGACCGGCATTTTCGGTCCGATCGGTGCCGCGGCCGCCTGCGCTTCGCTGCGGCGTCTCGACGCGCCGCGGGCGAGCTGCGCGCTGGCGCTGGCGGCCTCGCAGAGCAGCGGCATCATGGCCAATTTCGGGACGATGACAAAGCCGTTCCACGCCGGCCGGTCGGCCCACTCCGGGCTGATGGCGGCGCGGCTCGCCGAGATCGGGTTCACCGCGTCCGCGGATGCGCTCGAGCATCCACAAGGGTTCTTGAGCGCCGTATCACCCGCCGGCGAGGTCGATCGTGAGACTCCGGCGCAGGCGCTCGGATCGGAGTGGAAGATCGTCAAATACGGGCTGGGCATCAAGAAATACCCTGCCTGTTACTG
>WNFR01014019.1_pt1 | contig 16164 bp, 16 predicted proteins | sample 5400221 | NCBI WGS metagenome assembly WNFR01 (sample SAMN13153357, study PRJNA577476) | soil metagenome | isolation source: 40 cm soil under Madrone tree | place: USA:California | collected 2016-06-14 | reverse complement strand
GTCTGGATCAGTCATTGAGCTGCAAGCCAGCCGACGCGGTTGGCCCTTCACGCTCGGTTCTTGAGGCTTTATTAAATGAGGACAATCCGCCGTCGGGGGAAGATGGCCGGATGGCGGTGGCGGCTCTGGTAGCAGCTTACGTGTCGAACGAGAATGGCCATAGGCCGGTAAGACCGAACGCCGATCTGCCCTTGAACCGAATTTTTCCCTGGGCTTGAGGCGGACACGCCAACTCACTTTTGTGGGGTTGGAGGAGGATCGTTGGAAGACGAGCCGAAGATTTGCAAGGTCGCCATCGTGGGCGCCGGCAGTATGGCCCGAGAGCACATCCGAGCTTTCGCGAATGTTCCCGGCGTGACCATTGCCGGGTTGCATAGCCGCACGCGTTTGCGAGCTGAGTCGCTCGCCTTAGAATTTCGTATTCCTGGCGTTTACGATTCAGTTAACGAGCTGTACGAAGGAACGCGGGCTGATCTGGTTGTCGTTACGGTGTCTGAAACCGCCATGAACCCTGTCAGCCGCGCCTGCTTTGAGTTTCCGTGGACGGTGCTGCTTGAGAAGCCCGCAGGCTTTAATGTCGATGATGCGGAAGATATCCACGCGGCCGCCTCAGCGAAGAACCGGAAAGTCTTCGTAGCGCTGAACCGGAGATTCAACTCGAGCACCCGAGCTGTGCTGTCCGACCTTGCCAACGGCAACGAACGGCGGTTTATTAAAGTGCAGGATCAGGAAGACCAGGCCCAGGCTCTGGCCTATGGACATCCTGCGGTCGTCATAGACAATTGGATGTACGCTAACGCAATCCATATCATCGATTATTTTCGTGTCCTGGGACGCGGTGAGATAACAACAGTTCAACCCGTATTTCAATGGCAGGCGCAAAGTCCGGGCGTAGTTGTGGCGAGGATTGAATTCGATAGTGGCGATATTGGACTCTATGAGGCTGTCTGGAACGCGCCCGCTCCATGGGCCGTTAGCGTTAGCACCGCTCAGAAGCGATGGGAGATGCGACCTTTGGAGCGCGCCACCTTTCAACTCGCCGGCCAGCGAACCCTGGAACCTGTGCCGGTCCATCACTGGGACGAAGAATTCAAACCGGGCTTCAGGCTTCAGGCGGAAATGGCCGTTGCGGCTGCTCTCGGACGGCCGTCGGATTCGCCGTCTCTTGAAGATTCATTGCAAACCATGCGGTTGATAAAGGCAATCTATTCGCTCGACCGTTGATTCCAAAAGTTTCGATCGCCAAGTTCTGTGAGTCAGGGTTGTTGACGGTCTGATAACCTCAGATGAACATTCTTATCGCGGGTTTAGGCAGCATAGGCCGACGACACCTCACCAACTTGCGACGTATCGAACCTGGGGCCAACCTCACGATCTGGCACCAGCGCTCACGGAGTCACGGTCCTCCCGAGCTACCAGGCTTGGCGGCTCGCCACGTCTACAGTGTTGAAGAAGCACTCGAAACCAGACCTGATGTGGCGGTGATCACCAGCCCCGCATCGGTTCATATTCCAACCGCATTGGCAATGGCGCGGGAAGGTGTTCATCTTTTCATTGAAAAGCCCCTCTCCCATACGCTTGAAGGCATCAACGATCTGTTGGTGCTATGTCGCCGGCAGAACCTCGTGCTCATGGTTGGATACAACCTTCGCTTCTACGAGCCGCTGCAATTAATCAAGAAAGCCCTGGACGATGGACGGGTAGGGCGGGTATTGACGATGCGCGCTGAAGTGGGTCAGTTCCTTCCCGACTGGCGTCCCGGGACCGATTATCGCGCTACCGGGAGTGCGCGAAATGAGCTTGGTGGTGGCGTAGTACTGGAACTAAGTCACGAGCTTGACTATGCTCGCTGGCTAATGGGAGAAGTGACCTCGGTAATGGCGCGAGTCGCTCGCCTCAGCAATCTCGAGATAGACACCGAAGATACCGCGGAGATCATTTTGCAGTTCAGCAACGGCGCGCTTGGCAGTATTCATCTGGATATGATCCAGCAACCGGCAACGCGAACTTGTCGAATCAGTGGGACCGAGGGAACAATAACGTGGGATTGGGAATCTGACCGCGTGCACCTGTTTGAAGCACGGAATCGCACCGGGCAGGACCTTGGTCCGGTTCGCGATATTGATCGAAACGAAATGTATGTTGCTGAGCTAAGACACTTTCTGGATTGCATCAAAGGAAATGCGACTCCGCTCATCGATGGAAATGATGGGCGCCGAGTTTTGGAGATCGCCCTGGCAGTCAAACGGTCGTCCGAAGAGCAACGGGCCATAGAGATATGAACTCTTATGTTGTCGGAGCAGTCTTTGCGCGCGGGGGCTCCAAAGGCGTGCCGCGCAAGAATCTTCGACTGCTCGCAGGGAAACCGCTGATCGCTCACGCGATTCAATCGGCTCTGGTCAGCGAGATAATTAATCGAGTCATAGTTTCGACCGACGACATCGAAATCGCTTCAGTCGCGAGACAATATGGCGCCGAGGTTCCTTTCATGAGGCCGCCCGAGCTCGCTGGTGACGAGTCGCCTGAGTGGCTGGCGTGGCAGCACGCCTTACGCGCGCTCAGCGAAAACGGCGCTCCCGAAATAGAGGTATTCGTTTCTATTCCGCCCACCTCGCCTCTGCGAGCAATTCAAGACATAGATGCCTGCGTCCAGGCATTGCGAGAGAGCGATGCGGACATTGTGATTACCGTCAAACCAGCGGAGCGAAGCCCATACTTTAATATGGTCTCGTTAGATGAAGGCGGAAATGCGCGGTTGGTGATTCAGCCTGAAGGAACGCTTCATCGAAGACAGGATGCGCCACCCGTGTATGATGTGACCACAGTTGCTTATGCTGCGCGACCCGACTTCGTGCTAGGTGCCAAATCGATATTTGATGGCAAGGTCAAAGCCGTAGTAGTGCCGGCGGAACGAGCCCTGGACATTGATACGGAGCTTGACTTTCAGTTCGCGGAGTTTCTACTGAGTAAGTCCGTGAATGCAGATGAGAAGACGCGATGAAATCACTTCGAGAGTTAGCTGATTTGCGCGGGCGCGTTGGCTTGGTGACGGGCGGCGCCGGACATATAGGTTCTGTTCTGGGCGAAACCCTGGCCGAGTTAGGATGTGCGATTGCAGTGCTGGATCTTGAGCCGGAATCTACGAACGATGTCGCCCAAAGAATTCACGACACCTTTCACGTCGAAACACTTGCCGTGCCGATCAATCTATCCGATGAAAAAGCGGTCCGATCTATCAGTAGTCAAGTACTGAATCGCCTGGGACGCCTTGATATACTCGTCAACTGCGCGGCCATAGTTGGAACATCAGATCTGAAAGGATGGGTCGCTCCATTCTCAGAACAAAGTTCCGGGGCATGGCGCACGGCGATCGAGATCAATTTGACTGCACCATTTGTACTGACGCAGGTGTGCGCGCGGGCCTTGGCCGAATCTGCTCACGGGTCAGTTATCAATATCGGGTCGATTTACGGACTGGCCGGACCCGATATGAGTCTCTACGAAGGCACCAGCATGGGTAATCCGGCCGCCTACGCCGCCAGCAAGGGAGGGCTACTACAGTTGACTCGCTGGCTTGCGACAGTCCTGGCCCCGGAGGTTCGCGTAAACGCCGTCACTCCTGGCGGAGTCTGTCGAAACCAGGCGGAAAGCTTTACGACTCGTTATGTCGCACGAACTCCGCTGAAGCGCATGGCTACTGAAGAGGATCTAAAAGGCGCGGTGGCATATCTGGCGAGCGATCTTTCGTCTTACGTAACCGGTCACAATTTAGTAGTGGATGGTGGATGGACCATATGGTAGCGACGGTTGAAATCGCCGGACATAAGGTTGGCCCTGACCAAGCCTGCTTCATCATTGCTGAGGCAGGTGTGAATCATAACGGCGATCTCGAAAAAGCTCTGGGATTGATCGATGCGGCAGCAGAAGGAGGTGCTGATGCCGTAAAGTTTCAGACCTTCGTCGCAGAACGGTTAGTCACACGCGATGCGCCAAAGGCTGCGTACCAGAAGCAGACAACTGAGGACACTGAGTCTCAGTACGAGATGCTTCGTCGCCTCGAGCTTTCCCCCGAGGCGCATGGAAGGCTCATGGAGCGCTGTAAGAGGAAGGGCATTCTTTTTCTTTCGACGCCGTTCGACGAGGAAAGCGCTGAGCTGCTTGAGAAACTAGATGTAGCCGCTTTCAAGGTTTCATCCGGGGATATCACGAATCTGCCTTTCCTTTCTCACCTGGCTCGAAAAAACCGGCCGATGATTATTTCTACCGGGATGGCGGATCTAAAAGAAGTGGAATCGGCTGTTAGCGAAATTGAATCCACCGGCAACCACAACATTATTCTATTGCAATGTGTGAGTAGTTATCCGGCGAATCCGGCAGACGCAAATCTGCGCGCGATGGGGACCATGGAAAAAGCTTTTGGTGCGCCAGTTGGTTATTCGGATCATACGCCTGGAATAGCGGTGGCTATCGCGGCTGTCGCTCTGGGTGCTTGCGTGATCGAAAAGCACCTGACTCTGGATCGCTCGTTACCCGGTCCGGATCATCACGCTTCGCTTGAACCCGATGAGCTAAGGATGATGGTAGAGGGAATTCGCGCTGCCGAAGCAGCGCTGGGACATGGACGCAAAGAGCCCGCGCGCATCGAAACAAACACCGCCGCGGTCGCGCGCAAGAGTCTCATTGCCGCCCGGGACATTCCCGCGGGAACGATCCTGACGGAAGAAATGATCGCCATCAAACGGCCGGGAACGGGCCTGCCCCCTTCGATGAGAGCCGACCTGGTAGGCCGCGTGGCCCGCACGGACATTGCCGTCAACACGATAATTGCGCTTGAGCTGTTGGCTTGACGCCGACCAGGGCTTAGACTATTAATGAATTTCATAGGTAACTGCTTGAGTTCAATTCGTCACCTCTGATGTCAGATAATCGAATCCTCAGGGTGTAAATCTGGTTAGGATCAATCAATAAGACTGCGGAATAGGTGAAAGTACCAAGGCGAAGGGTTTATTTGTGATCATTCTGGGAATACACGACGGGCATAATGCGAGTGCCGCGCTGCTGATCGAGGGCAGAGTCGTCAGTAGCGTTTCAGAGGAACGCTTTACGCGGATTAAGAACGATCTGTGCCATCCGGCGAAAGCCATAGATTACATACTGAAAGAGTCGAATGTGGCGCCCGAACAGATTGACATGGTCGCTCTCGCCACCAAAGAGACTGACCCCATCGGCGTAAAAATCAAGCGCGAGACCACTTTCAAAATTGGTGATTACATCACCGAAATGCACCATTACTGGAAACCTAAACTTTACGAGAACGCTTCTATCGACTACTGGGAATTCGCGCAACAATACCTCGAGGTAGACTCCAATCACTCGCCCTACAGTTTGGATTTTCTTAATCACACGCCGAAGGAACAATGGGCGACGGCATTTAACGAGCAGCGCATCGACCTCGTAGTCGACCAGTTGGGAATTCCGAAAAGCAAAATCCGGCTGATCGACCATCACACTGGCCATGCGTACTACGCTTACATGGCGTCCCCGCGCGACGACCGCAAGGCAGCGATAGTTACGGCTGATTCCTGGGGCGATGATTGTAATGCAACTATCAGCGTCGTCGAATCGGGGGCCATCAAAGAGATTCGCCGCACCGCGATGTGCAATCTAGCACGCATCTATCGCTGGATGACGCTGCTGCTGGGCATGAAACCCAACGAACATGAATACAAAGTCATGGGCTTGGCTCCCTATGCCCGCGATTATGTTCGCGACCCGGCTTATCGGATCTTCAAAGAAACGCTCGTCGTTGACGGCCTTGACTTCAGGTGGAAGCAGAAGCCCACCGACATGTACTTCTATTTTAGAGAAAGATTTGAAGGGGTTCGGTTTGACGGGATAGCTGCCGGCCTGCAGTTGTGGCTCGAAGACATGGTTTGCGAATGGATCACCAATATCATGAACCACACGGGGGCAGAGGTCCTTTACTACAGCGGGGGCCTTTCCCTTAATGTCAAAGCCAACAAAAGCATTGGCGAGTTGCCTGCAGTCAAAGACTTTCATATTCCCCCAAGTGGCGGTGACGAGTCACTTTCAATGGGCGCAGCCTTTTATGTGGCCGCAGAGTTGGGCGACAAACCACTGCCACTTGAGAACGCCTACCTTGGCTATGAACCATCGTTGGGTGAAGCGGCAAAAGGGGCGGAAGCCTTCAGAGATCATAAGGACTACGCGGTGATAGACGACCCGAACGTCGAGCTCCTGGCGGACCTGCTGGCCGGGGGGAAGGTGCTGGCAAGATGCGTCGGTAGAATGGAGTTTGGCGCCAGGGCGCTGGGGAACCGGTCAATTCTCTGCGACCCTTCGAAACCGGAAAACCTTAATCTGATTAATCAGAAGATCAAGTTCCGCGATTTTTGGATGCCCTTCACGCCATCGATACTTCAAGAGCGAGCTGATGATTACCTGATAAATCCGAAGAAGCTGCAAGCGTCTTACATGACCATTGCCTTCGACAGCACGCCGCGGGCCCGAAAAGACATTAGGGCGGCCATTCATCCTGCTGATTTCACCGTGCGCCCTCAATTGGTCACTCGGAAGTTGAATCCCGATTACTATGAGTTGATAAAGGCGTTCGAGAGCCGAACCGGAGTAGGAGCGTTGCTTAACACCTCTCTAAACCTCCATGGCGATCCCATAGTTTGCAACGTCGCGGATGCGATCAAAACGCTGGTCGAGTCGGGGCTGGATGGGGTTATCCTTCCGGGCGTACTTATTCTGCGACGGGCTAACAACCCTGGGCCATGAAGTCTAACTCTTCGCGGAGGATGATGAGAACGAAGTTGTCGCTGATCAGATTCGATTACGCCTGCTCAAGGAGTAGTTTGTCTTGCGAATAATTGGTGTCGTAACGGTTGCCCGCTCTGACTACGGCATCTACCAGTCAGTTCTACGAAGAATTCAGGCCGACCCGGACCTTGGACTTCATCTAATTGTTTCCGGAATGCACCTGTCGGCGGAATTCGGTTCCACGGTTAAGACTATTGAGGCTGACGGTTACCCCATAGGCGACCGAATAGAGATGTTGCTTTCGTCGGACTCGCCGGAGGGGATAGCGGGGTCGATGGGCTTGGGGACCATGGGAATGGCCCAGGCGTACGCTCGCCACCGACCGGACATTCTAGTGGTCCTTGGCGATCGCTTTGAAATGCACGCCGCGGCTGTTGCGGCACTGCCTTTCAAAATACCCGTCGCCCATATCCATGGCGGAGAGTTGACAGAGGGCGCCATCGACGATGCGCTGCGCCACTCGTTAACCAAGTTAAGCCATCTTCATTTCGTATCAACTCAGGAATACTGTGACCGCGTCGTCCAACTCGGTGAAGAGCCCTGGAGAGTGGTGATCTCAGGAGCGCCCGGCCTGGATAATCTGAAGGAGACCAAGCTGCTGGGCAAAGCGGAGCTCGCGAAAAGGTTAGACTTCCCGCTAGATCATCCGCCGCTGCTGGTTAAAGGGCGATCGTCCGCCAGGATTGTGGATAACCTGGGTACTGAAGCATATTTCAGCTTGATGGCTATTGGCGCGGCGATGCTTGGTAATTCATCGAGCGGAATCATTGAAGCTCCTTCATTCAAGCTCCCTGTAGTTAATATTGGAACACGTCAACAAGGACGAGTGCGAGCGGCAAACGTCATCGATGTCGGCTATGGGATGGATGAGATTTCCGAGGGCATCAGGCGAGCCACTCAGACAACGTTCCGCGAAAGCCTGAGCACGCTGGTCAATCCCTACGGGATCGGTCAGGCCGCCGAAAAGATCGTCGACCGTCTTAAGACGGCTGTTTTGGACGAGAGATTGATACAAAAGCATTTTTACGACCTGCCAGGCAGGACAGCGGGCGAAGCACAATGAAGAAAGAGGACGCCGGCACATGCGTCATCCTCGGGGGCGGAGGACATGCGTGCGTTTTGATCGACAGCCTGCGCGCCGGTGGCTACGTTGCGCCGCTTGCGATATTGGATCACGATAGTGCGCGCTGGGGCACGGAACTGCTGGGGGTGCGCATCCTCGGCGATGACGATTTGTTGCCTGAGTTGGCGGAACGAGGCGCAGATTGCTTTGTAGTTGGAGTGGGATCAACTGGTGACAATCGGCCACGACAGCGGCTGTTTGAATTGGGACTTTCGCATAATTTGAGACCGCTTACGATTATTCACCCGTCCGCGGTCTGCTCTCAGTGGGCCACACTCGGGCCGGGCTCTCAAGTCTTGCCGATGAGCGTTGTTAATGCCCGGGCGCAGGTCGGAGCAAATGTCATCGTGAACAGCGCCGCCGTTATTGAACACGACTGTGTGCTCGGCGATCATGCACATGTAGCCACAGGGGCATGTCTGGCCAGCACGGTTCAGGTCGGCATCGGTGCTCACATCGGTGCCGGCGCCACCGTACGGCAATGCATCAATGTCGGCAAGTGGGCCATTGTAGGAGCGGGAGCAGTGGTCGTCCGAGATGTCCTCGCGCGGACGACGGTGGTGGGGGTTCCGGCCCGGCCGTTGTAAGACCGACACCATGCGGCTGTGTTCTGATCAATCGGGAGAAATGAGAGTTTGAACGTTCGTATTATCCCCAGGCTCGACATAAAAGGCCCCAATCTGGTGAAAGGAATTCACTTCGAAGGGTTGCGAGTCCTCGGAAAGCCTGAAGACTTTGCGCGTTACTATTATGAGAACGGCGCGGACGAACTGTTTTACATGGACGCGGTGGCAAGTCTCTATGGTCGTAATAGCCTGTTGGAGATTGTCGAGAGGGCGTCGAAAGAGATCTTTATTCCCTTGACGGTCGGAGGCGGCCTCAGAAGCGTAGACGACATACGGACTGTATTGCGCGCCGGCGCGGATAAGGTTTCAATCAATACTGCGGCGGTTGGACGCCCAGAACTGATTCGTGAAGCGTCCAGAGCATTCGGATCATCTACTATTGTTGTTTCCATCGAGGCTATTAAGAAGCCGGATGGAGCCTATGAGGCTTACGTTGATTATGGCCGGCAAAAGACCGGTATGGACGCCTTCGAATGGGCCATCCAGGCAGTGGATCTGGGCGCCGGTGAACTTGTGGTAACCTCGATTAACAGTGAAGGAACCGGGAAGGGATTTGATCTGGAGTTAACGAGGCGAATCGCGGAGTCAGTTCCCGTGCCCGTGATTGCCAGTGGTGGCGCCGGTGAACTTGGTCATATTCTCGACGTAATTCAGGATGGCAAAGCCGACGCCGTAAGCATAGCTTCCATTGTCCATTACAATTTCATTAAAGAGCGTGCTTACCAATCAGAGGATTTCAAGAGCGAAGGCAACATTGAGTTCCTGAAAAGAGGAAAGGAATTCTCGGGAATGCGGGGGGTAACTCTTTCCGAGATCAAAGACCACCTGGTTAGCCACGGAATTGGGTGCCGGCGAATTCAACAGGTGGTGGCGAATGCTTAGCGCTGACCCGCTCAGAATTGCAATTCTTGATTACGGACTGGGCAACTTGTTCAGCGTCAAACATGCCTGTGAGCATGCGGGCATGAACGCAACGGTCACCAGCTCTCAAGAAGAAATCCTCAATGCAGACGCGGTTATCCTGCCCGGAATGGGAGCCTTCGGCGATGCAATGGAGGCTTTAAGACGATTGGATTTGATTAGCCCCCTGCACGATGTAGTTTCTTCTGGAAAGTCATTGATCGGAGTTTGTCTCGGGATGCAACTGCTGATGACCGAGAGTCATGAGTTTGGCAGGCATCGGGGACTCGGGTTTGTCGAAGGGTCAGTAGTGAAATTCGACAATCCAGTTGAAGGCTCTACAAAGTTAAAGGTCCCCCAAATCGAGTGGAACAATATTTATCGTCCCCCAGGTGGTAGAGCCCCTGCCGGCACAACCACGAACGGAGAGGCGTGGACAAACTCGCCTCTCGAGGGATTGGCCGATGGAGAGTTCATGTATTTTGTCCACTCGTATCATGCTAAGCCTGACGCCTCGGATGTGGTTTTGTCAGTTTCTCAGTATGGTCACATTGAGTTTTGCTCGAGCTTGAAATCCGCGAACATTTTTGCGTTCCAGTTTCATCCAGAACGCAGCGGGGTTGAGGGTCTAAGAATCTATAGGAATCTGGCGTCCTTGATCAGAAAATCAAGATGCGCCGAATAGCCCAGGAGAGAAACAATCAGCATGAGTAACGAACCGGCCGCTTATTACGGGCTGCCCAGCGAGGTTAGGTTTTGCCAACGCTGTGTGATGTCAAATCAACGGCCATCATCATTTCCGGAATTCAAGCACAAACGTGATCGCGTTACACCAACCTTGCACATTGACGAGGAAGGAATCTGCGATGCGTGTCGCTATGCAGACAAAAAGGACGAGATTGATTGGGAATCTCGAGAGCGGCAACTGCTGGAAGTTCTGGATCAGTACCGCCGCAATGATGGTTACTACGACTGCATTGTCCCCGGCAGCGGCGGTAAAGACAGCGCCTACGCCGCGCACCTGCTCAAGTACAAATACGGCATGCACCCGCTGACCATTACCTGGCCTCCGATTCTCTACACTGACTATGGCTGGCAGAATTTTCTCAACTGGATCGAGATAGGCGGCTTTGACAATGTCACTTTCAAGCCAAACGGCCGGGTCCATCGGCTATTAACGAAACTGGGGATCGAAAATCTTCTTCATCCGTTTCAGACATTTATTCTTGGGCAGAAAAATCTGGCTCCCAAGATCGCGCTCAAGTACAAAGTGCCGTTGATCTTCTATGGCGAACCGGAAGCAGAATATGGCAACCCCATTGCTGAAACTCAGTCATCACTTCGGGACAAGTCGTACTACTCGATGCAAAACCTTGCAGAAATCCATCTCGGCGGCGTTTCGATCCCCGAACTAATAGAGCAGCATTCGCTTTCGCTGAATGACCTGGCAGCTTATTTTCCAGCGGACTACAAGGAACTTGAGGAAGCCAGAATCGAGGTTCATTATCTTGGCTACTACTTCAAATGGACGCCGCAGGAAGCTTACTATTATGCCGTGGAGCACACCGGATTTCAGGCCCGGCCGTTTCGGACCGAAGGCACCTACAGCAAGTACAACAGCATTGACGACAAGATCGATGATCTTCACTACTACACCACGCATATCAAGTTCGGACTTGGTCGGGCATCGTATGACGCCTCGCAGGAGATCAGGAATAAACACTTGACCCGCGAAGAGGGGATCGCGTTAGTCCGGCGATTCGACGGTGAGTATCCAGAACGTTACCTGAAGGAAATATTGGATTACCTTGAAATACAGCCAGAGCAGTTCCGCGAATTGTGTGACGAGTTCCGGTCTCCTCATTTGTGGGAGAAAGTGGGCGACGATTGGAAGTTAAGGCATCAAGTGTCGTAAGACCGGAATTATTTTCCATAAGAACAGAGTATGACCTTCAAACTTCATGAGCTATGCGTGCCGGTAGATCGATCCATCCGAGAGGTGGTGGCTTCCATTGATCGAAGTGGCTGCGGGATCGCGTTGGTTACTGATCAAGAAGGAAGACTCCTTGACACAATTACCGATGGCGATGTGCGCCGGGCTCTTCTGAGCAATCAGGATCTGGGGGCGCCGGTCAGCGAGCTGCTCGTTCTCAAGACAAAATGGTCCTATCCCAAACCCATAACGGCACTGGCTGGAACAGAGCAATCGATTCTCCTTCGGTTGATGCAGGAAAATGTGGTCCGGCAAATACCTTTGCTTGATCCGGACGGTCGCTTGGTGAATCTGATTACCCTTGATGAGTTGCTGCCTGATCAGGTGTTGCCTCTGCAAGCCGTGATCATGGCCGGCGGCTCGGGTAGTCGGCTCAGGCCTCTCACCGAAGAGACGCCCAAGCCGATGCTAACGGTAGGCGATCGTCCGCTGATGGAACTTATGATCGAGCAATTGCGTGAGGTGGGCATCCGCCACGTCAACGTTACTACCTACCACAAGTCTGAGAAGATCAGAGAGCACTTCGGCGATGGCAGTAGCTTTGGTGTTGAGTTGAATTACGTGACCGAAGACACTCCCCTGGGTACAGCCGGAGCCCTGGGGCTCATGCAGGAGCCCCAGGGACCGCTATTGGTCATAAACGGCGACATTCTGACGCGGGTGAACTTTCGCGCCATGCTTGCTTATCATCAGGAGCACCGAGCGATGTTGACGATGGCGGTGCGCAAGTATGATTTGAACGTTCCTTTTGGGGTGGTCGAAGGAGACGGTGCTTTTGTACGGGCCGTGGTGGAAAAGCCGCTGCTAAATTTTCTGGTGAACGCCGGGATTTATCTGCTGGAGCCGCACGTGTATCGGTACATTCCAAACGGCGAGCATTTTCACATGACGGATTTGATCCAGCGCGTCCTGGATGAGGGCCATCGCGTCGTAAGTTTTCCGGTTTTGGAATACTGGCTTGATATCGGCAGCCCGATTGACTATGAACAAGCTCACGATGATTTCAAAAAGGGGAGAGTCGTAAGGTGAACTGGGTCGGTAAGAAAGTACTGGTTACCGGGGCAGGGGGCTTCATTGGCAGTCACCTCACAGAGCGACTAGTGAATCTCGGCGCCACGACCCGAGCAATGGTGCGCTACGATTCCCAGGGTACCTGGGGCTGGCTTGACGAATCTCCCGTTCGTAACGATATCGAGTTCATTGCCGGCGATATCTGTGATCGCGATATCATTAAGCGAGCCATCGACGGTGCCGAGATTGTTTTCCACCTGGCATCACTTATCGCGATTCCTTACTCGTATCATGCTCCTGCTTCATATGTGCGTACGAATGTCGAAGGAACGCTGAACATAATGCAGGCTTCGCGCGAGGCTTGCGTTGAGCGAGTCGTCCAAACTTCTACCAGCGAGGTATATGGAACTGCCCGCTATGTGCCGATCGATGAAGCCCATCCATTGCAAGGGCAGTCGCCATACTCGGCGAGCAAGATCGGCGCCGATAAAATGGCTGAGGCATTTTGCCTTTCCTTTAACTTGCCTGTCGTAATCGTGCGACCTTTCAATACATTTGGACCCCGGCAATCAGCTCGCGCCGTAATTCCAACCATCATCAGTCAGTGCTTGAGCGGCCCCGTTGTTCGGCTTGGCCACCAGCATCCAACTCGGGATCTGAATTACGTCACCAATATTGTGGAGGGATTTGTGAAGGCTGCTGCCACGGCGGAGGCGGTAGGACAAACGATTAACCTGGGCTCAGCGCGCGAAATCAGCATTGGCGACCTGGCGCAGTTGATTGCCCGCCTGTGTGGACGGACGATCACGATAGAAAGCGACCGACAACGGGAGCGTCCCGAAAAAAGTGAAGTAGACCGCCTTCTGGCCGATAACACGCTGGCGCGAAGTCTGTTGGGATGGGAATCGGCGATAACTTTAGAAGACGGGCTGACGCAGACCATCGAGTGGATGCGTCAGCATCTGGATCGGTATCGAGTCGATGTTTACAATATTTGAGCCAGGAGCCCCTGCACCCGCGGATTTTATTCCACTCTCTGTTCCCGAAATCCATGGGAACGAATGGCTTTACATTAAGGAATGCCTCGACACGGGTTGGGTTTCATCGGGAGGCGCCTTCGTTGATCGGTTCGAACGCGAACTGGCGGAATACGCCGGCGTTAAGCACGCCGTCTCCGCAGTCAACGGGACCGCTGCCCTCCATATCGCTCTCCTCGTGGCCGGTGTTGAACCCGACGACGAAGTTCTAATTCCCGCACTCACCTTCATTGCTCCGGCTAACGCGATAAGTTACGTGGGAGCCTGGCCAGTCTTCATCGACGTCGAAGCGGACTTCTGGCAAATGGATCCCCAGAAGGTCACGGACTTTCTTGACTATGAATGCCGGTGGATCAATGGCGAACTGCGAAATAAGACGACAGGCCGACGCATCAAGGCCGTCCTTCCAGTGCACATCCTCGGGCATCCAGTAGATATGGATCCGATTTTGAGCGCGTCTCGCAAGTACCAACTGGCTGTAATCGAGGATGCCACAGAAAGCCTGGGCGCAAAGTACAACTCGAATAGAGTTGGCAGCTTGGGCGATATTGCTTGTTTCAGTTTCAATGGAAACAAGATCATCACTACTGGCGGCGGCGGAATGATCGTCACCGATAACGAAGCGTGGGCGCGAAGGGCGAAACACCTGACGACCCAGGCTAAAGAGGATCCAGTCGAGTACATCCATGATGAAGTGGGCTACAACTATCGCCTCACCAACATTCAAGCGGCTATGGGCTGTGCACAGTTGGAGGAGCTGGAAATGCTCATCGCTGCTAAGCGCAGTATTGCGGCGGCTTATGATAAAGCCCTGCTTGCCGTCCCTGGAATCACTCCCATGCGTCAGGCCCAGTGGGCACAAAGCATCTACTGGCTATACACGGTGTTAATAGACGAAGAGACCTGCGGCATGAGCAGCCGTGGCCTTCTCAGATGCTTAGAGCAACAGAAGATTCAGACTCGGCCTCTTTGGCAACCGCTACATCAATCCAAGGTTTACAAGTCGTGCCAGGCATATCATGTGGAGACTGCGGACCTTGTGCATAGGAGGGCTCTCAGTTTGCCGTGCTCGGCAGGATTATCAAACCGTGACCTTGAGAGAGTTGTTGATGCTATTAGTCGAATCCCACGGCAGGCTGAGTGATCAAAATTGCAAGACCCAAGTGACCTTTCCAATTTTCCCAATCAAGGGTTGGTAGCAGCACCCAGCGATCCAAGCGCCGAGGTGAAGCTCGAAGGGCTCGAGCAAGAGATCCTGCGGGACGGGTTACTGATGCTGCGCGGGTTCTTCTCGACCGAAGAGGCAGATCAGGCGCGCAGCGAAATTAACAGATGGTTGGAGCTGGACCTGCAAGAGCGGGCCGCAGTGGGAGCCGATCGGCAAACGTCTCCGGCCTGGCACCACTTTGAAGGCGCTGCGGGCAACAGTGATCTGAGTCGATACGCTCATGGCCTGAGCGACTGCTGGGGCAAGAGCCCAGCACTCGACGGGATGATGCTGAAACTGATCACTGATCCTGTATTTGGGAGCCTCCTGGAGAGACTTGCAGGTCACGACTATCGACTCCTGACTTTGTTCTGTCGCCGGATGACAGGCGAAAGGGATAGACAACTGGATGGCCTGGCCGGCCAGCGCTGGCACCGGGATGGTCGGGGTGGGGCAACCATCGGCATCTCGAACGCAAGCTCAATTCGCGCTTCCGGGCCGCCAGCGGGAAGAAAGGCGATGTTTATCTGTTTCTCTCAGAGACATGGCACGGTCGCCAGGAAAATCTCAACGGTAATGCGGGTGTGGTAGCCCTCGTTGGACTCGCCTGCGCGACTGGCGCTCCGTCGGGCGATTGCGACACGCTGCTGTCTCCGGAGGAACTGGCAAAGGTGCCACCCTTAATCGGAGAACGACTGCAGGGGAGAGTTCCTCCGAGGGAAGGCGAGCATCCCTTGATACACAAGGTTGTGGCGGCGCAGTCAACCGCGAAGCGTTCCAGTCTTTTCTACTGGGCAATGATGGAAAGGTCAATAGGAGAGACTCTCAAACGAGAGGGTTTCGCTGGCGTCGCAAAACGGTTGTTCCGCAGGCTTGCCCTTTGACCGGAACCGCGAGCTCCCGACGATCGGAGCGGAACTGAAAGGTTAGATGAAGGGGCCCGATTCCCGGTCGTTATTCTCGATGAAAGCGATTTCGATGGAAGACTGATATCTCCAGGCGATGCAACAACCCCACGACAAACATGCTGGACGGATAGTATTCATCCGAGATGACAGCGACTTAGATCGGGTTAAAGACAACCAGGGCGAAGATCTTTTTCTTACATCGAGCATGCCTGCCTATATCCGTTTGCGCAATCAGGGTCATGAAGTAACCGGAACGTGGGACTACATTACTGGAGACATGCGCAGGCAGATAGTAATAGACGCCACCAATCTGAAAGATCACTGGTATGACGAGCTACGTGACTCTCTGACCTATCGAGGTATCAACATGGCCGAGGCCTTTCAGTTTCCCCTCTTCCATTTTCTGTGGGAAGCCCTGGCGAGTGCGAGAGTTGCCGAGCAATTAATCAAGCTCACTTCACCAGGAGAGATTAGTCTTTCCGGCGTTTCTGAAATACCAGCCAGGTACAGTCT
>WNFR01016826.1_pt1 | contig 16168 bp, 18 predicted proteins | sample 5400221 | NCBI WGS metagenome assembly WNFR01 (sample SAMN13153357, study PRJNA577476) | soil metagenome | isolation source: 40 cm soil under Madrone tree | place: USA:California | collected 2016-06-14 | reverse complement strand
TACAGACCTTCTGCTCCGCCAGGGCGGCGGGGACGTCGTGTTTGCATCCCGAGATGTGGCAAGTGGCGCTCATGGTACCCAAAAGGGTGGTTTTTGATAGGTAACATTCTTGGAGGCGAAAATCCAGCGGTCATCTTGGTCCTGCGGCGTATGAAATAGCTGCCCCTTTTTGGGACAACCTGCCCCTTGGACCAGTGATTTCCCTTCGGGGAGCCATTGTTCACCCTCAACCGAAAAGTATTCTTGCTGCTTCACGCCAGAATTTATTAAAAAAATTTGACATCGCCTTGCGTGCGACTGTATAAATATACAGTACGCTGTATATTTACCATGGGCGCGACGAAAACATACCGGCACGGACAGATTCTGCGGCTCGTTTCGAGCGAGCGCATCGCCAATCAGGAAGATTTGCGCCGCAGGCTGGCGCAGCAGAGGCTGCGCGTCACCCAGGCCACTCTTTCTCGCGACTTGCAGGAGTTGAAGCTCATCAAGACCACGGAAGGCTACAGGGCGGGCTCGGCTTTGCCGGATGAATCCGCGAGCGTTGCTCCCCTTACGCGGGCGCTGCGCGAATTCCTTCTGGATATCCGCCCCGCGGAAAATCTGCTGGTGCTGAAGACGCCTCCGAGCGGGGCCCAACCGCTGGCTGCGGCCGTTGATGCTTCGAAGTTTCCGGAAATCGCCGGCACCGTCGCGGGAGACGACACGGTACTGATCATTACACCCAGCCGCAAGACGCGGGAATCTCTGCAGAAAAAGATCGAAGCGCACGTGAAATGAGAGATCCCCGCAATATCGCCGTCATTGGTGTCACCGGCTATACAGGTTTTGAGCTGGCGACGCTGCTTTTGCGCCATCATGGAATTGGCAAGCCGACCTTTTATGTGCGGGAGACCAACGGGGCACGCTGCCTTTCAGAGATGTTTCCCCAGTTGCGCGGGTGGGGCGAGGCTTCCCTCAAGCCGCTTTCGCTGGAGACCATTGCGGGCAGCACTGCGGGAACAGCTTTTCTGGCGACGCCGCATGAGGTGTCCGCGGAACTGGCTCCGAAACTGCTGGATGCCGGGCTGCACGTGATTGATTTGAGTGGCGCATTTCGCTTTGCGTCTGCCGACACCTATTCGACCTGGTACAAACTGCCCACGCCGCATGCTTCGCTTCTTGGCGAAACGGTCTATGGCCTGCCGGAGCTTTACGCCGAGCGGATCAAGACGGCGAAGCTGATCGCTAATCCCGGTTGTTATGCCACCAGCGTCACTCTTGCACTGCGGCCGCTGCAACAGGCCGGACTTCTGGCCGCCGGGCATACCGTGATTTGCGATTGTAAGTCGGGCGCCAGCGGCGCGGGCAAGGAACCTCGCCGCGACCTGCAATTCATGGAAGTGGATGGAAATTTCCGCGCCTATAACCTTTTCAGCCATCGGCACACGCCGGAGATCCTGGAACACACCGGTCTGCCGGAATCGCAGGTGGTCTTTTCCACGCACCTGCTCCCCATTCCGCGCGGCATCCTGTCTTCGATTTACGTGACGCTTGCGAAGCAGCAAACGCCGCAAGACATCGAATCGCTCTTCCGAAAGTTTTATGCGGGCCGCTCGTTGATCCGCATTCATCCAGCAGGGACGCTGCCGGAGGTGCAGCACATCATCAAAACCAATTTTTGCGATATCGGCTTCGCTCTGCATGCGGACGGGAAGCGGCTCGTCCTCGTTTCCTGCCTCGACAATCTTGGCAAGGGCGCGGCGGGCCAGGCCGTACAGAACCTGAATCTCACGCTGGGACTCGAGGAAAGGACGGGACTCGTATGAGGATCGTCGTGAAGTTCGCCGGCGCGTTGCTGGAGAATGCCGCGACCGTGCGTTTGCTTTCCCAGCAGATTGCCGCGCTTGCCCGGCACAAGCATGAAATTCTGGTGATCCACGGCGGCGGGCGTATTTTCACCGCCACGCTGAAGCGGATGGGGATCGAGAGCAAGTTTGTGGACGGCTTGCGCGTCACGGACAAGGAAACTCGCGATGCGGCCGTGATGGTCTTCGCCGGCTTGCTGAATAAGCAGCTTTCCGCCGCTATCACTGCGGAAGGGCAGCCAGCGATTGGCATCTGCGCCGCCGATGCGGCTTGTTTTTCCGCTTCGCCCTTGGTGCACAACGATGTCGAAGGCAGCCTCGGCTATGTCGGGTATCTCACCAGCGTCAATGTTCGCTTTCTGGAGTCGCTCTGGCGGGCGAGGTTGCTTCCCGTCGCGGCGTGCCTGGGCCTGGGCGCGGACAATGAGCTTTACAACATTAATGCCGACCACATGGCGGCGGCGTGCGCGGAGTTCGTGGAAGCCGACCATCTGATCTATCTCACGGACGTTGCTGGTGTGCTGGACGGCGAAAAAGTTCTTTCGGCCATCTCTTGCGAAGAAATTAACCGCTTGATCCATTCGCGCGTGGTTTCCGGCGGGATGATCCTGAAGCTGGAAGCGGCCAAGCGGGCGCTGCAGTCCGGAGTGCGCGAAGTGCACATCGTTGGCGGAGGTTCCGCCGCCGCGGCGTTGGCTCCCAGCCGGTTTGTGACGGCCGCCGCAAAAACCACTTCTATTGAACTTCCTGGAACACGCGTGTTCCGGGAGTTTTCTTCCGCTGGGCATTTGGCTAGCGCGGCAGTTTAGTCGCAGGAGAAATTGGAGAAATAGATGACTACGACGATCACGCTTCCTGTTGCCGTAACCAAGGACCTGCTCACCGGGGCGGAGTGGAGCCCTGCCGACGCGCGCGACCTGCTGCAGCGCACCGCCGAGATCAAAGCGCGGCCCTCGCGTTACGCTTCCACGCTGCGCGGCAAGCATATCGCGCTGATCTTTGAGAAACCGTCATTGCGCACGCGCGTCACGTTTGAAGTCGGCATCCAGAGCATGGGTGGGTTTGTGGTGTTTCTGGACCACACGCAGGCTCGGCTCGGCGAGCGCGAATCCATCCCCGATGTTGCGCGGAATCTGCAATGCTGGGTGCAGGGCATCGTCGCGCGCGTTTACGAGCAGCGCGTCCTCGAGGAAATGGCGAGCAATATTTCCATTCCGGTGATCAATGCGCTTTCCGACAAATTTCATCCCTGCCAGGCGCTGGCGGATTTTTTCACCTTGGAAGAAAAGTTCGGCTCGCTGAAGGGGCTGAAGCTGGCTTACGTCGGCGACGGCAACAACGTCTGCAATTCGCTGATTTTCCTGGCTGCGCGGCTTGGCGTGAACCTGCGCATCGCCACGCCCGCGAGCTATGCTCCGGCGCAGGACGTGCTTACCGACGCCAAGCGCGTGGCGAAAGAGACTCGCGCGAAGATTGAGCTCTTTACCAATCCCGCGGAAGCGGTGGAAGGCACGCAGGCGGTTTACACCGATTCGTGGACCAGTATGGGATTTGAAGCGGAAGAAAAAATGCGGCGCCAGGTTTTCAAGCCGTACCAGGTGAATCGCAAGCTCATGGAGCAAGCGGGGCCGGGCGCGCTCTTCATGCACTGCCTTCCGGCGCACCGGGGACAGGAAGTTACCGACGAAGTACTCGATGGGCCGACATCCGTTGTGCTGCAACAATCGGAAAATCGCATGTACGTGCAGAAGGCAATTCTGCAGGCCCTGTTTACTTGATATCGTGTTCTATCACCAAGGAGAAATCACAGAGTGAAACCGCAAGCTCCAAAACCAAAAAAAGTTGTACTCGCTTATTCCGGCGGTCTGGATACCTCCATCATCATTCCCTGGCTGCGCGAGAATTATAGAATTATGGCTGCGATGTGATCGCCATGATCGGCGACGTTGGCCAGCAGGAAGACCTGGAAGCCGCGCATAAGAAGGCCCTCGCTACCGGAGCATCTTCGGCCTACATCGAAGACCTGCGCGAAGAGTTCGTCCGCGACTATATCTGGCCGACGTTGCGCGCCGGCGCCGTGTATGAGCACACCTATCTTCTCGGCACCTCGATGGCGCGGCCCGTGATTGCAAAGCGGCAGGCGGAGCTTGCGCTGCAGCTTGGCGCGGATGGGCTTTCCCACGGCTGCACCGGCAAAGGCAACGACCAGGTGCGGTTTGAGCTGGCGTACAAAGCCATCGCGCCGAATGTGCAGATCATCGCTCCGTGGCGCGAGTGGGACATCGATTCGCGCGAAGACGCCATCGCCTACGCGGAAAAGCACAAAGTTCCGGTGGAGCAGAGCAAGAAGAATATTTACAGCCGCGACCGCAACATCTGGCACCTGAGCCACGAGGGCGGCGAACTGGAAGATCCCGCCAATGCGCCGAATGAGGCCATGTGGCAGTGGATCGTTTCGCCGGAAAAGGCTCCGGACAAGGCGGAAGAGGTCGAAATCGGTTTCGAGGCGGGTACTCCGGTTTCGGTAAACGGCAAAACCCTTGGCCCGATTGGGCTGCTGAATACGCTGAATGAAATTGCCGCGAAGCATGGCATAGGGCGCACGGATCTGGTTGAAAACCGGTTGGTGGGCATGAAGTCGCGCGGGGCGTATGAAACTCCGGGCGGCACATTGCTGGTTACGGCGCACCAGGAACTTGAGCGCCTGACCGTTGACCGGGAAACCGCGCACTTCCAGCAGGCGCTATCCGTACGCTATGCGGAGCTTGTTTATTACGGCTTGTGGTTCTCGCCGCTGCGCGAGGCGCTGGATGGTTTCTTCAACGTGGCGCAGCAACGCGTCACCGGCTCGGTCGGCTTGAAGCTGTGGAAGGGCACGCTCAATGTCACGAAGCGGCTCTCACCCAATTCGCTTTATCGCGCGGACCTCGCCAGCTTCACGATGGGCCGGTACAACCCGAAAGACGCCGAAGGTTTCATCAACCTTTTTGCCTTGCCGGTGACCGTGCGACCGAAAGCAAAAGCCGAAGGCAGCAAGTCCTGACCATTCGCAACGCAGCAGGCAATGACAAAAGCCCAGCAAAGAGAATTCATGGGCGTTTCCCGGGAAATGGAACACGTGAAGCCTGAACGCAAAGACGATCGGCTGTGGGGAGGGCGTTTCGAAAACGCGCCGGATGCGCGCTTCGATGCCTTCCAGCGGTCGTTTGCGTTTGATCGGCGGCTGCTGCCCTACGAAATCGCCGTGGACCGTGCCTGGGCAAAGGCTCTGCAGGGAGTAGGCATCTTCACCGAAATGGAAGTGCGGCAGACTCTCGCAGCCCTCAACAAAATCTCCGCACGGGCGCAGACCGATAAAAGCTGGCTGGATTCCTCGACGGCGGAAGATGTCCATCAGTTCGTCGAGAATGCCTTGGTTGAGGAACTTGGGCCGCTCGGCTGGAAATTGCACACCGGACGCAGCCGCAATGAACTTGTCGCCACTGATTTCCGCCTGTTCGTCATCGATGCGGCTGCGGATATTCGCAAGAGCCTGCTGGCTTTGCTGAATGGCTTTCTGATGCAAGCGAAGGCCAACCTAAAGGTCCCCATGGCGGGCATGACGCACATGCAACATGCCCAGCCCATTCTGCTCTCTCATTTCCTGATGGCTCATGCGGAGGCATTCTCGCGCGACCTGACACGCTTGCAACATGCCGCTGCAAGCGCTGACGCATGTCCGATGGGATCGGGGGCCCTGGCTGGTTGCTCTTTCCCGATTGATCGCCCGGCCCTGGCGAAGGAGTTAGGCTTCTCTCGCATTACGGCGAACAGCGTTGACGCAGTGAGCGACCGCGACTTTGCGCTCGATTATCTTTTTGCGTTGGCAGGCATCGCCACGCATCTCTCGCGCCTCGCGGAAGATTTTGTGCTTTTCGCTTCGCAGGAATTTTCCTACGTCATTCTGCCCGATGAATATTCCACCGGCAGCAGCTTGATGCCCCAGAAGAAAAATCCCGACGCCTGGGAACTTTTGCGCGGCAAGACCGGCCGCATCACCGCGGCACTTTTCAGTCTGTTCACCACGCTGAAAGGCTTGCCCTCCAGCTACCAACGCGACCTGCAGGAAGACAAAGAGGCGCTCTTTGCCGCGCACGATCAGATGCAAGACATGATCTGGGTCGCACAAGGCGCGTTGATCGCAACGAAGTTTCGCGAAGACCGGCTGTGCGCCGCGGCCTCGAATCCCGCTCTTCTTGCCACCGATGCGGCAGATTACCTTGTTAATCGCGGCGTGCCGTTCCGCCAGGCGCACGATCTCGTCGGCAAAGTGCTGCGGGAAGCCGAAAAACAGCGCAAACCCTGGACGCAACTTTCGCTCGAAGATGTCCGGAAGATTTCGCCGCTATTCGAAAAGGATTTTTTGCAAGGCCCTTCCGTCGAGAGCGCCATCGCCACCAAAGTTGTTCTGGGTGGCACGGCGGAAGGATCGGTTCGCGCTGCCATCGCACAACTGGAACTAAAACTCAAACAACTGGAGAACAAGCCATGAGCCTCACTTCGAGCATTTTTACGCTGCAATCCCTATCGCATCGCACGGAGGATCGGAGGTCCCTTCCGTGAGCGACGTTCCCGGTCAGCGGATCCTGATTCCATGAACCACGCCCTCTCCGAAGCCGCTCTCCCGCTGGGATTCCGCTTTTCGGCCACCGCGTGTGGCTTGAAAAAAACCGGGGCGCTGGACCTTGCTTTGCTCTCGAGTGACGTTCCCGCCTCCGCCGCTGCCGTCTTCACGAAAAACTTGGTCGTCGCCGCGCCCGTGGTTGTCTCCAAAGCAAATCTGATCGCCTCCAAGGGCCGCATGCGCGGAGTGATCGTGAATGCGGGCAACGCAAATTGCGCAACGGGCGATGCGGGCTATGCCGTCTCCGTAAAAACCGTGGAAGAAACTGCACGCCGTCTGCGCTGCCATCCGCGCGAACTGTTTGTCTGCTCCACCGGCGTCATCGGCGTTCCGCTGCCGATTGAAAAGATTCTTCGCGCGCTGCCGGGAATCGTGCAGAACCGGCGCCCATCGGCTCGCTCGTTTGCGGAGTTGTCGCTCGCCATCTGCACCACGGACACTCGTCCAAAGACTGCTTCGGTTTCTTTTAAGATGGCGGGCAAGCGCGTGCACCTGGTGGGCTGCGCCAAGGGCGCGGGGATGATTCATCCAAATATGGCGACGACTCTGGCTTTCGTCGTAACCGATGCCGCCATTTCTCCCGCATTGCTGCAAAAAACTTTGCGAGAAGTGACGCAGAGGACTTTCAATTCCATCAGTATTGATGGCGACACATCGACGAACGACACGCTGCTAGTTCTCGCGAACGGGGAATCCGGCGCGCCGGCGATTCAGGCAAATTCAAGCGCGCATCGTGCCTTCACCAAGGCGCTCGAGGAAGTTTGCCACTCGCTGGCGCTGCAAATCGTCGCCGATGGAGAAGGAGCGCAGCGGGTGATTGAAATTGCGATTCGCGGCGCAAAAACAGAAGCAGCCGCGCGACAGATCGCGCAAACCATCGCCACGTCGCCGCTCGTCAAGACCGCCTTTGCCGGAGGCGATCCCAACTGGGGCCGCATCTTCGCCGCTGCGGGCCGTTCCGGCGTCAAATTCAACCCGGACCTGGTGGACATTCAGATGGCAGGCATCCCGGTGTTGCGGCGGGGGCAACCGCTCGATTTCAACGAGCGCGTGGCCAGCAATCGTCTGCTGGAAAAGCATGTGCACATTCTGATGGATTTGCATGCGGGCCGAGCCGCAGCGAGTTATTGGACTTGCGATTTCACCGCGGAATACGTGCGCATCAACGCGAGTTACCGAACATAGGCTAAGTTTTCCACTTCCAGCCCGCAAACTGTTCGCGGAGCGCGATTTTCTTGAACTTGCCAACGCTTGTTCGAGGAATCGCTTCCACGAACACGAAAGCATCTGGCACTTGCCAACCGGCAAACGACTTCCCGAGAAACTCGCGCAGTTCGTTTTCGGTTGCGGTGGCGCCATCTCTCAGAACCACGGCCGCAAGCGGCCTCTCCTGCCACTTCGGATGCGGCAAACCGATCACGCAGGCTTCCTTCACCGCCGGGTGGGCCATCAGTGCATTTTCCAGGTCCACGGAACTGATCCATTCGCCGCCGGATTTCACCAGGTCCTTCGCCCGATCCACCAGCCGGATGTAGCCTTCGGCATCAAGCGTCGCGATGTCGCCGGTGCGAAACCATCCATCCTCACTCCAACGTTTGGCCTGGTCTGGCGCATCGTAGTAGCTGCCCGCAACCCACGGCCCGCGCACTTCCAATTCTCCGGGCGTCTCGCCATCCCAGGGAGCCACCGCGCCATCCTTCACAACGCGCACTTCCACAAACGGCGCCGGCCATCCCTGCTTGGCGCGCACTTCGTATTTTTTCTCCGCCGGCCAATCCAGCATGTGCGGCTTGAGTGAGCCGCCCGTACCAACAGGCGTCGTTTCCGTCATTCCCCACAAATGTTTGATCTCAATTCCAAAGCGGTCGAGGCGCCGGATCATTTCCAAGGGAGGTGCCGACCCTCCGCAGTTACCGAGGATATGAGCGGAAAGCTTCCATCGACCAGGATTCTTTTCAAGTTCCGCCAGGACTCCCGCCCAAACGGTGGGCACGCCGCAGGCTTTGTTCACCTTTTCCTGTTCCATCAAGTTCAGCAGGTTTTCTCCGTCGAGATGCGGCCCGGGCAACACCTGCTTTGTTCCGAGCATGGGCGCGCCAATGGGAATTCCCCAGGCGTTGGCATGAAACATCGGCACCATCGGCAAAATCGTGTCTCTGGAGCTGAGGCCGAAGACTTCCTGGAGCCCGAGGCTGAACGAATGCAGCACCAGGGCGCGATGCGAGTAGATGACGCCTTTCGAACATCCGGTGGTTCCCGACGTGTAACACATTAATCCGCCCTGATTTTCGTCCAGGGTTGGATAAGAAAAATCATCTTTCTCGCCGGCCAGAAGCTCCTCGTAGTTCAGGAATCCCTCGGGAACGCTGGCAAAACCGAACGGCACCACAATTGGTGAACAATGGCGGCGATTTCGTGCGGGTGCAACCGCAGGTTGAGCGTGTGCAGGATGCCGCCGGCGCAAGGCGCGCCCCAGAACGCCTCCAGATGTCCCGAGTGATTCCACATCAGCGAAGCGACGCGGTCGCCGCTTTGCATTCCGAGTTTCTTTAGCGCCGACGCGAACCTCCGCGCCCGTTTATACATTTCGCCATACGTGGTGCGCGTGATGGTGCAGTCCGGCCTGCGGGAAACGATTTCGACGCGGGGAAACAGCTTTCCGGCACGCTCCAGGATAGTTGGCAGCGTCAGCGGAAAATTCATCATTGTGCCGGGCATCGTCACGCGGTTTCTCCGCCTGCTTGTTCGCGCATCCTACCACTTTTCGCCGCCGGCGCGATTCTCAAGCGGCTTTTACCGCCGCCCGCCTCCAAACCTTTTCTGGTTGCAAAAGGTAACGATTTTCGAGAGTATCTCCGGGACCACTGAAATACCCCCGCCCGCAAGGCACGCCCACCGGTTTGCCCTCCTGGCGGTACCGGTCTATCAGTGCGCTCCGCAATCGTGGTTAGGTTCCGGGCAGAAGGAGTCCCCAGGTGAAGAAGCTTTACGTCGGTAATCTCCCGTTCTCTGCATCTGAAGAGCAGCTGCAGGAGTGGTTCGGACAGGTAGGCGTAAACCCGTCCGCAATCAATTTGATTCGGGATCGGTTCACGGGCCAATCGCGGGGTTTTGCCTTCATCGAAATTACGAATGATGAAGAAGCGGATCGCGCGGTCGCCAATCTCAACGGTCAGAATTTCGGTGGCCGGAACCTGGTAGTCAATGAAGCGCGTCCGCAAACCGAGCGGTCGGGTGGCGGCGGTGGGCGCGGAGGCTATGGCGGGGGTGGGGGCGGCGGTGGCCGTGGCGGCGATCGTGGCGGACGTGGCGGTGGCGGCGGGCGCGGCGGTGATCGCGGCGACCGTGGTGACCGCGGCAACCGCTGGTAAATTCCCCATTTGTCATTGAGCCGTTCTTTGACTTCGGGTGCACTATTTTTGCGCCCGAAGTCTTTTGCTTTTGAGCCCCGCCCGTAAAATTCACAGCCCTCCGGAATTTGTTCTGGCTAACCCGAAACCTTCCGTGTAGTATCCCCGCCAATTGGGCGTGAGCTGTAAATACGCATTCATTGCAGCGCACGTCTCCGCGCTTCGGCGCCAGCTTGTTCTTCGCTCAGTGCCGCCGAAACATTCAACGGGTTGACGTGTTTGATACAACAGGCCAAGAAACTCTTTCATTCGTGGCGGCTTGAGATATACCAAGAGGTACTTGCGCAGTAGTTAGGCGACAAGTTAGGGATGGCTCCAGACGGAGTGTGGGTGAACCTTAACGCCCTGGTTAGCATCCAATGGAAGGCTGCAGATTGCATCGTCCGATGAATACGTGGCACAAACGCGATTGGAAGCAATTTTACGAACTGGCGCGCCGCCCCTGGCAGCGTCATCGGCCACCGCGGCCCGTGTATCCTTCCGGGTTTAACCGCGTGCTGCCGGCCGCCGGTTTCAGCCTTTCGGAATTGGACGACGCGGGTGTGGACCTGGATATGGCGGAAAGCCTGGGACTCCCCGTGGACGCTGGACGCATCGGAGCCTACGGCCCGAACGTCACCGTGCTGCGCGACTTTGTCCGCTCTTCCCGCCAACCTTTGTAGTTCTGATTGCTGGCTCCTCCAGCCATATTCAAATTAGATTTCAAGTTGCCTTCGGCACAATCGCTCTTTACTCAGAGCTTGGATCACCGTCGACTCGGATTGAGTCGCCGGTGATCCAGCGGGCATCATCCGACGCCAGGAAGGCAATGACTCCGCCGATGTCATCGGGCTGGGCCACGCGCTTGAGCGCCTGAATGCCCATGGCGTATTCGCGGCCTTCGGCGGTTTTCGCGAAGTTCGACATGTCGGTTGCGACGATTCCCGGCGCAACGGCGTTGACCCGGATGCCGCGCGGCCCAAGCGCGAACGCGAAGTGCTTCACGATCGTGTCGATCGCTCCTTTGGTCGCCGAATAAGCCGAGAGCGAGCCGACGGCGGCATGCGCGCCGAGGGATGAGACGAAGACGATGCTACTGCCTTCGGCGAGGATCGGGAGCAACTGCTGCACGACAAAGAACGGGGCCCGGACATTGACGGCGAAGAGTTCATCGAAGTCCGCAACCGTAGTCTCTTCGATCGTCGCGGGCCGGGAGATTCCCGCATTGGCGACGAGAATGTCCAGGCGTTCGCCGACAATGCCGCGTGCCTGCTTGGCCAGTTTGTGCGGGCCATCGGGCGCTGCGAGATCGGCGGCCACCGCATCGGCTCGGCCACCGGATTGGCGAATTTGCGCCACGACCGCTTCCGCATCTTTCGCGGCGCTGCCGTAGTGGACCAGGACCTGAGCCCCGGCCTTGCCCAGCGCAAGAGCGGCTGCCCGTCCGATGCCGCGCGAGCCGCCCGTTACCAATGCTGTTTTTCCTGTAAGAACGGCCATCTTTACTCTTCCTCCTTCTGTGTCTCGAATACCTGCGGCAAAAAAGTCGATACTTTCCTAACTCGACCGACACAGCGACGAAGGAGCGAAAATGTCGCTGTTGGTTAGGCGTTCATTCCACCATCCACGGTAAGATTCGCCCCGGTAATGTATGAAGACTCCGGACTGGCGACAAACGCTACCAGTGCTGCGACCTCATCAACGTGCCCGTAGCGGTCGAGTGCTGTGGCTGCCCTCTGTGGCACCGCCCAGTCGCCCGCGGCGGGATTCAATTCCGTGTCGATCGGACCAGGCTGCACGTTGTTGACAGTGATGCCCCGGATCCCGATCTCTCGGGCAAGCGCCTGAGTGAACATCTTGACGGCTCCCTTCGTGCCTGCGTATGGCACAAGCCCGGGCGCCGCGACACGCTCACCCACGGCCGAGCCGATCATGATGACGCGGCCGCCGCTCTTCATGTGCTTCAGCGCGGCCTGCGTGGCGACGAATACCCCACGGACATTAATGGCAATCACGCGATCCATCTCTTCCAGCGTCGCCTCCTCGAACGGTTTCGGAATAGCCGTGCCGGCGTTGTTCACCAGCACATCAAGCCGGCCGAAGGTCGCGACGGCCTTTTCGACTGCAGCTTTGATTGCTTCGGCATCGGCGGCATCCGCTTGGATCGCGATAGCCTTTCCGCCGGACTTCTCAACGGCTTTTACCACGGCGGAAGCCGCGTTGGTGTCCTTCGCGTATGTGATGGCTATCGCCGCTCCGTCGGCGGCCAGACGCTTAGCGATTGCCGCTCCAATACCACGCGAGCCGCCCGTAATGAGAGCGATCTTTCCTTCAAGTTTCCTGGACATTGTCTTTCTCCTTCATTCCTAGAGCTTCTAGGCCAGCTGGTTCTGCGTGCTGGGCATGGCCAAGATATCCGGCTGGGTGGTTAAGCTCAGTTCAACAAGTCTGATGCCGAGCTTTTGCAGGGAGGTGTAAACTTACTAAGCTGGGGGGCGATGCCTGACAGGCATGGGGAGCAAATGGAATTACGGCACCTTCGGTACTTTGTGGCGGTGGCGGAGGCGGGAAGCCTGACTGTAGCCGCGGAGCAAAAACTGCACACGTCGCAACCGTCATTGAGCAGGCAAATTCGGGATCTGGAGGAAGAGGTCGGCGCTCAACTGTTGGCTCGCAGCGCACACGGCATTGAATTGACCCCCGCAGGTCGAGCCTTCCTTGACCACGCACGGCTGGTGCTGGCTCAAGTGGAAGCCGCGGGTGAAGCCGCGCGGAGGGCCGCGCATCCCGCCAAGCCATGCTTCGTCATGGGCTTTCTGACCGGACACGAATTGACTTGGATGCCCGAAGCCCTGCGGATCTTGCGCGACGAACTGCCTAACATCGATGTGATGATCTCGAGCCAATATTCCCCGCTGCTGGCGGATGGCCTGTCGAAAGGAAAAATCGATGCAGCTTTTCTTCGACAGGAAGAAGAGGCGCCAGACCTAGCGTTCCGTCCTCTCGTCAAGGAGCCCTTGATAGTGGTCATGCCTAGTGACCACCGTCTCGCTTCGCTTCAAGCCATCAGCCCGAAGGATCTGGTGGGCGAGACATTCGTGACCGTGTCGAAGACGGCTCCTGTATTGCGCGGGGTCATCGACAATTACCTGAAGCGCTCCGGAATCGACATCACGCCAGCGCACGAGGCGGACCACGTCACCATGGGAATTTCCTTAATAATGTCTACCCACGGCGTAGGCTTGTTACCTGCTTACACACAGAACTTTCTGCCAGCCTCTGTAACGAGTCGCCCTCTGAAGGGAGATACGCCGACTGTTGATCTAGTCCTCGGCTACAAAAAGTCCAACGAGTCTCCCATCCTGAAGCTTCTGCTTTCCAGATTGGACGAGTTAGTCGCTCGTGTCTCGAAGAAGGCCCATTAGGACTTCGCCATAGTACGGAGTGGACTCTGGTGCGCGGCGACGATTTCTCAAACTTGCCAGCGAAGGACTTAACCGGGAGTTTGTTCCGGGCCAGTTTTCCCGTAAACTATAAGCTCTGGACAAGCTACATGGCCTCTCCCTTTAACATCATCTCCAATGGCGCCGCGCCTCACCTGCCCCCGCCCAACGCGCACCCGCGCCCGGACTGGCTTCGCGTTAAATTCTTCGGTGGCGAGCGTTATCAGGACCTGAAGCGCATCATGCGCACGCTGGATCTCCACACCGTTTGCGAATCGGCGCGCTGCCCGAACATGGGCGAGTGCTGGGAGCACGGGACCGCCACATTCATGATCCTGGGCGACATTTGCACGCGGGCTTGCGGCTTTTGCGCCGTGCCCTCGGGCAAGCCAGTTGGACCTCCGGATGAGGAAGAGCCTTTCCGCGTTGCCGAGGCGGTCGCCTCCATGGGTCTGCGTTATGCCGTGGTCACCAGCGTGAATCGCGACGATCAGCCTGATGGCGGAGCGCACATTTTTGCGCGCACCATTCAGGAGATCCGCAAGCGCGTGCCGGACTGCAAGGTGGAAGTGTTGATTCCCGATTTTCGCGGCGACTGGAACGCGCTCAACGTCGTCCTCGCGGTCAAGCCGGACATCCTGAATCACAACACGGAAACGGTTCCGCGGTTATATCGCCAGGTGCGCAAGGGCGCCCTTTACGAGCGGTCTCTTGAGTTGCTGCGCCGCGCCAAAGAAACGCACTCGGACGTGCCAACCAAGACGGGGATGATGCTGGGCTTGGGCGAAGAAAAAGAAGAAGTGCTGGCGACGATGCGGGACCTCGCCGCTCAGGGCACGGACATTCTTACCTTGGGCCAATATCTGCAACCCACGCGGGAACATCTCCCCGTGATCCGTTTCGTCCATCCCGACGAATTCGCCGAATACAAAGTGCTTGGCGAAGAAATGGGTTTCAAGCATGTGGAATCCGGCCCGCTGGTTCGCTCTTCCTATCACGCTTTCGACCAGGCCGAATCCGCCGTCCGCTAAATCATTCTGCGAAATAACCGGGGCTCTTGCTTCCAGGCGGCCGAATAAAGGCTGCTTGGGATACGTTGAGACACACCCCTGCGCCATTTCTGGCGCTTCTACCGGGTGTTGTACGACGGGATTGCCCTGCTTACTTCGCGGCGGCTGCAGCTGCGGCTTTCTTGGTGGCTTTAGCGGCGGTGGATGCCTTGCGGCGGCGCTTGGTCTTGGGCGGTGTAGCTGGCGCTTCACCAATAAGTTCTGCCACGAAGATGCTCGTCACGAAAAGCTTGGGTCCATGGTCGTCGAAATCAATCGCCGTGCGTTCCGGATCTGAAGCCGTGACGATGCCCAGTCCGTACTGCTCGTGCTTGATGGTTTGCCCTTCCTGCATTACTTGCACAACTTCCTCCTTAGACTGCACTCGCTGTTTTTCGGAATTCGTTCCTTTTCTCGAAAGGGAGAGGTTCCCGACCCCTCGGGAACCTCTCCAAATCTACAGGCTAGAGGCTTGTGACGTTCTCTGCCTGAAGGCCCTTCGGGCCCTTCTTTACTTCGAATTCCACCGCCTGGCCTTCATTCAGGGCCTTGTACCCATCCATCTGAATGGCGGAGAAGTGAACGAAAACATCTTCTCCGGTCTGGCGTTGGATAAACCCGTAGCCCTTCGAAGCATTGAACCACTTCACTGTTCCTTGTTCCTTCACTTCACAACCTCGATGTTGAAATTGCTTTGCCTCTCTTGGTCGCGGGGTCTGGTCGCCCAAGCTCCGAGACAGCCTCCAGCCCGACAAAAAAAGGCTGCGATGTGTTGTCGCAGCCCTCTGAACGAGTCAAAAGGTAATACAAGAGCAACAAACGCTATACGTAAGCCTATCACAGGAAAGGGCTTATTGTCCAGACCGGAATTTGGCACACCCCTGCCCAGGGGTAGCTGTAAATTGCTGATTTTTCGTGTTTTAGACTCTTTGAGAGACTGCGGAGCACCCCAAGGGTGTCTGGCTATTCTTCCAGCGATTCGGGCTGCAGGCTGGCTTGTCCCCCGCCTGTGCTCTTCTTTTCCCAATACTTCTTCACCCAGGCTTCCCAGCTCTTACCGGCGGCGGTGTCACGCCCGCTGAATGACAGTGCGGCGATCTCCGAGTACGCGATTTTGGTACGTTGATTGGAATCTTTTGGCAAAAGACGCACGAAGGAATTGCTGAGAGTAGCGCCAGCCACGCGATCGAAGATGTAGCCTTCCAGTTTTGTGCCGTCCTTGCGTGTAATGGTTACATCACCGCGATAGTCGAAGGCTTTTTCCAGTGCTTCGCGCAGATCATTGTCACTTGCAAGCTCCGGAATCCAGCCTTGCAGGCCTTCGTGTTGAAATCCAGGGGCGACTTCCAGTTGATCCGGATGCAGCGTGTGTTCCGGCCGATCGGCGTGCCTCGGGCCGGTCATGCGCGCGTCTCCTCGAGGTTGTTGCTGGGCGTTTCGATCTGCACCAGTGGATTATAAGAATGCACTGGGCGAACAGGTTCATTCAACATGCGGTAGGCTTCGTCGTCGTCATTTTTCGTGAACAGAGTTGCCTTGGCTGCCGCGAACAAGCCTTTCAACGAGCTGAAGGTGTAATCCACGCCGGAGGCTTCGTAGCCGCTGTGCACCATGCAGTTCGCGCACTTGGGATTTCCGGATTCGGTGCCGAAGTTGTCCCATTCGGTCGTGGTCATCAATTCATTAAAGGTTTCGGCGTAGCCGTCCTGCAGCAAATAGCAAGGCTTCTGCCAGCCAAAGATGGAATACGTGGGCATGCCCCAGGGTGTGCAGCGAA
>WNFR01006813.1_pt1 | contig 16170 bp, 12 predicted proteins | sample 5400221 | NCBI WGS metagenome assembly WNFR01 (sample SAMN13153357, study PRJNA577476) | soil metagenome | isolation source: 40 cm soil under Madrone tree | place: USA:California | collected 2016-06-14 | reverse complement strand
CTTGTCCACCAGCAGCAACCGCTTGCCTTTCACCGGCGCGGTAGCCGCAATCTGCGAAGCCGCCACCGTGCGCGCCGGCCATCCGCCGAATACATCCTCCAATTTCTTCCGCATCTCTGCGCCATTGAACTCCCCCGCCACCGCCAGCAGCGTGTTGCCCGGCGCATAGTTCGTTTCGTAGAACTTTGCAATCGCGTCGCGTTTGATCCTCTGCAGCGAAACTTCGTCGCCGCCCGCTGGCCTTCCGTAGGGATGCGTTCCGTACAAATACCCGTAATAGTACAGCCCCAGCACCTGCTGCGGATCGTCCTTTGCTCCGCGCACCGCATCAATGGACTGCGCCAGCAACTTCTGCACTTCCGCTTGCGGAAACGTCGGGTGCACCAGCGCATCCGAGAACAGCTCCAGCCCGCGCGCCAAATCCTTGGTCAAAAATTCTGCGCCCACGCTGCTGAAGTCCGCCCCTGCTTCCGCTTCAAAGTCTCCGCCGATGTAATCCAGGTCCGCTGCAAACTGCTGCGCCGTTCGCGCTTTCGTCCCTTTCCTCAACAATCCCGCCGTAATCGACGCAAGCCCATCCTCGCCTGTGGAGTCAGCCGCCGAACCCGTTTTCACAATCGCGTACAAATTGATCATCGGCACTCCGTGCTTTTCCAGCAGCAGCACGGTCAATCCATTCCTCAAGGCATATTTCTCGTGCGGTGGCATGTGCAGCGTCTGCGCCCCCGCCGTCGAAGCAACAATCGTCAGCATCAGCACAAAAGTTGTAGGGGCGCGCTTCAGCGCGTCCCAGTAAGCCTTCCGCAAGCTCATCAACTTACGATCAAGCCCCCGCACTCTCTTCCTGCCCCTCATGGCTTAGCCTTTTCTTCCGCATTCTCGGGAATTAGGGTGGCCACCGTGCGGTTGTTCGCTCCAAAGTACGCTTTTGCCACCCGCTGCACGTCCTCCTTGGTCACCGCTGAATAGTTCTTCGCCGCATCAAACAATTTCCTGTAATCCCCAAAGAAGACCTCATAGGTGCCGATGGTGTTCGCTCGCCCGTTGATCGTGCGCATCTCCCGGTAGAACTCCGCCAGCCGGATATTTTTGGCCTTCTCCAATTCCGTGTCGCTGATCGTCGCGTTCTTCGCGTTCTCGAACTCCTCGTACATGGCCTTCTCGCATTTTAGCGGGTCCATTCCTTGTTTCGGCTGCGCGGCTACTTCCACAATCGTGGGATCGAATGCCGGCTCGACCGACGAGGAAACATCCAGCGCGATTTGGTCCTTGTCCACCAAGCGCTGGTACATCCGCGAACTTTCTCCCTGGAACAACACCGTTCGCAAAACGTTCAGCGCGTAATAGTCGGGACTGTTCGTCCGTGGGATGTGGTACGCCACCAGCACCAGTGGCAGTTGCGCCGGTTTTCGCACAATGAGACGCCGCTCTCCCAACTGTTCCGGCTCCACCGTCGTCACTGGAGGAGGGGGCGCGTGCGTTGGAATCGGCTCAATGTATTTCTCGCATAGCTGAAAAACTTCCTCGGGAGAAACATCACCGGCCACAACCATCGTCGCGTTATTCGGCGAGTAACCCATCTCGAAATGGTGCTTCAGTTCTTCCATGGTCCAATGCTCGATATCGCTCATCCACCCCACTACCGGCCACTGGTAGGAGTGCGCGATGAACGACGTTGCCCATAGCTGCTCGTCCAGCAAACCGCTATTGTCATTGTCGGTGCGTAGCCGCCGCTCGGAAGCAACTACTTCGCGCTCCGACTTGATTTTCGCCGGATCGAAACTCAAGTCGCGGATGCGGTCCGCCTCGATATCGTAAATCAGCGGCAGTGCCGAGCGCGGGAACCAATCCTGGTAAACGGTCACATCGCGTGTGGTATACGCATTATTCGCCCCGCCATTTGCCTCCATCGCTTTGTCCAGCTCGCCCGGCCCGTACTTCTTTGCACCGTTGAACATCATGTGTTCGAAAAAGTGCGAGAGCCCGGTCGTCCCAGGCCCCTCATTGCGCGACCCCACGCGATAGAAAATGTACAGCGCAATGTTCGGGATACTGTGGTCCGTCTGCACCAGCACCTTCATCCCGTTCTTGAGCGTCTTCGTCGCCACAGGAAACTGCTGTCCCCGCGCTGGCATTACGAACGCCGCGCACAAAAGCACGAACGACGCGTTCCGAAACCACCGGATTGTCCTCATGAACCCACCCCCGTGAACGTAGGGGCGCAGCACCGCTGCGCCCCAGCTTGGCAACAATTAATCTTGAGCTCAGCTCTCTTCCTTCTAGCTTCTTTCTTGCTTTCTTCTTTCTTGCTTCTCCCCTTCCCGTTCGTGTTTATTTCCTCACTGCCAAATTGCAAACACGCGCACCGCCCCCCCCGATCCACCCTCCAACTTAATCGGCGCCACCACCAAAAATGCCCGGGCCTCCGGCAAGCCACTCAAATCCGCCAAATTTTCGAGCTGGTACAAACCCGCACCCAACACCAAATGGTGCACCGCAAAATCCTGCGAGGCTCCATAGTCCACACTCAATGTGTCGCATCCAATCCCGCTCACTTTGCGCGAGATCAATAATTTCGCCGCCTCCGCCGAAAACCCTGGGAAATGCATCTTCCCTTGCGCGTCTTGATTTCGATACTTCTGCGCATCCCGCCACCGCGAAGACCAGCCCGTCCTCAGCAACACAATCGAGCCTTCCAAAATCCGCCCGTTCTTCCTCTCCCATTGTTCGACGCGTGAAGGTGGCGCCTGGTAGTCCGCGTCCTTCGCGCCTTCCTCGCTGACATCCAGCACAACAGCCGGGCCAAAGAATTGTTTCGCTGGAATTTGATCCACGGTGGCCTTGCCCGGAGGGAAATGAATCGGCGCGTCCAGATGCGTGCCGTAATGCTCGAGCATCCAAAAACTCCTCGTGAAATACCCATTCTTCTTCACCGTGGCATTCACTTGCGCTTCAAACCAACGCTTGTCCCCCGGCCATGGCACCAGCTTGTCATTGATCGCGTAAGTCAGGTCCAGCACCCGCGTTTTCCCGCTGGCAATGCCGGAAAGCAAAGTGTCGTGATCTGATTTCTGCGGAAAAAGCGCCATAGGAAGGAACATCATAAGCATGACAGCAGCAACAACGAAACAGCCCAACCACCCGGAGACACGCATCTTTCCCCCAGCAAACCGTCACCAGCGAACCTGTCATCCTGAACCCATCCGATGAGGATGGGTGAAGGACCTCAACGTAAGAGCAAGAGCAGTTTCCGAGCGGAACTCCTGGTGCTACCTACGGCAGCGGAAGTCCCGGCGTAGCCACAATTCCCGACATCCGCAAAATCTCCAGATACTCCTCGTCCGTAATCGAAGAAATCAGCACCCGCACGTTCTTCAGCAATTTCATCTTCCGCAGCACGCGATTCTCCCGCAGCTCCGCCAGCGTCACCTGCCGTGGCAGCCGCTCGAACGCCCGTAAGTCCGCCACCAGATTTTTTTCCTTAGGATCGTGCGGATCCGGGTAAGGGTCCCGCGTGACTTCCGCGATCGAATACAGCGACCTCTCCGGCGCGGAGTGATAGCACAGCACGCGGTCGCCCTTGCGCACCTGTTTCAGCGCGCGGATCGCGTCCGCCTTCCCGGCGGCGCCGTGCCACATCTCTTTGCCCTTTACGAAAAGCGTATCCCAGTGGTAGTGGTGCGGGTCGGCGCTGAAGATCCAGTGGTGTCGTTGCGCGGTCGGAAGTGCCATCGAGGACTTGAGTCGGCACTATACATTGGGTGAGACGAAAAAGCGAAACAAAATGTGCGGGTTAGCGGGTTTTCGGCAAAATTTCCATCAGAAATTCGGCGCCGCGATGCACGGATCAAAACTCACGTATCTCACTTACTTTCATGTACTTACACGGCTAGGCGTTCACGTTGACGAAAACCTCGTCACCGCGCACCTCGACCGCATAGCGGTCGACACCCACAGTCGGGTTCTGCGCCACTTTCCCCGTTCGCACGTCGTATTGCCAGCCATGCCAGGGACAGGTGACCACCGACCCTTCCAGCGGACCATCCCCCAACGGCCCTCCACGGTGCAAGCAGACACCGTTGATCGCGTGAAATTGCCCTTCCACATTTGCCAGCGCAACCGCCTTCCCCTCCACTTGAACCTCCCGAATCGTCCCCGGCGGCACATCGCCGGTCTTCGCAGCCAGCACAAACCCCATCCCCAATCTCCTCTTCTTCTCTGTGACCTCTATGAACTCTGTGGTGAGATCTCCTCTTCGATTTTGCGCAGTATAGCCCCCTCGTTTCCAATTTGGCAAAGAAACTCGGATAGATTTCGTTCTGCGCGATGCCCTACAGTGGAACGATACACTTCCCGGCGCGGAAAAGATCATACATGAGTGCCAACATACAAAAACGAATCGACGCTCTCGACTGGAACAAAACAGAGGAATCGCTCTCGGCCCGCGGTTATGCTGTTACCGATCCAATCCTTACGCCCGAAGAATGCGCGTCCATCATCTCCCGCTGATGTTGCACTACGAAGCTGGCGGGTACAACTGCCTGCATCAGGATCTTTATGGAGAAATCACCTTCCCGCTGCAAATGGTTTTTCTACTTGGGCAGCCGGGACACGATTGGGAAGGCGGCGAATTCCTTCTGGTCGAACAGCAACCCCGTGCTCAATCCAAAGCCGAAGTGGTCACCGCGAATCAGGGCCAGGCCATCATCTTCACCACGCGCTATCGACCCGTGAAGGGTTCGCGCGGCTACTACCGCGTGAATCTCCGCCACGGAGTCAGTCGCGTGCACCGCGGCACTCGCCACACCCTCGGTATCATCTTTCACGACGCGAAGTAGCGGCCACCTTCAGCTGGGCGTCTGCGAACTGACCCGCGCTTAGCGCTTCGGCTCCTGGATGCGCCGCGCGAGTGCCTTCCAATATGTTCCCGGCCGCAGCCGCTGCAATATATCGATCTTTCGCGCATCGCGGCCAATCAAAATGCGCGGCTCGCGGCGTTCCACGCCCTGCAGAATTCTCGCCGCCGCCGCGTCCGGCATCGTCGGCGTCAGTCGATCGAAACGTGCGACGGCTTCATCCCGCGAAGCCGGCGGCGTTTTTGCGCCTAGCCGCGCTCGTCTCGCGATGGGTGTGCGAATCCCGCCGGGATGCACGCACGAAACGAAAACGGATGTCCCCTCCAATTCGTGCTGCAGCGCCTCCGTAAATCCACGCACCGCAAACTTGCTCGCGGAATAGGCGCTTTGCCCCGCCGGCGCGACAATCCCAAACACGCTGGAAATATTCACGATGTGCGCGCGCGGCTCCTTCTTCAGAAGCGGCAGAAAATATTTCACCCCGTACACCACGCCCCAGAAATTAATTCCCATCAGCCAGCGCAGATCGTCGAGCGAAATCTCCTCAAACCTGCCGTGCAGCGCCACGCCGGCATTGTTAATCAGCAGCGTGACGCGTCCGTGCCTGGCCGCAACATCTTGCGCAAAGGCTTGCATGGCGGATTCATCGGAAACATCCACGATATGCGTGGTTAGCTGGACGCCTCTTTCACTCAGCGAAGCAGTTGTCTGTTGCAGTCCCGCTCCATCGACATCCGCCAATGCCAGCGCGGAGCCCGCAACCGCGAGCTGCCGCGCGAGCGCACGCCCGATGCCGGACCCGGCGCCGGTCACAACCGCAACACCGTTGGCTAAGAACGGCATCGATTTCGTCGGCATTCACTGTCTTTGCTGCGCTGGTCTCAGAAAACTTCCAAACCGCGATTGATCTGCGGCACAGTGGACGCTGGAACCGGCGGAGGCGCGGCCGCGCATCCCGCCAATGTTTTGCGCAATCGCTTCTCCTTCCAGAGAAGCACTGGAAGCATGCGCTTGCCCCGGCGAATCGCGCGGATCGCGGCGTGCGGATCGACCAGGTGCGTCCTAGGAATTTTCACGCCGGACTCTTTCATAACCAGACCAATGGGCAACTCCATCTGATCCTGCGCGAGCATCAGGCGCGCCATCAGGTCCATGCCCGGAGTGACCACGGGGCCGAAGCCGTAGCGCAATTGCGAGGTCCCGATGATGTAGAGATTTTTGTAGTCCGCCAGCACGCAGCCGCCATACACCTGCGCCGTGCTGCCTTTTACCTTCACCAGGCCCGGCGGCAAGAACGGGAAGCTCACGTGATAGCCCGTAGCGCACACGACAGTGTCGAACTCTTCGCTCGTGCCGTCAACGAAATGAACGTTATTTCCTTCAAATCGCGCGATATCTTTTCGCGGCTGAACCCGCCCTTGCTTCATGTAATACAGCAGCTCGCTGTTGATTGTGGGGTGCGCCTCGAAGATTTTGTGGTCCGGCTCGGGCAAGCCGTAGTCTGTATACTTCCCGATCGCAATGCGCAGAATCACTCGCAAGAACATCCGCTGCGCCCACACCGGAACCCACGGCTTGATTAATTCCGCTGAAGGTATGCCAAAGAGTGTCTTTGGCAAGAACCAGTAGCCGCGCCGCAAACTGATGCGCGCGGTTTTTCCCACGCGCGCCGCTTCCGCCGCAATGTCGCAAGCGGAGTTTCCGCCGCCAATCACCAGCACGCGCTTCTCCGCCAACTGTGCGGGCGTCCGGTAATCCTTGGAGTGCATGAACTCGCCTGTAAATTCTCCCGGATACCTCGGAAAACGCCGGTCCCAGTGATGCCCGTTACAGACAATCAATCCTTTGTAGACGCGCTTTTCGCCGCTCGCGAGTTCGAGTTCCCAGCGTCCGTCCGCCAGCGGCAAAGCCATTACAACTTTCGTGTTGAATTGAATGTGCGACGTAAGCTGAAATTTCTGAGCGTAATCGCGCAAATAGTCCAGCATCTGCTGCCGGCTGGGAAAATCCGGATAATCCGCAGGCATGGGGTAGTCCGCGTACTCTGTTGTCTTGCGCGAAGAAATGATGTGCACGGTCTCATATACGCCGTGCAGCCAGTTCCCGCCCAGCTCGCGATCCGCTTCCAATTCCTCGTAAGCAATCTTGTGCTCGAGCAAAGCCTTAGCCATGCCGAGCCCCACAGGCCCCGCCCCAATCAGTGCCATCACCGCCGATCGATCCGACATTGTCTTTGTCTTTACTCAGTGACCGACCCGAAGCTCATGGAAGAAACCAACGGCTGAGCCAACCATGGTGCCGGTATTTCGCCAACTTGACCTTGACGTTTGCTGGCAGCTCTTTAGTCCAGATACCGGCCTTGGCGCAGTCAAACAAGTCCTGGATAGAGATTTGCGCACCCGGATGCGTTTTCCGCCAATAATAAATTACAGCTATCCACCACAAACCACAGTGCCAAGCCCCGCGCCTTCGGGTGAGAAGTGGGCGTGCCAATCCTCCCCTAGCTGTCTGGCGTCAACACTAAATTCTTTCGCAAACCTCTCGAAAAATTCGACTGCGTCATCACCTTCCATTCCGAGATCGTGGCTCAACGTAGAATTTGGCGAGAGTTTTTCTCGTTTAACTCCTAGCTCGTCCGCAACGAGAAAGTAAACTCGATCTTCAATCGGATCATTCATGCTTACGCGCCAGCGGCTTTTACTTTGGCGAGGAGCTCGACGAATTTTTGTTTGCGCTCGGCTTGGTCGTGGCCGCCCTCGGCCTCAGCGAGTTGCGTGATGTTCATGGAGCAGAATTTCGGGCCGCACATGGAGCAGAATTTGGCTTCCTTGTAAAAGTCGTCGGGAAGATTTTCATCGTGCATGGCTTTCGCGGTGGCAGGATCGAGCGAAAGCTCGAACTGCTTATTCCAGTCAAACAGGAAACGTGCGTAGGAAAGCGCGTCGTCTCGGTCTCGAGCGCCCAGACGATGCCGCGCCACGTCCGCCGCATGGGCCGCAATTTTGTAAGCGATCACGCCTTGCTTCACGTCTTCCGGATTGGGCAGGCCCAGGTGCTCCTTCGGCGTGACGTAACAGAGCATCGAAGCGCCGTGCCAGCCGATCATGGCCGCGCCAATCGCGCTGGTGATGTGGTCATAGCCCGGAGCGATGTCGATCACCAACGGGCCCAGCGTGTAGAAGGGCGCTTCGTGGCACCACTCCATTTCTTTTTCGACCTGCTCCTTGATCTTGTCCATGGGGATGTGCCCGGGGCCTTCGATCATTACTTGCACGTCGTGTTCCCAGGCTTTCTTGGTGAGCTCGCCTAACACTTTCAATTCCGCGAATTGCGCTTCGTCGCTGGCGTCCGCAATGCAGCCCGGCCGCAAACCATCTCCCAGCGAAAAACTCACGTCGTGCTTCTTGAAAACTTTACAAATGTCGTCGAAGTGCTCGTACAGGAAATTCTGCTTCTTGTGATGCTCCATCCAGTGCGCCATCAGCGAGCCGCCGCGGCTGACGATGCCGGTAATGCGCTTGCGCACAAACGGAACGTGCTCGCGCATCACGCCGGCATGAATAGTCATGTAGTCGACGCCCTGTTCGGCCTGCTCCTCGATGACTTCCAGCATCAAGTCAAAGGTCAAATCCTCCGGGCGTCGGACGCGAGAGATCGCTTCGTACACGGGCACCGTGCCCACCGGCACCGGCGATGCTTCGATGATGGCTTTGCGAATGGTGGGGATGTCGCCGCCGGTGCTGAGGTCCATGATCGTATCCGCGCCGTAGTGCACGGCGTGGTGCAGCTTCTTTAGTTCTTCGTCAATGTTGGAGCTGGTCGCGGAATTGCCGATGTTGGCGTTGATTTTGCATTTGGTGGCGATGCCGATGGCCATCGGCTCGAGATTCCGGTGATGAATGTTCGCAGGAATGATGCAGCGCCCGCGCGCCACTTCGCTGCGGATCAGCTCCGGTTCCAGGTGCTCGCGTTTGGCGATGTACTGCATCTCTTCGGTAATGAAACCTTGCCGCGCGAAATGCATCTGCGACATGTTCCTGTTTCCATTCACGGTCACTGCAGCCGCTTCTCGTTTTTCAATCCAGCTATCGCGCAAAGCCATAACGATCCCCCGTAACTCGTGTTCCGCAGCCCGAGGTTCGAGCGGACGCACGCTCCATTACCTGAAGGTGGATTATGGCACCGGCATCCGCACGCAGCAACTTGGCGCGGCTGGGGGAGATGTTGGTGAATGATTAGGCAATCGTTTTACGGCGACGGTCGAAATTGGCATTGAATGGGGAAGTTAGAGGGGCTGAACGGGGATGAACGATTCGGCAATATAGACCGCGCGGACCTCGGGACGGTCTTTTCCACAGTTTGCACAGGGACGTGACTGATTCACAGAAATCTTACTTGACGTATAGCGAAACAAAAGCGAAACTGCCGCGATGTTCCGGAGTATGCTATGAGCGTTGCTGCGACTTTGCCTGACCAAGGAATCGAAACCGAGATGCAGCCTGAAACCGCAATTTCTCTCACCGCCACGCTACGGCATTACTGGGGCTACGACGCGTTTCGCCCCGGACAGGAAGCGGTGGTACGGAGCATTGCGGCGGGACGCGACGCTTGCGTGGTGATGCCCACCGGAGGCGGCAAATCGCTTTGCTACCAATTACCTGCAGTGTTGGACGCTGGCCGCACGGCGGTGGTGATTTCGCCGCTGATCGCCTTGATGCAGGACCAAGTGGCACAGCTCGAGCAGAGCGGGATTCCGGCGGCCTTCGTGAACAGCTCCCTGAGCGGGGCGGAACGAAGCCAAATACTAAAGCGCGCCGCAGCAGGAGAATTCCGGCTGTTGTACTTTTCGCCGGAGCGCGTGGCGCTGGGGGATACGCCGGAGTGGTTGAAGCGCATACCGCTGTCGTTCTTTGCCATTGACGAGGCCCATTGCATCTCCGAGTGGGGCCACGAATTTCGCCCGGAGTACCGGCAACTGAGCCGCTTGCGCGAGCTCTTCCCGGACCGGCCGATTGCGGCGTTCACCGCCAGCGCGACGCAGCGCGTGCGGCACGACATCATCGAGCAGTTGCGGCTGCGCGACCCGCATAAACATATCGCCAGTTTCCGGCGGCCAAACCTGAATTACATCATGCACGAAAGCAACTCGCGTACGCAGGAAGAGATGCTGCTGCGAGCGGTGCGGCGGGTCAGCGAAGGCAATGTAATCGTGTACGCGCCGACCATTGCGCGGGTCGGAGAGACGGTTGATGTCCTTGAAGAAAATGGGATAGCGGCCATCGGCTATCACGGCCAGATGGAAGCCAAGGCGCGCCGCGAAAATCAGGAAAAATGGATGAGCGACGAGGTGCGTGTGCTGGTGGGTACGCTGGCATTCGGCCTGGGGATCAACAAGGCAGCCGTGCGTTCGGTGATTCATCTGTCGCTGCCGAAAAGCGTCGAGCAGTACTACCAAGAGGCAGGACGCGCCGGACGCGACGGCCTGCCGGCGGATTGCATTTTGCTGTGGCAGAAAAAAGACCGTGGGCTGCACGCCTATTTTATAAGGCAGATTGGGGATCCCGTAGAGCGGGAGCGATCGTGGCAGCGTTACCACGAGGTGGAACGCTTTGTGCAATCGATGGAATGCCGGCAGCATCATGTGTCCAAGCACTTCGGCGAGCAACCCAAGTGGGAGCGCTGCGGCACCTGCGACATCTGCACTGGGACGCCGGATTGGCTGGAATTGGAGGAAACGCGGTCTCGCGGGCGGCGCGCGAAGACCAGCCACACAATACGGGAGAACCGGACTGCGGTCGAAGAGCGTACAGACGGCGCTACATTGTCCGTGCTTGATGCGCAATTGCGGGAATACCTGCGCGAGTGGCGGCGCAATACGGCGAGAGATTTGGGAGTGGCCGCCTTCGTCGTGTTGCATGACACAGCGCTGGATGCGCTGTGTGCCGTCAAGCCGACATCCTTGCAGGCGCTACGCACGGTCTCGGGCTTCGGAGACAAGAAGGTGGAGCGTTATGGCCGGGAGATCCTGGAGGCGCTGCAGCGGTTCAACAAAGGCGAACGGGCCAGCAATGACTGGCACGCCGCCGCATCGCAGCCGCGCGAAGATACGCTGCAGCTCCTTGGAGAAGGACGCACATTCGAGGAAATAGCGCAGATTCGGGGCCGCAAGGTGAGTAGCGTGGTAGACATGGTCGCCAAGCTGATGGAAGACGGCGAGGTGAAGTTCGAGGCAAAGTGGCTCAGCGCCGAGCGTTACGCGCAGATTGCTGCCGCAATTCAACAATTTGGCAAAGAGCGGCTGAAGCCGGTCAAGGAAGCACTGCCGGAGGAAATCACCTACGGCGAGATACGCCTGGTGGCGGCCCATCTTCGCATTCAGCAGAACCAAAAGACAGGTCGCGGTGATTTTGAACCTCGGTGCGGGCCTTCGTAATCGCGCGAAATGAAGCAACGCCCTGGCAAAAGCCTTCTTCGCCGGACTTGGTGGCTGGGTCGGCGAGCAGAGCCAGGACAGAAGCCTTATGTCGCATCACATCTTCGGCTCAACCATGGGCGGTGGCCGAGGCGGGGGATTTCAGCAGAATGTCGAGGTCATCGGGGTGAATGGCGCAGAGGAGGGCGTCTTCGCGCTCGATGTGGCCTTGGCGCACCAGGTTGACAAGAGATTCCTCGAGGCTGAACGAGCCTTTCTTCTTGGTCAGAGCAATTTCCTGATGAAGGTGCTGCAGCGCGTTGCGGCGGATATGATGGCGCGCGCCGTAGCCGACCAGCAGCAGTTCGGCGGCGGGAATACGGCCGCCGCCTTTCTTGGGCAGAAGGATTTGTGTGTGCACCGCGGCGAGAGCCATGGCCAATTCCTGGCGGATGGAATTTTGCCGCTCGAGAGGAAAAGAATCGGCGATACGCGAAACCGTTGAAGCGACGTCCGTGGTGTGCAGGGTGCTCAGAACAAGGTGGCCGGTTTCCGCGGCGGCCACGGCGATGCGCATGGTTTCCGTATCGCGCATTTCCCCGACAACGATAACGTCCGGCGCCTGACGCAACGCGGCGCGAAGCGCGGTTGGAAAATCGGGCGCGTCGGTGCCTATTTCGACCTGCTCGATGACGCTGCGCACGTGCTGATGCTCATACTCGATCGGATCTTCGATGATCACGATGTGACGGGCTTCACGGCGGTTGATGTTGTCGATGAGCGCAGCGAGCGTGGTGGATTTGCCGGCACCCGCGGGGCCGACGGTGAGAACGAGGCCGCGGGGGAGATGCGCCAGCAATTCGATTGAAGGCGGAAGGTTGAGTTCGCGAAGGGCCGGAACTCTGGCCGGCAGGACGCGGATTGCGGCGGCAGCGCGGCCTTGTTCGCGATGGAGGTTGATGCGGAAGCGGCCGAGGCCTTGAACGCGGTAGGAGGAGTCGGCGATGCGGTCCTCGCGGTAGAGGCGCTGGGCATGGCCGGTCAGAGCGGGAATCACGGCGGCTTCGATTTCCGAGCCATCGAGAACGCTGGGTTCAATCTTGCGTACTTCACCGTCGATGCGCATGCAAGGCGGAGCGCCTTGTACCAGGAGCAGGTCGCTGCCGCCGAGAGAGACGACGGTGGCAAGCCAGCGGCCCAAGGGCGAGGTGGGTGAGGAGGTTGCTTCCTGCGATTCGTAGGAGTCGTCGGGCTCAGTGGAAAAACGATCGGGTTCGGTGGATTGGTCCATGGCGGTATCCTTTTCCGACGATAACACAGAGCTGTCCGGGAGAGCACCGAGGGAGCGCGAAGGAAGCTGAAGCGCGTCTGTACGCTATGCGCTTCGGAGGGTGAGCAACGTAATTTCCGGCGGAACGCCGAGGCGCACAGCGGCGCCCACCGTGCCCAGTCCGCGGTTGACATAGAGCACCGAGAGGGGCGGCTGGGCGTGGCTGGAAGGCGACGCCTGACTGCTCGCCGAATAGTTTGCCTCCTTGAGCGCACGGAGATTTGTCGCGGGCATGGAGAGCGGCCGGAAGTACGCGCCGGCAATGTAATCGGTGATAAAGCGCGCGGGACTGAAGCGATGATCGAGGATTTCCACCTGGACTTGCCCGCCGTGGGTGTGCCCAGCCAGCGATAGCTCGATACCCAGCTCCGCGGCACGATTAAAAGTGTTCGGATTGTGCGAGAGCAAAATGTTTGGCATGTCGCGGCGAACCAAAGGGGCCAGGTCAGGAAGCATCTGCAGGCGTTGGCCGCTGAGCGCGCGCTCGCGCTGGTAATCTACGCCAAGGAGATTGAATTGCGCGCCGCGAAACGCGAGCTGCACATTTTCATGGCGAAGCAACTTCATGCCGGCCTGCGCAAACAACTCCTGCGCGGCATCTTCGGCCCGGGCGTAAATCTCATGGTTGCCGTTGCACCCGAAAATGCCGAGGGGTGCGCGAAGGTGGCGAATTTCCTCGATGCAATCGGCCAGCGGGTCCGCGGCTCCGGTGATGAAATCTCCAGTGACGACAGCGATATCGGCGCCAAGTTCGTTGGCCATGTCCACCGCGCGGCGCACGTCCGTGCGGTTCATGCTGCCACTGAGGTGAATGTCGCTCAGCTGGACGATTTTCAAGCCGTCGAGAGCGGGCGGCAACTTGGCAGTGGGGATTTCGACGCGGCGAACGCGGTAATCCAACCGCTCGGCGGCGAATCCATAGACGACGCTAAGAAAAGGAACAGCGCCAGCCAGGGCGGAAGCGGTGCGGAAGAAGTAACGGCGCGAAAGGTCGGGGATCAATTCCGCAACCGCAGCAGGTGCGCGCGTTGCCGGCGCGTTGGCTGTCATCGGGGCGGGCGAGGAGCTTGACGCGGATGAGGAGTTGCGCCGAACAACAGAGCGTAAGGCAGACCAGAGGCGCTCAATGACGCGAACCAGCTTCACCGCGAAATAGGCGAAGAGCGCGCTGGTAAACCACAGGCCCGCGAACATCGTGATTTTGGCGTCGGGAATCAAGTGCTGGCGGTACCCCATGCGAAATCCGTCGGCCGCGGAGCCAATAATGAGAACCAGCAGGGCGCCGTACACGAGACGCACCGCGACGCGGAGCCAGACGATGCGCCACTTGGCGGTGGCGCGCCAGATGGATCGATACCAAAATCGCTGGGAGAGAAACAGCGAGGTAAGAAGCGTCAACACGATGGCGCTGCGCACCAGAAACCAGCCCCAGTTCACGGAATTCTCCTCCAACCAAACATCCAAGTTTACCATGCGGCGGAGTTTTCCTGTGATTTGGGAGTTCGTCTAGTTAACTCACGGTGCCAAGGCAATATCAGGGAACCACGAGGGAGGAGGAGGGACCGGCGCCAGGGGTGCGCCGGTCCCCAGGTAGGAACGGTCGGTGAAGATCAAGCGCGTTCAGTGTCGCAGGCCGGGGTCACACTGGCGTCAAACGCGTGTGAATTCTCGATGACCGTCGCGGCTTCCGGCGGGGCGACTGCAGGACTTTCGCGGGGATTTTCGCCGGCGATCCCGGAGCTGCCTTGCTCTTCGGAGCGGTCCGGGCTCATGGTCAGGCCGCGACCGTGGCGTACGTCGAGGCCGCGCACCCAGAAAATGATGTCTTCGGCAATGTTGGTGGCGTGGTCGGCGATGCGTTCGAGGTGGCGGGTGGCCAGAATGAATTGCATGCCGGAGCTGACCAGCGTGGCTTGCTGGGTCATTGAGGCGAGCAAATTCTCGAAGATATGGTCGCGGTATTGATCCACAACATCGTCACTTTCGAGAACTTGGGTGGCCATTTTGACGTTGCGAAAGATAAGTGCGCCGAGGCTCTTGCTGACCATGGCGCGCACGGCGAGAGCCATGGGGACGAGCTCCTCCGGAATGCGGGCACCCGGCATTTCGCGCAGGGAAATCGCGCCTTGTGCGAGATTGACGGCGAGGTCGCCGATACGCTCGAGGTCGTTGGTGATTTTCAGCGCGGCCACGATCAGGCGCATCTCGTCGTCGGAGAAGGAGCCGCGGCGCATCAGGCGTATAGCGTGCTCGTCGATCACGATTTCCATTTCGTTGATGCGCGGCTCAAGCAGAAAGACTTCGCCGGGGAGCGCGGAGGTGCGCGCGCTGTCGAGCGAGGTGAGCGCGTCCAGGGAGCGATTCATGGCCCCTTCCACGGCGCGAGCCATGGAGACGAGGTAGTTCACCAGCGCGTCGTACAGCGCTGCCTCGGTGAGTCCAGCTGTGGTGCTCGCCATGGATTGCCCTCCGTGCGGAAAAGCGTCGACACCATACACTTCCGCTAGTAAGCAAAAATATGCAGCGACGACGATTAAGGGTTGATGAAGCGATTGTGAACGAACGGAAACAAATTTGTTACAGCGTTCCAGCGCGGCCGGACTGATCCTCTACGCAGAAGTGCGGCCTGTGCTGCGGGATGTCCCGCCGGACGGAGTTGCGCGGGCGGCGCGCTCAGCGTCAAAGATGGGGACGGAGAAATGGAATCGCGAGCCGTGGCCTACCTCACTTTCGACCCAGATGCGGCCGCCATGCACTTCGACGATGTGTTTGGCAATGGAGAGACCGAGACCAGTGCCGCCCAGTTCGCGGGAGCGTGCGGCGTCGACTCGATAGAAGCGCTCGAAGATGCGCGGCTGATCAGCGGTGGGAATGCCGATGCCGGTATCGGCAATGGTGAAGACGACTTCGGCGTCGCGCACCTCGGCACTGACCACGATTTGACCGCGCGCCAGCGTGTATTGCGTGGCATTGTCGAGCAAATTCTGCAGGACTTCCGCGAGGCGACGACGATCGCCTGCGACATCAGGCAAGCCGTTGAAGGGGTTGACGGAAATGGCGATCTCTTTTTCGGCGGCGCGATGACGCGAGGTCTCGATGCAGGATTCGATGAGCTGCGCGACGCTGACGCGGCGGATTTCGAGCTCCAGGCGGTCGGCGTCCATTTTGGAGAGCATGAGCAGGTCTTCGGTGAGCCGGGCGAGGCGGCGCGAATGCTCAACGATGATTCCGAGAAAGCGCTCGCGATGCTGCGGATCGTTCATGGCGCCGGCGAGCAATGTCTCCGCGAAACCTTGAATGGCGGTGAGCGGCGTGCGGAATTCGTGCGAAACGTTGGCGACAAAATCGCGGCGCACGCGCTCGAGCTTGCGCAACTCGGTGATGTCGTGAAGGACGACAACGGCGCCGGATGTTTCGCCGGCGCGCACGGCCGCGACGGTGGCCGCGAAAAAATGCTGGCGCAGCGTCCCAGTAACGATTTCGGATTCCACACGCGGCTCGCCGGCCAAGACTTCCCTCACCGCTTCAATCATTTCCGTCTGTCGCACGACTTCCACGAGCGCGCTGCCTGA
>WNFR01008710.1_pt1 | contig 16171 bp, 14 predicted proteins | sample 5400221 | NCBI WGS metagenome assembly WNFR01 (sample SAMN13153357, study PRJNA577476) | soil metagenome | isolation source: 40 cm soil under Madrone tree | place: USA:California | collected 2016-06-14 | reverse complement strand
GATCGGCAAAGTTTTGTGGCGACGTAGAGGGGCGAGACGCCCCCACGACAGCCCGCCCTACTGGATTACATTTCCGTAGGTGGGGACTCCCTGCTGTAAGAGGTAGAGCAACATCTGGCCGCGGGCGGACCAATCGCTTTGCGGGTATTGCGAGACTAGTTGCTGCGCCAATCCGATGGCGCGGTTCTTCGATTCTTCTGATTTCTTCGGCTGTTCTTCAGTTTTATAGATCTCGATCAGCGCGGCGCGGCGGGAGATTGCGTGGTACAAGGCCTCGGGGGCAGCGGGCGACTGGGAGTGCTCTCTTACGTATTTTTCGTACATCTCAGCTTCTTTGTCGGGGCATTTGGAGTTGCCGTGCCAGTCGCCGCAGAGTTTGTTGTCGATCAGATGGAAGGCAGCGAGGTCGGCCCATTTTGTGCCGGGGAACTTCTTCATTACATATTTCATCGGCTGTTCGTCCATGCCCTGGCGGAGGGATGCGTCTCTTTCGCGGGCGGAGGGACGGGTCATTACATCCGATTTTTCGATCTGCCACTTGACGTCGGCGGCGCGGTAAAGACCTTCTCCAGCTAGCGGAGACGTGGGGAATAGATCATATACGCGGCGGTAGAGTCGCAACGCATCCTGATCGGCGCCGCGGCGGCCGTGGCGGCGGCTGGCTTCTTCTTCTGAATCGACGGCAGCGCCAAATAGAATGCGATCGCCATTGGCTGTCGACGCCCATACCACTCCGCTATCGAGGATCCATCCGGTGACGGTCTTGCCTTCCATATCTTCGTCCTCGACGAAGGCGGGATCGGGCGTCTGAGCGAATCCGAGTAGGGCTTCGACGTGCAGCCAGTTGCGGCTTCGCTCCAGGAGAATTACTTCGCGGCCTCGGGCGGCCTCGCTCAGTTTGTTGGAAGCGGCGTCAGGGGAGAGATAAACAACGGCCTCGCGCACCAGCACACCGCGCTCGGCGGCGAAGGCGAAGCTTGCTCCAATACCCATCGCCAGAGCGGCCAGCAGTAATTTTGCCGTCGTGTTCACAACCCGTAACTCCTGATGTTCGAGTCGAGAGTAGCACGGGAACGGCACGCATTCGTCCAGCTACTGTCATTGGTAAGATGCGTCCGGGCAGAGAGCGCGACGAATAGTTCTTTGGCCTGGGGGGACCGGAGTATATGTAGTCGCAATGATCAAAGTTGACGCTTTTACACTCAGAGCCGAAAGCCACCACCCGCCTCGATGTACTGTCCGGTGACCCACGTGTTGTCATCCGACGAAAGAAAAGCTGCCAGATTGGCGACATCGGTGGTTTGACCGATCCGGCGAAGGGCGGTTTGTTCCTCGATCACTTTTCGGATTTCCGGCTTTTGCAGGAACCTAGCATTGATGTCCGTTTCGACCGCGCCGGGCGCAATCGTGTTCACGATGATCCTGCGCTGCCCCAAATCCTGAGCCAGCCCCAGCGTGAAGGCATCCAGTGCGGCTTTCGTCATGCTGTAAGGTGGGGTCATGGGCGAAGGCGAAGCGTGACGCGAAGCGATCGACGATATATTGATGATTTTGCCGCCGTCGCGCAGCCTGGGAATGGCGGCCTGGGTGACAAAAAATGCGCCTCTAACATTGACCGCGAATAGATGGTCAAATTGTTCCCCCGTCATCTCGCGATAGGAAGCCGGGGAGGATATCCCGGCATTGTTGACCAGAATGTCGAACTGATTGCTTCCTGAGCGCGCAGAGAGCTCCTCGTCGAGCCTTCGGAAAAAGCGCTGGATTTCCTCGATGGATGACAGGTCCGCCTGAAGTGCGAAAGCCCCACCACCCTCCGCCTTGATGGCGCGCACGGTTTCATCCGCGGCTTTGGAATTGCTGCCGTAGTGGACAGCCACTAGTGCGCCTTCCTTTGCGAAACGCTCGGCGATGGCGCGGCCGATGCCGCGACTGCTGCCGGTCACAACAGCTATCTTGTCTTTCAGATTCATAGTCAGGCCTCTCTTGCGTTTAGATACAAGCTTGGATGTGGCGGGATCGAAGGAGAAGCAATATTATTTTGATTATCAAACTATTGTAGAGTACAACTATAAAATCAATGCTGCCCAAAGGGAAAAGGCCGACGTCGACTGGCTCTGAGGGGCGGGCTGCATCTGAGCTGGCGAGCATCTTCGAACAGATGATGCAGCAGTTGACGTTGCTTGGCCATACGCTTCCCCAGGCCGCAGTTTCGTTCACGCCGCAGCAGCTCAAGATCTTGTTTACTCTGGATTTTCTTGCGGAACCGACTCCTATGTCGAAGCTCTCAGCTCAGCTTGGGGTGACTCCGGGAACCCTGACAAAAACCGCGGCGGGCTTGGTAAGGAAGGGGTACCTGAAGCGAAGGCGATCGGCGGATGACGAACGAGTCGTTCGAATCTCTCTCAGCAAAGAAGGCGAAAGAATTGTGTCGCAAATTAAGAAATACCGGCAGGGCTTCTTCCGAGAAATTTGCGATAAGTTGACTTTGCCAAAGCGGCGAAAATTGATTGCAAGCCATCGTCACATCCTCGAGACGTACCGCCGTATACTGGAGGAAAAACGTCGTCCGTAAACAAGCCAAAAGCACCTTACTGTTTAGGCCCGCTCTTTGGAGCGCCCCATCATAGTTGGCGCTATCTCGACCGCGAAAGCCAGATCGCTATCGATCCTATGCCTGCAACATCGCACCACTCGTGTTGACACCGATGCAACATCTGTTGTAAACCCAGTGTCTCTGTTGCGCGAACTTTCCTGAGGGGATGGCCGCATGAATGCAGAACCGAAGTGGCTTACTCCGCTGGAGCAGCGGATGCAGCAGGCGGACGGCAAGTTGAGCGCGCGGCGGAAACGCCTGCTGCTTTCCATTCTTGAGAATGCCGAAGACACCTATTACCTTTCCTCGCGCAAGATGGCTCGACGCTATGGTGTAGATGCGGCTACCATCGTGCGGACCATCCAGGTGCTGGGGTATAGAGAGTTTTCTTCTTTCCTCTCCGACTTGCGTTCCCACTTCGTAACGCGCATTACGCAGTATCGCGTGATGAAATCGACGGTGCGCAAATATCCGGCTGTCGATAAGCACGTGGAGCACAGTTTGGAGATGGACAGGGCCAACCTGGAGGCGCTGGGCGAAAGCGTATCTCCAGGACGGATTGTGGAACTGGCGCGACGGTTGAATAAAGCGCGATTGATCGTTGTGGTTGGCGTCGACTTCGCATATACGCTTGCCTGGCAAATGGCCTATGGGTTGTCGTGGCTTGGGTTGCGAGCAGAAGCGCCGATGGGAAGTTTCGGAAATTTGCATCATCGGGCGCGGTCACTGGGACGGGGCGACATTCTGGTGGCGATCAGCTTCGGACGCTGCCTGCGGGCTTCCGTGGAAGCAGCCCAAACGGCCCGCCAGCAAGGGGCGTGGACTTTCGGCATCACCGATGTCAGCACTTCTCCGCTCGCTCGCGTCTGCCACGACCACTGGGCAGTGTCGGTTACAAATCCGATCCACAACGGATCTTATGTTGCGCCGGTAGCCGCATTGAACGCGCTTCAGGTCGCGTGCGCGCACTTGGAATCGAAGCGGTCGCTGAAGTGGTTACGCGAGATCGAACGCGAAGAAGAAGCGGCCGGCCGTTGGTTCGCGCCCGCCGCATTGGCGGGAGAAAGCGGAGGCAAATGAACACGCCCGGCCCTTCTCCCAGTATCCACATTCGCGATCTGGAAGGCATTGACGACCTCCTCCAGGTAAAAGCGGTGGAAAAAGAAGTATGGGGAATGGGGGATGAGGACAGTCTCCCGATGACCCTCGCGGTTGCCTGCAAGGCGGTGGGAAATATTTTCGTGGGGGCTTTTGACCGCAACAAGATGGTCGGTTTCGCATTTGGGATCTTCGGGCGGGAACACGGTCAGGCAATTATTCATTCGCACATGCTGGCAGTGCTGGAGCGTTATCGCGAACACGATCTCGGGATGAAGCTGAAGCATGCACAGCGAGAGCGGGCGCTGGCGCTCGGGATTCACGAGATGACGTGGACGTACGATCCTCTGCAAAGCCGGAACGCGCATTTCAATTTCGCGAAACTTGGAATTGTCTCCGACACCTACAAAGTCGATTTCTACGGGCCGGAAACGTCCAGCATGTTGCATCGGAATGGGACTGACAGGCTCTGGGTGCGATGGTTGCTGGACTCGCGGCGAACGCGCGACCGGATGACCGGCAAGAATAGGCGGGCCGAGACGCTGGACGCGTTGCGGCTTCTGGCTCCGCTGGTGAGCTTCAATGGTGATGGGCGTCCGGCCCGTGCCGACTTGGCGGAATCGCTGGCGCGGCAGCGCGTGAGTATCGAAATCCCCGGTGAAATTTTGGAAGTTGAACGGACCGACATGGGGTTAGCGCGAGAGTGGCGCCAAGCGACACGGTGGGCGTTCACGGAGGCGATCCGGGCAGGGTTTTACGTGGCGGAGTTTTGCCGGACGATTCGGGGGCACCAAGGGCCGGGGGCATACCTACTGGAACCTCGGAGCGTGGGCGAAATGGTCGAGCCTTAGTGGCGGTCGGACCGCACTGGCTCAGGTGATTCTATTTGGGCACTGTAGAATCTCTCCATTCCCGTAGCTCTGTGGCGTAATCACGACCTGAGGAAGAAAATGGCCGAAACAATCGCAAACAATCAGCCCAACATCGATTCCACTCTTGACGAGCAGCGAAAGTTCAATCCTCCTCTGGAATTTGTACGGAAGGCTTATCTTAAGAGCGTAGCGGAGTACGAGGCTCTCTATAAAGAATCGATCGAGGATCCTGAAAAATTCTGGGGACGCGCCGCTGAAGATCTGCACTGGTTCAAGAGGTGGGACAACGTTCTGGAATGGAAGTCGCCATGGGCGAAGTGGTTCGTCGGGGGGCAGATCAATTTGTCCTACAACTGCCTCGACCGGCACGTCGAAACGGCGCGTAAGAATAAAGCGGCGCTGATCTGGGAAAGCGAGCCCGGCGAGGTACGGACGTACACGTATCAGCAGCTGTGGAAGGAAGTGCAGAAGTTCGCAAACGTACTGAAGTCGTTGGGAGTTCGCAAGGGAGAGCGGGTCGCGATTTATATGGGCATGACTCCCGAATTGCCGATCGCGATGCTGGCTTGCGCACGAATCGGTGCTCCGCATTCGGTTGTGTTTGGCGGATTTTCTTCGAATGCGCTGGTGGATCGTATTCACGATTCGCAAGCGACAGCGGTGATCACGCAGGACGGATCGTATCGGCGGGGCGCGGAGGTCAAGTTATTTCCGGCGGTGGAAGAGGCGCTAAAGTCCTGTCCGTCTGTGAAGAATGTGGTGGTCTATAGGCGCACGGGGTCAGCTATTCAATTGCAGGCGGGTCGGGATCACTGGTGGCATGAGTTGATGGCATTAGTGTCCGATCAGTGTCCCGCTGAGCCACTCGATTCGGAGCACCCGCTCTACATCCTTTACACATCGGGCACGACGGGCAAGCCGAAGGGCGTTGTGCACACCACCGGCGGCTATTCGGTGGCGACACACCTTACCTGCAAGTACGTTTTCGACCTGAAGGAAGAGGATACGTACTGGTGCACGGCTGACATCGGATGGGTGACGGGGCACAGCTATATCGTCTACGGGCCGCTGCAAAATGGCGCTACCAGCCTGATGTATGAGGGCGCGCCGAATTTTCCAGAGCCGGACCGCTTCTGGAGCATCATCGACCGGCACGACGTGAATGTCTTTTACACTGCGCCCACAGCGATTCGCACATTCATCAAGTGGGGAGAGCAGTGGCCGAGGAAGCATCGCCTGGACAGCTTGCGGCTGTTGGGGACGGTCGGTGAGCCGATTAATCCGGAAGCATGGATGTGGTATCGCGAAGTGATTGGGCGGGAGCGCTGTCCGATCGTCGATACGTGGTGGCAGACGGAGACGGGCTCGATCATGATTTCGCCGATCCCGGGCGCGATTGCTACCAAGCCGGGCTCGGCTACGAAACCGTTTTTTGGCGTGGCGCCGGAGATTGTGAATATGGAGGGCAAGCCCGTGCCCGAAGGCTCGGGAGGATTTCTCGTCATTCGACAGCCGTGGCCGTCGATGCTGCGGACGATTTATGGCGATCCTGATCGCTACGTGCAGAATTACTGGTCACAGATTCCGGGAACGTATTTTACCGGGGACGGCGCGCGCAAAGATAAGGACGGGTATTACTGGATCATGGGGCGCGTGGATGATGTGCTGAATGTTTCGGGGCATCGTTTAAGCACCATGGAAGTTGAATCGGCATTGGTTGCGCATGAAAAAGTTGCCGAGGCGGCGGTGGTGGGGCGTCCGGATGACATCAAGGGGCAGGCGATCTCGGCATTTGTGTCGCTCGAACACGGCGTTACACCAAGTGAAGGGTTGAAAGAGGAGTTGAAGAGGTGGGTGGCGAAAGAGATTGGCTCGCTCGCCAAACCTGATGACATCAGATTCACGGACATGTTGCCGAAAACGCGCAGCGGGAAGATTATGCGGCGTCTGTTGCGGGAGTTGGCGAGCAGCGGAGAAGTCAAGGGGGACACGACGACGCTGGAGGATTTCGGAGTGATCGCGAAATTGAAGGAGCAGGATGAAGTGTAGGGCGTTTCCCTGAGCGAGAGAGACGCTAGCTTTACGCCAGGGTCTGCCTCTGCTCGCGCATTTGCGCGAGGAAGGAATCGAGCGGGATCTGTGATTTGTGGCGAAACAAATCCAGGAGAGCATCTTCCGAGCGAAGGGGTGCTGAACCTTCCACCGGTAACGATGCTTCCATCCCTTCCGGTTCGACCAGTAGCTCCGGGGATTTTTCTCCAGTGGCGCGCAGAGTTTCGATCATCTGGTGCACTTGATCGTGTTGTTCAGTGGTCGCCTGCAGGAACTCCACGCCCATGCCAAATTCTGGGTGTGTTATCCGGACTACTCCTTTCGCGCGCAGAGAGGGACCGGCGGTTTTCATGGATAGGATGACTCGCGTTCCCTGCGGGAACGGAGAGATCGTTTTCAGGTAGCATCCGCCCAGGCTGAGGTCGGTGAGCGTGCAGCCGACGGGCGGATCGTCGGGCTCGGGCTCTGGCAACTGGCCGTTCAGCCATTGGCGGAGCGTCTGGAGTTGCTCTTCGGAGATGGTCTTGAAGCGGACTCCGGCTTGCGCGCTATTGCCTTCCCAGGCTAATTCGCCTTCAACTTCGAACTTGCGATCCATGCCGGGTAAATCGAGCGAAAAACGCAGAGCGTTTACTTTCGGGATTGCATTGGGAAACTGGATGGCCATGCCGCCTTCGCAGATATCCAGGGTGGTGGCTTTGTATTGAATGGCGCTGGCGAAGGCGCGGCATCCGACGGGAATCTGGACGGGTACTCGGAGTTGGCGCCGGCGCTCGCGCTTCATCAGGGCGCGCACGGCGCGAAAGCTGGCTTTCGCGCGCTCCCCGGAGAGTGGCTTGTGCAGAACAAAGTGGGCGCCCATATCGAAGCCGCCGCGCAGACCGAGGCCGGGTTCGACAAGTACGATCCCAATGGCGCGGTTGTTTGCGGGTGCCGCCTTGGCGGATTTCAGGACGGCGGCGGAATCTTCGGGTCGCGAACAATCCACAATGATGGATTCGAAACGCTGGCGAGTGAGTTTGCGAATGGCGGCTTCGGCGGTCTCAACGTGTTCGATGGCGATCTCGAGGTCGCTGAGAACGCGGCGCAGGATGCGCACTGTCTTCTCGTCGGAACTCACTAATAGACACTTCAAACTCATGTTAATTCGAATCTGATCGGAGTTCCGTGAAGACGACGGCAGGCGGCCGTGGCGGAAGTCAAAGCTGCTGTCTTTCTCTTTACCGCCGAGCTGGGATGCCGGTGTTTCTGGAGTTCGATCAAATGGGCCTTTATCGTACTCTAAGTCTATGGAATTGAACGGTCAACGCAATGGCCTAGTCGTCCGGTTACTGTAGTCACTCGGCACGACCAAGCCTGAAGCAGTTATCGTCAATCGAGGCGGACCTCTTGAAGCGGCGGGAGCGTTTCGCGGGCCGCGGCGGAAGTCGCTGGAGGGAAAGGGGATATAGACGAATGGGCGTAGGTTCCGATTTTTCTGTTGACTTACGGCTGGAAACCTATTATTATCAGTAGTTTCCATGGTGTGTTTGGTGCGCGGCGAAGCATAAGCCCTTGCAGATTTTTATAAGGGACATGAATCCCTTGTACATTTTTTGGAATCAAACTCTTCAGGAAACACTGTAGGATTGTCATTTTTTGTAGGAAAGGTCTTCTTCCCCATGGCAAAGCGACGCGGAAATCCCAACTGGGGCAAGCCCGAGCCGATCGGGCCGGTTACCCCTACCATCACAGAGTTCGAACAGGTCGTTCGGGAATACAAGCTTTCTCCCGACCAGTACCTGCGGTCTACCCGACTGCGCGAGTGGGCGCGGCGGAACAAGAACTCCAAGTACATTCCTGAGCCATTGCTTGAGGCTTGGGGCTTCGAAATCGAATCCACTCTGTAAGCAGGGAGATGGTTTTTCATGGGGTCGCCGCGTGCGACCCTTTTGCTTTGGGCAAGTATTGAGGAACGCAGACAACATGATTGCCCTGTTTCTGGTGCTAAGATTCTAGCCGTATGTCGCATTCCACCCCATTTACCGACGTTGCCACTGCGATTGAAGAGATCCGCGCCGGGCGGATGATCGTGGTCGTTGACGACGAAGATCGCGAAAACGAAGGCGATCTTACCTTGGCGGCTGAGAAGGTTACGCCGGAAGCCATCAACTTTATGGCGAAGTATGGGCGGGGACTGGTCTGCCTTGCAATGACGGAAGAGCGGCTGGATCATTTGCGGATTGGTCCGATGACGGCGGAAAATACTTCGCAATATGGGACTGCGTTCTGCGAGGCGATTGACGCGAGGCAGGGCGTCACAACCGGGATTTCGGCTTATGATCGCGCGCACACCATCAAAGTGGCGATTGATCCGTCGACGCGGCCAACTGACCTGGCACGCCCTGGACATGTTTTTCCGCTACGGGCACGCAAGGGCGGAGTGCTGGTGCGCGCCGGACAGACCGAGGCTTCGGTGGATCTTGCTCGGCTCGCTGGAATGGTGCCGGCGGGGATCATCTGCGAGATCATGAAAGATGATGGCACGATGGCGCGGGTCCCCGATCTGATCGAGTTCTGCCGCACGCATGGGATGAAAATGCTGACGGTGGCGGAGTTGATCCGCTATCGGATGCAGAATGAGCGCTACGTGCATCGGGTCGGCGAGGCCATGGTTGAGACTCAGCATGGGGAATTCCGCGTGATCGCTTACGAGAGCGAAGTGGATGGCGGAGGCTCACACCTGGCGTTCATCCGAGGAGATATTTCGGACTCTTCGCAACCTGTGTTGGTCCGCATGCACGCGCATTGTCTGCTGGGCGACGTTTTTGGCGCTACGGGATGCGATTGCCGCGCGACGTTCGAGGGATCGCTTCGGGCAATCGCGGATGAGGGGCGGGGCGCGCTGATTTATCTGCATCAGACTTCCAAAGGATTTTCCGCCGAGAAGATTGGGGATCAGTCGTTCCTTACTTTTCATCGCGAACGCCGTCTGCCGACGCTTCCGGAAAGTGCGAGAAAGACCCAGCGCGAGATTGGACTGGGGGCGCAGATTCTTTCCGACTTGAACTTAAAACGGATTAGGCTGCTGACTAATCATCCGCGCCGGGTCGCAGGGTTGGAAGGATTTGATGTCGAGATTGTGGAGCAGGTGCCGGTGCAGTTGGCGCTGCCGCAAGGGCAAAGGTAGAAGAGAACCCAGAAACCTAGCGTCTTGTTTCGAGAGTGAACTCCTAAATGGTTGCAAAAGGCAACAGCCTATCTTGCACAAGATGTCCTCTTTTACTTGTATGCGCCGGACGTGGCTAAGTATCGCGAACAGTTGTTGGAACGAGGTATCAAAGTGAGCGAATTGTCGTATCCGGAATATGCGCATGAGGGCGAGTTCGGCGTGAGCGACCCAGACGGCTATTGTTTGCTACTAGAACGGTTTGCGCGGCATGATCTCTTCATCGTTGATGAAGAATTGCGCTGAGCAGTGAGAAGAGCCGCAAATGACGGGCAGCAATCCCGCGATCTGTTTGCGCGTAATCAGGCCCAGCGTGCCGCACGTCGGGCAGGACAGGACCGCCCAATAGGGATCTTCTCTTTCGCCGACCTGGCCTGCATTTTCCAGGACGAATATGGTACCGGGTTCCATCTGTTCGGGAATCCATTCGCTTAGAACGCTTAATTCACCGATCATCATGCTTCCCCCGTTTCCACTTACGCTCTCTGAGTCCGGCGCAAGGGCCGGACGTCTTCCGAAGCTGCATTTTTCTTGCGCGCCTGAATCTCGGCTTTCACCCGGCGGACTTCGTCAGTTAGGCAAATGTCCAGCATGGGCTGTTGGGCATTCTTGAGCAGATCGACGACTTGCCGAGCCGAGGTCCGCAGATAAAGATGAGTGCCGTCGGTCAGCAGGTGAGATTCGGATGCCGCGCCGACGGTGTGCGCCAGGCTGGTGCCGAATTCCTGTTGTAGAAAGCGGATGACTTTGCGCACGCGCTGCAAGGAAAAGCCGCGCCGTCGCAACTGGCAGATCACAGCTACTGTGACGAGTTCGTCCCAGGCATAGATGCGGCGGTGGCCCTGGCGTTCGGGGATTACGATGCCGCGTTCGTCCCACCATTGCAGCTGGCGAGCGGTGATCCCGGTCAAGACAATTACTTCATTGGATGTGAATTGCCGCTGCATTCTGTTGAAATCCTGTTTCAAACAAATAACCACTAAAATGTTTGAAACATTCTAGGCTTGAGATGGCAAAAGTCAACGGCAGTTTCTTCGCTTCTCGTGTTGACTATGCGGGTTCACGTTCGTCCAACCGATTGGCTCGCGCCTAGAGGATCCGGGATTTGCCGGTTTGGGCTGCGGGCTTTACCATTGGGCGACTCAACTTTTCATTGGAGACTGGTTCATGACGCAGCGGGCCCTTGTTCGCGCGGTAGCCTTTGGATTGCTGCCGCTAATGTTTGTCTCATTTTCTTACTCCCAGCAAAAAGAGAGAAATCGTAATCAGCAGGCGGAACAAAGCGCGAACACCGTTGCTGCGGCGCAAACTCCCGAGGACGCAAAGAAAGAGAAGAACGAAGGCGACCCGCTCTTCAAAGGGATGAAGTATCGCGCCATCGGCCCATTTCGCGGTGGGCGTTCGTTGACGGCGGCGGGCATACCGGGCGATCCGTCGACGTACTATTTTGGCGCGACGGGCGGCGGAATCTGGAAATCCACCGATGGCGCCACCAGTTGGTCCCCGATTTTCGACAAGGACGGCGCTCCCTCCATCGGCAGCCTGGCGGTGGCGCAGGCGGATCCAAACGTTATTTATGCAGGTACCGGCGAGGCGTGCATTCGCGGCAACATTTCTGACGGCAACGGGGTGTGGAAGTCACTCGACGCGGGGAAGACTTGGAAGAACGTCGGGTTGAAGGATTCGCGCGCGATTGGCAAGGTGATCGTGAATCCGCGCAACCCGGATATCGCCTTTGTGGCAGCCCTTGGGCATCCGTTCGGCCCGAACACGGAACGCGGCATTTTCCGGTCTACCGATGGTGGCAAAACATGGGACAAGGTGCTCTACAAAGATGAGAACACCGGCGCAATCGACATCGCTTTTGATCCGCGGAATGCCAACATTCTTTTTGCGTCATTGTGGGAGACGCGGCGTACTCCGTGGAGCCTGTCGAGCGGTGGTCCGGGCAGTGGTTTGTATCGGTCGACCGACGGCGGAACAAGCTGGAGCAAATTGGAAGAGCATGGTCTGCCTAAAGGACCGTATGGGCGCATCGGATTGGCGGTAGCGGCGAACTCCGATCGCGTGTACGCGATTGTCGAAGCTAAGGAAGGCGGACTGTACCGGTCTGACGATGGCGGCGACAGCTGGAACCTGGTCAACGGAAATCATAGTTTGTATCAGCGGCCCTGGTATTACATGCATGTGATCGCCGATCCGCAAGATGCGGACACGGTCTACATTCTGGATGTGGAATTCTTCCGGTCGACCGACGGCGGGCGCACGTTCAACAAGATCAAGATTCCGCATGGTGATAATCACGGATTGTGGATTGATCCCCGAAATTCCAAGCGCATGATTGCCAGCAACGACGGGGGTGTCACGGTCAGCCTAGATGCCGGCAAGACCTGGACGCGCCAGGATAATCAGCCGACGGCGCAGTTCTATCACGTGGCCACCGACACTCGCGAACCTTATTACGTCTATGGAGCGCAGCAGGATAATTCGACAATCGCGATCGCGAGCCGCAGCGATGACGGTCTGATTGGACGATCCGACTGGTATGCGGTCGGGGGAGGTGAGGCGGGATACATTGCGCCCTATCCGAGCGATCCCAATGTTGTTTATGCGGGAGACTATGAAGGCAACATCACTCGGTTCGACAAGCGTACAGGCCAGGTGAAGAACATTGCCGTTTGGCCGGATCTTTCGGATGCGCGCGGAGCAGCGAATCTGGAGCATCGCTTTCAATGGACGGCGCCGATTGTGATCTCTCCGCAGGACCCGAACACGATCTACTACGGGGGAGAGCGCGTCTTCAAGACGAGCGATGGAGGCATGCGTTGGGAAGCGATCAGTCCAGATCTCACTCGCAACGACAAGTCGAAGCAACAGGCTTCCGGTGGGCCGATTACCATCGACGATACCGGCACCGAGTATTACGACACGGTGTTTTCAATTGCGCCTTCGCCGATGACGAAGGGATTGATCTGGGTTGGGACTGATGACGGCCTGGTCCACGTTACTCGGGATGAAGGGAAGAGCTGGGCTAACGTCACTCCGAAGGATTTGCCGGAGTGGAGCCGCATCAGCCTGATCGAGGCGTCCCCGCATGATGCAGGCACGGCGTATGTCGCGGTGGATCGCCATCAGAATGACGATCTGCATCCTTATGTCTACAGGACCACCGATTATGGAAAGACATGGTCTCGGATCGTAACCGGTATTCCGGATACCGCGTTTGTGCGGGCGGTGCGCGAAGATCCTAAGAAAAAAGGAATGCTTTACGCCGGAACCGAGCGCGGTGTCTTCGTCTCCTTCGATGACGGCGCTCACTGGCGCGCGATGCAACTCAACCTTCCGATCACGCCGATTCACGATCTGGTGATCAAGAATGACGACCTGGTACTGGCTACTCATGGTCGCGCGTTCTGGGTCCTCGACGATGTTTCTCCTTTGCGTCAGTTCGCGGATTCTTTTGCCCAGGACGAGGTTCACTTGTATCAACCGGCGACGGCGTATCGCCGACGCATTCCAACCCCTGAAGGCGGAGCGCGGTTGTTGTTTGCAGGGCAGAATCCTCCCAATGGCGCAATCGTTTATTTTTATCTGAAGCAGGCGCCCAAGCAGGAAGTTAAGGTCGAAATCCTCGATGGGACGGGGACAGTGATCCGCGATTACTCAAGCCTGAAGATTGAGCTGCCCGACGAGCCGCTTGATCCCGATGACAAGAAGCCTGAAAAACAAATCAAGGCCGAAGCCGGCCTCAATCGGTTTGTGTGGGATCTCCGTTACGAGGGCGCAAACCACGTGCCGGGATATTACTTGTGGGAATACAACGAAGGCGCGCGCGGTCCGCTGGCGCTTCCCGGCAAGTACCAGGTACGGTTGACGGCTGGAGGCAAGAGCCAGACTGTTCCTTTGGAAGTGAAGATTGATCCGCGCGTGAATGTTTTGCCCACCGATCTGGAAAAGCAATTCAAGCTTTTGTCGGATGTGCATGAGCAACTCGATCGCGTTTATGGCGCGGTCAATCAGATCCAGGATGTGCGTGAGCAACTGGGCGGACTCAAGAAGCGGCTGCCGCCGGGCGATCCCTACAAGAGTCTCCTGGAGGCGGCAGGTTCACTCGATGCGAAACTGATCGAGGTTCGCGATCCTCTGATTAACCTTAAGATCAGCGCCAACGAAGATTCGCTTACGTATCCGCCGGGACTTGATGGAAAGCTCGCTTTTCTCGCCATATCTGTTTCGGGCGCCTCCGACTCGGTTCCGACCGAATCTCAGTACCAACTGTTCGAGAAGCTGAGGAAGCAGACCGATGAACTTCTGGCTCGGTGGGAGCAGGTGCGGAACACGGATATTGCGGCATTTCAAAAAGTCGCGACCGGCCAGGGTGTTCAGGCAGTCTACGTTCCGGACGTGAAGAGCGAGCGCGTGCAGGGAAGTAACCGAGCGGGCGAGGACGAACAGTAGGCGCGGACAGGCCACCGCAGCGTAGAATCGGGGCATGAGTACGAGGCCGCAAGCCACTTGTCAGAAATTTACGGCATCTGACTGAAAGAGTACTGTGATCCTTTCCGGCAGCAAGTCTTTCAGCCACAGCACCTGTGCCCGGATTCTTGTCGTCGTGGTCTGTCTTGTATTTACGGTCCAGGCAGCCCATGTTTGCCCGCCGGGCGATGCTTCCGGGGCGGGTGTGCGGACCGTGATTGCAGTCGCCCCTCCGGTGTGCCCGACTTGTGCACTGGCGCAATCGGTACTGATCACGGTGTTGCTTATCCTCTTCTCGCTGGTTCCGACTTGTTCCCATACTCCGCTCATTTCTGTACAGGTGAAGTCGTTCTGGCGTGGCCTGCGGTTGGATATGCGCGCTCCGCCGGCCTTCTAAGGCCTTCCGTTCTGGAACTGCAATAGCCATTCCTGCCAGAATTCCTTCTACAGGAGCTTTTATGAAGCGGTTGAGTGATTTGCTTTTATTCGCACTAGTTGTTTCAGGCATGGCATTTGCGCAACAGGGAAGCGGCACATCGCCAGCGGATGATAACGCAGCGCTCCAACAGAAAATCCGCGACTTGGAAGACCGTCTGATCGCTCTCGAAGGACAAGTGCGGACGCTGAAAGCGCAGGGCGCTCCGGCGCCAGCCGCTGCAGCCGCACCTGCACAAGCGCCTGCCGGTGCTCCAGCAGAAGCCTCTGCCCCGGCGGAAGAGAATGTCGCTGCCGCGCCGGTGAGTCTGGGAGGCGCTGGCGGTTCGGCCGCCAAGGCGCTGAATCCGGACATCAGCATGATTGGTGACTTCGTCGCATTCGCTGGCGGCAACTCGATTCGGCCGTCGCCGTCCCTTCAGATGCACGAGTCTGAGCTGGGTGTGCAGGCGATTATCGATCCTTACGCAAAGGGCGATTTTTTCCTGACGTTTGGCGAGCAAGGCGTCGGCCTGGAGGAAGGCTACATCACGTTCACAGCGCTGCCGGGGGATTTCGTGGCGCGCGTGGGCAAGATGCGAGCGGCGTTTGGCAAAGTCAACACTATGCATAATCACGTGCTGCCCTTTGTGGATCGTCCACTAGTCAGTCAAAACCTGGTGGGGAACGAGGATGGAATCGACGATGCCGGCGTCTCCGTCGAGCGAATCATTCCATTTCCGAAGGGTATTTTCCTTTCGGCTACAGGACAGCTGTTTCGTGGCGATTCGGGCTCGGGGGATGAGCTTGTGTTCCAATCGCACCGCAAGAATGATGTGAGCATGGTAGCGCATCTGCGCGGATATAAAGATCTGAACGAGTCCACAAATCTGGAACTTGGCGCTTCGTATGCACGCGGACACAACGAACTGGGCAGCGATTTTATTACGAGTCTGTATGGCATCGATGCGACCTTACGCTGGAAGCCGCTGCGGCGAGCGATTTACAACTCGTTTGTGGCGCGCAGCGAGTTCATCTGGAGTCAGCGTCACGAGGAGTTATTCGAGCAGCGCTCCTTTGGTATGTACGCTTCAGGCGAGTACCAGTTCAAGCGGCGCTGGTTCGTGGGAGGGCGCTACGATTGGTCAGATCGGGCGCGCGAGGCGAACCTCACTGACAAGGGCGGTTCGGCGATTCTGACGTACTGGCCGAGCGAGTTCAGTCAGATTCGGGGACAGTATCGTTTTACCGATTACGCGGGCGATCACAAAGCTAACGAACTGCTGTTGCAAGTACTGTTCTCATTGGGGGCGCATGGCGCGCATCCCTTCTAGGAGATGGCATGAATAAGGTTGTTTTGAAATTGGAATTGTTGCTGGTAGTGGCGGCACTGGGCGTCAGCCTGATTTCTCCCGGCGTGGCGGCGGCGAAGAAATTGAACGTCGTAACGACCACTAC